>ERZ1370068.10139-contig-8862_pt1 | contig 57189 bp, 85 predicted proteins | sample MGYA00561227_ERZ1370068 | MGnify/ENA primary metagenome ERZ1370068 (study PRJEB38410, sample SAMEA6850437) | metagenome | study: Metagenomic assessment of the ecological functions of the soil: analysis of the soil microbiota associated with the... | reverse complement strand
GTATGCTTCGTTCCAGTTACGTATTGCTCCCATCGACCTCAAATATACCCGAACTACTCTGCCCGGAACAACACTTATTTTCGTGCTAAATTCTTACTCATCATACTAATCGCGTCCCTCTGCGATCCAGAACGATCTCCGACCTTACACCTCGATCCGAACCCCACCATCTTGGCCTCATACTACTTACGATAAGCCAGCCACCACAATGCTCCACCACCTTGAACACGTCCATCATAACCTGAGCGTAGGTAATTACCAACTCATACCTGTTTTGTTGACTTCCGCATAATTGTTTGGACACTCCTCGCGCAACCTGTAGCTGCGCCCCACACCATTTCTGCGTCGTTGCCGCAATCCTCACGCCGCAGCAATGAGGGGGGTATCAGTAAAAATCGTTTCACGGTTCCAGTTGTTAACGCGCGTCGGTGCGACTGCACGTTCAACTAGTAAACTTCAACGTCATCCGTTTTCCCTCAGCTTCCGTCTCCCACTTCCGCGATAAAGCATCATACAGTATTGCTTTAACCATTTATATTCAGACACTCGCGAATCGGTCAATCTCGCCACGAACGCCTCAGCGCAGAACATGCCTCATACCTCTTGCACTTCCTCACTGCCGATCAATCCCGATCTAATATATCCGCGCCTTCCACTATAACTTCCGCGCCAAACGCCTTCATCATCGCAATTCGCCGCATCCTGATCGTAGTTAGCCGTATACCTTTATACTTCGACGTCCATCCTTTAGAATCGGTCGCTAATATATCGACGCGATTCACTATATTCGTTCGTATCCACTTCAACGCTTCACGGTGCTTTGCGTCATCATATTGGTTCCGGAGCTTACTCCACGCGACGTTCGTAATCGATTCGTATTCGATCCAACCATAGTACCGTTTCGTCTCACTTCAACCTCGCATCACGCCTACAAACCGCTTAATACTTATCCTCAGGTTCGGATCGGCAATGGATGCTTACCATCGGATGGCTCGCCTGGGCCTTGTCGATGACTTGTCCTTTCGTCATCACTACGCGGGCAGGATGCCCAACTTTGTGCATATCAGGTACTACCTCCGCTCGCTAGATCGGATCGTAATGAGCTTGCTGTCTTGCCTCGCTCGACATGATCGAAAAGCCGAAGTGTTGAATCGGTAATCGACCGGTTGTATTCGATTATCAGCGTCGTACGATACCGTATCGTATCGTAATTTAAATATAAAGATCGAATCCGATCCGAAAGTCAACGGAATCGATACTGAAATAATTTCGGAACCGGATAAAAAAGTTGCTCTGAGTCTGGAGTCGGTACCACCTCAAACACTCGAGATGCCGGAAAAATCATAATCTTGTTAAACTACAATTTTTCATTAAAATGATGATCCCACCCATCGATTATGGTATAATGAACTTGTCGACGTCCAACGGTGTGAATGACTCGAATAACTGAACAGCTTACCTTACTGAGACCGAGCGACCTAATAGCAAACTCTCGCCGCTACCGAACTCTCGGACAAACACCGGTGGCGCGAAATCAGTGACGGAACATAACTCCTCCCGTCTCGCGCGGCGACTGACCGCTGCGGACAGCCTTCGATCGTTGGCATCTCCATATCGCGACGCCCGCGTAGAGCTACTACAATCAAAGCCTGCCTTCCGGCATGACGTGCTCCAGCAGTGGGACCTTCGGGGACGTTGACGCTGCCACCGCCAGCAAGCGCCGTTTCACTCCTGAATAACCGAAACACCGAACCTACGGAAAAACTTCCGAAAGCCAAGCTAGTAAAGAAGCATCTTCCGAACGATCTCCACCCCTCTTTCAAATAGCGATCAACCGTTCCTCGACCGTCACCGTTTAGCCTGATCTCTAGACCAGTTCATCTTCGATCCAGCGGCAGAACCTCCACCGACATGAAGATGGCTCAGCGAATGAACAACGTCATTCCGATAAGGCGACCGACCCCTGACTTCCATAATCAGTTGGCCTCAAATGTCGCCGACATGTCTTGCCAGATAACGTGTCAGAGAATCTCTACTCTCCCTACTACTTCGCCAAAAATCGTGCTCGCTGCAAACTCACCTAAACCACTTCCATCCGGCGATCGTAACTTCGCAGCGCCTGGTCTGAAGAACCGTTTCCTCAAAAATGGTACGAAAATCAGGCGCAAACGCCTTCTGTTTCTCTTTCACGCTAGCCTGCTCCATTTAAGGCGTTCCTCCCGAATCCACTACCCGGAATACGGTCTGCATATCGAAAAAACTCGGCATCCAGAACCGACTAACCAAGTGAGCATCCGCGATCAGATCTTACGCAGTTGATGGCGCTTCGAAACTCTTACAATACCGACGACAGCGTCAGTCCGATCAAATGGCACTTCGGGGCGACGAAATTCCGAGGTCTTTCCCTCAGATCGCCTTACAATAGGACGTTCCGTCGTCGAAAAATCACCTAATTCTTGCCGCGTAGGAGCCGACCTGCGATCTCAGACCTTCCAGACATTGGCATGCGTGGCGCACTCCAGATCATAAATCACTACACTACCGTCTGGGCGTTTGATCTTATCGACGGCAGCCGCGCAAGATCCGGAACTGTCATAAAACACCATCACAGCTAACATCCATGCCTCCACGGAAGCCTTCGGAAACGCGAACCGCCGGCAGCAACTTCGTCGTAACCCAGCCGCTAAAACTGCCTCACAGCCTCAACTCATCCGCTCCAGCATCTAAGTTAAGCTCTTCCCGCACCGAATCTATACGACTCATCGAAGAGTCGAGACCCCCACTGCTTCGGCGTACCCGTCGGCCCAGATGAAAACTCAGAAATGAATGATCCTCCTACGACTTCAGATGTAGTGTCCTGGACAAGCCAGATCGCTTCCGACAATGGATTAATCTCGCCTGCATCTCTGCTACGTTGAGCGAAGACGCTCGATGGTCTCTTTCCTCTGATAAAATCGCGTCTCCATCAACTCTCTACGCTACAGGTCTTCGACCCCTACAACGCCGATGTGAACGATGCAGTTAACCCGCCATCGCCATCGTCGCCACCGCCCCCGACAAATACGTCTTTCTCATCGAACTACTACATCAACCGTAAACAGCTACGGCAAGATCTACGATCCGGTCTTTGGATTCAACGACCGTTACCGTTGCAGCTGAAGTTCTCCTACGGGTGATCGAGCCATCGACATGATCCGATACCGCATTACTCCGTTTCTCCGTTGCCGCCATCACGAAAACACCGCCGCTTCCTCGATCCTCTCCGAACACACCGTTTCAACCGCGCCAAGCGTTGAATCGGCGGCGACCTCTTCCCTGTCATTAGGCGGCGTTCTCTCGGCAGCGGCTCCGCAGCGACCTTCGACCATATCGTCGGAACCTTCCCTATCTCCGTTTGGACGACAAACCTGACCTTCTCGATAACTCTTGCTCAAACTCCTCTAATCTGGCGCTTTCCTGGAATCCTGACGACTCTCGCCTAGACAATCAATAATTTCAAGATCTCTCCCAAAAAATGGAGCAAACCCTACATGCAGAAAGAGATCTATAATATAGTGATCTCACTTCTTCTCTTCACCTCCGTTCTAAACTGAAAGCCAAACCTCTCTCCGCGTCAGCATGCGAATGGTCCGACCTACACAAAACAGGCTTAAGCGCAGATCTGGTTGGCCGACACTATTTAACACTTCTACCTCCACTTTCTCTCGCGCTGTGTATCGCCAACACAGTAGATAAACACTCTCTACCAGTTTCGTCGATCCCCTAGGAACACCGTTGAGCTGTTCCTACTCGAGTCTGAAACTTCTAACTTCTACTACATCACTCTTCTCTTCGCCCCTGGACAAACCCTTCTATTACTATCTCCAATCCTCGCGTCTTCAACGTCATCCAATGTGCTCTCTGCCCAGTTCAGATAATCTTAGCCCCGACATCTCAATTCACTTAAAGCCTTACCTTTGACTTTCAGTATCGCAGATCAATGTCTCACTTTATCGATCTCGGCCACTCAGGTTTCCAATCCATCATACTTCGTATCTTCCTCTCTCAGTCTCTACCTCAGATTATCTCTTCCTCTACTATCAACATCAGCGTTTACCGATATTGGTATCGATAACTAACGACACCGCCACTATCAGAAACGCTCTCCAATACCTGCTCCTCCTTCGCTGCCCTACTGGATTCTCTTTCACTCCCTCCAGTGGTTAACTACAGATCACTACAATCACGCCATCTTCGAATACTACCATAATGGGAACTGCATCGACATCATCGATGGCGCAGCAGCCCCACTGGCAACAAATGTCTTCATCAACGCGAACCAGTCACTATCCTGTTTGTAGATCACCTCTAATCAACTGCCACATCTCGTACCGATAATCTATAACAACATCCAACATTCTTGACTCCTCCTTCATTTCAAGATTCTCAACACTATTACTAATAAAACACGGCATCACTCCACCATCATTCATAATCATCAACAAGTATGATCTTTATAGCTGAAAAGACAGCTCCGTCAATGGGACTGAGCTGATGGTTTTCATGTTACTAGAGCTTCGTCTGAAGGATCGAATTAAACAACGTCTTCAGCCACTGAATGTTCGACGCTGATGGATTGATCCTTCATACTCCGATGGCACCAGCTCCTTCGAGCCAAATGACCGGTGGGTTATCAGAAAGATAACAACATCAACAACATTACTAAGTCAAATGGAGCCAGACATTCTGCCGTCGACGTGGCTCGTTTTGCTCTCTCCGAACAACGCAATCTCCACTGCCTGACACTGGCATAGTTAATCCATGGCTGGCTCGATATCTGAACACCGCAAACAGCTCACTTCTCTCATCACTTCACTCTTATCAGCAATCGTTACCTCGCCAGAACAATGGAACAATCTGCTTCTTCTTCATCTATAATCAATAGATATTCTCGACTCCAATACCTGCTATGTCTAGCCAAGATGATGACGTTTTAAGCTGTCGCTGCAAATTTGGAACATAAGTTAGATCAACAACGATATCTCTCCGGATGCCGATCAGATATTGTGCCGCACAAATCAGCGCACCGTTCGGCGCCGATGATTTTTCGTTTCTTCACCAGCCCGATGGAACTGGATTTGACCAAAATGTCGGTATGCGTAAATGCCGTTCCTGGGCAGTTACTGTCGCGGAACCGCGACAACGGTATTTCGCTGGAAGTCGGAGACTGGTCTTCACTCTCTCGGCATGTCTATGTGAAATATTAATTTACGAAAACTTCTGGCCATTGCGATCTACCCATAATTATACCGAACTACGCTCGTTTCGTTATTAATTTGATTTACGCTTCCGGCAGATCAGATATTTTTATTGATGCTCCAGAAACTGGTTTATATGATTGTATTAACTGTGAATAGATAACACAAGCTATCGTCGCTTCTGTCACGTCAACTAGTCATCTTTTCTACCAACTGATCACGAAACAACCGAGAAATCACCATGATCAACAAATGAACATCTTATATAAATGGAAACAATTATTCATACCCATAACCAAAATGTTTTCAATATTCTCTCGTTTCAATGCGACTTCTGTCTTGAATGAACTCCGCCATTTCTTTCACCTTCTCAGACATCTGCTCCTATGCATAATGGTTACTCAAGATCTACTCTTTCTAACTGTCTCCGTTGAATCCTTGCCATAAGCTAGTACTGGCGCTTTCGCTTTCCAAGATGAAACAGGTGTCATTACTCTCAGGATGCAATTGCTTCAACTACTAATCTTCTCGCGGAGATCATTGGTAATGCAGTGAAGTGCTGGAGATTTGCTGCTGTCGCTGATGGCTTGTCTGCTGTGGAATGCTGCCTCTGGCATGGACTCCTGCTGAGAGTTGATGAAAACCCCGCCAGTTTCCCTGCCTTCACCAGATGATGCGGCCTCGTCCTTCAAGATAAGTCATCCTGACTCTTGCGGCAGTCCAGCACTTGGGTCCAGATGCCTGCGGTACTCTGCTCGGCTTTGCGTGCCAGCCCACGGGCACAGACTGAAATGACGTGCAGACAGCCACAGCAATCACGCCATGGTGGTTCGGTGACCGGCCTTGGCTCGAATAATGGCTGCTTTTTCTATAAACCACGCCATCAAACAACCTGGCGAAATGCATATTTCAACTTCGCTTCCAAACACCGACGGCACGAACGACTCATGCTGAATAAGTGCTCATATCGACTCAGGAGCTTTGGTCACCAGCCGCAATCGTCAACGCCGACATCACGACAACGCTGTCACTCGGTAAGCTGCGTAGCCTGATCATTACGCCGTTCGTCAGCCGATCACCTGGGCTGTGGTTCGTGTCGATCTGCCGCCACCATGACTCTAGAACAGCCGCACTCCTAAACATCACAAATCCATCAATCATAAGTGCCTACGTAGCTCTTCATGATTCAAGACGGAACAAGACTCTGGCGTCCTGACTCTCGGAACCGACCTGCACCTGGAAAGATGAGAAATCAGTGAAATGGCTCCGGGCACATGCTCCAGCTGCACCTGCCAGCAACAAATGATATGCTTAAGCATGTTCTTAGCCGACGGAACCAGCTTCTGTCTGACTTTCACTACGTCTTGAGTCGATTTAGATCTTGACTGCATAGCTTCCAGTCCAGGCCTCTTCTTCTTACTATTATGCTGTTCTCTCACCTACACACTTCCAATCCTGAAAAAAAACAGTACCGTTCGAGCACTGGTCTTCACCCTGCGCTGGGGATGCTCCGAATGGTAATGCCGTAACTGCCTGGGCGGACGGCCAGCAATTCAAACGCTGACATGGTGTTATGGAACACCACAGATTAGATCCGGAATCGGCGGACTGCCTGTACCGTTCAATTCCTTAGCTAACGTCTTCTCAAAACTACACACAAGTACTTCGTCGCCGAACTTCACCTCTTTGGTCATGTCTTCATCGATAATGAGATTAACCAATTCTCCCGATCGCAACGTCTACTCCGGTCGTCGAGTTCGCCCATCTGCACCTTTGTGCGTAAAGCAGAGCAGGTCATGAAAAATGGCTGGCGGCCAACTGGCATAGGTAACGGAACTACTCTCGTTTCCTTACCAAACTGGAGTCCAGAACCTTTAAGCCGTGCCTTCAACCTCCTGCCTTCCCTTTGGATCGTGGCAAGCTATTCCATAACCATCCGGCGTCTGTCTTAACCTCAAACAGCTTTACCATTAATGCGGAAACTCCGTAGCTAGAATGCTTCAATGGTCTGATAATATAATTCTCATTTTCAGTAATAGTGACTGGAACAGCTTGACTGCAGATGGGACATTTGGATGCCGTTATGGTTATGGACTTCACTTCTGCTTCTCTTCTTCTTCTCCGTTAATTGCCAGAACTCCGTTTCAATGGCTCAACCCCTCCGCTTTCAGTTCTGCGACCACCACCGTTCTCCGTAATTGGTCTGTCTCGCACGCGGTAATGTTGAAATCTGCAATTGAACTGCCACTAATCTCCAAGAATATTTCCGATCACCACCGAACGCTCGAGACAGCTTCTCTATCAAAATACATCGCGCCACCTTCCACAAATCACCGGCATTCGTTCCTTCGACACCACTGCCGGACAGAACTCTCTTCAACATTCCGTTCTTTATGAACTCCATGAATCTCGTAGATCACTCTCAATAGTACCGGAACCTGGCGTTAACTACACCTTCTCAGCCGTTTAACCTTCAAATCAAATCAAGTTCTTAAAAATCCAATCTAGAACGACCGTTCTTATTCGATAATTCCCTTCGGCGAACCGAACAAATAACTTCGACCACGTATCAAAATCACGTTCAATAAGATATCATCTTCTCCTTCCATAGATAATCTATGATCCTTCAGTGATGCCCCTGGAAGACTGGCCTCGCCGATCAGGTTCGACCCTATCACGGAAGAATGGCGAAAGTGCAGATGCCAGCGTTTCACCTCTGTTGATACTGTAGACGCCTGCATGATCTACGGAAAGATGAGCACCGTTCAGCCTAAGCTGTCCTCTCTTCGGTCTACCCGGCGGCGCCCCGATGGCGCCCGATGAGCGGACGGCCACATCCTCTCGAATAGATGTCAGGATGCCTTCCGGGCGTATTGGGATCTGCTGGCTTTTTCCTGTGCAGATCAAACCATGAACAAGACCATCCTCTGCAACAGCCCGCGGATCAGGATTCGGTGACGGCCTCGTGGCTTGATGGGTGAAGTTGATTTATCTTGGAATGGCATCAATTAAGCTTTAATACTGATGGTTGCGTTGGTCTGGTCATCGCAAAAGCCCTTCGGCCCATGTGGCCGAATGTCATGAATCTGTCGGCCTGATCATCCTGGTAGCTGCTCTTCTGCTTTAATGCGGTCTGAAAGATAATCATTTAACTTCAGAACGCCAACGCCGGTCTACTGGGTCTGTCACCGTCTTATTTGTCATCATCTTCCTCTTCTTGACCGTTGATCCATCCACCGATGTTCTTTCACCACTAAACGATCAAATGAACATCGTCAGACAGACATTCCTGCGAACAAGCTGGATGAGCCTGCGTACCTACCCCTCTCGCCGGAAATCTTGGCGAACTACGGCGATCGGTCTAAGCGTCGTTCGATAATATCCCTGGTCGGAAAAGACACTGCGCTGGCGTTCCACTGGACAGATCCGCACCGTTCCCTTCTACAAGCTCGAACTTCGTAATGAAACTCTGTCATGTACGTCGACACCTTCACCGCGCGCTCTCCTGAATGTCATCTACGCCTACCATCAATCTACGTTTGTGATGGTTTGCCAGAGATCAGAGGATCAGCTAGACTCTGTCCCTGAACAGCAAGACTCTCTATGATTGGAACATTACAGTCTATTCGTAGATCTGTAGACAGCAAATGGCACGTGGCCATTCGAACATGGTTGTGAATGGCTTCACGATGTAGATCACCGTTTGGCCTGTGTCCGTGCATTTTCTTGGACTCTGCGACCCAACTCCCACTACGTTCCCTTCAGGAGCTTCTACGTCTACTATCCTGTTACAAATATCTCTGCCACATCAGATCATCTTCAATAGTCCGAATACACGGGAACCACCATGGCTCATCGGAACCGTTATCTAACCGAATCAAGACGACACTGGTTCTTCTCGTGCTCCTCCGACAACCGTAGGATAAATAAATGAATCTGATGCTGGCATTGCTAACTCCTACCGCGGCGAACCTCGCCTGTTAAGTCTTATCTGAAAGTCGGTTCTCCTGACGACCCGAATAATCAGTCTCCATCTTGGCGCCCCTGGTTAAATGTTGTGAACCAGCCGACTCACCGTTTGATACAGCCCTTGCGGACAACATGTCAAACTCTTCAATAAACTACCGGCCCTTGATGCGTACGGCGATCTCTACTATAATGAATCGCTCTAATAACCTCCTCAGACCATCGAAAAGCCGTCATCACAATGATCATGAGCAATTCGTTTATCGCCAACGCAGATCCTGTTTCAAACGACACGGCAGTGATCCGTTCCCAATCCTCCACAAACTGGTATCCTGGAAGATGGCTGATATTGAGGGCTGAAGACCTGGTCTTTCCAGAAGTCGGTCGTAGCTACGATGACATCTTCAGCGGGACTTTACGCAGCGCTTCCGGCTCGCTGAAAAGTTAGTGGTATCCATGATATGATCTGGAACAACGTGTCTGGTCAAATGTTACTTATGGCATCTACAGCACCTCCCGATCGCGATAAGCGTGTCGGAAGGCAATCAACGCCATTTTACGAACATGGAATATCGAAGAATCTTGGCTTCGATGATAAGACTCAGTCTCCGAACTCCGTCTTCCTCGGTAATGTCAGTCCTTTTCTTGAAGTCTCTCGCCAGTTCGCGCTCGGGTTAATCTTTGGAACGTTCAAAGTTCATCAATGGTCCAGAGACGCCACCTTCGTCTTGAATCAGAACCTCCTCATGAAGATATGGAACAGAAAAATCGAAACGCGCCAATCTCATCCAACTGGCCTCCGTAGATCACCCAGGATCGGCCGGTACTCTTCAGATCTTACTCAACTGGCCAGCCCTCAACTCAACCCCTCCCGCTTCGTCCTGATCATGGATGATCCGGTCGGAAGCTGATGAAATCGTTATGCTCGCATATGGAACAATTCGATCAATTCGACACCCGCCGACTCCTCCCCGACATCGCCAGAACAATCCGGAACAACCGTACCGGAAATAGAGACTTCGCCCGCCAGATGATGTGGGCAGAACGTTGAAGCCTGGAGACTTCAAGAAACTCTCGGCTATTTCCGATCAACAGCCGCTCTTTCTCAAATGCCACGCTTCCTCGTGGCGTCCAGCCTCAATAGAAGTTAACATCACCGTACTGACAAACTTCTCATCTTCATGCAGAACCGAATGGACGTCGTCAATCGCGCATCGCGACCGTTCGATCAGCGGCGCCAGCCGAAAACCCGGCATTCGGCGAACCCGATATAAGCCCTTATAGTAAATCCTCAACTGGCCCTTAATATAGTGCCGCCTAATAGGCGAACCACCACCTCTCTCGGAAGACCTGATCAGATCAACACCGTTAAGACAGTCCGCCTCGCGAGTATTACGGGCCGGATGTCGGCATCTGAACATAAACTTCTCAATCCGCCCGCGCGAGATCCTCGCAACCCCATGAGATCCAACGACCTCGAACATTCTTCAAGTCTCACTCTGGGAGATGACTGCTCCGTTTCGCCCGACATCGCGGAAGCGTCACGCAGAAGGATGGACGAGCCGACGACGGGCCTGCATTTCGAGGACACGCGCAAGCTGCTCGACGTCCTGAACAAGCTCGTCGACCAGGGCAATACGATCGTCGTGATCGAGCACAACCTCGACGTGATCAAGTCGCGCGGACCACGTGATCGATCTCGGGCCCGGAAGGCGGCGTCGGCGGCGGGCGCATCGTGGCGACGGGCACGCCGGAAGAGGTCGCCCGCACGAGCAGTCCGGCGACCGGCCGGTTCCTGGCGGATATGCTGGACCCGAGAGCGGGCGGCCGATACGATCGGAGGCCGTCTAGAGTCTGTGCCGTTGTGGTAACATCGCCACAACTTCAGCCGTGCTAATCTGTGGCGAACAACCACAAATGACGTACGCCGAGCCGGCGCAATGCGATGTGCCGACCATTTTGGACTAAGCTGTTAGCAGCGACAATGGGTTACATGACAATCAGCCGGGTTTGTCACAACTCGGGCATTCTCTTTGCTGAGTTACGCTGCGCTCGTCCCCGTTCGGCCGAGAGGCTAATGGACGTACAGCGCACTCTTCGTCGTCAAATCTCCTGTGTCGGAATCGGTCTTCACTCCGGCAACAAAGGTCACGCTTTCGCTGAAGCCGGCGCCGGCGGATCTTCGGCATCCGGTTTCGCCGGACCGATCTCGGCGATCACGAGGTGCCGGCCACCGTGCACCATCTGGCCGGCATTCAGCTGGCGACCGGGCTCGGCGCGCGAACGAGGTCTCGGTCGAAACGGTCGAGCATCTGCTGGCGGCGCTCGTCAGCATGGGCATCGACAACGTCGTCGTCGAGCTCAACTCGCCGGAAGTGCCGATCATGGACGGCAGCGCGGCGCCGTTCATCTACCTGATTCAGGAAGCGGGCGTGAAGCGGCTGCGGCGCGCCGCAAGTATCCTGAAGATCGTCCGGCCGATTGCGCTGTCGCGCGGCGACAAGCGCATCGCGCTCTATCCGTCGGATCACTTCAAGGTCACCTACAGCATCAGCTACGACCATCCGCTGCTGCGGCACCAGTCGCGGACGCTGCGGATCACCGAAGAGTCGTTCATCGAGGAGATCGCGCCGGCGCGGACGTTCACGTTCCTGAAGGACGTCGAGATGCTGCGGCAGAACGGCCTGGCGCTCGGCGGCTCGCTCGAGAACGCGATCGTGCTCGGCGAGACCGGCGTGCTGAACAACGCGCTGCGCTTCGAGGACGAGTTCGTCCGCCACAAGATTCTCGACGCGGTCGGCGATCTCGCGCTGGTCGGCTATCCGGTGATCGGCCATCTCGTGGCGCATCGCGCCGGCCATGCGCTCCACACCGAGTTCGCGGCGAAGATTCTCGAAGAGACGCACGCGTGGCGGCTCGTCGAGGCGCCGGCCCGATGCGGCGTCGGCCGCCGGTGATCGCAGCCGTCCTGGCGCGGCGCTCGAATGCCATGCGAGCGCATCCAAGACGGACGCGGATCGTCGCTATCCTGACGAACCAGCAGCGTCGTTCGTCGGTGGTCGTTTCGCGATCCGCAGCGCTCGAACCAGTCGATTCCCTTCGCTGACCAGATCGAACTTCAGCGTGTAGCGTCCCGGCTGCTCGGGCGCCGGGATCGTCGATCGGCGACGTCCGCCTGCGCGCCCGGCTCGCAGCGTCTGCGGAAGCCAGCGCGCGCGAAATCGCGATTGATGAGCGCGCCGTCGGCGTCGCACAGCTGCGCGCCGAGGCGGCACGAGGCGGCGGCCGTAGCGTGGCCTGCGCCGGGAACGGGCGCGTCGACAGGTTCGCGCACGCGCGTGCGGACCTCGATCGGGCGGCCGGCGCGCGCCCGCAGCGGCAGTCAGCGGGCAGCGCGGCAAGGCGGCAGGCCAGCGGAGCGTGCGGACGTCGATGCGTGGCGCGCGGCGTGGCGCCGGGAATCGCGTTGCCGAGGTTGTTGTCGTCCCAGATCTCGTGCCGGATGCGCGTCGAGCGCCGGCGCGCCGGGCACGAACCGCCGCGAGTACGCGTTCTCCGGGATGGTCGGTGAGCTCCCAGCACAGGCGATCGACGCCGATGCTCGGCGCGCCAGCTCGCGCGCGCGCGTCCATCTCTGCGTCGCTGTCGTTCCACTTGAAGAGGATGTAGCGCCAGTTGAGGAACGGCAGGTCGCGGCCGGCTCGCGCTTCTCGTCGGCCATCGCGCGCAGGTTGCGCGATCGCGACGTCGAAGTCGCCCGCGCTGGCGGTACTTCACGTAGCTCTCCGGCGTCGCGCCGTCGATCGAGAACGTCACCTCGTCGATGCCCGAGTGCGCCAGCCGCCGCGCCTGCGCCTCGGTGAACGCCAGGCCGTTGGTGCTCGTGTAGAGATAGATGTGCGGGAAGTGCGTCTTGATGTACTCGCACATCTCGATCGGCGCGCTTGTGGAGGAACGCCTCGCCGTAGTTGAAGAAGTCGATGCGCACCGAGCGACGGCCCGGCCTCGTCGACGACGCGGCGGAACAGGTCGAAGTCGAGCATGCCGGCCTGGCGCGTCCGCGTGATGCCGGTTTCCGGCGCGCAGCACGCCTCGGTGCACGAGATGTTGCAGGCGGCCGTGCACTCGATGTACAGCCGCGACGGGCAGCGGCCCGGCGTCGATCGGCCGCGCCGGCGGCGCTTCGTCCTTCTTGAGCGGCAGCTTCAGCGGGCAGTCGCCGCAGAACTTCGATCCGCCGTGCGTTGAGATCCTCGCGCGGAGCCGTGACGATCGTCGGCCGGTCCAGACGTCGCGCGACCGACGCCACGCGCGCGTCGCCGAGCACGCGATGGCCGTACGGATCGGCGCAGCCGCACGACCATGCGGCCGTCGCAGAGCATGACGAGCGTGCTCCAGGGCCACGTGCACTGAAACCGCGTGGACAGGAAGTTCAGGGACATCGCCTGCTATTTCGCCTCGTTCGAGTCTTCTTGCAGCGTAGCGCCTCGAGCTTGTCGTTCTCGTATTTCACGGTGTTGAGGAACAGGCTCTCGGCCAGGTAGGTGCGCCGCTCGTCGTCGTCCATCTGCTCGATCAGGTGCTGGATCTCGCTGCACCATGTCCTCGAACGATCGCTCGAGCTCGCGCTTGGCGGTGACTTCCTGGTAGAGCGCCTCCATGACGGCGAGCAGGTCGCCGTCGAGCGTGATCGTCGGCGCCGGTGGTGGTCTTGATCGTCGCGCATGGTTAGCCCCGAAGCTTCTGACGGCGCTCGGCTCGTCGGCGTGGATCTCGATGAAGTTCTGCGCGCCGGTCATCGTCAGCATCGTCTCGACGCGCTTCTGGACGCCGGACAGCTTGCAGGTGCGCCGCCGGCGCTGTGCACCTGCCGGTAGAGATCCATCAGGCAGCCGATCGTCGCGCTGTCGACGTAGGTGACCGGCGTCAGGTCGATGAGGATCTTGCGCTGTGCCGGCGGCGATGCAGCGCCGGTGACCGCCGACGGAGAAGTCGGACGAGGATCGGATACATCAGCCGCGGTCTCGCCGACGCGGACGATCGGCGACGCCGCCGGTCTGTTCGGTTGTCAGATTCATCAGTGCACTCGGCGCTTCATGCACGCTCGTCGGCTGAAATGCTCGCCGCGCAGCTTCCGGATCTGGCGCGCCAGCTCGGTGCGGCCGCGGTTGATGCGCGACTTCACGGTGCCTTCCGGCAGCCGCAGCTCGTCGGCGATCTCCTGGTACGACAGCTCCTGGATGTCGCGCATCAGCACGGCGGTCCGCAGCGTCGTCGGCAGCGCCGCCAGCGCCTCGCCGCAGCAGCTCGACGCGATCGCGCTGCTCGAGCGCGGCGACCGGTCCTGGCTCGGCGCGACGCCGGCGACAGCTCGTTCGGCGTCGACGTCGCGATCGATCGTCTCGCGCTCCTTGCGCACGCTGCGGTAGTGATCGATGCACAGGTTGCGGCTGACGCTGATCAGCCAGGTCTGGAAGTTCGCGCGCCGGTCGAACGTGTCGAGCGACTTGAAGATCTTGAGGAAGATGTCCTGCGTGAGATCCTCGGCCTCGTCGTGCTTGCCGACGAACTTGTAGCGCGACGTTGAACACCTTGCGCCAGTGCTGGCGGACGATCGGCTCCCAGGCGAGCTGATCGCCGCTGCAGGCAGCCGCTGGATGAGCGCCTCGATCGCATCCGGCGACGTCGTGCCGGGCAGATCGGCAGACATGCAGGGCTGAGTGGAGTTAGTGTATACGCTGACACGACCGCTCGTGATCGGCTTCTCCCGCACCCGCTACAACGAGCTGCGTCTGCGACGGCGTGCCGCTGTCGGCGATCGCCGCCGCCGAAGGCACGCCGGTCTACGTCTACAGCGCCGCGGCTGCTGCGCGCAGCGCTACCGCGACGATCGACGCGCGCGTTCGGCGGCTATCCGCACGCGCTTCACTACGCGCTCAAGGCCAACTCGACGCTCGCGCGTCGCGCGGCTGCTGCGCGAGCTCGGCAGCGCGCGCCGACGCGAACTCGATCTGGGAGATCGAGGTCGCGCGCAAGGCCGGCTTCAGCCCGCCGACATCGTCTTCACCGGCGTCGGCAAGTCGCCGACGCCGAGCTCGAGTGCGCCGTGCGCGCTCGGCCTGAAGGCGATCAACGTCGAATCGGCCGGGCGAGCTCGACGCGCGTCGAGGCGATTGCCGCGCGGCTCGGCGGGTCGGCGCGCGCGTCGCGATCCGCGTCAACCCGGACATCGACGCGAAGAGCCATCCCCACATTTCGACCGGCCTGAGAGATCAACAAGTTCGGCGTGCCGGCTCGACGAAGCGCGCGCGCTGCTCGCCGAGCGATCGGCCGGCCGGCCGCGCTGAAGCTGGTCGCCGATGCACATGCACGTCGGCTCGCAGATCACGCAGCGCTCGAACCGCTGCGCGACGCGCGGCGGCGCGGCTCGCCGAGCTTCGCGCGGCAGCTCGCGGCGCCGGGTATCGCGCTCGAGTACGTCGACGTCGGCGGCGGCCTCGGCATCTCCTACGACGGCGCGCGCCGTGCCGGCCGACCGGAGTACGTCGCGCGCGCTCGTCGACGAAGTCCGGCGCGACCGGCCTGCCGATCGTCGTCGAGCCGGGCCGCTCGATCGTCGGGCCGGCGGGCGCGCTGCGTCGCGCGGGTGATCGATCGTGAAGCCGCGCGACGGCGTCGACGGCGAGTTCGCGATCATCGACGCCGGGCATGACCGAGCTGCTGCGCCCGGCGCTCTACAACGCGCTTTCACCGCATCGAGCCGGTCGACCGCGCGCCGCGAGCGCCGACGGCAGTACGAGATCGTCGGCCCGGTCTGCGAGAGCAGCGACGTCGTCGGCCGCGATCGCACGCTGCCGCCGCTCGACGTCGGCGATCTCGTCGCCATCCGCGACACCGGCGCCTACGGGTCGGCGATGGCGTCCAACTACAACCGCCGTCCGCTGCCCGCCGGAAGTGCTCGTGGACAACGGCGCGCTGGCGCGTCATCCGCACGCCGCCAGACGATCGACGATCATGCTCGCTCGATGGAGACTCGAATCGATGCGCCGGGCACTGCTGCATCTGCGCTTCGAAGGGCTCGACCAGAGCGGCAAGCAGACGCAGGCCGAGCTGCTGCGCGACCGGCTGAAGCAGGACGGCCGCAAGGCGCGGCTCGTGTCGTTTCCCGACTACGCGACGTCGATCGGCGAGGAGATCGCGCGGGCCCTGCAGGGCGAGCGCGAATACGGCGCCGACGTGATGCAGCTGCTGTACGTCGCGAACCGCTACGAGCGGAAGCCGGACCTGCAGCGCTGGCTCGACGGCGGGCTGATTCTGGTCTGCGACCGCTACCGGCGTCGAGCGTCGCCTACGGCGAGGCGCTCGGGCCTCGACCCGGCGTGGCTCGACCGGACATGCAGCGGTTCCTGCCGCCGGCGTGGCTGACGATCTTCCTCGACATCGCGCCGGAGACGGCGGTCGCAGCGGAAGGCCGTCGATCGCGATCGCTACGAGCGCGACCTCGCGCTGCAGAGCCGCGTGCGCGACAGCTATCAGCGCCAGGCCGCCGAGCAGGGCTGGGTGCGTGCTCGACGGCGAGCGCTCGAAGGACGCGATCGCCGGCGGACGTCTTCAGCGCGGTGGCGCTCACGACTCGAGCCGCTGTAGCCGCCCGGACCTCCGCACTCCCATTCCGCTCAGCACGCGCGCGCGCCTCGAGCGTCGCGCCCGTCGTGCTGACATCGTCCACCAGCACGACGACCCGCATCGCGGAGCGGCGCGCGTCCAGCGCGGTCGCGCGCGAACGCGTCGCGCACGTTCCGGTGGCGCTGCGCGGCGGGCAGGCCGGTCTGCGTCGGCGTCGCGCGCACCGCTGCCACGCGCGCTGCAGACGCGGCGGCCACTCGGCGCTCAGCCGGCGCGCGAGGTCGAGCGCCTGGTTGAAGCCGCGCGCGCGGCGCCGCGACGGGTGGAGCGGAACCGGGACCAGGCAGTCGGCGCCCGCGAGCACGCCGGCGCACCGTGTCCGCATCAGCGCCGCCAGCGGCCGCGCGAGCGAGCGCCGCCCGTCGTAAGCTCAGCGCGTGCACGATCGCGCGAAGCGCCGTCGTAGGCGCCGGCGCCAGCGCGCGTCGACGACCGGCCGGCTGCGGCGGCAGCAGGCGCAGCGTGCGCCAGCGGCGCGCTCGAGACGCGCCACGACGCCAGCGGATCGCCGCAGCGTTGCACAGAGCGGGGCGGCGAGCGGCGGGATCGACTGCCAGCGGCGCGTCGCAGACCGGACCGCAGCGTGGGGTGATCGAGCGTTCTCCGCACGCCGCGCAGGGCGCCGCGAGGACGACGGACGAGGTAGGTTGTCGCAGGCGGCGAGCGCCCAGCGCGCGCCAGTCCAGGTCGCGGGCGCGGATCGTGCCACGCGCTCGGCGCTGCCCCAGAGCCGCTCGAGATCGTAGAAGAGCGCGCGTCTCGCGCGCGAAGACGTGCACGATGAAGTCGAAGTAGTCGATGAGGATCCACCGGATCGATCGGAGCGGTTGTAGCCTTCGACGTGCGCCGGCTTTCCGTCGATCGGCCAGCGCCTCGACGATCGCGTCGGCGATCGCGCGAATCTGCCGCGCGTTGGTGCCCGAGCAGATCGACGAAGTGATCGGTGAAGCCGGCGCGCTTTCGCAGATCGAGCACGGTGATGTCTTCGGCCTTCTTGTCTTCGGCCGCGCGGACGCGCGATCGATCGGGCTGCGGAAGCTCCGCGGACTTGCCGGCGCCGCTCAGTCTTGGCCATGCAACCTCGCCTGCCGACGTCGCCCGCAGGCGCGTCGCTGGCCCGGCGTCCAGGCGATGACGGCGTGTAAAGTCCGTGCTGCTCAATGTGTTGCCGCACCGGATCGGGCGACCAGCGCGGCGATCGATTCGCCGCGCGCGCAGCGGCTCGCCGGATCGCACTGGATGACACGTCGGCCGTCGGCGCGTCGATCAACACGATCATCGGATCGATGTGGCTGATGGCGTCGAGCGGCGGGCGCACCATCCGCTGCGCGAGCTGCGGCAGCCGGTGCGGGATGTCGCGCCACGGGGTGCCCGGGCGGGAAATCGACCGCGAAGTGGGCGCGCGTCGAGAATCGCCGGGTAGTTCCTTCCAGGTCGCGATCTCGGCGAACGCGTCGGAGCCGAGGATGAAGAACAGCTCGGAGGCGCTTGTAGCCGCGCTCGTGGAACTTGCTGCAGCGTCGCCGAGTGTAGCGACTGCGGTTCGTCGCGCAGCTCGAGATCGGACGCGCGCCACCCGGCGCGTCCGCCGCCACCGCGAGCGCGCACCATCGCGAAGCGGTGAAAGCTCGACGCGCATGCGGCTGCGGCCGATGCGGCGGCAGGCTGGCCGGCGACCACCATGACGCGCATGAGGTTCAGGGCGGTTTCCGCGGCGAACGCGGCCTCGAGATGACCCCAGTGGATCGGATCGAACGTGCCGCCGAGAATGCCGATGCGCCGGATGCTCATGCCGGCGTCGCGGACCGCCGTCGCGTGCGCGGACTCGCGTTCGGCCGCGACGTGCCGCCACATCGCCTCGAGCAGCTCGGGCATCCCCGCGCCGGTCACGCCGGAAATGCGGAAGAACGGCAGCCCGAGCGCGCCGCCGCGCGCGGCGCCGCGACGCCGTGCCGCCGTCGCGTCTCGTCCGTCCACGGCGTCCATCTTGTTCGCCGCGACGATCTGCGGCTTGGCCGCCAGCGCCGGCTGAAACAGCTCGCAGCTCCCGCCGCAGCGATGTCGAGATCCTCGACCGGATCGCGGCCGGCGGCGCCCGGAGACGTCGACGACGGTGCACGAGCACCTTCGTGCGTTCGAGATGCCGCAGAAACTGGTGGCCGAGCCCGAGCCCGCGGTGCGCGCCTTCGATCAGCCCGGGCACGTCGGCGACGACGAAGCTGCGGTCGTCGCTCAGACTGCACGACGCCCAGGTTCGGCGTCAGCGTCGTGAACGGGTAGTCGGCGATCTTCGGCCGCGCCGCGGAGATGCGCGCGATGAGCGTCGACTTGCCGGCGTTCGGGAAGCCGACCAGGCCGACGTCGGCGAGCAGCTTCAGCTCGAGCCGCAGATCCTTGTCTTCGCCCGGCTCGCCCGGCTGGACCTTGCGCGGCGCGCGGTTGGTCGGACGTGGCGAACCGCGCGTTGCCCATGCCGCCGCGGCCGCCGCTGCGCGACCAGGACGCGCTCGCCTTCCTTCGCGAGATCGGCGAGCAGACGGCAGCGGCTCGTCCGGGTCGCCGGTCTTCTCGTAGACCAGCGTGCCGATCGGGCACCGCGCAGCTCGAGATCGCTCGCCGTTCTGCCCGGTGCAGTTCGAGCCCTGGCCGTGCTGTCGCCGCGCTCGGCGCTCGAACTCGGGGTGAAAGCGGTAGTTGATGAGGGTGTTGGTGTGCGGGCTGGCGACGATGTAGACCGAGCCGCCGTGACCGCCGTCGCCGCCGCTCGGTCCGCCGCGCGGCACGAACTTCTCGCGGCGGAACGCCAGGCAGCCGCGTCCGCCGTTGCCCGCCGTCGACGTGAATGTCGACTTCGTCAACGAACATCAGAATTGGTGATCTGGTGATTGAGTGACTCTGGTGAATTCGACTCGACCAGATCACCAATCGACCAATTACTCAGACCAATTGCATCGTACTCGATGGGCAGGATGCTGATGACCCGGCCGCGCGCGCCGTGGTCTTCGAACCGCACGCGGCCGGCGATCTTCGCGAAGATCGTGTCGTCCTTGCCGCGGCCGGCGTTCAGGCCGGGCCGGAAGCGGCGCCCGCGCTGGCGGACGATGATCGTGCCGCCGCGTGACGAGGTTGCCGTCGTGCGCCTTGACGCCCAGCCGCTGCGAGTTGGAGTCGCGGCCGTTGCGTGAGCTGCCTTGTCCTTTTGTGAGCCATGGCTGAGACCTAGAGCAGATTTCCTTGATGCGCACGCGCGTGTAGGTCGGCGCGGTGACCCTTGGTCCGGCGCATGCCCTTGCGGCGCTTCTTCTTGAACACGCGGATCTTCGGGCCCGCGCGTCTCGCCTTCGACGACCGCCATGACGCGCGCGTTGGCGACAAACGGCGCAGCCCGCGAGCACTTCGCCGCCGTCTTTCTCGACCAGCAGGACCTCGCTCGAGCGTCAGCTCGGCGCCCGGCTCGCCGGCCGTTCCGTCGATGGTCGCGAAGCCGCCGGGCGTCACGCGCATCTGACGTCCGCCAGCCTGGATGATTGCGTACATGGTCGGCCTCTGTGAAGTCGTGCAAAACGATAATTGTAGCCCGATTGCGCCTCAGGTGTAAAGGGCTCAGGCGCAACGAGTTAGATCGAGCTGGTCGTCGGGGCTACTTCAGCAGGACGCGGGTGCCCTTGATCTTCTGGCTGCTGAGCGTGCCCAGGAAGTCGGGCACGATGCGGTCCATCAGCTCGAAGTACGACGACAGCGCCGGCGTGCTCTGCTGCGCGTTGTAGAGCACTTCCTCGCGTGCGCGACAGCGAGTAGATCGTCGCGCCGGTGCGGCCGTCGATGAAGACGAACTTCGGCCGCAGGACGAACCCTTGCGCTCCATGTACGTCCGCGTCGGGACCACGCTGCGGCGGCCGAGGCCGTCGTAGACCTCGGTCTCGCGCGTGCACGAAGCCGGCGCGACGTGCGCGGCGCGAACAGCACCGAGCCGGTGACGATGAGCGGGTTCTGGTATTCCTCGCCGATCCGCTTCCAGTACGCGGTGTTGGCGAACAGCCGGTCGTACGGCTCGAGATCCTTCTGTTCCTTGATCTTCTGCGGGCAGCGTCGTCGGCTGGCTGCCGCCGTGGCGTTCTGTCCGCCAGCTCGCGATCGGACACGTCGGTTGGCGGCTGGCGTCGCTCTCGGTCGCCGCCTTGTTCTGATCCTGCGCGACGTCGATGAGCGTCATGCGCGTCGGCGTCGATCACGCGCAGCGACGACTTCGAGCGCAGCTGGCTGCGCAGCAGGCGCACGGTTTCCTGGTTCGTGTCGACGTTCGTCGTTGCCGCCGGCGACGAAGCCGGCGACGAGCACGCGCTGGAACGCCGACACGTCGAGCTTGGCTCTGATCGGCGTTTCGATCGGGACCTCGAACAGCTCGCCGCCGCAGGCGTCACGGCACAGGACGGCGCACGCCGCCGCGATCGCGCCGAGCGCGAGGCGATTACTTGTCCTTGCTGAGCCGCGCGGTCATTGATTTCTTTGAACAGCTCGTAGTTTTGACGAATCTGGGCATTGTTCGGCTCGATCTCGATGCGCCTTCTCGTACGCCTTGCGCGCCTTGTCGAGCTGGCCCTCGTGCTCGTAGGCGACGGCGAGGTCGTTGAACGCGGCGGCGTAGGTCGGGTCGATTTCGACCGCCTTTCTCCCAGCGGTAGATCGCTTCGCGCCAGAGGCCGCGCAGCGCGACGTTCACGCCGAAATCGACCTGCGACTTGGCTTCCTGACGCGCGTCGGCGAACGCGCGGCGACGCCGCAAGCAACGCGCTCGCGGCCACGAGCAAGGACGCCAGTCACGGCGTTTCATAAGAGGGACTGGACGTTTCCACTATAGCGCGAAGAGCAATCCACGTGCCACGACAATCGCCCGGACCACGGGCCGTTTTCGCTTGGTGCGCTCGCACGGGATTTACGAAATGTGGTCGATCCGTCCTCCGATCTCGAATGCGGTCGCTATACTAAATGTCGGGAGGCCGGGCCCTGCACGTCGCGCGTGGAGCGCGAGTCGTCTGGCTCAGGTCCAGCTGCTCCTGCCGAGGCGGCCGCGCGCGCTGCAGTCCGGGGCGCGGTCATGTCACAGCCGTCCGAACACGTCGATCTCGTCGCGTTGTCGCTCCTGCCCATCCGCTGCTGGCGGCGCGTCGGCGCGCTGCTGCACGCCGGCGACCGCCCGGCTCCATCCTCGAGCAGCGTGATCGCCGCGAATGCGCGCCGCAGACGCGGCGCCGTCGCGGCCGCGCTTCGATCGCGGGCGCTCGCGGCGCCTCGCGCGCGCGCGGCGCCGCGGCATCGCGCTGGTGCCGTGGAGCGACGCGGCGTATCCGGCGCGCGCTTGCCGCGATCGCCGATCCGCCGCCGGTGCTGTGGGCGCGCGGCAACCTCGCCGCGCTGTCGCGGCCGGCCGTCGCGATCGTCGGCTCGCGCGCGCGGCTCGCCGTACGGGCTGAGCGTCGCGGAGCGCCTCGCCGGCCGATCTCGCGGCGCGCGGCATCGTCGATCGTCAGCGGCCTGGCTCGCGGCGTCGATTCCGCCGCGCATCGCGGCGCGCTCGCGGCGAACGGATCGACGCTCGGCCGTGCTCGGCTCCGGCGCCGACGTCGATCTATCCGGCCGAGCATCGCGACCTCGCGCGCGCGCATCGAGGCCGACGGCGCGGTGCTCAGCGAGCTCGTGCCCGGGACGCCGCCGCGCAAGCCGTTCTTCCCGCTGCGCAATCGCGATCATCAGCGGGCTGTCGCGCGCGGTGCTGATCGTCGAAGCCGGGCGAGAAGAGCGGGTCGCTCATCACGGCGCGGTGCGCGCTCGAGCAGGGACGCGAAGTGCTGGCCGTTCCCGGCAACGTCCTGAGCGGCCGGAATCGCGGCGGGCATGCGCTGTTGCGGGACGGTGCAAAGATTGTGGAGTCGGCGGACGATATTCTTGGAGGAGCTGTCACGATGCGGCGAGCCGGCCGGAGCCGGCGCGCCGCCGAGCCGTGCCGGCACCGTGCACAGACCCGGTGCTGCGAGCCTGTCCGAGCCGGCGAACCGTGCGATCTCGACGCGATTGCCGAGCGATCCGGCCTGCAGTCCGTCGCGGCTGCTGCCGCGGCTGTTCGAGCTCGAAATGCAGGGTCTGGTGAGCGCGCGTCGGCGGCGGCCGATTCGTCCGGGTTTGACAGTTCGTGCTAGGGTGGAAAAGAGAGACATGGCTAAAGCACTCGTCGTGGTCGAGTCGCCGGCCAAGGCGAAGACCATCAACAAATATCTCGGGCGCGACTACAAAGTGATCGCGTCGATGGGTCACATCCGCGATCTGCCGAAGAGCAAGCTGGGCGTGGACGTCGACAACGATTTCGCCGAGACAGTACGAATCGCTCGCAATCGCGCAAGAAGGTCATCAAGGAGCTGAAGGACGCGGCGAAGGACGCGCACGGACATCTACGTCGCGACCGACCCCGATCGCGAAGGCGAGGCGATCGGCTGGCATCTGACGCAGGAGCTCGAGGGCAAGAAGCGCAAGATCCACCGCCTGACGCTTCAACGAGATCACCAAGAAGGCCGATTCAGGAGGCGCTCAACCATCCGCGCGCCATCGACGAGAAGATGGTCGACGGCGCAGCGCGCGCGGCGCGTGCTCGATCGGCTGGTCGGCTACAAGATCAGCCCGCTGCTCTGGGACAAAGTCCGCCGCGGGCTGAGCGCCGGCCGCGTGCAGTCGGTCGCGCTTGAAGCTGATCTGCGATCGCGAGCGCGAGATCGAGCAGTTCGTGCCCGAGGAATGCTGGCACGTCTTCGCGCGGCTCGCCGGGCCGCAGCCGCCGGAGTTCGACGCGAAGCTGCTCAAGAAGAGCGGCGACACGATCACGGTCGCCAACGAGGCCGAGTCGAAGGCGATCCTCGACGGAGCTCGAGGGCGCGTCGTGGATCGGTCACGTCGGTCGTCGACCAAGGAGCGCAAGCGCAACGCGCCGCCGCCGTTCATCACCAGCAAGCTGCAGCAGACCGCGCGCTTCCCGGTCAAGAAGACGATGATGCTGGCGCAGCAGCTCTACGAGGGCGGCATCGAGATTCCCGGGCTGACCGGCGGCCTCATCACCTACATGCGCACCGACTCGGTGCGCGTGGCGGACGAAGCGCTCGTCGCGGTGCGCGAGCACATCGAGGCGGCGTTCGGCGACGACTACCTGCCCGAGAAAGCCAACGTCTACAAGACGAAGTCGGACGCGCAGGACGCGCACGAGGCGATTCAGCCCGACGTCGCTGCAGCACGATCCGGAAACGGTGAGGCCGTATCTGACGCCGGATCAGTATTCGCTCTACCGGCTGATCTGGAATCGCTTCGTCGCGTCGCAGATGCCGCCGGCGACGTTCGACGAAACGACGGTCGACATCACCGCCGGCGACTACGTGTTCCGCGTCAAGGGCACGGTGCCGAAGTTCGCCGGCTGGATGGCGACCTACGGGTCTGACGCCCGGCGAGACCGAGCAGAAGGAAGGCGAGCGACACGCCGGCGCCAGCGACGCCGACGGACGAGGACGAGGACGCGGTCTCGGGCGTGTTGCCGCCGCTCGCCGAAGGCGATCGCCTCGAGCTGAAAGCGCTGCGCCCCGAGCAGAAGTTCACGCAGCCGCCGCCGCGCTTCTCCGAGGCGACGCTCGTCAAGGAGCTCGAAGAGAACGGCATCGGCCGGCCGAGCACCTACGCGTCGATCATCGGCGTGCTGCAGGATCGCGACTACGTCAACAAGATCGAAGGCCGGTTCAAGCCGTCGGCGCTCGGCGTGATCATCAGCGACCTCCTGACCAAGAGCTTCGACGACATCATCGACGTCGAGTACACGCGATCAGCCTCGAGGACGATCTCGACAAGATCGAGCAGGGCAAGACCGACTACGTCAAGACGCTCGGCGACGTTCTACAAGAAGTTCAAGAAGGATCTCGCGCGCGCCGGCAAGGAGATGGATCGATCTCAAGAAGGGCATCGAGATCGGCGAGGCGTGCGACAAGTGCGGCATCGCCGATGCTGAAGCGGGTCGGCAAGTTCGGCCCGTTCATCGCCTGCAGCGGCTATCCCGACTGCACCAACACGCGCGAGGTCGAGACACAGGAGCCGGAGTCGGAGTCGGGCGAGGAAGAGATCGAGCCGTGCGAGAACTGCGGCAAGCCGATGGCCGTGAAGCGCGGACGCTTCGGCCAGTTCCTCGCCTGCACCGGCTATCCCGAGTGCAAGACGACGCGCGAAGCTGATCGCCACCAAGCAGGGCGGCCTCACGCGCCGCCAAGCGCGATCAGATTCTCGACGAGATGTGCCCGCGCTGCAGACGCGAACCTGGTCATCAAGCAGGGCCGCTTCGGCGAGTTCACCGCCTGCACGCAGGTATCCCGAGTGCAAGCTACGTCAAGCACAAGACGACCGGCGTGGTGTGCCCGAAGGACGCCGACAAGGGCGGCGAGGTCGTCGAGCGCAAGTCGAAGCGCGGCAAGATCGTTCTTCGGCTGCTCGAACTACCCGGACTGCGACTTCGTGCTCTGGAACCGGCCCGATCAACGAGACCGTGCCCGAAGTGCGACGCGCCGTACCTGGTCGAGAAGATCGACGAAGAAGCACGGGCCGGCAGATCCTCTGCAACAACGAGGACTGCGATTACGCGCGATCCGAGGAACTGCCCAGACACAGCGGCGTAGAATCGAGCCGTAAGGCTCATCGAGCGTCACGATTGTCGGCGGCGGCCTGGCCGGTTCCGAAGCGGCGTGGCAGGCCGCGTCGCAGGGCGTGCCGGTCACGCTCTACGAAATGCGGCCGGTGCGGCCGACGGCGGTCCACAAGACCGATCGCCTCGCCGAGCTCGTCTGCAGCAACTCGTTCCGCGGCGACAAGCTCGATAACGCCGTCGGCCTGCTCAAGGAAGAGATGCGGCGCCTCGGCTCGCTCGTGATGCGTGCGGCCGAAGCGAGCCGCGTGCCCGGCCGGCGCGGCGCTCGCCGTCGACCGCGAGCGCTTCGCCGCAGACGATCACCGAATCGCTCGAGACGCCATCCGCTCATCACGATCGTTCGCGAGGAAGTGCCGGCGATTCCGACGTCGACCGAGCGCGATGCCGGTGATCGTCGCCACCGGTCCGCTGACCTCCGACGCGCTGTCGGCCGACCTGGCGCGGCTGGTCGGCGCGCGAGCACCTGTATTTCTACGACGCGATCAGCCCGATCGTGCTCGCCGAGTCGATCGATCGCGACGAAGGTGTTCCGCGCGTCGCGCTGGGATCGAATCTGCGCCGCCTTCGACGAGCTCGGACGAGCGATCTGGCGTAGCCGCGCAGGGACCGAGCCCGCTCGGAGCCGTCGCACGGCCCGGCGTGCGGCGTCGACGACGGCGAGGGCGACTACCTGAACTGCCCGTTGACCCGCGAGGAGTACGACGCGCTTCTACGACGCGCTGGTCCACGGCCGAATCGGCGACCGTGCACGACTTCGACAAGGAGCGGTTCTTCGAGGGCTGCCTGCCGATCGAGGTGATGGCGCATCGCGGCGCGGACACGCTGCGCTTCGGCCCGATGAAGCCGGTCGGCCTCGTCGATCCGCGCACCGGCCGCGAGCCGTACGCGGCCGTGCAGCTGCGGCAGGACAACGCTCGCCGGCGATCACTTCAGCCTGGTCGGCTTCCAGACGCAGATCAAGTGGGGCGAGCAGGCGCGCGTGCTCCGCCTGATTCCCGGCCTCGAGCAGGCGGAGTTCGTCCGCTTCGGCATGGTGCACCGCAACACCTACGTGAACGGGCCGACCGTGCTCGCCGAAACCTGGCAGGTGCGGCGCGGCCGACGCTGTTCTTCGCCGGCCAGATGTCGGGCGTCGAAGGCTACGTCGAGTCGGCCGCGTCGGGGCTGATCGCGGGCCTGAACGCGGCGCGCGCTCGCCAGCGGGCCGGCGCCGTCCGACGCGCGCCGCGCACGACCGCGATCGGCGCGCTTGGCCTACTACGTGTCGCACGCCAATCCGGCGCACTACGAGCCGTCGAACATCACGTTCGGTATCATGCCGCCGCTCAAGCAGGCGCGCGCCGAAGCAAGACTGGCGCGAAAGCTCGCGCTGTCGGAACGCGCGCTGGCGGACCTGCAGGACCTGGCGTGCATGAACGCACATCTCAAAGCGTTCCTGCAAGTTTCTCAGCGCTTAATCGCAACGCGTCGGCGCACACGGTGCGCGCCTACGAGAGCGACCTGTCGCAGTTCATCGACCACGCCGCCGCGGCCGCCGGCGTCGCGCGCGCGGCGCTTCGATGCTCGCGTCGCTCGATCGCGCGGCGCTCCGCGCCTTCCTCGCCGAGCTCCATCAGTCGCGGGCCAGTCGCGCGCGACGGCCGCGCGCAAGCTCGCCGGCGCGCGCACGTTTCTCCGCGTACCTCCGCCGCGAGGGGCGCGATCGACGACGATGCCGGCGCGCTCGTCGCCGACGCCGAAGCGCGACATCCGGATGCCGGCGCATCTGTCGGAAGGCGAGATGGCGCGCACTGCTCGACCGCGCCGGCCGGCGACGACGCCGCTCGGCCGCCGCGATCGCGCGATTCTCGAGCTGTTCTACGCGTCGGGGCTGCAGGCTCGAGCGAGCTCGCCGGCCTGGACGTGGACGACGTGAACCTGAGCGCGCAAGATGGTGCGGGTGCTCGGCAAGGGCGGCAAGCGAGCGGATCGTGCCGTTCAACACGAGCGCCGCGACGGCGATTCGCGAGCATCTGAAGGATCGGGAGGCGATCACACGAGGGCGGGAGGGCAGGAGGGGCGAGCCGGACGCAGACAAGACGCCATCCAGCCCGTCCCGCCGATCCCGCCCGTCCAGCGACCCGCTATTCGTGAACTACCGCGGCGGCCGCCTGACCGTGCGCAGCATCGATCGCCTGGTGCGGCGATACGTCGCGGCGTCACGAGCGCGCGGCTCGGCATCAGCCCGCACGCGCTGCGCCATTCGTTCGCGACGCATCTGCTGCAGCGCGGCGCCGATCTGCGCGCGATTCAGGAGTTGCTCGGCCACGCGCGCCTCAGCACGACGCAGCGCTACACGCACGTCAACGCGGCGCAGTTGTTAGAGGTAGTACGGAAGAGCCATCCGAGAGCGAAGAGTTAGAAATGCGGACCGGGAGAGCCGAGGGTGTCAGGAATTTTGTGTGCGGGCCGGGTGGACGATTAGGCGTCACGGATGAATCGATCGCCGTAGGATTTGGAATTCAGAATGCCGTGGCATTCCAAATTCCAAATTCACCCTTCTAATTCCTTACGAGGCTGCCGCGACCGGCGGCTGCTGCTGCAGCGAGGCCGCGCGGCGTCCGCGCGGGAATTCGATGCCGAGCGTCTTGATCTTGTAGTTCATCACGCGCGGGCTGATCGACAGCAGCTCCGCCGCGTCCTTCTGCACCCAGTTCGACATCTTCAGCGCTTCGATCGAGCGCGTGGCGCTCGATGTCCTCGAGCGGGATGCCGGTCGGCGGAATCTTGACGACCGCCGACGTGATCGCGGCGCGCCGCCGGCGGTCGACAGCTCGCCGAGCCGCAGGTCGCTCGCCGGCGATCGCGCGCCCTTCGGCGAGCAGCATCGCGCGCTCGATCGTGTTCTCGAGCTCGCGGATGTTGCCGGGCCAGTTGTAGCGCATCAGCAGCTTCTGCGCGTCCGGGTCGAGCCCGTCGATCTTCTTCTTCAGCTCGCCGGCGAACCGGCGGATGAAGAGCGTCGGCCAGCGGCACGATGTCGTCCTTGCGCTCGCGCAGCGGCGGCATCTCGATCGAGACGACGTTCAGGCGGTAGTAGAGGTCCTCGCGGAACGTGGCCGGCTGCGACCATCGCCGGCAGGTCGCGGTTGGTCGCCGCGATCAGCCGGACGTCGACGCGCAGCGTCCGCGTGCCGCCGAGGCGCTCGAACTCGTGCTCCTGCAGCACGCGCAGGATCTTGGCCTGCGTGCTCGGGCTCATGTCGCCGATTTCGTCGAGGAACAGCGTGCCGCCGTCGGCCTGCTCGAAGCGGCCGATGCGCTGCTTGTCGGCGCCGGTGAACGCGCCCTTCTCGTGGCCGAACAGCTCCGACTCGAGCAGGTTCTCCTGCAGCGCCGCGCAGTTCACCTTGACGAAGTTGCGCGCCGCGCGCAGCGAGTTGTGGTGGATCGCGCCGGCGATCAGCTCCTTGCCGGTGCCCGTTTCGCCGCGGATCGAGCACGGTCGTGTTGCTCTTCGCGACCTTCTTGACGACTGTCGAGCACGCGCTGCGAGCGCGCCGCTCGAGCCGACGATCTGATCGAAGTCGTAGATGTCCTGCTGCGTGCTGGCGGAGGTAGTCGAGCTCGTTGCTTCAGGCGCTTCACTTCGAGCGCCTTCTCGATCTTGACCTCCATCTCCTCGATCTCGAACGGCTTCTGCACGTAGTCGAACGCGCCGCTCTTCATCGCCTCGACCGCGGTGGTCACCGATCCGAACGCGGTCATCAGGATGACGGCGGTCGTCGGATGCAGCGCGCGCGGTCGTGCGCAGCACGTCGAGCCCGTCGCTGCCGCCCATCTTGAGGTCGCTGAGCACGACGTCGAAGTAGCCGTCGTGCAGGCGCTCGATGGCGGCGTTGCCGTTCGACGCCTCTTCGACCTCGTGCCCGGCGTCCGGCGAGGCCGCGGACCAGCCCGCGGCGCAGCGCGTCGTGATCGTCAGCGATGAGAATGCGGCCCATTCGTATGCCTCTCGCCTACTTGACCGACTTGCTCTTGAACCAGACCGAGCTGCTCGTCACCGGCAGCGTCGACGCGGAACCGCGTGCCGTCGCCGGGCGCGCTGCTGACGTCGATGCGCCCGTCGTGCGCGTCGACGATCTTCCGAACGATGGCGAGTCCCAAGTCCGGTGCCCTGCGGCTTGGTCGTGAAGAACGGATCGAAGATCTTGTCCGTCGCTTCGAGCGGCACGCCGGGTCCGTTGTCGGCAACGTCCACCACGACCGTCGGCGTCGGCGGCTGCACGCCGATCATCGCCGGGTCCTGCTCGATCGACGCTCGCGCGCCGCCGTGATCGTGATCCGCCCCTTGCCGTCGAGCGCCTCGAAGGCGTTCGTCGAGCAGGTTCGTGAACACCTGGCAGAGCTGGTGCAGATCGCCTTCGATCGCCGGCAGGTCCGCTTCGAGATCGATCGTCGACCGACGACATTGCCGCGCGGCGCCTTTCGACTCCGCCAGCGTCATCGCCTGCCGCACCACGTCGGCGATGCTCGTGTCGCCTCGACCTGCAGCCGGATCGGCCGCACGAACTCGAGCATCTCGACGCACGATCGCGTTCGCCAGCTTCGCCTCGCTGATGATGTCGGCGAGCAGCGACTGCGCGTCGGCCGAGTCGGGCACCTGGCGCCGCAGCAGCCCGGCCATCACCTCGATGCCGGCGAGCGGGTTCTTCAGCTCGTGCGCGATGCCCGGCCGCCATCTCGCCGAGTGACGCCAGCCGATCCCGCAGCCGCTCGCGTTCGCTCGAGCTGCTCGACCTGCGTCAGGTCCTTGAAGAAGATCACCGCGCCGATCAGGCGTGCCGGCGTCGTCCTTCACCTGCGAGAGCGTGTAGCCGATCGACGCGATCCAGTTCCTTCAGCCGCAGCTCGGCGCGGTTCGGCAGGTAGCTCAGCTCGAACGCCGCCGACATCACGCGAATCGACGTCCGGCACGCTGCGCAACACATCTGCGAACGGCCGTCCCAGATCGGTCGCCAGTCTTCCGTCAGTCCGAAACGTCCGGTACGCCTCGTCGTTCATCAGCGCGAGCGTGCCGTCGCGCCGGAATCGCGATCACGCCGTTGCGCATGCTGCTGACGATGTGCCGGAAGAACCGATCGTCAGGCGCCGGACCCGTGCGCGGCTTCGATCGACGCTCGGGGCGGCGATCGCTGGTCGTCGGAGACGTCCGACGGCACGCGCTTCGCTTCGCTGGAGCGCATGGTCAGACCTGTCGACGCGCACGAAAACTCAGCGTCGAGATGGGCAAACCGTATGCCCGAGGCTGACTCTTCAGCGCGTGCGAAAACTATCGTTAAATCAAGCGGTTACGGTGAGCCTCCGACGGCTCAACATAACAGATCTGTAATGCAATTACGGTTCCGTCAATTTTCGGCTGTAACGTCTGACGTGGATTGCAACAGCTCCCACTGATGCATCAGGTCGCCGACCTTCCACATCAGGGCCTGGTGACGGTCGATCAACGGCTGGGCAGTGGCGCGATCGTCGTAGAAGCCGGGGCGGCCATGGTCAGCTCGAGCTCGCGGATCGCCGCTTCGCATTCGGCGATGCGCGCTTCGAGCTCGATCGATGCGCTGCTGGTGGGCCTGCGCGGCGCGCTTGACGTTTGCGCGCTTCGGCGTCAGCCGCGCTTCTTCTTCTTCGAGGCGCGCGCGGCCGCCGGCGTCGCCGCGCTCGCACCGGCGTGTCGCTCGCTCGGGCTGGTCGAGGCGCTCGCGTGACGCTGCCTGCGCCCGCCGGCTCGCGCGGCGCTGGTTTCGCGCCGGCGTCCGCTTTCTTGCCCGTCGCACGATCCCGCCTTGCCGTCCATGCTCCGGTTCGGCACGGATGCTCTCTTGTGCCACAGGAACTCTTTGTAGGTGCCCGGGTAGACCAGCGCGCGCGCCGTGGCCGACCTCGATGATCTTGGTCGCCAGCCGCTCGACGAAGTAGCGATCGTGCGACACGAAGATCAGCGTGCCGCCGTAGTCCGACGAGCGCGTCGAGCAGCACTTCCTTCGAATCGAGATCGAGATGGTTGGTCGGCTCGTCGAGCAGCAGCGTGTTCGACGGACGCAGCAGCATGCGCGCGACGGCGAGGCGCGTGCGCTCGCCGCCCGACAGCACGCGCACCGGCTTGTAGACGTCGTCGCCCGAGAAGAGGAAGCCGCCGAGGATGTTGCGGATCGTCGGCACCATGTGCGAGCGGCGAGTCCGACGCCAGCGTCTCGTAGACCGTCGGCGCCGGATCCAGCCGCGTCGCTTCGTCCTGCGCGAAATACTGCATCACGACGTTGTGGCCTTCGACGCGCTCGCCGCGTGTCGGGCGCTTCCTCGCCGGACAGCATCCGCATCAGCGTCGACTTGCCGACGCCGTTCGGTCCGACGAGCGCGATGCGGTCGCCGCGCTCGATGTGCAGGCTCGACGTCGCTCGAAGCACGCGCGATGTCGCCGTAGCGCCTTGCGCGCGTGCTTCAGCTCGATCACCGTCCGCCCGCTCTTCGCGCACGCCGGAAAGTTGAAGTGGATCTTGCTTGCGCTCGGGCGGCACCTCGATGCGGCACGACCTTGTCGAGCATCTTGATCCGGCTCTGCACCTGCGCCGCCTTCGTCGCCTGGTAGCGGAACCGATCGATGAACATCTTGACGCGCGCGACTTCTTCGTCCTGCTCGCGCTTCGCCTTGCGCAGCGCCTCGATGCGCGCGTCGTGCTCGACGAGGTAGTCGGCTGTAGTTGCCGACGTAGTCGGTGAGCGTGCGCAGCGTGAGGTCCGCGATGCGCGTCACCACCGCGTCGAGGAAGAACCGATCGTGCGAGACGAGGATGACGCGCGTGCGGATAGGCGTTGAGATACTCCTCGAGCCAGTTGCGCGCCTCGAGGTCGAGGTGGTTGGTCGGCTCGTCGAGCAGCAGCAGGTTCGGGCTGGCCGAGCAGCAGCTTGCGCGAGCGCGATGCGCATCTGCCAGCCGCCGGAGAACGTCTCGGTCGGCCGCTCGAAGTCGGCCGGCTTGAACCCGAGACCCTGCAGGACGGTCGCGGTCTTCAGCTCGATGCTGTAGCCGTCGCGCAGCCGGAAGCGATCCTGCAGATCGCTGTAGCGGTGCAGCATCGCCTCGTGCTCGGGCTCGGAATCGCTCGAGTCGCCGAGGCGATCCTCGAGCGCGTGCATCTCGGCCTTCATCGTCGAGCAGCTCGCGCGAACGCGCGCTCGACGCTTCCTCGAACACCGTGCGGCCGGCATGCGTCGAGGCCGTCCTGCGGCAGGTAGCCGACCGTCAACGCCGCCGGCTTCAGGATCGCCGCCAGAATCGGGCTCGTCGAACCCCGCCATCATCTTCAGCAGCGTGGTCTTGCCGGCGCCGTTCGGACCGCACAGGCCGACGCGATCGCGGTCGGTCGATCTGCCAGGTGACCGTGATCGAAGCAGGACGCGGTCGCCGAACGACTTGGTGAGTTCCTGCAAGCTGGATCATGTTGAGCGCGAACCGCTTGCCTGGACGGCCTCCAGGAGGGCCGCCCTACGAGAGTAACATGCGGTTCTGCGCCCGCCCAGGGCGCGCGGCTTGAACGACTGATGCTACTCGCCGAGCGCTTTGGCGGCCGCGGCGAGCACCTGCGGGACGCGGAAAGGCTTCGTCAGATAGCCCGGCGACGCCGAGATTGACCGCTTCGATCGCGCTCGCCTCGGTCGAGAATCCGGTGATGATGATGACCGGCAGATCGGCCTTGTAGCCGGCGCGCCTCGCGGATGACGGTCAGCCCGTCCATCGCCGGGCATCTTCAGATCGGTGATCAGCAGATCGTAGGGATGCATCCGCAGCCGCTCGAGGGCGGTGCGGCCGTCGGGCGCCAGGTCCACGTCGTGCTCCGCCAGCGCGAGCGTCTTCGCCAGCAGATCGCGGATCGCTCGCTTCGTCGTCGACGACCAGCACGCGCGGGCGCTGCCGCCGGCCGGCGTCGCCGCGCGCGGCCGTCGCCGGCGCATCCGGGCGGCGCGCGACCCGCGCGGCCGCTGCGCTGTCGAGCCATGCGTCGATGTCGCGTTTGCGGAACCGCCACTGGCGGCCGACCCGCACCGCCGGGATCTTGCCCGCCTTGATCAGGCGGTAGACCGTCCGAAGGTTGACCTGGAGGTACTCAGGACCTCTTCAGTCGTGAGGAAGCTTTCGTCCATCATTCTGCAGTGGAGTCCTGCGACCACTTTATCACTGGACGCCGCCGACGGAAGCTCGATCTGGAACACCGCGCCGCCGTCCTTGGCGTTGACTGGCGGTAATCGTCCCGCCGTGCTCGTGGACGATGCCGTAGGTGATGGCCAGGCCGAGGCCCGTGCCCTGGCCGACGTCCTTGGTCGTGAAGAACGGGTCGAAGATCCGGGGCATGACGTCGGCCGCGATGCCCGGGCCGTAGTCGCGGATGGTCACGGTGACGTTCTTCCTCGGCCGGTTGATCGCCGTCGTGACCTCGATCCGCCGCGCCGACCCGCCGTCGAGCACGGCGTGCTCGGCGTTGATCAGGATGTTGAGGAACGCCTGCTGCAGGTGCGGCCGGATCGCACATCACCGCCGGCAGCTTCTCCCCCTGCTTGCGCACGATCTTGATATCGGCCTGCGCCAGGTGCGGCTTGCGGCTGGCGATGGCGCGCGTGAGGATGCGATCCACCGGCATCTTCTGCCGCGCGATGCGATGGGAGCCGGCGAACACGAGCAGGTTGCGGACGATCTTCGCGGCGCGATCCGCCTCCTGGAAGATCTGCTTGCAGCTCCTTCTTCACGGGCTTCGCCGCCGGCGTCATGTCGCATCAGCAGCTCGAGGTGTCCGCAGGACGCCCTGCAGCGGGTTGTTCATTTCGTGCGCGATGCCGGCGACGAACTGGCCGAGCGACGGCCAGCTTCTCCGACTGCGTCAGGCGCTCGCGCAGCGCGGCGCGCTCGGCCTCGAGCCGCGTCTGCCGCGTGATGTCGCGCGCGACGAGCACGCGCCCCAGCGTGTGGCCGTCCTGGCTGGTGAGCGGCGTCGCCGTCAGCAGGAACGTCCCGTCGAGCTCCTGATCGTCCACGCGCCGCTGCACCGCCGGCGACGATCCCCTGCCACGTGTCCGCCGCCTCCACGTAGGCCAGCGTCTCCGGCCCGACGAGCTCGCTCAGCGGCCGCGCATGATGTCGGATCGCTTCAGCCCCACGCGCGCCGCGAACGCCTCGTTGGTCTGGACGATGCGGAGCTCCTTGTCCATCACGGCGACGAGATCGACGAGCGAGTTGAACGTGTCTTCCAGCAGGCGGCGCTGGCGCAGGATGTCGCCGAGCAGCTGGACGTTTTCGATCCCGACCGAGAGCTGCCGCGAGAGCTCGCGCGCGAACTCGAGGAACTCGCCGTCGTCGATCAGCTCGCTCTTGGGGTTGCTCTTGTCGCGGTCGATGACCAGTGTGCCGAGCGCGCGGCGCGCAGCCGCGCAGGGGAGCGACGACGCGGCGCCCGGAGCTTCGGGCGATCCAGCCGGAGGCCCGCCGGCGGGCGTAGTGCGACGTGTCGTCGATCAGGACACGGGCCCCGAGGGGTCGCCCTTCCGACGAGGCCGACAGGAACCAGCTGCCGGTTCCGGCGGTCGTGGAGCCAGATTTCGACCCGACCGGCCCCGAGATGTCCCGGATTTCGGGGTCAGGCGTTCCAGGGCCGCATTCAGGCCCAGGCTGGACGAGATTCCCCGGGAAAACAGGTGCAGGAGCTCCCGCAGCCGCTTGTGGACGCGGACCTCCCGCTCGAGCCTGTCCGGTCCCGGACGGGTCTAGAATCATAGGCTTTGGGCTTAGGCTTGGGTCTTGGCCAGACTTCATCCAAAGGCCCCTAAAGCCTAAAGCCAAAAGCCTGCAAGCCAAGGTCTTAATCTGCGGAAGTGAGCCCCGTCGCGATGGCGTCGACCGACGAAGAACTGGTCGCCCGGTCCTGGACCGGCGACCTGGATAGCTTCAACCAGCTCGTGCTGCGCTGGGAGCGGCCGATCTATGCCCTGGCGTATCGCACGATCGGACGGGAGGAAGATGCGCGCGACGTCTGCCAGGAAACGTTCCTCCGCGCGTTCCGCGCGCTCGGCGGGTTCAAGGGCGAGGCGAAGTTCTCGTCCTGGCTCTACCGCATCACGCCTGAACCTGTGCCGCGACTGGATCCGGCGCGAGCGCCGCGCAGCCGGTCGCGCAGGCGCCGGAAGGCGTGGACCTGATCGAGCTCGCGGGCGAGTCGATCGCCGAGCGAGTCGATCGAGGACCTGGTCGCGCGCGAAAGAGATCAGCGCCGCCGTGGCGCGCGTGATGGCGAGCTGCCGGAAGAGCAGCGCACCGCGATCCTGCTGAAGGAATACCACGGCTCACGTTCCAGGAGATCGCGGACATGCAGGATTGTCCGCTGAGCATCGTGAAGACCCGGCTGTATCAGGGATTGACCGTGCTTCGTCGTCAGCTCGAGCGCGCCGGCGTCTCGGGCGGATTCAAAAACCATGTGTGAAGACAAAGAACTGCTCGTTGGTTATCTCTACGACGATCTGGCGGACGCCGACCGCGCCCGGTTCGAGGCGCACCTGCGCGCGTGCGGGGCCTGCCGGACCGAGTTGAAGGCGATGCGCGCGGTGCGCGCGGATCTCTCGCCGTGGGCGCCGCCCGAGCCCGACTTCCGGGTTTCGGGTCGTCCGCGGCGGGCGCGACGCGGCGGAACGGACGTGATCCGTGCCGGCGGTCGCGCCGCCGGCCTTCATGGCGCGCGTGGTGGACGCCGGCCGCCGGCCTCGCCGCCGCCGCGGTCTCGTGCTCGCCGCCGCCGTCGTCCCTGGCGCATGTCGAAGTGCATCGCGGACCGGACGGCATCACCGTCCGCACTGGCTGGTCCTGCTTCGCTCCCACCGCTGTGCACTCGGCTGACGCGGCGCGGGCGCGGCCGAGACGTCAGGCGCAACCGTCCGGCCGCGATGGCGCCGACCGGCGCGAGTGTCTCGTCGCGGCGATCAGGTCGACCAGCGTTCCTCGCCGCGATCGAGCGCCGGCTGAACGCGCTCGAAACCGCCTCGTCGCGGGAGCTCCGGCGTGCGCAACGCGTCGACCATGAGCGCGCGCGCGGCGGATGCCGAGATCATCAAGCGCGTCCGCGAGCTGCTCGCGCAGAGCGAGAGCCGGCAGCAGGGAGAGCTGGCGCTCCGCATCTCGCAGGTGATCCGCGACGTCGACGCGCAGCGCACGGCCGACCTCACGCGCATCCAGAAGGGGCTGGGCAGCATCGACGCGACGGTCACCGCGGAAGCGGCGCGGCACACGCGATCTGACGAACTTCGTCCTGACGACGTCGGCGAAACAGAAATAGCCGGTGAGACTGTGAACTGCGAACGGTTTTCGAGGTGACATCGTGAAGGCAACATCGTTTGTGCGCGGCCGCGCTGCTGGCCGCCGGAAGATCGCCCACGCGCAGAGGCCCCTGCCCGCCGGACGCCGCGCGCCGCTGACCGCGGCGCTGCCCGTGACTTCCCGCTCCTCGGTCGCCGCCGATCGCCGGAGGAGCGCTCGCTGCAGCGCAGGCGCGTCGCCGCGCACGGACCGGCGCCCGCGTGTCGCGGCGCACCCGGATCGCCGCGACGACATCAAGACGCTCGAGGCCGTGCTCGACGCTCGCGCGTCAGAGCGGCGCCGACAAGCTCGCGCTGCAGATGCGCGCCAGCGAGCCGGGCAGCCTGTTCGTGATCGACACCGGCCGCACGCGCGGCTTCCGACCTCCAAGGCTACGGCGTGTTCTTCGACGTCGACGTGCCGATGATGAAGCAGAGCGTCCTGTGGTCGACGCGCGCCGCTGACGCAGCAGGACACCCGCGCGCAGCTCCAGAACTACGTGCCAGACCCGCCGCCGGGACCGGCTGCGCGACTTCGCGATCCGCGAGCTGAGCCGCATGCCGCAGCGGGCAGCGGCCGGCCGCCGACGCCAGATCGCGAACGCGGCGAGCCCGGCTACCGTCCGCGCCGCCGACGTGGACGCGCTCGCCCCGACAGACGCCTCGTCGCTGCTGGCCGAGCCGCTGGACCCGAACGAGCTCTATACCGAGGCGGTCAAGACGGCGCTGATCGACGCGATGCTCAGCTACAGTCGTCGGCCTGAAGCTCGGCCCCGAGGAGTGGCTCACGGTCGCCGCCCGCGACGCCAGGGCCGCTGACGCCCGGACAGCCCGACGACGCGTCGACCATCGTGATCCGCATCAAGGGCAGCGATCTCGCCGCGTTCCACTCCAACAGGCTCACCCCTGAAGAAGTGCGGAAGAGGGTCGAAGTAAAGAACTTCTGGAGAGCGTAAGAGCCGTCTCCCGGGCTAGAATCCCTGATGCGTATTCTTGCGCCGGCGGTGGTCCTGGCCGTCCTCCTCGCGTCGGGGTGTTCGCGGCCGATCGATCTCAAGCAGGCTCTGCAGGCTCACCGACGTGACCGGGGGCTACCGCGACGCCGGCATCGTCGATGGCCGGAACAAGCTCAGTCCGAGCATCAGCTTCCGGATCAAGAAGTCGATCGACGACGACATCCGGCCGCTGTCGCTCAACGTGGTCTTCAAGAAACTGCCGCGCCCCGGCGTGGCGGTGCCGCCGGGCTCGCCCGCGGAGGAGGACTGGGACGAGACCTACGTGCAGAGCGTCTCCTTCGACGGGAACCAGACCGCCGTCCTCACCATCCAGACCAAGACCGGCTACACCGGCGATCCGCCGCAATCGCGCGCCGACATCCTGAAGCACTCGCCAGTTCCAGGACGTCCGCGTGCACATCTTCGCCAAGCACAGCGCGTCTCAGTGGATGGAGATCGCGACCTACGACGTTCCCGTCAGGTCTGGCCCAGTAGAGTGGCCTGCCTCACCGCGAAGCGGAAGCGCCCGCCGCAGCGTTCCCTGGAGCGCCGGCTGGGTGCCGCTCGACGCGGCGGCGATCGTCATCTCCAACGTCATCGGCGGCGGCATCTTCTTCGTCCCGATCATCGTCGCGCAGCTCGTGCCCAATCCGACGGCGATGCTCGGCGTGTGGCTCGCGGGCGGCGCGCTCGCCTTCGCCGGGGCGATGGCCTACGCCGAGCTCGCGGCCGTGCGGCCGCACGCCGGCGGCGAGTACGTCTACCTGCGCGACGCGTATGGACCGCTCGCCGCGTTCCTGACGGGCTGGACGTCGTTCATCGCCGGCTTCTCCGGCGCGATCGCCGCGAGCGCCGTCGCGCTGGCCGACTACGTCAGCCGGTTCATTCCGATCGCCGGCCGGCGCGACAGCCCGGTCGTCGTCGATCGCCGCGATCGCCGCGCTCGACGCTGATCCACGTCCGCGGCCTCGGGCCCGGGCCGGCTCGTGCAGAACACGCTGGCCGGCGTGAAGGTGACGGCGATCGTGGTGCTGATCGCGCTCGGGTTCGCGATCGGCCACGGCGACGCCGCGCACCTCGCCGCCGGCGGCGCCGTGCTGCCGGTGTCGTGGCTGCTCGCGCTCGTGCCGGTGATGTTCAGCTACTCCGGCTGGAACGCGGCGCGTCTACGTCGCGGAGGAAGTCCGCGATCCGTCGCGCAACGTGCCGCTCGCGCTGGCGCTCGGCACCGTCACGGTCGTCGATCATCTACGTCGCGCTCAACGCGCTCTATGTCTACGCGCTGCCGATCGGCGCAGCTGGCCGTCGCTGCCGAGCGACGGCGGCTGATCGACACCGGTCGCCGAGCGGCTCTTCGGCTTCGCGGCCGGCAACCTGCATCGCGCTCTTCACCATCGTCAGCCTGGCCGCCGAGCATCAGCGCGATGGTGCTCGCCGGCCCGCGCGTCTACTTCGCGATGGCGCGCGACGGGATGTTCGTGCGCGCCGCGGGCCGCGTGCATCCGCGCTTCCACACGCCGGCCACCGCGATCGTCGCGCAGGCGTGTGGAGCAGCGTGCTGGTGCTGTCGGGCACGCTGGCGCAGCTCGTGACCTACACGGGCTTCGCCGTCGTGCTGTTCGCCGGCGTCGCCGTCAGCGCGCTGTTCGTGCTGCGCCGCCGCGACGCCGCGATGCGCCGCGGCCGTTCTCCGCGCTCGGCTATCCGTGGGCGCCGGCGATCTTCGTCATCGCCAGCGTGGCGATGGTGGCGAACTCGTTCTGGACGGGATCCGGCCTCGTCGCTGGCCGGCGTCGCGCTCATCGGCGCGGGGCGTGCCGGTGTATTACGCGATCCGGCGAGCGCCGCGAGCGTGAGGACGGCGAGCGTTGCCGTCGCTGGCCGCGAAGAGCAGGAACGACGCGGAGAGTGCCGCGGACGACGTAGTCGACGAGGAACGCCGCCGCGCCCGCGCCCTTCAAGCCCGGTCCCATCACCCACAGATACCATCGCGCGCCCGCGGATCGCGGTACGGCCAGTAGTAGCCGATCGCCGACCGCCAGCAGGAAAGAGTCCGTTGAGGTCCGAGAAGATCGGCGGCTGCGCCGGCAGCACGCCGAAGAGCGCCGCGAATCGATCCGCGGCGAGCAGCAGGAACAGGCCGACGGCGCGCGTCGTAGACGCCGGAGACCGCCGCGATCGCGCGTACAATGAAGAGGGCGCCGATGATGTCACCGGCGCCCTCTCCAATCTTCAATCTTCAATCGTTCAGTCTGCAGCGGACTACTGAATCCGCTTGAGCTCTCCCTGGAACGTCACCGTCTGTTCCGCGTTGATCAGCACGTCGAACTCCGCCGTCTCGTAGCCGTCGGCCTTCACCTCGACCTTGTGCCGGCCGGTGTTGAGCGCGAGCTTCTGGAACGGCGCCGTCGAACTCGTCGACCGTGCCGACGAAGTAGCCGTCGACGTAGACCTTCGCGGAGCGCGGCTTGACCTTCAGCTTCAGGTTGCCCTGTTCGCCGCGGCCGTAGGACGTCGTGGAGTCCGCCATGCGTCAGCCGCCGCCACCATAGGGATCGCCGAACGGATCGCCGTAAGTACGGCGCCCAGGCCGAATCCGGAGTAGAGGCCGTAGCCCATGCCGAATCCATACGGATAGTAGTTGCCGTAGTAGTAGGGGATAGCCGTAGATCCCATCGGATCGGAGTAGTACGTAGCGGCCGTGGTACCGCCGTCGTCGAGGGCCGGAGGCGGCACCGCACGATCCTTGCGCACTGCCCGGCTGTGCGGCTATCGCCGCGCGGACGGCTCCAGTGTCGGCACTTCGCGCGTACCGCTCGCGTTGTTGTTGTTCGACGACGCTTCCGGCGCGGGGCCCGGTGCGGTCCTGCTCGTGCTGCGGCTGCCGCTGTCGCTCGAGGCCGCGGCCGATCCGCCGCCCGACGAGCTCGAGCCGTCCTGACGATCCGCCGCCGCGGCGTCACGGCTGCTGTCGCCTGCCGCCGCCGCTCGGACCAGAACGCGCGCGTGCGCCCTCTGCCCGTCGTATGCGCTGTAGGCCAGGCCGCGGCTGAAGCCGTCGCGATGCCGCGGGCGCGAACTTCGCGCGACGACCGATCGCCGAAGCTGAGCGGATGGCGATGATGCCGCGCCGGCCGACGGGCGAGCTGAACGATGGAGCCGCCCCCGCCGCTGCTCATCAGCCGCCGCTCAGCCGGCCGTGCTGCCGCCGCCGCCCGCCGCTGCCGCGATCGCGCCCTGCCACCACCGGCGCCACCGCGCCGCCGCCGCCGCCGCTGGCTCGATCCACCGCGCCGGCCGCCGGCGCCCGCCGCTGCCACCTCGAGTCCGGCTTCGCGCGAAGGCCGGGCTGCCGCAAGCGCAACGCCCGGCGACCCGATTCCGAGGCCATATCTGAGAGATTTCATGATAGCTGCTCCTATCGTTGATTCTGCAACAGATCTGCCACAGATGGGACCCCCAAATTTCAGGTTTTTCCAGGCTCCGCCGGCAAATGTGTCCTTCCCGGGCGGCAGGACCGTCCCCCTCTGATAGACTCGTTTTTTGGCCGTTTTGACCATGTTTCACGCAACCACCGTCCTCGCGGTCCGGCACAACGGTCAGACCGTGATGGCCAGCGACGGCCAGGTCACCTTCGGCGACACCGTCGTCAAGCAGAAGGCGCGCGAAGATCCGCCGGCTGTATAACGATCGGATCCTGGCCGGCTTCGCGGGCTCGGCCGCGGATCTCGTTCGCGCTGTTCGCGCGCTTCGAGGCCAAGCTCGAACAGTATCGCGGCAACCTCGAGCGATCCGCCGTCGAGCTCGCGCAAGGACTGGCGCACCGATCGGATCCTGCGCCGCCTCGAGGCGATGCTCGTCGTGATGGACGGCGAGCGTGACGTTACCTGCTGTCGGGCAACGGCGATCTCGATCGAGCCGGACGACGGGATCGTGGCGATCGGATCGGGCGGCGCGTACGCGCTCGCGGCCGCGAAGGCGCTGGCGCAGCACACGGCGCTCGACGCGCGCGCGATCGCGGAACAGGCGATGCAGATCGCCGCGGCGATCTGCATCTACTCCAACGACTCGCTGACGATTGAAGTTCTGTAAGCCGCGACGCCATGCCCATCTATCTGCCGGAAAGCACCACCTCGACGATCCAGTCGCTGACGCCGCGGCAGATCGTCGCCGAGCTCGACAAGCTACGTCGTCGGCCAGCACCAGGCCAAGCGCGCCGTCGCGATCGCGCTGCGCAACCGCATGCGGCGCCAGAAGCTGCCGCCGAGATGGCGCGAAGAGGTCGCGCCGAAGAACATCCTGATGATCGGGCCGACCGGCGTCGGCAAGACCGAGATCGCGCGGCGGCTGGCGAAGCTCGCGCAGTCGCCGTTCCTCAAGGTCGAGGCGTCGAAGTTCACCGAGGTCGGCTACGTCGGGCGCGACGTCGAGTCGATGGTCCGCGATCTCGACGGAGATCGCCGTGGAGCATGGTGCGCGAGGAGCGGATCGGCGGAGGTGCGCGAGAAGGCGCGAGCAGCGGCCGAGGAGCGCGTGCTCGATCTGCTGCTGCCGCCGCTGCCGCCCGCCGCGGAGTTCGACGAGCGGCGCCGCGCGCGATCCGCGAGCAGGCCAACCGGACGCGCGAGAAGCTGCGCGAGCAGCTGCGCGACGGCCGGCTCGATCACAAGCAGGTCGAGATCGACGTCCGCGAGAAGATCGTTCCCGTCGTTCGAGATCATCGCCGGGTCGTCGGTCGAAGAGGTCGACATCAACGTCAAGGACATGCTGCCGGGGCTGTTCCAGGGCCGCACGCGCAAGCGCCGCGTGCCGGTGCCCGAGGCGCTCGACGCGCTGCGGCAGGAAGAAGAGCAGAAGCTCGTCGACATGGACAGCGTCGCGCGCGCCGCGGTCGAGCGCGTCCAGCAGGCCGGCATCATCTTCCTCGACGAGATCGACAAGGTCGCCGGGCGCGAGGGCGGCCACGGCCCCGACGTCAGCCGCGAAGGCGTGCAGCGCGACATCCTGCCGATCGTCGAAGGCACCACGGTCAACACGAGCTACGGGATGGTGCGGACCGATCACATCCTGTTCATCGCCGCCGGCGCGTTCCACGTGTCGAAGCCGTCGGATCTGATCCCCGAGCTGCAGGGGCGCTTTCCCGATCCGCGTCGAGCTCGAGCCGCTCGGCCGCGACGACTTCGTGCGCATCCTCACCGAGCCGAAGAACGCGCTGGTGCGGCAGTACACCGCGCTGCTCGCGACCGAGGGCGTCGACGCTCGAGCTTCACGCGACGGACGCGATCGAGCGCATCGCCGACGTTCGCGACGCTGGTGAACGAGCGGACCGAGAACATCGGCGCGCGGCGCCTGCACACCGTGATGGAGAAGCTGCTCGACGAACGTGTCGTTCGACGCGCCCGGACCTGGCGGACAAGGCACGTCACGCATCGACGCGGCCTACGTCGACCGCATGCTCAGCGAAATCGCGCGCAACGAAGATCTGTCGCGATATATCCTGTGAAGACGTTGCCATGCCCCGATTCACGATCCTGCCGTCCCGCGCATCGCGCATCGCAATCCCGGCCTTCGCCGACGGCTCCGGCAGGCCAGCGCGCATCGCGTGGCCGCGCTCGTCACCTGTTTCGCGCTGCTCCTGAGCTGCGGCAAGAAGGGCCCGCCGCTGGCGCCGCTCAACCTGGCGCCCGACGCGCCCGGCACGCTCACCGCGCGGCGGCTCGGCGACACCGGTCTACCTGACAGATGACGGTGCCTGACGACGAGCACGACCGGCACCGGCGCGTTTTCCGTCGATCATCTCGAGGTCTACGCCGTCACGCTGGCGCCCGGCATGGTCGCGCCGCCCAATCGCGATCTTCTCAGGCCGGCGCAGATCATCGGGACCATTGCGGTCGCCCGCCGCCCGATCCGGACGCGGCGGAGCCCGAGACGCCGGAGACGCGCCCGGTACCCGGCGACCACGGTGACGTTCGTGGAGAAGCTCACGCCGGAGGTGCTCCAGCCGAAGGACATCAGCAAGCCCGTCAAGACGCCCGTCAAGGTCGAGAAGCCGAACGCGGCGGCTGCCGCGCCGTCGACGGTCCGCGCCGCCGCCGCCCGTCGGGCCGGCCGTGCTGACGCGGTTGTAGTACCGTGCGGGCGTGTCGACGAAAGGCAACGCCGGCCAGACGGCCCCGCGCGTCGAAGTGCCGCTGCTGGCGGCGCCCGGTCCGGCGCGTCCCCGGCCAGCCGCCGACCTGTGAAGAAACCAAGGTGGTCGATCGCGTGGCAGCCGCCGGCCTCGTCGACGGACGAGGCGCCCGGCGTGCTCTACAACGTCTACGCCGCTCCGTCCCGCGGGCCGGCGCCGGTCGACGGTGCGCTGGCCCGTCGAACGCGCCCGGCGCCGTGCCGCTGCAACGTGCGTCGCCGTTGGGTGAGACGGCGTTCGCGAGCCTGGGGCGGCGCCGGGAAGGAGAAGTGTTTCGTCGTCCGCAGCGTCGCCACTGGTCGGCACCACGCCGATCGAAAGCGAAGCCGTCGGCGCCGATCTGCGTGACGCCGCGCGACATCTTCGTGCCGGCGGCGCCGAAGAATCTCCAGGCGGTCGGATCCGCCGGCGTCATCAGCCTGATCTGGGAAGCGAACACGGAGTCCGACGTCGCGGGCTACCAGGTCTCTGCGCGGGCAGGCGCCGGGTGACACACTGCAGCCGCTCACGCCCGAGCCGATCAAGGAGACGCCGCTACCAGGATCGGACGACGAAAGCCCGGCGTCACCTATCGCTACGCGATCGTCGCCGTGGATCGCGCGACGCCGCCCAACAAGAGCGCGCCGTCGAACCGCGTGCAGGAAACCGCGAGATGAAGAAGTTCTTCCGCATCGACTACAACGGCACGCCGCGTCACGTCATCGAGGCGGCCGAGCGCCGGGCCGTGGCGGCTCCTCGAGGGCGAGCTGTTCGGCACCTACGAAGCGGGGGACGAAGTCGCGCGCGACGCGCACCGCGCTCCTGGCGCCGGTCGAGCCGTCGAAGGTGGTCTGCATCGGCCTCAACTACAGAGCGATCACGCGGCGGAGCAGGGCGAAGCCCCTGCCGAAGGATCCGCTGATGTTCATCAAGCCGTCGACGCTCGGTCGTCGGCCCGGGCGACAGCCATCCTGCTGCCCGACGGGATCGGGCGCGTCGACCACGAGGCGGAGGTCGGCGTCGTGATCGGCCGGCGCGCGCACCACGTCAGCGAGGCGGACGCGCGGGACTACGTGTCTTCGGGCTCACCTGCTTCAACGACGTCACCGCCCGCGAGCTCCAGCAGAAGGGGCGCAGTACCCACGCCGAAGGGCTTCGACACCTTCGCGCCGCTCGGTCCGTGCGTGACGGCGGGCATCGACTATCACGCGATGGCCGGCGTCGGCATCGAGGGGTGGGTCAACGGCGAGCGCCGGCAGAACTCGTCGACCAAGCAGCTGGTGTTCTCGATCGACTATCCTGGTCGCCACATCACCAGGGTGATGACGCTGCTGCCGGGCGACGTGATCGCGACCGGCACGCCGTCGGGCATCGGGCCGCTGAAGGCGGGCGACAAGGTCACCATCAGGATTCCGGGTGTCGGCGACCTGATCAATCCGGTCGCCGACGAGACTGCCGCACAGGAGCAAGGAGAAAGTCATGAAGATTCTTTATCGACTCCGGCCACCTGCCCGACATCGAAGCCGCTGGTGCCGCTCGGCATCATCGACGGCGTCACCACCAACCCGTCGCTGCTGGCCAAGGAGAAAGGGCGACCCGCGCGAGATCCTGAAGAAGATCTGCGAGCTCGTGCAGGGCCCGGTCAGCGCCGAGGTGGTCCACGACCGACGCGCAGGCGATGATCACGGAAGGGCCGCGAGCTCGCCAAGATCGATCCGGCACATCGTCGTCAAGGTGCCGCTGACGCGCGACGGCATCAAGGCCTGCAAGGCGCTGTCGGGCGAAGGCATCACGGGTCAACGTCACGCTGTGCTTCTCGCCGGCGCAGGCGCTGATCGCCGCCGAAGGTCGGCGCGACCTTCATCAGCCCGTTCGTCGGGCCGCCTCGACGACATCGCCACGCCCGGCATGGAGCCTGATCCGCGACATCGTCGGGATCTACGAGAACTACAACTTCAAGACCGAGGTCCTCGTCGCCAGCGACGCGCGGCCCGATGCACATCGTCGAGGCCGCGCGGATGGGGGCCGACATCTGCACCTGCCCGCCGGCGGTGATCGACTCGCTGTTCAACCATCCGCTGACCGACATCGGCCTGAAGAAGTTCCTGGCCGACTGGGAGAAGGCGCAGGCCGGCGCCACGGCCGTAGGGCCACAGGCCCGCCGCGCTAGATGGATCCGATCAAGCATCTCGAGGATCTCGAGCGCCGGGCCGAGCTCGGCGGCGGCGAAGATCGCCTCAAGAAGCAGCACGACGCCGGCAAGCTGACGGCGCGCGAGCGCATCGACTTCCTCTTCGATCCCGGGACGTTCGTCGAGACCGACAAGCTCGTCACCCACCGCTGCCGCGACTTCGGCATGGACGATCCGGACCTGCTGATTCCCGGCGACGGCGTCGTCACCGGCCACGGCCGCGATCGACGGCCGGCCGGTCTACGCCTTCGCGCAGGACTTCACGGTGTTCGGCGGCTCGCTGTCGGAGACCAACGCCGCGAAGATCGTGCAAGATCATGGATCTGGCGATGAAGATGGGCGCGCCGATCGTCGGCCTGAACGACTCGGGCGGCGCGCGGATCCAGGAAGGCGTGCTGTCGCTCGGCGGCTACGCCGACATCTTCCTGCGCAACACGCTCGCGTCCGGGCGTGGTGCCGCAGATCTCCGCGATCATGGGCCCGTGCGCCGGCGGCGCGGTCTACTCGCCGGCGATCACCGACTTCAACGTCATGGTCGAGGGCACGAGCTACATGTTCGTGACCGGCCCCGACGTGATCAAGACGGTCACGCACGAGGACGTCACGAAGGACGAGCTCGGCGGCGCGATGACGCACAACGCGACGAGCGGCGTCGCGCACTTCGCGGTGCCGGACGACCGCGAGTGCCTCGCGCCTGATTCGCGAGCTGCTGTCGTTCCTGCCCGGCAACAACGTCGACGAGCCGCCGCGGCTGGCGACCTCCGATCCGGTCGATCGCGAGGACGAGGCGCTCGATCGCGCTCGTGCCCGCAGTCGCCGAACCAGCCCTACGACATGCTCGACCTGATCCACGCGATCGCCGACGAGGGCGCGTTCCTCGAGGTCCACCGCCACTTCGCGAAGAACATCATCGTCGGCTTCGCGCGGCTCGGCGGACGACCGGTGGGCATCGTCGCCAACCAGCCGGCGCACCTCGCCGGCACGCTCGACATCGACGCGTCGGTGAAGGCGCGCGCGCTTCGTGCGCTTCTGCGACGCGTTCAACATCCCGCTGGTCACGATCGAGGACGTGCCGGGGTTCCTGCCCGGGACGGTGCAGGAGTTCGGCGGCATCATCCGCCACGGCGCCAAGCTGCTCTACGCCTTCGCCGGAAGCGACGGTGCCGAAGGTCACGCGTGATCACGCGCAAGGCCTACGGCGGCGCCTACTGCGTCATGTCCAGCAAGCACATCCGCACCGACGTGAACTTCGCCTGGCCCGGCGCCGAGATCGCGGTGATGGGCGCCCGAGGGGGCGGTCAACATCCTCTACAAGCGCGAGATCGACAAGGCCGCCGATCCGCAGGCCGCGCGCGCGCCGCGCGCGATCGAGGAGTTCCGCGAGAAGTTCGCCAACCCCTACGTCGCCGCCGCGCGCGGCTTCGTCGACGAAGTCGATCCATCCCGCGCCAGACGCGCGCCAAGCTGATCGCCGCGCTGGCCGGCCTCGAGACCAAGCGCGACAAGAACCCGCCCAAGAAGCACGGCAACATCCCGCTATAGACGCAGGACGCCTCGCAGTCGACGTTCCCGGAGCCCCTTCGGGAGAACGCCCCGAGAACCCCTTGGAACGCATACAATTAACGGCGTCGAAGGTCCTTGTCGCCAACCGTGGCGAGATCGCGGTGCGCGTCATCCGCGCCTGCCGGGAGCTCGGCATCCCGACGGTGGCGGTGTATTCGGACTGCGACCGCGGCGCGCGGCACGTCGCGCGACGCGGACCAGGCCGGTCCACATCGGGCCGAGCCCGGCGTCCGAGAGCTACCTCCGCATCGACAAGCTGATCGACGCCGCGCAGCGCGACCGGCGCGGACGCCGTGCATCCCGGCTACGGGTTCCTCGCCGAGAACGCCGCGTTCGCGCGCGCGTGCCGCGACGCGGGCCTGACGTTCATCGGGCCGTCGCCCGAAGCGATCGACGCTGATGGGCAGCAAGACCGGCGCGCGCGAGGTCGCGATCCGCGCCGGCGTGCCGGTCGTGCCGGGCACCGACGCGCCGCTCGGCGCCGGCGCCGACCGACGCGGAGATCGCGCGCGAAGGGGCGCGCGTCGGCTATCCGCTGATGGTGAAGGCGGTGGCGGGCGGCGGCGGCAAGGGCATGCGCGAGGTCGCCGCGCCCGGCGCGCTGCTGAACGCGGTCGCGGACCGCGCGCTCGGAAGCCGGATCCGCGTTCGGCGACACCGCCGTCTATTTCGAGCGGCGCATCATGACGCCGCGCCACATCGAGATCCAGCTGCTCGCCGATCACCACGGCACCGTGATCCCGTTCGTCGAGCGCGAGTGCTCGATCCAGCGGCGCCACCAGAAGGTCGTCGAGGAATCGCCGTCGATGTTCGTCGACGCCGCGCTGCGCGCGCGCGGATGGCCGACGCCGCGGCCGCGGTCGCGGCCGCCGTCGGCTACACCAACGCCGGCACGATCGAGTTCCTGCTCGACGACGACGGGTCGTTCTACTTCCTCGAGATGAACACGCGCCTGCAGGTCGAGCATCCGGTGACCGAGATGGTCACCGAGCCTCGATCTCGTCCACTGGCAGATCCGGATCGCGCGCGGCGAGCGGCTCGACATCGATCCGGCGCGGGCGCTCACGCCGCACGGCCACGCCATCGAGTGCCGGATCTACGCCGAGGACCCGGACGAAGGGTTCATGCCGTCGCCCGGCCTGGTGCGCGGGATCCGCGCCGCCAGCGGTCCCGGCATCCGCGACGACGGCGGCGTGCTGCCCGGCTATACGGTGCCGGTCTTCTACGACTCGATGATCGCGAAGCTGGTCGCGTGGGCCGGCACGCGCGGCGAGGCGATCGCGCGGATGACGCGCGCGCTCGAGGAATACGAAGTCCTCGGCATCCGGACGACCATCCCGTTCTTCCTGTGGCTGATGCGCGAGCCCGACTACATCGCCGGCCGGTTCGACACCACCTATCTCGATCGGCTGCTCGCGTCGCGGCGCGGCGAGTCGTTCAGCGCGCTTCACCGCCGCCGAGGAGCAGCAGATCGCGATCGCCGCGGCGCTCGACGCCTGGTTCCGCGCCAGCGCGGCCTACACCGGCGGCGGCCCGCGGACCGGCGGCAGCGCCTGGACGCTGGCCGCGCGGCAGGAAGCGCTGCGCTAGTGACGTGACATTCGAGATCGAGCTGAACGGCCGCGGCCGCACCGTGTCGATCGAGCGCGCCGGCCGTCCCGCTACCGCGTGACTGTCGACGGCGTCGCCGCGATCGTCGACGCCGAGCGCACCGGCGACGCCGGCGTCACGATGCTCTTTCCCGACGCGGCGCACGACGGCGTCACGATCCAGTTCGCGCCGGGCCAGGCGCCCGGCGAGCTGCTCGCGCATCTCGGCGGCCGGAACGTCGCCGTCGCCGTGAACGGCCGCCGCACCGGCCGCGCCGCCGCCGACAGCGGCGGCGCCGCGCACGGCGAACAGAAGATCCTCGCCCCGATGCCCGGACGCGTCGTCCGCGTGCTCGTCGCGCCGGGCGACGAGGTCGAGCGCCGCCAGCCGTGGTGGTCGTCGAGGCGATGAAGATGGAGAACGAGCTGCGCTCCCCGAAGGCCGGACGGGTCAAGGACGTCGCCGTCACGCCCGGCACTTCGGTCGAAGCCGGCCGGGTGCTGGTCGTCATCGAATGAGCGAGTGACCGAAGAACCCATCGCGTCCCCCGGAGCCGCCGGCACCCTCAGAGCCGGCACCCCAGCCGCCTCCACGGAGGCGGCGCAAGCATCCTATTCTCCGGGCGCTCGGGATCCTCGTCGCGCTGATCGCCGCGTTCATCATCACGTTCGTCACCATCGACGTCGGGCCGCGGCTGACGAAGATCGCCGAGCAGCAGGGCACGAAGTTCTTCGATCGCCCGATGCACATCGGCAAGCTGAGCATCGTCCTGCGCACCGGCGCGTTCCAGGTGGACGATCTCGTGATCGAGGGCCTGCAGCCGACCGATCGGCCGTTCCTCAAGGCGAAGCGCGTCTTCATGAACCTGCCGTGGTGGACGTTCCTCACCCACGAGCTGATCGTCGAGAACGTCGACATGACCGGCTGGGAGATGCTCGTCGAGCAGTTCCCGGGCCGGCACAACTTTCCGAAGCTGGGCGGGCCGAAGAAGGAGCGGAAGGGCGATCCCTTCTGGAAGATGACGACGACCGTGCGGTCCGTCATCGCGCGCAACGGCCTCTTCATCTACGACGACCACACCACGCCGTGGACGGTGGTGTGCCGCGATCTGAACGTCAGCGTCTTCAAGGGGTTCGACACCTATCGCGGGACGGCCCAGTTCACCAACGGCTCCGTGAAGATCCTGCAGTGCGACGCGTTCCGCGCCGACATGCAGACGCGGTTCAAGATCGACGGCGGGAAGATCATCCTCGAGGACATCAACCTGCAGAGCGTCGGCGCCGCGACGAAGGTCACCGGCTACGTCGACATCAAGAACTGGCCGGAGATGGTCTACAACGTGAAGTCGCGCGATCGACTTCCCGATCCAGAAGGCGATCTACTTCCGGGACCTGAACTTCACGCGTGACGGGCTGCGGCGACTTCCTGGGCACGTTCCGCTTCTTCAAGACGCCCGACCGGCACCGGGCCGCGAGCTGAAGGGACGTTCACGAGTCCCGAGACGGGCGTGAACGCGTGGCGCTTCCCCAACGTCCACGGCTCGCTCCTGTGGAACAACAGCGCCTTCCGCGTCACCGACGTGACGACCGGCCTCTACGGCGGCGGCGCGCGCTTCGACTACACGATGGAGCCGCTCGGCCAGCGCGGACGTGCCCGTCCAGGTCGTCTGGGACGCGAGCTATGCACGACGTCGACCTCACACGACTGACCGACTTCCTCGAGGTGCAGGGCATCCGCCTCGCCGGCCGCGCCGACGGGACGCAACCGCCTCGAGTGGCCGCTCGGCAAGTGGGCGCTGAAGCGCGGCGCCGGCGAGGTCACGGCGACGATGCCGCCCGGCGTCGACGCCGATGACGCGCGCAGATCAAGCCGGACGCGATCGCGAGCGTCGATCCGCTGCCGCCCGGAAGCGCGGGCCGTTCAACTCGCAGCTCGCCGATCGGCCACGTGCCGATCGCGGGGCAGATCGCCTACTCGCTCGATCCCGAGTGGATCGACCATCGCGCAGCGGCATGGACGGCGACCGAGAAGACCTACGTCGAGTTCAAGGGACGGACGGCCTGGGCGCAGCGATCGGAGATTCCGTTCCACGTGACCAGCCTCGACTGGCAGGAGAGCGATCGCGTGCTCGCCGGCATCATGACCGCGTTCGGCGCGCCGACCGGCGCGATCGACATCGGCGGGCGCGGCGAGTTCGACGGCGTGATGCTCGAGGCGTTCTCGCGGCCGCGCATCGAGGGGCATTTCGCCGGCGATCGCATGCGCGCCTGGGACACGATCTGGGGCCACGGCGTCGCCGACCTCGTCATCGAGAACAGCTACGTCGACATCACGAAGCAGCGTCATCGAGCACCAGGGATCCCGCATCGACGCCGAAGGGCGGTTCTCGCTCGGCTTCCCGCGCAAGGACGGCGGCGAGGAGATCAACGCGCAACATCCGCGATGAACGAAGCGGCCGCTGGCGGATCTGCGGCACGCCTTCGTGCTCGACGACTATCCGGTCGACGGCCTGACGTCCGGCGAGTTCCACGTCTACGGCCAGTATCTCGGGCCGCACGGCGTCGGCGCGCCTGCAGATCGACGCAGGGCACGGCCTACGGCGAGCCGTTCGAGATCGCGACGGCGAACCTGCGGTTCGAGGGCGCCGGCGTCCGCCTCGACAAGATCGACATCACGGAAGAGCACCGGCGCCGTCACCGGCGCGGCGTGGGTCGCCTGGGACGGCAACTACTCGTTCGACGCGAACGGCGCGAAGATCCCCGTCGAGTCGCTCGCGACGCTGATCTCGTTCCCGCGCGCGCCGCTCGTCGGGCATCCTCGGGTTCGACGCGACCGGCACCGGCACGTTCGACGATCCCCGCTACGACGTGACGATCCGGCGTCGCCGACCTGTTCGCCGGCGACGAAGGGCATCGGCCAGCTCAGGGCCACCTGTCGCTGCGCGCGGCTGATGCTCTCGCCTGGATTTCGACGCGTCAGTCGAAGCGCCTGTCGGTCTCGGGATCCGGCCGCCTCGGCGCGGACGCCGGAGATGGACGCCGACTTCACGCTGCGCTTCTACGACACGTCGCTCGATCCGTACATCCGCTTCTTCGCGCCGAAGCTGTCGCCGTTCACCACGGCCGTCGCCGACGGCACCATCCGCGTCGTCGGCGAGCTGGCGCGACATCGATCACCTGCTGGTGGAAGCGCCGGTCGACAAGCTGCAGCTGAAGCTGTTCGACTACCCGGCGGCCAACGACGGGCCGATCCAGCTGGCGCTGAACCAGCACGTCGTGCGAGGTGAAGCGCTTCCGCCTGGTCGGCGAGAGCACCGCGCTCGAGCTGAGCGGGAACGTCGAACCTGCACGACCAGCGGATCGCGCTCGACGCGTCGGGCGACGCCAACCTCGGCGATCCTGCAGGCGTTCTACCGCACGATCCGCAGCGCCGGCAACGCCGTCGCTGCACGCGACAGGTGCGCGGGCCGCTCGACAACCCGGTCTTCTCCGGCGACGCGGCGATCTCGGACGGCCGCCTGCGCTACTTCGCGCTGCCGCACAGCCTGCAGGACATCAACGGCCGGTTCCTGTTCGACGCGCAGGGCGTCCGCATCGTCGACGCGGCGGCGCAGCTCGGCAGCGGTCCGGTGACGTTCGGCGGCGCGCATCGGCCTGAACGGCTACGGCATCGGCAACGTGGACCTGACGGCGGACGGCGAGCAGATGCACCTGCGCTATCCGGAAGGCTTCCGATCGACGATCGACGCCGCGCTGACGCTTCGCGGCAACCCGTCGGCTGCTGGTGCTCGGCGGCAACGTCGATCGATCAAGGACGGCGTCTACGCCGAAGCGGTTCGAGCCGAACGTCGACATCTTCGCGCTGGCGTCCGGCGGCGGCGCTGGCCTGCTGTCCGGCGCGCGGCCGACACGCCGCGACGCTGCCGGCTGCGCTTCGACATCAAGATCCAGGCGCCCGGCACGCTGCGCCTCGAGAACAACCTCGCGCGCATCGTCTCGCGCGCCGACCTGACGCTGAACGGCACCTACGACAGCCCGGTGATCTTCGGCCGCGCCGACATCGAGCGCGGCGAGATCTTCTTCGAAGGCAACCGCTACCGCATCACGCGCGGGACGATCGACTTCCTCAACCCGTCGCGGATCCAGCCGTTCTTCGATCATCGAGGCGGAAGCGCGCATCCGCGTCGCTGGCCGACCTCGGACCAGCGCGACCGCCAGCGGGCGGGAGACCTATCGCGTCACCGTCGCGTTGTCCGGCACGCTCGACGGCCGGATGAACTTCGAGGTCAACTCCGATCCGCCGCTGCTCGACGGTCGACATCCATCTCGCTGATGTTCGGCCAGACGTCCGCGGCCGACCTGGCAATCCCGAGCTGCGCCGCCTGCGCCCCGAGGCCGCGACGCAGTCGGAAGAGCAGCTGTTGAAGGCCGGGCTGCTGCGCGTGCTCACCGGCGGGCCTGACCGGATCGGTCGGACGCGCCGTCGAGCAGATCGCTCGGCATCGACACGGTGCAGATCACGCCGAGCCTCGGACGAGCACCGAGGATCCGCTGACGCCGACCGCGCGGCTGATTCTCGGCAAGCGCCTGTCGAGCCGCGCGCTACCTGACCTTCTCGCGCGCGCTCGGCACGACGACCCGCGGCGACCAGGTGATCGTCGTGGAGTACGACCAGTCCGACCGGGTCGGCTACGTGTTCACGCAGAACGGCGACCGCACGTTCGCCATCGAAGTCCGCGTGCGGAGGACCTTCTGGGTGCCGTGACTCGCAGGCGGGCCAGCGCGTCGCCTTATCGTCTTCGTGTGCTGGTGGTTGTCGGCGGGGTTCCGCCGGACGCGCAGCTGCCGCCGGCCGCGGCCTACGTCGATCGTCCGGTCGCGTCGGTCGCGATCGAGATCGAGGGGCGGACGTCGACCGATCCGGCACTGCTGCGACGCGGTGCAGACGCGCCACCGGCGCGCCGCTCAAGATGGCCGACGTGCGCGAGACCATCACGCACTTATGCAGCCTCGGCCGCTTCGAGGACGTGCAGGGTCGAAGCGGAGAACGCGCCGGACGGGGCGTGGCGCTCGCTACGTCCTGTCGCCCGATTCACACCGTGACGAAGGTCGATCTTCACGGGGCAGCTGGGGCTGCTCGGAAGGGACGCTGCGCGGCCGCATGATCGAGCGGGCTTCGGCGAGACGCCGCCGCTGGCCCGCGCCGCCGACGTCGTGCCGCCGCGCTCGAGGAGCTGTGCCACGAGCGACGGCTACCTGCGGCGCGTCGGTGACGCCTGGCGCCGCCCATCGTCGAGCACGATCCGGATCGCGCCACGCTGGTGTTCGAGGTGACAGCGGGCCCCGCACGCCATCATCGCGCGCTCGACGATCACGGGCCGTCCGCTCGAGCCGGCCGCGCAGGATCCAGGCCGCGGCTGCAGATCGTGCCGGGCCAGCCGTACCAGCCCGGAGAGCTGCGCCGGCGTCTCGCGGACTCGGTGACCACGTTGCGTCACCGCCGCTACTACGGAGGCGTCGGCGAACTCGCGCCGCCGGTGTTCAACGAGGACCGCACTCGCGCCGACGTCACGGTGGACGATCCAGCCCGGGCCCGCTGGTGACGATCGAGTTCACCGGCGATCCGCTGCCCAAAGGACAAGATCGACGAGCTCGTCCCGATCGAGCGCGAGGGATCGGTCGACCAGGATCTGCTGGAGGACTCGGCGCGCCGCATCACCGAATACCTGAATCGGCTCGGCTGCTGGAAGGCGGAGGTGACGCCGCCCGAGCGCCGGGAAGGGCCGATGGACGGCTGCGCGCTGGTTTCAACGTGAAGCGCGGCCGGCTCTGTACCACGTCGCGCCCGGCGGCGTCGACGGACGGGCAACCGCGTCGGTGCCCGATCGAGGAGCTGCGGCCGTTCCTCAAGATGGACCAGGAGGACGTGTTCGTCCGTTCGAAGCTCGACGCGACGATCGGTGCCACTCGTCCAGTTGTACGAGACCGCGGGTTCGCGACGGTTCAGGTCAGACTCCGGCGTCAACGAAGCGGGCGACGGCCTCGTGCAAGCCGGTCGATCGTCGATCAAGGAAGGGCCCCGCGTGATTATCGGCCGCGTCACGATCAGCGGCAACCAGAGCGATGCCGGCCGATCGGCTCCACGCCGCTCCTGACGCTGAGGGTCCGGGGACGCCTATACACGGCCCGCTCGTCGCCGCGCGATCGCGACGCGCTGCTGGTCGCGTATCTCAACGCGCGGATATGCGTCCGCGGACGTGCACCGTGCCGCCCGTCGTCCCGGTGCTCACGCCGGAGGCGCGCGCGCCGACGTGGTCTTCCAGCATCCGTCGAGGGCCCGCAGGTCATCGTCGAGCACATCTTCATCACCGGCAACGTGCGCACCAAGCAGGCGGTCATCCAGCGCGAGCTCCAGTTGCGCCAAGGGCGGACCGCTCGGTCTCGAGGACCTGACGGAGAGCCGGCGCCGTCTCAGCACGCTCGGACTCTTCCGGCGCATCCAGATTTCGGCGATCTCGCCACGGCGACCCGTCACAGCGCGACGTCGTCGTCGCCGTCGAGGAAGCGGATCAGACGACGATCGCCGGGGGCGGCGGTCTCGAGATCGATCGGCGCCTGCGCTTGTCCGGCACGACACGACCGCCAGTGACGTCTACGAATTCGCGCCGCGCGGCTTCTTCGAGATCGGCCGCCGGAACCTCGGGCGGGCGCGATCGCTCGGTCAACCTCTATCACCAGAGTCAGCCTCCGGCCGAGCACGGTGGCGACGAGTCCCAATCGCTTCGGCTTCGTCGAATACCGCGTCGTCGGCACGTATCGCGGAGCCGCGCGCGCTGAAAGCTACGGCGATCTGGTCGCAACGGCGGCGGTCGAGCAGGGGTGCGCACCGGTTTCAACTTCTCCCGGAAGGGGTTCAACGCCGGAGTTGACGCACCGGCTGACGCCGACCATCCGCGGCAGCGCCCGCTACGCGTTTGTGACGACACGCATCTTCGACGACGTGCAGTTGGCCGAGGATGATCGGCTCACGGTCGACCGGGTGTTCCGCAGGTGCGGATCTCCTCGACTGTCCACCGCGGTGGCGCGCGATACGCGCGACGACATCCTGGAGCCGCAGAAAGGCACGCTGATCAGCGCCGACGCGACGCTCGCGGCGCGGCTCATCGGGTCGGAAGTTGGTTTCACGAAAACGTTCCTTCAGGGATTCGTCTACCGGAATCTCCGGCAGGCCGCACCTCGTGTTTGCCGCGCGGCGCCAGGCTCGGCCTCGCCAGCGCCTTCCGAGCGCGTCGTCGATGAGCGTCGACGCCGACGGCAATCCCATTCGGCAGGTCGTCCGCGATCTGCCCGCGAGCGAGCGATTCTTCGCGGGAGGAGATACGACGATCCGCGGCTTCGCGCTCGATTCCGTCGGCGTGCCGGAGACGATTACGCCGGCAGGGGTTTCCGCATCGGCGGCGACGCGGAGATCGTGCTGAACGCGGAGCTGCGCACGCCGGTGCGCGGCCCCATCGGCGCGGCGCTGTTCGCGGACGCCGGCAATGTGTTCGTCCGCGCGACCGACGTGAAGCTGACCAGCCTGCTCGGCGCCGTCGGCTTCGGCGTGCGCTACCGGTCGCCGATCGGCCCAATCAGAGTGGACCTGGGCTTCAAGCTGGACCGGCGCATCATCGGCAGCAATACGCCGTAACTGAACGAAGTACATC
>ERZ1370068.743-contig-1068_pt1 | contig 57190 bp, 79 predicted proteins | sample MGYA00561227_ERZ1370068 | MGnify/ENA primary metagenome ERZ1370068 (study PRJEB38410, sample SAMEA6850437) | metagenome | study: Metagenomic assessment of the ecological functions of the soil: analysis of the soil microbiota associated with the... | reverse complement strand
GCCCGGCGCGCTCATGGTTGCGCTTTCGAAGCTGCTACGGTCCACGGCGCGGGCTTCGCCGGGTCGAGCCCGTACTTCTTCATCGCCTCGGCGACCTTCGCGGCGGGCAGCGCGCCTTCGTCGGCGAGCGCCTTCAGCGCGGCGACGGTGACGTAGTAGCGATCGACCTCGAAGAAGCGCCGCAGCTTCTCGCGCGTGTCCGAGCGCCCGAAGCCGTCGGTGCCGAGCACGACGTAGCGGCGCGGCACGTAAGCGCGGATCTGCTCGGCGAACGCGCGGATGTAGTCGGTCGCGGCGATCACCGGGCCCGTCGTGTCGCCGAGGCAGCGTGCGACGTGCGAACTTCGGCTTGCGCCGCCGGATTCATGCAGGTTGTCGCGGGCGACCGCCATGCCGTCGCGCGCGAGCTCGGTGAAGCTCGGGCAGCTCCACAGGTCGGACGTCGACGCCCCAGTCGCTCTTGAGCAGCGCCGCGGCCTCGATCACTTCGCGGAAGATCGTTCCCGAGCCCAGCAGCTGCACGCGCGGCGCCTTCGCCTTCTTGTCGCCGGCTTCGAACAGGTACATCCCCTTGATGATCGACGGCGCCGCGCCCTCGGGCATCGCCGGCTGCCGGTAGTTCTCGTTCATCACCGTGAGGTAGTAATAGACGTCCTGCTGCTCGGCGTACATCCGCCTCAGGCCGTCCTGGATGATCACCGCGACCTCGTAGCCGAACGTCGGGTCGTACGAGATGCAGTTCGGGATCGTCGCCGACATGAGATGCGAGTGGCCGTCCTCGTGCTGCAGGCCCCTCGCCGTTCAGCGTCGTGCGTCCCGCGGTGCCGCCCAGCAGGAAGCCGCGCGAGCGCATGTCGCCCGCCGCCCACGCGAAGGTCGCCGACGCGCTGGAAGCCGAACATCGAGTAGAAGATGTAGAACGGGATCATCGGCACGCCGTGCGTCGAGTACGCCGTCGCCGCCGCGATCCAGTCGCACATCCCGCCGGCCTCGTTGATGCCTTCCTGCAGGATCTGTCCGTCCTTCGATCTCCTTGTAGAACATCAGCTGGTCGGCGTCCTGCGGCGTGTAGAGCTGCCCCTGCTGGTTCCAGATGCCGAGCTGCCGGAACAGGCCCTCCATGCCGAACGTGCGCGATTCGTCGGGAACGATCGGCACGATGTGCTTGCCGAGATTCTTGTCGCGCAGGAGCAGCTGCAGGATCTGCACGAACGCCATCGTCGTCGAGATCTCGCGGTCGTCGGTGCTCTTGAGGAACCGCTCGAACGCGGCGAGCTCCGGCGATCGACGAGCGCGTCGGCCTTGCGCCGCCGCGCGGGCAGGTAGCCGCCGAGCTCCATCCGCCGCGCGCGCATGTACTCGAGCTCGGGCGAGCCCTCGGCGAAACGTGACGTACGGCACCTCGTCGAGCTTGTCGTCGGGCACCGGGATGCTCGAAGCGGTCGCGGAAGCTGCGGATCGAGTCGTGCGACATCTTCTTCTGCTGGTGCGTGATGTTCTGCGCCTCGCCGGACTCGCCCATTCCGTAGCCCTTGATCGTCTTGGCGAGGATCACCGTCGGCTGGCCCTTGTGGTTCACCGCGGCGTGGTAGCGCCGCGTAGACCTTGAACGGGTCGTGGCCGCCGCGGTTCAGGTTCCAGATGTCGTCGTCGGTACCAGTCGGCGACGAGCTCCTTCAATTCCGGCGTGTTGAAGAAATACTCGCGCGACGTAGGCGCCGTCCTTCGACTTGATCGTCTGGTACTCGCCGTCGACGACCTCCATCATCCGGCGCATCAGGATGCCCTTCTTGTCGCGCGCGAACAGCGGGTCCCAGTGCCGGCCCCAGACGACCTTGATCACGTTCCAGCCGGCGCCGCGGAAATCGGACTCGAGCTCCTGGATGATCTTGCCGTTGCCGCGCACCGGGCCGTCGAGGCGCTGCAGGTTGCAGTTGACGACGAAGATCAGGTTGTCGAGCTTCTCGCGCGCCGGCCATGCCGATCGCGCCCATCGACTCGGGCTCGTCCATCTCGCCGTCGCCGCAGAAGCACCAGACCTTGCGGCCCTCGGTCGTCGCGAGGCCGCGGTCCTGCAGGTATTTCATGAAGCGCGCCTGGTAGATCGCCATCAGCGGGCCGAGACCCATCGACACCGTCGGGAACTGCCAGAAATCGGGCATGAGCCACGGGATGCGGATACGACGAGATGCCCGTTGCCGTCGACCTCCTGCCGGAAGTTGTCCATCTGCTCGGCGGTGAACCGGCCCGAGCATGAACGCGCGCGGCGTAGACGCCGGGCGCCGAGTGGCCCTGGACGAACACGAGGTCGCCGCCGTGGCTTGTCCGACGGCGCGTGCCAGAAGTGATTGAAGCCGACGTCGTAGAGCATCGCCGCGGACGCGAAGCTCGCGATGTGGCCGCCGACGTTCGTGTCCTTGTTCGCGCGCAGCACCATCGCCATCGCGTTCCAGCGCACGTAGTGGCGGATCTTCTGCTCGATGTTGAAGTCGCCGGGAAGCGTGACCTGCTTGTCGACCGGGATCGTGTTGATGTACGCGGTGTTCGCGGAGAACGGCAGGTACGCGCCGGACCGGCGCGCCTTGTCGATCAGCGCCTCGATCAGGAAATGCGCGCGGTCCGGACCTTCGGCCGCGAGCACGCCCTCGAGCGCGTCGAGCCATTCCCGCGTTTCCTGCGGATCCAGGTCGGGAATGTTGTCCATGCGATGCACCTCCGCACGCGTATTGTCGCCCAGTTCCACCGGCAGGACCTGAATTGTAAGTTGGCATCCTGCTTTGCGACACATGTGTAAGCGCTTACTTTATGCGCCGCAGCCAGCAGCCATAGACCGCAGCCGAAGGCGAGGCTGCCGAAGGTCGCGAATCCGGAGCGGTATCCGCCGGTAAGCGCGGCAATCAGGCGCAAACGACGGGCGGCCCGAGCATGACACCGCCGAAAGTGACGAATCCCGATGCGCCGGTGATTGCGCCGACGCGATCCGCCGGCGCGAGGCGCGCGACTTCGGAGAGCATCACGCCGTTCCAGCCGATCGCCGTCGCGCCGAACATCGGCGCTCGTCGCGAGGATCGCCGCCAGCGGCCAGCCCGCGCCGAATGCCGGCGGTCGCGAACGCGCAGCCTGCCGGACGCCAATCCGAGCCAGGCCCAGCAGCTGCGCGGGGAGCCAGGTGCAGATCGGCAATGCCGCCCCACGCGATCCGCCGACGATCCCGCCGACATTGGCCGCGGTCAGCACGAGACCGGCGGCCACGAGCGTGAAGCCCAGCGATTCCGGTCAGATAGACGACGATGAAGCTCGTGAGGCAGACCTGCAGCGCGGCGTAGATAAAGCGCCGCCACCACGAGCTCGACCAGCGCCTCGACTGCGGACAAGCTCGCGCAGCGGTGCGAAGATGCCGGCGAGCGTCGGCAGGTGCGCCGGCGCGCGTCCGGCATCGAGCGACGCGCGCGTGATCTGTCTCAGTCAATGCGACGGCGACGCCCAGCACCGCGATCCAGCGCGAACGCCGCGTGCCACCCGAACCGCAACGCGAGGATCGGCAGCGCCGCGCCCGCCAGCGCAGCGCCGGCGGGCACGCCCGTCTGCTTGATCGAGAACGTCAACGCCATCCGTGACGGATGCGCGGTCCGGGCGAGAATCTGCGACGACGCCGGCGTGATCGGGCCGTAGCCGACGCCGATGATGACGCGGCGCGACGGCGAGCGCGAGCACCGCGTCCGCCGGGCAATGTCGAGCCAGCCGCGACCAGCAGCGCGCCCGCGGCGCAGAGCAGCACGCACACCTGCGACACGCGGATCGGGCCGTGCCGCTCGATGAACATGCCCGAGGCAAGGCTCGCGGCCATCGAGCCCGCGTAGACGACGCCGACGAAGACGCCGACGAGGCTTGGGCGCGATGCCGAGATCGCGCCCGATTTCCGGAGCCAGCACCGCGGTCGCCGTGGCGGCGACCGACGGTGTAGATCTGGATCGCGAGCGTGATCGAGAGCGCTACGGCGGCCGTCGCGACGCCGCCGCGCCGCGCGCCTCCCGTCGGGACCGCTCGCGCCGGAACCTCTCATCGCGACATCGACAGCGCGCGAGACTCGGTGACCACGGCGTCGATGGCGATGTCGTTCGGGCCCACCGGGCACGCGGTCGACGAGCTGCAGCGTCGAAGGCGCCCGCGACGCGCGCGGCGCGAGGCGAAAGGAGCGGCAGCAGACGATCGTAGTAACCGCCGCCGTAGCCGAGCCGTCGCCCTTCGCGGTCGAACGCGACGCCGGGGCACGACGACGAAGTCGATCGCGTCGCGGGCAATCCGCGGGCAATCGGACAAGCGGCTCGGGAATGCCCCGGTAGCCCAGGCCAACGTCGCGCGCGAGGTCGGTAATCTCGTGGAGCTCGAGCATCCGCGCGTCGCTTGTCGACGCGCGGAGCGGCGACGGTCTTGCCTGCGTCCAGGGCGGCGCGCACGAGCGCGCGTGGTGTCCCATTCGTTGCGAAAGGGGAGCGTCACCAGCACTGCATTGCGCCGCCAGAAAATCCGGACCGCGCGAGCATGCGCGCGACGATGGCAGCGGAAGCGGACGCCCGGATGTCCGCCGGGCAACGCGTCGCGCTCGGCCAGCACGCGTCGCTCGCAGGGCGCGCTTCGCGTCGCGCAACGCGGCGCCCTGCGGGCCGGTGGCGTCGTGACGATCGGACGTCGCATTCATGGTCGCCGATGTTAACGCATCGCACGCGGCGACGCTGCCGGACTGGGACGCCGACCGCCGGCCGCGAGGATGGCCTTATAATCGCGGCTCACGTCGAGGCTGTCTCCATGAACCACAATCACCAGATCTACCGCGATCGCCGCGCGGCGGTCGTGCAGAGGATGCGCGAGCAAAGCGGCGGCGGCCTCGCGCTCGTGCCTACCGCCGGCGGAGGCGGCGCGCAATCGCGATTCGATGTTCCCGTATCGGCACGACAGCTATTTCTATTACATGTCGGGCTTTCCGGAGCCCGAGGCCGTCATCGCGCTCGTCGCCGACGCGGATGGCGACCGGCACGTGCTGTTCTGCCGCGAGAAGGATCAGGAACGCGAGATCTGGGACGGGTTCCGCTACGGCCCCGACGCGGCGCGCGAGATCTTCGGCTTCGACGAGGCCCACCCGATCGCCGAGCTCGACCGGCTCCTGCCCGAGCTCGCGGCCGACCGGCCCGCGCTGTACACGCCGCTCGGATTGTTCGCTGCCTGGGACCGGAAGATCACCGACTTGCTGAACGAAGTGCGCAAACGCGTGCGCACGGGGGTGGCCGCGCCCGAAGAGATCGTCGACGTGCGGCAGGCGATCGACGTGTTGCGGCTCGTGAAGGACGAGCACGAGATCGCGTTGATGCGCCGCGCGGCCGCGATTTCCGCGGGCGCCCATCGGCGGGCGATGGATCGCACGCGCGTCGGATGGCACGAGTACCAGGTCGAAGCGGAGCTCGCGCACGAGTTCCTGCGCAGCGGCGCGCAAGCGGTCGCTTATCCGTCGATCGTCGCCGGCGGCCCCAACGCCTGCGTGCTGCACTATCGCGAGAACAGCCGGCAGCTGCAGGACGGCGAGCTCCTGCTCATCGACGCGGGCTGCGAATACCAGGGCTACGCATCGGATATCACGCGCACCTTCCCGGTGAGCGGCCGCTTCACCGGCCCGCAGAAGGCCGTCTACGAAGTCGTGCTCGCAGCGCAACAAGCGTGCCTCGACGCAGTGCGCCCCGGCGTCGAGTTCCACGACTACCACAAGACCGCCGAACGCGTGCTGGCGCAGAGGTTACATCGACCTGGGGCTTTGCCGCGGCACGCTCGACGAAGTGCTGGAGACCGAGGCCTACAAGCAGTTCTATATGCACCGGGCCGGCCACTGGCTCGGGATGGACGTCCACGACGCCGGCCTTTATCAGGTGAAGGGCGCCTCGCAGAAGCTCGTGCCCGGAATGGTGCTGACCGTGGAGCCCGGCACGTACATCCGGCCCGCCGACAACGTGCCCGACGAATTCTGGGACATCGGCATCCGAATCGAGGACGACGTTCTCGTCACCGCATCCGGAATCGAGAACCTGACGCTGGCGGCGCCGAAATCGGTGGCCGGATGTCGAGGCGGCGTGCAGAAGGTGAGCCCACGCTCACCGTTCGTCCCCCAGAGCACAGTGCCTGCGCCCCTGGGTAACGGGGCCGATGGCGACGTCGTCCGCCCCTGCCGCCGGCAGGAACTCCGCGGCGTCGTACGTCGCGCCATGCGGCATGATGTCGTCGTCGTAGGCGCGGGCCCGGTCGGCTCGACGCTCGCGCTCGCGCTGGCGGCCGGCGGCATCGAAGCGATCGTCCTCGACGGACGCGCGGCCGGCGAGACGCCCCGCGGTGATCGCTCGCTCGCGGTGTCGCACGGCGCGCGCCTGATCCTGGAGCGGATTGGCGTCTGGGATGCGCTGGCGGACGCGCCCGAGGCGTTGACGCCGATCGTCGCGCATCGACATTTCGCAGGCCGGCGGTTTCGGACAAATGCGCCTTGCGGCGGACGAGCACGGCATTCCGGCGCTGGGCTACGTCATCCGTTATCACGCGCTGCAAGCGGCGCTCGATGTCGCGCTCGAGCGAAGCGGTGTGATCGGTGCGGCACGGCGTCGAGGTCGCGGGCGTGCGGGGCTCGCGCGAGTACGCGCCATCGAGTTGCGGATGGCGCCTCCGCGCCGATGGAGGCGCCGATCGAGGCACCGATCGAGGCACGACTGGCTGCCGTCGCCGACGGCACCGGCGGCACGATGACCGCCATCGCGCGGCAGCGGCATGATTACCGGCAAGTCGCACTCATCGCGAAACTCTGGCGCGCGGCGCCGCACGAGGGAATCGCCTTCGAGCGGTTCACGCCGGACGGTCCGATGGCGCTGTTGCCGGAAAACGATCGCTACGGACTCGTCTGGACGGCGACGCCGGATCGGGCGCAGGAATTGCTCGCCCTCGACGATTCCGATTTCCTCGACCGGCTCGCGCGCCATTTCGGGCGCGCGGACGGGCGGTTCTCCCGCGTCGCCGATCGCCGCACGTTTCCGCTCGTGCTCGAATTCGCCCGCGAGCCCGCGCGCGCGCGATGCGTCGCGCTCGGCAATGCCGCGCAGACGCTGCATCCGGTCGCCGGGCAGGGATTCAACGTCGGGCTGCGCGACGCTTGGGAGCTCGCGCAGATCGTGCTCGATTCGCCGCGCGACGAGATCGGCGACGAGGCGATGCTCCGGCGCTATTCGCGCGGCCGGCGCGCGGATCGGATGGCAGGCATCGCGTTCACGCACGGACTCGTTCGCCTCTTCGGCAACGACCTGCCGCTGGTTCGCTGGCCGCGAGGGTTGGCGCTTACTTTGCTCGATTCCGTTCCGGCAGCGAAGCGCGCGTTCACGCGCGCAATGCTGTTCGGCATTCGGTAGCCGCAGCGCGCGCATCGCCGCTCGCCTTCCAAAAGCGTGCCACTTTGCGCGACGTTCTGCGAAATAAAAAGTCGCGCGCGCATCGCTCACCGCGCTTCGCGGAACGGTTATAATCCGCTCCCCGCCGCAATTTCTCTTTCTGTTTTCCGTTCATTCTCCGTGCGCATCGGTCATTACATCATCGGGAACAATCTCGTCGTCGCGCCGATGGCCGGGGTCACCGATCGCCCGTTTCGCCAATTGTGCAAGCGGCTGGGCGCGGGCTACGCGGTGTCCGGAGATGGTCGCATCGAATCCGCGCCTGTGGAGCACGGAGAAATCGCAACGCCGAACCGATCATCGCGGCGAGGTGGAACCGATCGCGGTGCAGATCGCCGGCGCCGATCCGCGGTGAGATGGCCGACGCCGCGCGGTACAACGTCGACCGCGGCGCGCAGATCATCGACATCAACATGGGCTGCCCGGCCAAGAAGGTCTGCAACGTCGCCGCCGGCTCCGCGCTGCTCGCGAACGAGCCGCTGGTCGAAGCGATCGTGACGGCCGTGGTGCGCGCCGTCGACGTGCCCGTCACGCTCAAGATCCGCACGGGAAGCGATCCCGAGCACAGGAACGCGCTCGCGATCGCGCGGATCGCCGAGGAGGCCGGCATCCGCGCCCTCGCGGTGCACGGCCGCACGCGTGCCTGCGCCTTCGTCGGTCCGGTGGAATACGACACGATCCGCGCCGTCAAGGCGGCGGTGCGCATCCCCGTCATCGCCAACGGCGACGTCTCGACGCCCGAGCAGGCGGAGCTCGTGCTGCGGCATACCGGCGCCGATGCGATCATGATCGGCCGCGCCGCGCAAGGTCGGCCCTGGATCTTTCGCGAAATCCGCCACTATCTCGACACCGGGGTGCACCTGCCGCCGCCGACGGTGGCGGAGGCGCGGGCGGCGATCCTGCGGCACCTCGACGACCACTACGCGTTTTATGGCGAAGGTGCGGGCGTGCGGATCGCGCGCAAGCATCTCGGTTGGTACACGAAGGAGCTCGCCGGCGGCGAAGCGTTCCGGCGCGAGGTCAACGCGCTGGAGACGAGCCTCGCGCAGCTTGCCGCGGTCGGCCGATTCTTCGATACTCTCGCCGAAAGGGCGACCGGCTCGACTATCGCGCGCCGGTCGCAGCGATCGCGGACGCCCATTCGGCGTTTCGCCGGTCACGACAAGAATCGCAACGGGGCGGGGAGGCCCTGGCCGCGTGAGAAAAACACTGCGCATCAACACCGGCAACGAAATCGGCAAGACGGTCGAGAAATCGCTCGACGAATATTTCCGCAGACTCGACGGCGAGCAGCCGCACGGCATCTACGACATGGTGATCAACCACGTCGAGCGCGCGCTGATCGCCTCGGTGATGGACCGCACCGGAGGCAATCAGACCCAGGCGGCCGACATGCTGGGGATGAATCGCAACACGCTGCGGGCCAAGCTCACCAAGTACGACATCCGCTGACGGTTCGCGTCGGACCGTTTGCGGCCACCTCTTATCGCGGCGCCTCGGTGCAATTACGCCGGTCTCGTCATGTCCGCCCCAATCGCCCAAGCGCTGCTTTCGGTATCCGACAAGACGGGCCTCGTCGATTTTGCGCGCGGGCTCGCGGGACTCGGCGTTGCGCTCCTGTCGACCGGGGGCACCGCGAAGGCGCTGTCCGATGCAGGGCTTGCCGTCACGGAAATCGGCGACTACACCGGATTTCCCGAAATGCTCGACGGACGTGTGAAGACGCTGCATCCGAAAGTGCACGCCGGCATACTCGCCCGTCGCGACGTTGCCGGCGCACGCGGCGGCGCTCGCCGGAAACGGCATTCCGCCGATCGACCTCGTCGTCGTCAATCTCTACCCGTTTCGGAGACGGTCGCGAAGAGCGACTGCACGCTCGAGGAAGCGATCGAGAACATCGACATCGGCGGTCCGACGCTGTTGCGCGCCGCGGCGAAGAACTGGGCTCATGTGGGCGTCGTGGTCGAACCGGCGAGATTACGGCCCGGTGCTTGGCCGAGCTCGCTGCGAACGGCAAGGTGCTTTCGGTCGAGACGCGTTTCGCGCTCGCGCGAAAGGCCTTTCGCACACCGCGTCCTACGACGGCGCCGTTTCGAACTGGCTCACCGCGCGCGGTCCGGACGGCGTGGCCGCGGCGTTTCCCGACCGCTTCAACCTGCAGGCGGTCAAGGTGCAGGACCTGCGCTACGGCGAAAACCCGCACCAGCAGGCCGCCTTCTACCGCGACGAGAAACCGGCGCCGGGGACGATCGCCACCTACCGGCAGCTGCAAGGCAGGGAACTGTCGTTCAACAACCTCGCGGATGCGGACGCCGCGTGGGAGTGCGTGAAGTCGCTCGCGTCTGTCCGTCGACGCGGCATGCGTGATCGTCAAGCATGCGAATCCGTGCGGCGCGGCGATTGCGCGAGAGCCCGCTCGCGGCCTATCGTAATGCGTTCGCGACCGACCCCGTTTCGGCCTTCGGCGGCATCATCGCCTTCGACCGGCCCGTCGACGCGGCGACGCTCGAGGCGGTGTCGGCGCAATTTCTCGAAGTGCTGATCGCGCCGGGCTACACGGCGGATGCGATCAACGTGATCGCGCAGAAAAAGAACGTGCGCGTGCTGGAGGTCGCGTTGCCCGCGGTCGCGCGCCGCCGCCGCAGCGCGATCTGAAGCGGATCGGCGGCGGCTTCCTCCTGCAGAGCGCCGATGCGCGCGACATCGAGCCCTCGGAGCTCAAGGTCGTGACCGCGAAGGCGCCGACCGACGCGCAGATGCGCGATCTCGTGTTCGCCTTTCGCGTCGCCAAGTTCGTGAAGAGCAACGCGATCGTCTACTGCGCCGGCGGGCGCACGCTCGGCATCGGCGCCGGGCAGATGAGTCGCGTCGACTCGACCCGCATCGCGGCAGCCAAGGCCAAAGGTGCCGGGCTGTCGCTCGCGGGCTCGGTGGTCGCCTCCGATGCATTCTTTCCGTTTCGCGACGGCCTCGACGTCGTCGCCGACAATGGCGCCGTCGCGGTCATCCAGCCCGGCGGCAGCGTCCGCGACGACGAGGTCATCGCCGCCGCCGACGAGCGCGGCATCGCCATGGTCTTCACCGGCGTGCGCCACTTCAGACATTAACGAGCTTCAGGGGAGTAGAGGTGTCAGTCAAACGTCTTTGGTCGCTTGCCGCCGTCGTCGCCGCTCTTGATTGCGCTCCGGCGCTCGCCGTCGATTGCGAGGGCGACCCCGATTCGACGGAGCTCTCGTACATCGACCGCGCGTGCAGCCGGCTTGTCGACACCTGGAAAAAGGGAAAGAACGAGATCATCCTGTCGGGATATTCGTGGCACACGCCCTGGACCTGGACGGCGGAGCGGCGGGCCGAGGAGCGTGCGTGGGCATGGGGAGGCGGATACGGCAGGACGGTCGAGGAACCCAACGGCAACACGCATACGGTCTTCGGCCTCGCCTTTCTCGATTCGCACAGCAATATCGAATGGCAGATCGGATACGGATGGTCGACGTTCTGGGGCCCGCGCGACGGCGTGCAGCCGGGGCTCGGCTATACGGCGATGATCGTGCAGCGCCCCGACATCGCGAACGGAATCCCGTTCCCGGTCGGTGTTGCCGATCTTCTACCCTTCGCTACGCGTCAGGCCAGGGTCGACGCGACGTACATCCCGAACTTCGGCGGCGGCATCAATCACGGCAGCGTGCTCTACGTCTTCGGGCGCGTGATCCTCGACTGAGAGCGGGGCCCAGGCTGGCATGAACATCCTCGTCGTCGGCGGGCGGCGGACGCGAGCACGCGCTCGCGTGGAAGATCGCTCAGTCGCCGCGCGTCGCGAAGGTGTTCGTGGCGCCGGGAAACGGCGGCACGGCGCGCGAGCCGGACTCACCAACTGTCCCGGCACCGCGATCGCCGACCTGGTGGCGTTTGCGGCGAAGGAGCCGATCGCGCTGACGATCGTCGGGCCGGAGGCGCCGCTCGCCGCCGGCATCGTCGACGCTTTCCGCGCCGCCGGATTGCGCATACTTCGGCGCCACGAAGGCCGCCGCGCAGCTCGAAGCTCGAAAGGACTACGCGAAGGCCTTCATGGCGCGGCACGGCATTCCCAGTGCGCAGTCCCGGACCTTCGAGGACGCCGCCGCGGCCCGCGCCTACGTCTCGCAGCAGGGCGCGCCCATCGTCGTCGAAGGCGGACGGGCCTCGCGGCGGGCAAGGGCGTGGTCATCGCGCAAAGCGTTGCCGAAGCGCATGCCGCCATCGACGCGATGATCGTCGGCCATTCGCTCGGCGACGCCGGCGCGCGCGGTGGTGATCGAGGCCTTTCTCGAAGGCGAAGAGGCGAGCTTCATCGTCATGGCCGACGGGCGGCACGTGCTGCCGCTCGCGTCGTCGCAGGATCACAAGCGGTTGCGCGACCATGACGAGGGCCCGAATACGGGCGGAATGGGCGCTATTCGCCGGCGCCCGGTCGTCACGCCGGCGATCCACGCGCGGATCATGCGCGAGGTGATCCTGCCGGCGGTCAACGGCATGGCCGCCGACGGCATTCCCTATTCCGGATTCCTGTATGCCGGCGTGATGATCGACGCCGCCGGCAATCCGAAGGTACTGGAGTTCAACTGCCGGTTGGGCGATCCGGAGACCCAGCCGATCATGGTGCGGCTGAAATCCGATCTCGTCGATCTCGTCGAGCACGGTGTCAACGGCACGCTCGACCGCGCGGACGCGTCGTGGGACCGGCGCGCGGCATTGGGCGTCGTGCTCGCGGCGGGCGGCTATCCGGACAACCCGACGACCGGCGACGTCATCGAAGGCCTCGACCGGGTGACCCCGACACGCATCCCGACTGCAAGGTCTTTCATGCCGGCACCGCGCTCGGATCGGGGCAAGGTCGTCGTCTCCGGCGGACGCGTGCTCTGCGTCACGGCGCTCGGCGATTCGGTGAAGCAGGCGCAGCGGGCGGCGTACGCGGCCGTCGCCGAAATCCAGGTTCAGCGGCATGCAACACCGCGGCGACATCGGTCACCGCGCGTCGCGGCGCGCGACCCTGACGAAGCGGGCACTGAGATGAATGTCCAGCGGTCCCCGCGACTATTTCCGGGCTCTGCAATCGCGCATCGTTGCCGGGCTCGAAGCGGTGGACGGGCAGCCGTTCCGCCGCGACGAGTGGACGCGGCCGGAGGGCGGCGGCGGCATCGCGTGCGTGATCGAGGAAGGCAACGTGTTCGAGCGGGGCGGCGTCAATTACTCGCACGTCACCGGCCAAAGGCTGCCGCCTTCCGCGACGGCGGCGCGTCCGGAGATCGCCGACCGCGCGTGGGAGGCCATCGGCGTGTCGCTCGTCCTCCATCCGCGCAATCCGTACGTGCCGACGGTCCACATGAACGTGCGCATGTTCGTCGCCCATGCTCCCGCGGCGCACCGCGGGTGAGGACACGTGGTGGTTCGGCGGCGGCATGGACCTCACGCCCTATTATGGCTTCGACGCGGACGCGATCCACTTCCATCGAGCCTGCCGCGATGCGCTCGCGCCGTTCGGCGCGGACGTGCATCGCAAGTACAAGCGGTGGTGCGACGAATACTTCTATCTCAAGCACCGGAAGGAGCCGCGCGGCCTCGGCGGCATCTTCTTCGACGATCTCGCCGACGGAGGTTTCGACCGCTGCTTCGCGCTGACGCAAAGCGTCGGCGATCGCTTTCTCGACGCTTACGTCCCCATCGTAGGGCGGCGCAGGGAAACGCCGTATGGCGAACGCGAACGGGACTTCCAGGCGTATCGGCGCGGCCGCTACGTGGAATTCAATCTCGTTTGGGATCGCGGGACCCTGTTCGGGTTGCAGTCGAATGGGCGCACCGAGGCGATCCTGATGTCGCTGCCTCCCGTGGTGAAATGGCGCTACGACTGGACGCCGGTGGCCAGGTCGCCCGAGGCCACGCTGTACACGGACTATCTGGTGGCGAAGGACTGGCTCGAATGAGCGAACGAAGAGCGCATCGACGCGCACCTGACCGGAAGTGAAGGTCGATTCCGAAGCGGTGTTCGACGGAAAGTTGCTGCACGTCCGCCGCGATACCGTGCGTCTGCCGGACGGCAGCCTCGCGACGCGCGAATTCGTCGTGCATCCCGGCGCCGTGCTGGTCGTCCCTGTGCTTCCGGACGGGAGCCTCGTCGCCGTGCGCCAGTTTCGCTATCCGGTCGGCCAGGTCTTTCTCGAGTTCCCGGCGGGCAGGATCGATCCGGGCGAAACCGCGCTCGCCACCGGCGCGGCGCGAGCTCGCCGAGGAGGTGGGTTACGCGGCCGCGACGCTTTACCCCGCTCGGCCGGATTCATTCGGTGGTCGGTTATTCCGACGAGGCGATCGATTTTTCGTGGCGGAGGGCCTGACGTTCGTGGGTGCGGAGCCCGATGTCGGCGAATTCCTGGAGATCCTCACGCTCGGCGTCGACGCGATGCTGGCGGCGCTGGACAAAGGCGAGATCACCGACGCGAAGACGGTCGCGGCGCTGCTGCTCTATGTCCGGCAGCGCCCGCGTTGATGCCATGATCGCGTGGCGGGTCGTCGTTTGCGGTCGCGTGCAGGGAGTCGGCTATCGCATTTCAATGCGCGAGGCCGCCGATGACCTGCCGCATCACCGGCTGGGTGCGCAATCGCCGCGACGGCACGGTCGAGGCGGTGGTGCAAGGCGACGACGATCGATGTCGAACGGATGGTGGCGTGGTGCCGGCGTGGACCGCCGGGGGCCCGGGTCACCACGGTCACGACCGAGGCATTGAACGTCGATCCGGCGATGGACGACCTTCGAGCTGCGCAAGACGGAATAGCGCACGCGGCCACGCCGCGGTGCCAAGGCGCAGGTTGCCGGGCGCATGGGTAGCCAAGCCGGCGGCCTGCGCCTTGGCACCGCGGCGTCATGCGACGGGCGCATCGCGGATTCCGAAAATGTCCTTCCATGCGGCGTAGCTCGATGCGACCACAGCGGGAGGGCGAGCACGAGCCCCAGACCCCATGGTCGCGAGGCCGAAAGCGAGCAGCACCAGCGACGCCGCGGCATAGGCAAGCAGCGGCAGCGTGTTCAGCACGAACGCCTGCCAGCTTGCGGCGAACGCCGCACCCGGCGGCACCTGCTCCAGCAGCACATGGAGCGGCACGAACATCACGGGCAGCGAGGCGAGAATGCCGATCGCATAGATGCCGATCAGGGATGAAAGCCTCATGTCCTCCGGCATGCCGGCGCTGTCGAGGAGGTTCGCGTCGGCGATCCACCACGCGGCGAGCGACTGCGCGGCGAACGTCACGAGCGACGCCGCGACGATGGCGACCAGGGCTGCAGCGGGTGCGCCAAACGCCTTCGTAACATGGTGGAGCGCCGGGGTTGCGCCGCGATCGGCGGCGGCCGCCGCGTAGATCAGGCCGCAGGCTACGAGCGGAACGACGATTTCGCTCAGGAGCGGGCCCAAGTTGGGGACGAGGCGCAGCGCGAATTCGGCGAGGATCGTGATGACCGCGAGCGCCGCCCACGTCCACGGACCCCGCTTGAACAGGCGCATCGCATCCTCGTACCACGCCAGCGCGTGCTGCCAGGGGACGATGCGCGGATGCAGATGGACCAGCGGCGGGGCGGGCAGCGGTGGCGGCAGCGTCGGTCACTCACGCGGAGCGTGTCACTATGCACCCTCGCCCAGGTAGGCGGCGCGGACGGCGGGATCGTGCAACAGCGTCTTCGCGTCGCCCGAGAGCGTGATCTCGCCCGATTCCATCACGTAGCCGCGATGGCTGACCTCGAGCGCGAGCTTCGCATTCTGTTCGATCAGCAGGATCGTGACGCCCTCGCCCGACACCTTGAGCACCGTTTCGAAGACCTTCTGCACCATGAGCGGCGCGAGGCCCATCGACGGCTCGTCGAGCAGCAGGAGCTTCGGCTTCGACATCAGCGCGCGCGCCCATGCGCGAGCATCTGCTGCTCGCCGCCGGACAGCGTGCCCGCGGTCTGCCGGCGACGCTCCTTGAGGCGCGGGAAAAGCGCGAACACGCGCTCGATGTCCTCCCGGATCCGCGGCCCGATCGTTCCGTATGTAGGCGCCCATCGCGAGGTTTTCCTCGATGGTGAGCGCGCCGAACACGCCGCGGCCCTCGGGAACCATGGCGAGACCCTTGCGCACGGAGCTCGAAAGCGGGGCGACCGGTCACGTTCTCGCCGGCGTAGCTTGATCGCGCCGTCTTTCACCGGCTGCAGGCCGGTGATGCCCTTGAGCGTGGTCGTCTTGCCGGCGCCGTTGGTGCCGATCAGGCACACGAGCTCGCCCTTGTCCACATGGAGGTCGATGCCCTTGACGGCATGGATGCCGCCGTACGCGATCTCGACGCGCGTCAGCTCGAGCAGCGCTTCCGTTGCCCGACGCAGCGCTCACGCCGCACCTTTGAGATTCAGCAGGACCTCGCCGCCGAGATACGCGGCGATCACCGCCGGATCCTTCTGCACGTCCGCCGCCGATCCCTCGGCGATCTTCTTGCCGTAGTCGAGCACGAGCACGCGGTCGCACACGCTCATCACGAGCTTCATGTCGTGCTCGATCAGCAGGATCGTCGTGCCGTCGCGGCGGATGTTGGCGAGCAGCCCCTTGAGCGATGTCGTCTCGGTGGCGTTCATCCCCGCCGCAGGCTCGTCCAGCGCGAGGAGCTTGGGCTCGGTGGCGAGCGCACGGGCGATCTCGAGGCGGCGCTGGTCGCCGTACGCGAGGTGCTTCGCCAGCGTGTTGGCGCGCTTCGCGACGCCGACGTAGTCGAGCAGTTCGTGCGCGCGCTTCTCGATCCCTTTCTCCTCGGCGCGCGTCTTCGCATCGCGCAGGATCGCGCCGAGCACGTTGCCGTGCGTGCGCACGTGGCGGCCGATCATCACGTTCTCGAGCGCGGAGAGGTTGGCGAAGAAGGCGGATGTTCTGGAACGTGCGGGCGATCCCGCGCTCGGCGACTTCGTTCGGCTTGAGCTCGTTGAGCGGCTGGCCGTCGAAGGTGAACTCGCCGCCGTCGGCCGCGTAGATCCCCGTCAGCACGTTGAAGAGGCTCGTCTTGCCGGCGCCGTTGGGACCGATGAGGCCGTAGATCTCGCCGTGATTGATCGTGAAGCCGACGTCCGACAGCGCGTGCACGCCGCCGAAGCGCTTGCTGATGCCCTTCGCGGTGAGGAGCGCGAGATGCGCTTGTCACTCATTTCGCCTCCAGCTCGCGCTTGCGCAGCGCCGAGGGAAGGATGCCCGCCGGCCGGTACAGCATCATCAGCACCAGCGCGAGGCCGAAGAGCAGCATCCGTATGACTTCCGGGCTCGATCAGCATCCGGCCGAACAGGGCCTTCTGCACGGGCTCGACCGTGTAGCGCAGGACCTCGGGGACGAACGACAGCAGGACGGCGCCGAGGACCACGCCGTAGACGTTGCCCATGCCGCCCAGCACGACCATCGACAGCACCATGATCGACTCGACCAGCACGAAGCTCTCCGGGCTGATGAAGCCCTGGGTCGCCGAGAAGATACCGCCGGAAATGCCGCCGAACGAAGCGCCCATGGCGAACGCCAGCAGCTTCATGTTCCGCGTGTTGATGCCCATCGCCCGGGCGGCGATCTCGTCCTCGCGGATCGCCTCCCAGGCCCGGCCGATCCGTGAGTTCTGCAGGCGCAGATTGATGACGATGATGACGATGACCAGGAGCACCATGAAGTAGTAGTACTTGATCGGCCCGGTGAAATCGAGCCCGAAGATCGTCTCGCGCGTGCGCGAAGTTGAACGCGCCGATCCGGAACGGATCGATCAGCGTGATTCCCTGCGGCCCGTTGGTGAGGTTCACCGGCTGCGACAGGTTGTTGAGGAAGATCCGGATGATCTCGCCGAAGCCCAGCGTCACGATCGCGAGATAGTCGCCGCGCAGCTTGAGCGTCGGCGCGCCCAGGAGCACGCCGAACAGGCAGGCGACGGCGGCGCCGAGCGGAAGGATGATCCAGAAAGGCAGGTGCAGATCGAAGTGCGGCGACGCGAGGAGTGCGTAGGTATAGAGCGCCGACCGCGTAGAACGCGATGTAGCCGAGATCGAGCAGTCCGGCGAAGCCGACGACGATGTTGAGGCCGAGCGACAGCAGCACGAACAGGATGGCGAGGTTCGTGATGCGCACCCACGCGGTGCCGATCGCGGCCAGCGCGAACGGCAACAGGACGAGGGCGATGCCGACGAGGGCAATGCCCACCCACGCGCCGCGCGGATACTTCTTCCGGTCGAAGTACTGCTGCATGCCGGATCTCCTACGCGCGGTCGCTGACGCGCTCGCCCAGGAGCCCGGAGGGCCGGAAGATGAGCACGGCGATCAGGACCAGGAAGGCGAACACGTCCTGGTAGTTGGATCCGAACAACGTCAGGTTCGGGTCGTCCACGCAGCGCCTCGCGATGGCGTCGGACCACGACGCGATCTGGCACAGATTGGTGAGATCGCCGACGTAGCCCGCGCCCAGCGCCTCGATCAGTCCGAGCAGCACGCCGCCCAGCATCGCGCCCGCGAGGTTGCCGATGCCCCCGAGCACCGCCGCCGAGAACGCCTTCGAGGCCGAGGATGAAGCCCATCTGGTAATGCGCAATGCCGTAGTACGTGCCGACCATGACCCCGGCCATCGCGCCGAGTCCGGCGCCGATCACGAACGTCAGCGCGATCACCGTGTTGATGTCGATGCCCATCAGTCCGGCGACCTGCTGGTTCTGCGACGTCGCGCGCATCGCGATGCCGAGCTTCGTCCGGTACACGAGCGCGAGCAGGCCACGCCATCATCAGCACCGACGTGACGATGATCACGACCTGCACGTTGGTGATCGTCGCGCCGTTCGGATTGTCGGTGATGGTGGATGGGCGTTACGCGTGATGATCTGCGGGAACGCGATCGGATTGCGGCTCCAGATGATCATCGCGACGTGCTGCAGGATGATCGGACAGGCCGATGGCCGTGATGAGCGGCGCCAGTCGCGGCGCCTTGCGCAGCGGCCGGTAGGCGACGCGCTCCGAGCGTGTAGCCGACTCCCATGCAGACGGGGATCGCCACCAGAACGCCGGCGACCAGGATCGCAAGCGGCGGCAGTCCGATCGGCGCCCCGGCGAGCGCCGTGATGACGGAGAACGCGACCATCGCGCCGATCATCACGACCTCGCCGTGCGCGAAGTTGATGAGCTGGATGATGCCGTAGACCATCGTGTAGCCGAGCGCGACCACGGCGTAGACGCTGCCGAGCGTCAGGCCGTTGATCACCTGCTGCAGGAAAATGTCCAAGCGACTCTCCCCGGGAGTGCGCCGCGCTGCGCCGGATCCTCCGCCGCGATTTGGACGGCTCCCAACCGCGGTAATTCGAGTCCGGGGATTGTGCGGGTTGCCGACCAAGCGGGCAACCCCGACGCATCGAGCAGCGGGCCGGTTCGGGCGACCATGCTGCGTGCGCCTCAGCGCCGATGCGCAAAGAAAACGGCGCCCCGAGGACGCCGCTTTCGTCGGTGCGGAACGCTTACTTCTTGGGTGCGTCCTTGGCCGGGGCCATCGCGGGCGCCGGCGCCGGGGCGGCGGGCTGCCAGTGCGGCGCGGCAGCGGAGCGCCGCGGTCGCGGCTGCGGCGGCCGGAGCTTCGACGGCCGAGCTTGGTCGTCTTGCCGGCCTTGATGATGGCGACGGGCTCGACGTTGCCGTTCTTCATCTGGAAGATCGTCATTTCGGCGTCCTTGCGGTCGCCCTTCTCGTCGAACTCGATGTGGCCGGTCGCGCCGTCGAACTTGATCTTGGCTGATTTCCGGCAAGTACTTGGCCGGGTCGGTCGAGTCCGCGTGCTGCATGGCGGCGATCAGGATCTTGGTGGCGTCGTAGAAGAACGGCGCGTATTGCTTGACCTCGCCGTACTTCGCCTTGAACGCGTCCTGGAATTCCTTCGACGCCATCTGCGTCGGGATCCCGGCCTGCGAGCAGATCATGCCTTCGGACGCGGGACCCGCGAGCTTGCGTCATCTCGCTGGTGCAGGCGCCGTCGCCATAGGCGAACTGCGCCTTGATCCCGAGCTCGCGGGCCTGCTTCAGCATCGGGCCGCCGGTCGCGTCCATGCCGCCGTAGAAGATCACGTCGGGGTTCTTGCCCTTCATCTTGGTCAGGATCGCCTTGAAGTCCGTCGCCTTGTCGTTCGTCTTCTCGCGGGCGACGATCTGGACGCCGGCGCCCTTCAGCGTCTTCTCGACTTCGTTCGGCGAGGCCTTCGCCGTAGGCGGTAGCGTCGTCGGCGATGGCGACCTTCTTCGCCTTCAGCTCGTTCGCCATGTACGCGGCCACCGCGGGACCCTGCTGGTCGTCGCGGCCGACGGTGCGGAACACGACCTTGAAGCCCTGTTCGGTCAGCTTCGGGTTCGTCGCCGAGCCGGAGATCATCGGCAGGCCGGCCTGGTTGTAGACGGCCGACGCGGGGATCGACACGCCCGAGTTCAGGTGGCCGACCACGCCGGCGACCTTGGCGTCGACGAACTTCTGGCGCGATCGGTCGGGCCCATCTTCGCGATCGGCCTGGTCGTCCTCGCTCATCATCTCGAACTTGATCGACCTTGCCGCCGATCTTGACCTTCCTTTCGGTGGCTTCGTCGACGGCGAGATGCACGCCGTTCTCGTCGTCCTTGCCGAGGTGGGCGATGCCGCCGGTCAGCGGGCCGGCATGGCCGATCTTGACCGTGACGGTCTCTTCCGCGGGCGGCGGGCGCGGCAGCCTTCGGGGCTTCGGCTTTTTTCGGTTCTTCCTTGCCGCAACCATAGAAGGTTACGAGCGCGGCCGCGACCAGCGTCAGGCCGAGCTTACGGTTGCGTGTTCATTCAAATCCTCCGGGAATAGGGGTATGCCGAACGGGCAACAGACAATTATTGGCCCTGCTCGCGCAGTTGTCAATCCGCCGCTGAAGTCGCAAGCCGGCAGGCCGCCGTTCGCGCACGCCGGCCGCGGCCTGTCGCGACTGGGCCGCGACCCGTCGCAGCGGGGTTTTCCGATCCCGCTGCGGCGAGAGCCTAAACTACGCGCCTTTCGCGAATCCGAACCGCGGTCTCCCCGCATCCAACCGGGGGACATTCTTCGCAGGCCGGTCCCGGATACCCCGGAACCGGCTCTGATGCGTACGGCGGCAGTCCCATCGGACGACGCGCATCACGGGAGCAGGCATGGCAAAGCGGTGGACGGGCACGGCGCGTCATCGGCGCTGCGATTGCGCTGGTGATCGTCGGGGCCATCGGCGGCACGGTCGCGATGCGGCTCGCTCAAGAAGATCAACGACGCACCCGGCGGAAAGAGTGCCGAGGTGGTCGTGCTCGAGTTCTCGCCCGCCGATCTCGCCCGGGTGGACGCGCAGCCGCTTGTCGCGCTGGCTCCCGGTCTCCGGGACGGTGCAGCCGCTGCGGCAGGCGACGGTCAAGGCCAAGGTGTCGGGCGACGTGCGCCAGGTGCCCGGTGCGGGAAGGCGAATCCGTGCGCGCCGGGCCAGTTGCTGGCGCGCATCGATACCGCCGACCTCGAGGCGAAGCTCATCGAGCGCAACGGCGCGCTCGAATCGGCGAAGGCCCAGCTCGCGATGGCCGCCAAGACGCAGGCGACCAACCAGGCAGCTCCTCAAGCAGAACTTCATCTCGCAGAATGCCTACGACAATTCCGAATCGAGCTTCGGCGTGTCGCAGGGCACGGTCAAGTCGGCCGGAGGCCCAGGTCCAGCTCGCCCGCAACGCGCTGCGCGATGCGCGTCGCCGTGTCCCCGCTCGACGGGCGTCGTCGCCAAGCGCCACGTCCAGGTCGGCGAGAAGGTCGCGTTCGATTCGCCGCTCGTCACCGTCGTCGACCTGACCGACATGGAGCTGCAGGCCGCGGTGCCCGCCGTCGACGTTCCGGAGCTTGCGATCGGCAAGGCCGTCGAGCTCACGATCGACGGCTTCGGCGAGCGCCGCTTCACCGGGCGCGTCGAGCGGATCAATCCGGCCGCCGAGCCGGGCACGCGCGCCATCCTTGTGTATGTCGGCATCCCGAATAGCGACGGCGCGCTCCGCGGCGGCATGTTCGCCACCGGCCGCATCGCGCTCGCGGCAAGCGCGCCGGTGCCCACGCTTGCCGGCAACGGCCATGCGCACCGAGGCCGGACAGACGTTCGTGTGGACGGTCGAGGGCGGCAAGCTCGTGAAGCGCGGCGTCATGACCGGCCGCACGCGACGACGCCACCGGGCGCGTCGAGGTCAAGACCGCGCTCGCCGCCGGACACGCCCGTGCTGGCCGCGCAGCTTCGACAACCTGAAGGACGGGGCGCCGGCGATCGTCAAGGCGCCGCACCGGCGCCCGTGTCCGGCGTCGGCGCCGGCGACGACGCCGACGTCCGGCACGAACGCAGGCCGCGGGCTGACGCCAGGCCGACCGAGGAGCGCCGACCATGTGGATCACACGAGTCTCGATCAACAATCCGGTCTTCGCCACGATGGTGATGATCGGCATCGCGGTGCTCGGGCTCTTCGCGTACAACCGGCTGCGCGTCGAGCAGATGCCCGACGTCAGCCTGCCGTTCGTGCTGGTGCTGACGACGCTATCCGGGCGCGTCGCCCGAGGTCGTCGAGACCGACGTCACGAAGCCGCTCGAATACGCGATCAACACGGTCTCCGGCGCGAGCCTCATCCGCTCGAACTCGCGCGGAGGGCCAGAGCCAGGTCTTCGCCGAGTTCCGGATGTCGACCGACATGACGAAGGCGATGCAGGACGTCCGCGACAAGATCGGGCAGGTGCGGCCCGGCTTTCCGACGCGACGTCAAGGATCCGCTCGTCATCCGCGCCGACCAGGAGAACCAGCAGCCGGTGCGTCTCGCTCGCCGTGCTGTCGCCGACGATGACGCTGCGCGATCTCACGTCGCTCACCGACCAGACGATCGTCAAGGCGCTCGAGAACGTCCCCGGCGTCGCGCGGATCGACGTCAGCGGCCGGGTGACGCGGCAGATCCTCGGTCCAGATCAAGCCCAACGCCGGTGACGTCGCTCGGCATCGGCGTCGACCAGGTGATCAACGCGATCCGCGCCGCGAACCAGGACGTTCCGGCGGGGCGCATCACGCGCGGCCAGACCGATTCGATCGTCCGCGTCGAGGGCAAGATCAAGGATCCGGCGCAGTTCGCGCGGATCATCGTCGCGCAGCAGGGCGGCGCGCCGGTCTACCTGTCGCAGGTCGCGGACGTCATCGACGGCGAGAAGGAGGAGGACCTCGATCTCGCGGATCAACGGCCGCCCGTCGATCACGATCGACATCCAGAAATCGCAGGACGCGAACATCGTCGACACGGGCCGCGGCATCACCGCGGCCATCGACGTCGCTGAAGAAGCGGCTGCCGGCCGACGTCGAGCTCCGCGTCGCCAACTCGACGGCCGAGCCGGCCGAGCGCGCCGTCAACCGCGTGAAGTCGACGATCGTCGAGGGCGGGCTCCTGACGGTGCTCATCGTCTTCCTGTTCCTGCACAGCTGGCGCAGCACGATCATCACCGGGCTCACGCTGCCGATCGCCGTGATCGCGACGTTCATCGCGCTGTACGCGTTCGGCTTCACGCTGAACTTCCTGACGCTGATGGCGCTGTCGCTCTGCATCGGCCTCCTGATCGACGACGCGATCGTCGTGCGCGAGAACATCGTGCGCCACCTGGGGCTCGGCAAGAACCACGTCACGGCTGCGCGCGAGGGCACCGACGAGATCGGGCTCGCGGTGATGGCGACGACGTTCGCGATCGTCGCCGTGTTCGTGCCGATCGCGTTCATGAGCGGGCTCATCGGGCGCTTCTTCTTCCAGTTCGGCGTCACCGTCGCCGTCGCCGTGCTGGTGTCGCTGTTCGTCTCGTTCACGCTCGACCCGATGCTGTCGGCGGTCTGGCACGATCCGCCGGGATCGCGCTTCGCGCGAGTGCCGTGGCTCGGCCGCTTCATGGACAAGGTCGAGCACGGCATCGAGTGGCTGCACACGCTCTACGGCGAGATCCTCGAGTGGGCGCTCGGCCATCGCAAGAGCGTCATCGCGCATCGCCGTCGTGACGTTCCTCGCGAGCTTCGCGATCGTGCCGCTCGTCGGCACCGAGTTCGTTCCGCAGGCGGACGAGGGCTTCATTTCGCTGCGGCTCAACACGCCGGTCGGCTCGAGCCTCGAATACACGGACAGCAAGGTGCAGCAGGTCGAGGCCGCGCTCAAGCCGTTCGCCGGACATCGCGCTGACGATGACCACCGTCGGGATCGGAGGAAGGCCGCAACTACGCGCGCGTCAACCTGAAGCTCACCGATCAGCGCCGCAGCGCCACAGGACGCAGAAGGAGATCGAGGCGGCGATCCGCAAGGAGCTGAAGCCGATTCCCGGCATCGAGCTCGCGTTCGGCTTCGATCGGCCGGTGTGGGTCAACCTGCTCGGCCCCGATCCCGAGATGCTCACGACGCTGATCAACGAATTCGCGGAGAAGGTCGCGAAGATCCAGGGCATCGCCGATCTGGAGACGTCCGAGAAGGCGGCCGCGCCCGGCGCTGTCGATCCGGCTCAACAACGATGCCGCGGCCGACGTCGGCATCACCGTGCAGCAGGTCGGCGCGACGATCCGGCCGCTGCTCGCCGGCGACACGGTGAGCTACTGGCTCGGACCCGGACGGCCAGAACTACGAGGTCAACGTGCAGTTGGCCGAAGGACAACCGCGCGCCTCGCCGCGGACCTTGGCAACCTCTATCTGACGCACGACCAAGAAGGGCCCGGACGGCGAGGCTGCGGATGGTGCCGCTGCGGCAGGTCGCCGAGATCGTCGAGACGACGTCGCCGCAGATCATCAAGCGGCAGGAGTTGCAGCGGCGCGTCGCGCTCTACGCGAACGTCGAAGGACGGCCGTCCGGGCGACGCCAACAAGGAGGTGCAGAAGATCATCAAGGAGATCGACGCTGCCGCCGGGGTACCGGTTCGACGTCGGCGGGCAGGCGAAGGACATGGAGGAATCGTTCCAGGCGGCGCTCGCCGCCCTGGGCCTCGCCGTGATCTTCATCTACCTGATCCTCGCCTCGCAGTTCGCGAGCTTCACGCAGCCGTTCGCGATCATGGCCTCGCTGCCGTTCTCGCTGATCGGCGTGTTTCTCGCGCTGCTCCTGACCGGCACGACGCTCAATCTCTTCTCGATGATCGGCTTCATCATGCTGATGGGCCTCGTGACGAAGAACGCCATCCTGCTCGATCGATTTCGCCAATCGCGCGCGCGCCGCCGGCGCGAAGTCTGCACGACTCTCTGCTGACGGCGGGGCAGGTGCGGTTGCGCCCGATCCTGATGACGACCGCCGCGATGATCGGCGGCATGCGCACCGCTCGCGCTCGGCGGCGGCGAGGGCGGCGAGACCGCAGGCGCCGATGGGGCGCGCGATCATCGGCGGCGTGATCACCGTCCGTCGCTCCCACGCTGGTCGTCGCTGCCGGTGCTCTACGCGTATCTCGACCGCTTCGCCAGTGGCGCAAGGCCAGACACGCGGCGCGCGCGTGGCTGCGGCACCGCGCCGCCGCGATCGGCGGCAGCGACTCAATTCGCGCTGCGACCACGGACGTGGCTGGGGCGCGCCGGTTGTTTACACCGATATGCTGAACGCAGCATAATAAATGACCGCCGGTCAGTTACAGGATTGGACCGTCCCGGATAGCCAGGCGCGACCCCGCATGGACTACCGAAGCAGGCTCGCTTCAACATGGTAGAACAGCAGATCCGCACGCTGGGAGGTGCTGGATCCGGAAAGTCTCTCGACTTGCTGTTCACGGTCTGCAGGCGCGCGAGGAGTTCGTTCCGCCGGCGTACCGCACTGCCTGGCGTTCGCCGACCTCCGAAATTCCCCTGCCCGGGGCGAGGCGGATGTGGACGCCCAAAATGGAAGCCCGCGTCCGCATGCAGGGAGCTGAAGCTCATGCCGGGCGAGCGCGCTCGAGATCGGGACGGGCGGCGACTATCTGGCGGCGCTGATGGCGAGCCGCAATGCGGGAAGTTGACGAGCGTGGGAAATGAGACCCCCGCCTACTCGGCGGACGCGGGAAACCAGAGCTCGACCGCGCCGGCTTGCACGTGGAGCTTGCCATCGGCGACGGCGCGCGCGGCTGGGGATGATGCCGACTACCGACGCCATATTGTGCTTGCACCGGGTCGACGCCGATCGCTTCCAGATCAGACTTCATCAAACGATTGAAGCCAGGAGGCGGATTTTCGCGGTCGTTGGCGAAGCGCCCGCGATGACGGCGCGGATCGTCCGTTAGGTGGCTCCCGGCTCGGTGACCGAGCGGATCCTCTTCAGACCGTGATCCAGACCGCTCAGGAACGCTGCGGCGCCATCGCGGTTCACGTTTTCGATTCCGCAACTCGGGCCGGGCGAGCTTCGAAACTGGCGGACCGGACCCGACGCGCACCCCGCCGGTGCTGATCGACGTGCGAGAACCGTGGAGTTCGAATACTGCCGCATCTGAGGGCTCGGTACTGGATTCCGCTGGGCGAGTCGCAGCGCGACATGGACGAGCTGCCCGCCGAGCGGCCGCTCGTGGTTTGTCACCACGGCAACCGCAGTTGGTTCGCAGCGATGATGCTGCACCGAAGCAGGGTTCGCCGGGGTGCACAACCTGCGTGGTGGCGTCGAGCAATGGGCGCGAGAGTCGAGCCATGACGATGAAACCTATTAATCAACGATGGAATGCACAGCGAAGACTCGACCTCTTGTTGCCCTCGCGCTAGGCACGCGCGCTCGGGGCATATTTCTCTCGGCGCCGCGCCGCGCAGGGGACCTGATGCAGATCTACCGCGAGGCCGTGACGAGCGATCCGGCACATTGCATCGGCGCAAGCCAGACCTGGCAGGCGACACGCGGAAGCGGTGCACGCAAGCGCGCCGGAGACCTGCTGCGCAATGCCGCGCTGGCGGTCAGCGTCTCCGGAAATCAATACGCGACGCGACTGCGTCAAGACCGACCACAAGACCGACATCTCCACCGCTACGCCCAATACAACGCGCTGGTGTCGGCCTCGCAGCCGCTGTTCCGCTATCAGAACGTGGTCGCACTCGACCAGGCGAGCAGCAGGTCGCGCAGTCGGACGACGTCGACTCGAGCTCGCGCGGCGGGATCTCATCCTGCGCGTCTGCGACGCGCCTATTTCGACGTGCTGCTGGCGCAGTTCAGCGTCGAGCTCGCGGAAGCAGAAAGAAGCGCAGTCGTCGGAATCGCTGGCGCAGGCGAAGCGAAACTTCGAAGTCGGCGTGGCGCGACAATCACCGACACCAACGAGGCCGCAGGCCAAGTACGATCAGATCGTGGCGCAGGAAATCGCTGCCCGCAACGACTACGACAACACAGGTCACGGCGCTGCGCGCGATCATCGGTCGCTTCCCGAAGAGGCTGAAGCAGGTCGGCCCGGGATTGCAGCCGCTGCCTCGGAACCCCGAGCAATCTCCAGTACTGGGTCGACACGATCGGCGCACCGACAACCTCAACGTTCGCGTTCGCCGACAGAACTACCAAATCGCGACGCTGCAGATCGATCGCGCCAAGGCGGGACACTATCCGACGCTCGATCCTCGTCGCGAGCTACGGGTATGCAAACACCGCCGGCGCCGTCGATCAGCATTCAGCTCACCGGCTATTCCACGCCGAGGGCATCATCGGCGTGAATGTCGCGGTTCCGATCTATCAACGGAGGCTTCGTCGCGACTCGCAGGTGCGCCAGGCGATCGCGCTGCAGGACAAGGCGCGACAGGATCTCGAGTTCGCGCGGCGGACTGCCTTCACGCTGGCGCAGACGGGATACCCGGCGTCGTCAGCTCGGTGGCGCTCGGTCAAGGCGTTCGAGCAGGCGCTCGTGTCGGCCGAGGTCTGCCCGCATATCAGTCAGCGTCTGGCACGAGAAGTCGGCGATCCGCACCGATCCTGGACGTCCTCAACTGCATCATCGAATGTCCTATTCGCCGCGGCGCGACGTTGCGCCAAGCGTACTTCAACTACTTCATCGGCAGGCTCAGGCTAAAGGCCGCAATCGGAACGTTGAACGACGACGACATCGGGCGGCCAGATGCGCCAGCCGCGGGCTCGATCCGGCCCAGCGTTTTCCGGCGGGATGCGGCGCGAGCCACGCGCCCACAGGCGGTCTGGCATGGCGCCCCGATGCGCGGCCTGGAATGCATGTGCCGCGGCGCACATCCGTTCGCGTCGCGCCGGATCCGCCAGCAACGCGCGACGGCTTCGGTCAGTAGCCGTCGCGGCGTCGGCGTAACCTCAACGCAGCGCCCGCACGCAATTGCGTTGCAGGTCGCCTCTGCGAAGTTGAACATGTGCGGCCCGGCGGATCGTTGGGCGTCCCACGGCGATCGGCTCGATCAGGTTCTGTCCTCCGAGCGGCAGCAGGCTGCCGCCCACGAAAGCGACATCCGCGGCAGCGTAGTGAAGGCGGGAAGCTCGCCCATCGAATCGCCCAGCACGACATCGATGTCGGCGGCACCGGCGCATTGTCGCTGCGGCGGGCGAACAGGAATTCCGCGCGCGCGCAGCAAGTCCGCGACGGCATCCGAAGCGCTGCGGATGACGAGGCACGATGAGCGTCAGCGTTCGCCGCAGGCAACGTACTCTTCGTGACAGCCTCGACGATGCGCCGCTTCCCTCGCCATCGCGTGTCGATGCCGCGAGCAAAGATCGATCGTCCGGCGCGCATCGATCCTTCGAGCCGCGCCCGAGCGCGCGCGTCGGCGCGCGCGTTTCGAGATCGAACTTGAGATTACCGGTGACAACACGGCGCGCGTGCACCGCATCGGCAGGCGCTGCCGCGTCGGCATCCGACTGCCTGCGACGCCGGTCAGCGCAGAGAGCATCGGCCGAATGAGCGACGGCACAGGCGTAGCCGCGGGCCGAGCGCTCAGACAATCGCGCATCTGACGAGCAGAAGGAGACGCCCCGGCGTGCTGGCCATCGCGACCACGATTCGGCCACAGCTCCGTTTCCATGAAAAGGCCTGCTGCCGGTCATCAATGGGCGAGAAATGCGCGCACGGCAAACGGCGCGTCGTACGGCAGCCATGCCCGCACCACCGCGATCGCCGGCAGCGATCATACCTGCCGCCTCGGCCGGTCGCGGTCATGTGCGTGACGAGAATCGTTGCCGCCGGAAGCGCTCCGTTTCGCGACGCGTCGACGAGCGAGACACGGATGCGCGCGTTTCGCCGAGCGACTACCGCGTGGATCCAAAGAACGGGAGGCAGAACCGCCGGCGCTCGCTCGCCGCTAGCTGCCGAAGCGTTCAGCCGACATGCTCGCGATAGCCGGGCTCGTTGCGTCCGCGCCACCACAGCCGCAGCGGCGGGAACGGCAGCACGAGATACATCAGTGCCGTATAGAGCGAGCGCATCACCGGCGGCCCGTACATCTGCGCATCGCGTGGCGCGCGCCGCATCAGTTCGTCGGCTGGTGTGCTGGACGTCGTCCACAGTCGGCACTGATGCCGACGCCGCAAGATCGCGGCGGCGAGCCCGCGCGCGTTCGACGCCGCGCGAGACGCGCATCGGTCGCGACGAACAACGCGGTGGTGGGCGCCCAAGTGCTCGCGGCGAGATGCGCGACGTCCCGTGTCGACGCCAATCACGAGTTCAGCGGGCGCGCGAGGAGCGCGGCGAGCGCAGGCAATGCCTGTCGCGGCGGGACGCTTGCGGCCAACTCCGCCGGCGGCGGCAACTGCGCGCTCCTTGCGCGCTCGCTTTCGTCACCCCAGGGAGGACGACCGCGGCCCGAGCGCGGGACGCCGCGGTCACAGCGCGCGCCAATGCGCCTCCGGCCACCTTGTCGGCGCGGCTCGTCGCGTGCAACATGGCGATCGCGAGGTCGCTCGGGAATTATCGCGTTGTCGTTCAAGCGGCAGCACCGTGAGGCCGAAGCGCGGCGGACCGGCAGCCGATAGCCCAGTGCGGCAGCTGGCGAGTTGCCGGCAACGGTCGATGAGGTGCTGGTTCGGGTCGACGGCGTGATGTTGATGATGCAAGAGCGTCGCGATCGGCTCGCGAATGCTCGCGCGATCCGGTCCACGACCGGGGCCGCGCGCAAGCCTGCTTGCGCCGCCAGATACGCGCCCTTGACTTATCTGCAGGGTCGAGCGCTACGGCGACGTAGGTGTCGCGACGCCGCGTCGCGCCGGAACGCCGCCGCCTCGCGCCACGTCGCCGAGGTCGAGGCGGATGATCTGCCGCCAGCGGCGGGCGCGACCGAGATCGCCGCGCCCGGATTCCGCGATCCGGGGGCGACGGAGAGTGGTGCGAAGGCGTCTTCGCACCACAATCCAGTCGACCGCAAGCTCGGGACGATGCTCACATGGACGTCGGCGACACGGCGCGCGGCGCGTCGGACGATATCGCTCAGCGGCGACGAAGGCCGCACGACAAGCGCTCCGCTCATTGGCGTGGCGCAAAGCCAGCCGTGGGCGCCCGAAACCCCGTAGAATTGCGCGCAGTTCCGCAGGCGCGGAACGGAGAACCATAAACGCGACGCGCACGTCCGGGCGCTTCCCTTAGTCTTTGTGTCATCACGCGCGATGCCGCCGGTGAGATCGTGGATTGTCTCGCGCATCGGCGGCGTTCGCCGGCTCGAGGTGTCGTGGTCGTCGATTCGGGCAGCCGCGATGATACCGTGGATATCGCGCGGCGCCGGGGTGCGCGCGTGATCGAACGTGCCTGGGCGAGGTTCGGCGCGCAGAAGAATTTGCCCGCTCAGCAATGCGGCGCACGACTGGAGTGTTGTGCCTGACGCCGACGAGCGCGTGACACCCGAGATGGCCGCGGCAATCGCTGCGGCTCGCGAGATCGCGGCGCCGCGCGCCGCGGCCTTATGCGACTTCGCGCGTCGCAACAGCTTTCTCGGCCGCTGGCTCGCCCATGGCGAGGGCTATCCCGACTGGAACGTTCGACTCGTTCGACCGGCGTCGTGCGCTGGACCGACGATCCGCGTGCACGAGCACGTGTGGTCGATGGACCCATCGGTGCGTCTTGGCGGCGATCTCCTGCACGCGTCGGCCGAGTCGCTCGACGCTTATCTCGCCAAGCAGAACCGCTACACGACGCTGCAGCCGCGGCGATGCAACACGCGCGGCGAACGCGCGGGGTCACGCAGACTGATCGTCGTCACGCGCTCGTGCGGCTTCGTCCGCTTCTACGTCTTGCAGGCTCGGTTTCCTCGACGGCGGTCGCGGGCGCATCGTCGCATATCGCGATCGGAGTGCGCGAGAACTGCTCTCTCGAGTACGCGAAGCTTCGCGGCGCTGCATCGCGGAGGCGCGGCATGACGAGCGGCGCAGCGACGAAGCGTCGTGCCGCGTGCCGGTGACCGGTGCCGCCGGCTTCATCGGCATGCACACGGCGCGCGCGCCTGCTCGAGCGCAGGCGCACACGTCGACCGGCGTCGACAATTTCGATCCGTACTACGACGTGGCGCTGAAGGAAGCGCGCGTCGCCGCTGTTTGCGCATCCGCGCTTCGCCTTCCGCGCATCTCGACCTCGCCGACACCGAAGCCGCACTGCGCAGCTGTTTCGCGACGGACGCGTTCACGCACGTGGTCCATCTTGCGCCGCACAACCGCGGCGTGCGATACTCGCTGGCGTGAACCCCGGCGCTGTACCTGCGCAACAACCTCGTGCGCGTTCGGCCATGTGCTCGAAGGCTGCCGGCATGCGACAGGTCGCGCATCTCGTCTATGCATCGTCGTCGTCGCGTGTACGGCGCGAACCACGCGCTGCCGTTCTCCGAGGACCAGTCGGTCGATCATCCGGTCAGAGCCTGTACGCGGCGACGAAGAGGGCGAACGAGCTGATGGCGCACAGCTACAGCCACCTCTTTCGCCTGCCGGCGACGGGGCTGCGCTTCTTCACCGTCTACGGCCCGTGGGGCGGCCGCGACATAGGCGCCGATGACTGCTTCACCCGAGGCGATCCTCGCAGGCGAGCCCGATCAGGTGTTCAACGACGGACGGATGCGCGCGCGATTTCACCTACATCGACGACATCGTCGAGGGTGTGGTCCGCGCGCTCGTGCTCCGCCGGCGGAGATGCCGACGGCGAGCGGCGCGCCGTACGTCGATCTACAACATCGGCCACCACGAAGCCGTGGCCGTTGTCGACGTTCATCGCGCACGCTCGAGCGGCCTGCTCGGCAGGACCGCGCTGCGCGACTACGCGGCCGATGCAGCCGGGCGACGTGCCGGCGACGTTCGCGGCGATCGACCGGCTCGCGCGCGGCAACGGGCTTCGCGCCGACACGCTCGCTCGACGACGGTCTCGCGCGCTTTGTCGAGTGGTATCGCGAGTACTACGCGTGCCGTGAGCTGCGTACCATTGGGCACCGTCTCGGCACGCGTGGCCCCGGCTCGAACGTCCGGTTTCCTACAATGATTCTCGTGACCGGCGGTGCCAGGCTTCATCGGCGGCAACTTCGTGCTCGACTGGTTCGAGGCGACCGCCGAGCCGCTCGTCAATCTCGACAAGCTGCACGTACGCCGGCAACCTCGGCAACCTGCGCGTCGCTGAGGGACGATCCGCGCCACATGTGTTCGTCCGCGGCGACATCGGCGACCGCGCGCTGGTGCGGGCGCTGCTCGCGCGCACCGGCCGCGCGCGATCGTCAATTTCGCCGCGGAGACCCACGTCGACCGCTCGATCCACGGTCCCGCCGCGTTCATCGCGACCAACGTCGTCGGCACGTTCGCGCTGCTCGACGCGGTGCGCGCGACTGGTGGTCGGCTTGCCGCCGCGACGAGCGCGCGCGCGTTCCGCTTCCTGCACGTGTCGACCGACGAGGTCTACGGCTCGCTCGGACCGCGGACCCCGCGTTCTGCGAGAACGACGCCGTACGCGCCGAACAGCCCGCTATTCCGCGTCGAAGGCCGCGTCCGATCACCTGGTGCGCGCGTATCACCACACGTACGGGCTGCCGACGCTGACGACGAACTGCTCGAACAACTACGGGCCGCGCCAGTTTCCGGAGAAGCTGATTCCGCTGATGATCGTCAACGCGCTCGCCGGCAAGCCGCTGCCGGTCTACGGCGACGGCCAGCAACGTCCGCGACTGGCTCTACGTCGGCGATCACTGCAGCGCGATCCGCGCGGTCGCTCGAGCGCGGGCGGCCGGGCGAGACGTACAACGTCGGCGGCAATGCCGAGATGACGCAACCTCGACGTCGTCGCGCACGATCTGCCGCGATGCTCGTCGGAGCTGCGGCCCGGGCGCGACTATCGCGTCGCTCGTCACGTTCGTCAAGGACCGCCCCGGCCACGACCGCCGCTACGCGATCGATCGCGTCGAAGATCCGCGCGCGAGCTCGGCTGGGCGCCGGCGGAGACGTTCGAGACCGGCATGCGCCGCACCGTCGCGCTGGTATCTCGACAACGACGGCGTGGCTCGCCGGCGTGACGAGCAGGCGACTACCAGAAGTGGATCAGCCTAACTACGCACGCCACGATGAGCGACGGCGATGACATGACGCGCAAGGGCATCATCCTCGCCGGCGGCTCGGGCGCGCGGCTGTATCCCGGTGACGCAGGTCGTCTCCAAGCAGCTGCTGCCGGTGTACGACAAGCCGATGATCTACTACCCGCTGTCGACGCTGATGCTCGCGCGGCATCCGCGACATCCTGCTCATCTCCACGCCGGAGGACACGCCGCGCTTCGCGCAGCTGCTCGGCGACGGCGCGCACTGGGGCTTCGAATCTCGCTACGCGGTGCAGCCGTCGCCGGACGGGCTCGCGCAGGCGTTCATCATCGGCCGCGAATTCGTCGGCGGCGATCGCCGTCGCGCTCGTGCTGGGCGACAACATCTTCTACGGCGCACGACCTGCAGCGCAGCTCGCTGCGCGCCGGACGCGCGCGCCGACGGGCGCGACGGTGTTCGCCTATGCCGGTCGCCGATCCCGAGCGCTATGGCGTCGCCGAGATTCGACGCCACGCGGCACGCGTGCTGTCGCTCGAAGAGAAGCCGGCAGGCGCCGAAGTCGCGCTACGCGGTCACCGGCCTCTATTTCTACGACAACCGCGTGCGTCGACGTCGCGGCGACGCTCAAGCCTTCGGCGCGCGGCGAGCTCGAGATCACCGACGTCAATCGCGCGTATCTCGAATGGGGCGAGCTCGCCTGCGAGGTGATGGGGCGCGGCATGGCGTGGCTCGACACCGGCACGCACGAGTCGCTGCTCGAGGCGTCGCAGTACATCGAGACGATCGAGCGCCGGCAGGGCCTCAAGATCGCGTGCCCCGAGGAGATCGCCTACCGGCATGGGCTACATCGACGCCGCGCGCGCTCGAGGCGCTCGGCCAGGCGCTGCGCGAAGAACGGCTACGGCCAGTACCTGCTCGGAGCTCCTGCGCGACGGCTGCGCGATCCGTACGCGCTGACGTGCATGCGTTCACGCCCACGGCGCATCCCCGACGTCACTGCTGATCGAGCCCGCGGTCTTCGGCGATGCGCGCGGATTCTTCTTCGAAGCTGGAACCGCGCGCGCTTTCGCGGCGGCGGGCCTCGACGTCGACTTCGTGCAGGACAACCACTCGCGCTCGCGCGCGCGGCGTGCTGCGCGGCCTCCACTACCAGATCGAGCACGCGCAAGGCAAGCTCGTGCGCGTGATCGCCGGCGAGGTGTTCGACGTCGCGGTCGACCTGCGCACAGCTCGTCGCCGACCTTCGGCAGGTCGCGTCGGCGATCGCGCTGTCGGCCGCCAACAACGCGGATGCTGTGGATTCCCCGGGATTCGCGCACGGCTTCCTCGTCGCTGTCCGAGACGGCGGAGTTCCTCTACAAGACGACCGACTACTGGTATCCCGGCGCACGAGCGCACGCTGCTGTGGAACGATCCGGCGCTGCGCATCGCGCTGGCCGCATCGCGGCGCGCCGACGCTCGCCGCGAAGGACGCCGCAGGCGCGCCGCTCGCGACCGCCGCAGCTCATGCCACGCGTGACGCGACCCAGCGGCCGACGATCCTCGTCTACCGGGGCGCCGGGGAGCGGTGGGGGCGGAGCTTGGCCGCGGCGCTCCGCGCCGCTCGGGCGCGTCGTCGCTGTCGACCGCGCCGGGGCTCGACTCTCGCCGAGCCCGATGCGATCGTTCGGCGTCGTGCGCGGTGTCGCCCCGGCGTGGATCGTCAACGCCGGCGCGTACACGGCCGTCGATCGCGGCGGAAACCGAGCGCGAGCGCCGCGTTCGCGGTCAACGCGCGTGCGCCCGGGCTGCTCGCCGAGGAGGCGAAGCGACTCGGCGCGATGTCTGCTCCACTACTCCACCGACTACGTGTTCGATGGCACGCAGCGGCGCCGTACGACGAGGCTTCAGCGCCCGAATCCCGCTCAACGTCTACGGCGCGAGCAAGCTCGAGGGCGAGCGCGCGATCGCGGCGGTCGGGCGCAGCGCGCTCGACGCTGCGCACGAGCTGGGTGTACGGACTGCGCGGAAGCAATTTCCTGCTGACCATCCGCCGCCTCGCCGCGGAGCGCGACGGGTTGCGCATCGTCGACGACCAGCACCGGCGTGCCCAATTGGTCGCGCGTCGCTGGCGGATGCTACGGCGACGCTGATGGCGCATGGCCGGAGATCCGTCGCTGAGCGCGCGGGTCTCTATCATCTGAGCGCGGCGGGGCAAACGACCTGGTGCGGCTTCGCGCGCGCGCATCGTCGGCGGCCGGAACCGGCCGAAGATCGCTACCGATAACGACTGCCGAATTTCCGACCCGGCTGCGCGCCCGGCATACGGTGTGCTTGCATCGGCCAGGTTGCGTGACGTGTTTGGGCTCGAATTGCCGGATTGGCGCGCCACGCTGGCCTCCTGCGTCGCGAGTCCGGTGGAACCGCCGGTGCGCAATCCGGTCGGATGGTCGGCGATGTCCCGGGCGCGGAGCGCGGAAGGTAGCGACTCGTGTCCAAGTCGGGATCGAGCGGGCCTGTGTGTCGCCAGATCCCGACAACTAAGGAGAAGGCATGACGTTGAATTGGGCGCCGATGCGCCTCGCGATGCTGTCGCTGGCGCTGCCCTCATCGGGCATGGCGCTGGCCGACGCGCCCGTCAACGCGGTTCCCCGCGGAAAACCGCCCCGCAGTGGCAAAGTTCGCCGCGCCACGGCTGATGACGCGGGCCGCCGCGCCTGCGCTATCGATCGCGTTGCCCGCGCTGTCGACGAGCCGAGGCGCGGCAACGTGAAGGCCCACAATCTTCGCGGGCCGGCCAATGCCCGCGCAGGCCGCCGCCGGCAGCAAGGGCGGCCGCTCGCCATCGGCTTCGGACGCCGAGTCGCGGCCGGCTCCCGTAGCCGTCGAATTGTCGCGGCTGCCCTGGCAGACACTTCCGGACGGCTCGCGCGCGGCGCGCATCCAGATCGCCCCTCGCCCGACGCCGCCGGCGTGCGCATCACGTTACGGCTGCCCGCCACCGACTCCGGGCTGTCGGTCCGCTTCGCTGATGCGGGCGAGGACGCCGTGTTCGGACCGATTCCCGGCCAGCGCAATCGCCGACGATACGGCGCGCTACGGCAGCTACTGGTCGCCCACGATCGAGGGCAGCGTCGCGACGATCGAGTTCGCCGCGCCCGCCGATGCCAGGCTCGACGGCGTCACGCTGACGATCCCGCGCCTGTCGCACCACCTGATAACCGGCGCGGCGCTGAAGAGCTCGGGCTCGAAGGACGTATCCGACATCGGCAGTGCAGGCGCGTGCAACATCGATGTCAAATGCGTGTCTCCGCAATCGACGGCATTCGTGAACAGCACGAAGGCCGTGGCCGATCCTGTTCACGCAGGAGGACGGCGACACGTTCGTGTGCAGCGGCACGCTGCTGAACGACCTGTCGTCCAGCGGCACGCCGTACTTCTTCACGGCCAATCATTGCATCAACTCCCGCGACCGCCGCGCGGACGTGAACACGTTCTGGTTCTTCGACGCCAACAGCTGCGGCGATCACGTATCCATCGAACTACGTGCAGCAGGCGACGGGCGCAACATTGCTGGCGCGAGAGCAGACTGGGATTGGGCGTTGGTGCGCCTCGTCGCGCCGCCGCCGCCCGGCGCCTTCTTCGCCGCCTGGCGCACCGACCCGGTTCGGCGGCGCCACGGTATCCATCATCCACCATCCCGGCGGCGATCTCAAAATGGAAAACCGAGTCATCTGGCCGATCAAGTGAGGCCAGCGCGTCGAAAAAGATCATGCTCCTCGGCGCGGGAGAGCTCGGCAGAGAAGATGTCGTCTCCGCCAGACGCCTGGGCAGAAGACTGTGATTGCCGTCGATCGCTACGCGGGCATGGCTCCCGCCATGCAGATGGCGGACGCATTCGAAGTGATCCCGATGCTCGACGCCGACGCGCGCGCGCGCGTGGAGAAGCACCCGGCCCGATGATCGTGCGCCCGGATCGAGGCCATTCGCACCGAGCAGCTGCGCGGGTTCGAGGCGCGACGGCATCACGGTGATTCCACTGCGGAGGCGGCGTTTCTCACCATGAATCAGCGATGGCCATTCGTGAGGTGGCGGCCGGGAGCTCCGGATTGCGCTACGGCGAAGCACGCCAGTACGCACCAACCTCGCGTGCTGGAAGGATTGCGCGCGGCGGCCGAGCACACCGGCATTCCATGCGTGTGATCAAACCGGTGATGTCGTCGTCGGGAAAGGGACAGTCGGAGGTACGGAGCGCGGACCAGCTCGCCGCCGCGTGGGACTATGCGGTGAGCAACAGCCGCGGCGACGAGAAAAAGTCATCGTCGAGGAATTCATCCGCTTCCATCTCGAGATCACGCCTGCTCACCATCCGCCAGTGGGACGGACCAGACGCTGTTCGTCAATCCCATTGGACATCGCCAGGAACGCGGCGACTATATGGAATCGTGGATTCCGGCGCCTCTTTCCGACCAGCAGCTGCACGAGGCGCAGCGCATGGCGCGCGTGGTGACCGATCGCCTCGGCGGCGCGGGCATCTTCGGCGTGGAGTTCTTCATCACCCACGATGAAGTGATCTTTTTTCGAATTGTCGCCGCGCCCGCACGACACCGGCATGGTTACCATGATCTCTCAGGATCTATCCGAGTTCGACCTGCACGTGCGCGCCATTCTCGGGCTGCCGATTCCCGTGATCAATTATTACGGCGCTTCCGCCTCAGCCGTGATTCTCGCCGATCGCGAATCACCGCGCGTCGCGGGCTATGACGGTGTGGACAAGGCGCTGGCGCTGCGCGACACGCAAAGTGCGCATTTTCGGCAAGCCGGACACGCGCAAATACCGCCGCATGGGTGTGGCGCTGGCGCGTGCCACCACGACCGACGCGGCGCGCAAGCTCGCCAAAGAGGCGGCGGACTGTGTAACCATCCGCTACGAATAATCTCCCGAGATGAAATTACCTGGATCGCCGGCCCCTCGTTTCGACTCCAACTGGGTCCGTACGTCATCATTGGCGATCCCGTGCACGCAGACGAGTTCGAGCTCGACGGTGCCAGCGTCCGTCGCACGCACGTGCTGCCAGCCTGTCGAAACCAACGACGCCGATCTCGTGCTGGTGACGTCTGCGCGGGCGGATCACTGCGACGCCGGGGCCATCGCGAGGTGTCACACGGACCAGATCTACGGCCCGGCGGGAGTTCCCGCCGCGATCCAGATTGCGCCCGGCGACAGCCGCAGGCGTGACCAAGAACGACGTGCCGTTGACGATCAGCCCCGTTCCCGGAACCGACGGCGCGATGGGATTCTTTCTCAACCCTGATGAACAGCGAGCGGCCCTTCAGCGCGTACATCACCGGCGGATGTGCTGTATTCGGACGAGGTGCGCCGGTTGCAGATCGAGCGCGGGCACGCTCGGAATCTGCTCGTGGTGTACCTGGGAGCGGAGCGGAAGAACGGCGCACTGCGCAGTGCCGACGCCAAAGAGGCGATGCAGATCGTCTACCGCATGCAGCCCAACGCCCATCGCGGCGGTGCACCACCAGCTTCTCGCACTACACGGAACCGGTGTCCGCGTTCGTGGAGAAGATCAACCTCACCATCTACGCAGAACCGCCTGCGCCCGGCTGCGCGAAGGCGAATCCTTCGAAAAAACATCTGACCACAAAAAGATAAGAGCGGCGCGGGGCTCCACGCCCGGCTCGAGTATTAGATGTGCGATGCTTGAGTTCTACTGGACCGTTGGAGAGGCGCGTCACCGTGCCGGTGTGACCGAACCCGGTGATGATATAACCCTCGACAGTGCCAACGCCGTTGAGTGCCGGCTCGTAGCCGGTCTGTCCTGCGCTGGCCGCCGCCCCATCAACCGGCTCGCTCAGCGCGTGGGTAAAACGGATTGGTCAGATTGGTCTTGAGGGGAGCATGTCGATAATGGTGAGCCCCGTCGTCGGGTTGACAGCCGTCACGTCGGCGGGGTAAAGGCCGCCGCTCTGCACGGACCAGTCTTCCGCCGCCAACTGGACGGTATGGCTGTTCTCCTTGACGCTGGCTTCCTTGGCGTTGCTTGTAATGCGCATGAAGTTCGGGAATGCCGATTGCCGCCAGAATTCCGATGATCACCACCACGATCATCAGCTCGATCAATGTGAAACCGCGTGTCTTCATAACTACAACCTCCGGGACGTTCGCATGGGCTGCGTGCGCCTCCCTGTCCCGCGGCACAGTGCATTTGCACACGCCGTGCCAGTGCACCGGATCCGGTTCCGCAGGGCGGTGCAGGGTAGAGCGGAGTGGATGGGAATGCCGGAGAAATGGCGTCGCTCACGCCCTGTTCCGGGCCGGGGCAGGAAATGCAGATCAGGAGAGGTTGATCGCGCTTCTCAAGTAACGCATCAGGTCATCGGCCACGCCGATTTCCTCCGGCGGCGCGATGCTCTTGTAGTGGGCGAGCGAATCGTACGCGGTCTGGTAGTCCTCGGCGAGCGCGGTGACAAGGCCAAGGTTGAAGTACGCGCTGGCCAGGTCTCCGTCGACTTCGAGGGCTTTCTCGTAGTGCATGCGCGCCAGCTTCAAATCCCCGAACTCGAAATACAGATTGCCGATGTTGTAGTGCGATTCGGCATGACGCGGATCCGCCGCCAGCGACCGGGCGAAGCACTCGAACGCGGCATCCAGATCGCGCTTGATTGATTTCAGGACGCCCAGGTTGCACCACGCATCCGGGACGAAATCGCCCTCGGTGATGGCGCGGCGATAGGCATCTTCGGCGCGCGGGTCGTTGTTGTCGTCGAGCAGGATGGCCGATTCGAAAGCACCCATCTGGAGCGGAATCGGCACCACCGCGCCCATGCGGGCGACCGGCGCCGCATCGGCTTCGTCGCCCGGCGCGGAACAGGTTCATCTGGCCCTCGGCTTCCATGCGAGCGAGGACTTTTCGTCGTTCGATACATGGGAGCGCTTGAAGCCAAAGCGCGAAACCGCTTCCCACGGGGAAGCGAGATCACGTTGGTGGCGGGCTGTTCGGGCTTCTTTTGCCATTCGTTCCTAGGCCAGTCTTGCGGGCCTTGGTCTTGGACTTGGTCTTGGCGGTGGTTTTCGCCTTCGTTTTCGACTTCCTGGTCTCGCCGGCCTCTTCCTTCGCGGACGCCTTTTCTGACGAGACCTTCTCCATCGGTTTCTTCTTGGTCTTCTCGATGCTCTGTTTGAGCGCGGTCATGATGTCCACCACTTCGGTGTCCTTGGGCTCCTCGATCGCAACGATCTCCTCGCCCGCGATCTTCGCCTCGACCATCTCCCTTGACCGCCTCAGCGTACTTGTTTTCGAGTGTCATCTTTGCCAGCGAAGTGCTCATCGAGTCAATCAGGTTCTTTGCGAGTTTGAGCTCTTCCTTGTTGGCGGTGTGTTTTTCCACCAGCGGCACATCGCTGATCTTGCGGATTTCTTTCGGGTAGCGGAGTTTGTAGATCACCAGGCCCTCGGCCTTGGGTGCGACCAGCACGATGTCCTCGCGGTCACGCAGCACGAGCTTGCCCACGCCGAACTTGCCGCTGTCTTTGAGCGCCGCCGAGAGCAGGCTGTAGGTCTTGCCGGCCACGTCGCCGTCGGGGCCGAGATAGTAGGGGGCGTCGTAGAGGGCGGGGTCGATCTCGGTCTCGTCCACGAAGCCTTCGATGTCGATCACCTTGGTGCTCTTGAGCTTCAACTTGTCGAGGTCGTCCTTCTCGAAGATGACGTACATGTGCGGGCTCGTACTCGTAGCCCTTGACGATGTCACTCATCTCGAGGACCTGATCGCACTTCTTGCAGCGCTTGTCGTAGATCCCACGCGACCGTTATCATCGCGATGGATCTGGTTGAAATGAATCGACTCCGCGGTATCGACGGCGTTGTAGACACGCACCGGGATGGTGACGAGCGAAAAGCGAAGGTGACCTTTCCAGATGGATCGAAGGGCGGCCATGATTGGGACTCCTCTTGTTTGCCCGCCGGTGCGCATAGTCGCTAAACCGGCTCGGATGCAAAGCTTCGGGCGCGTTTTCCTTTGTGTCAAGATAAGTTGCGTTGCACGACTCGCGCCACACCATATGGCCGTAATGGGCACGAAGTGCCTACATCTGGGAGTAACAAAATCGGGGCGGGGTTCGCACGAAAGCCCCGCATGGTGTAAAATGACAGGCGCAATGTGCCGGCCCAGGACGGGTCAGGCGGGAGACCGAACCGATGGAATTGAGGACAAGATCAACGCGTGGCGTCGAGATCATCGAGCTGCACGGCAAGGTGGTGGGTGAAGGCACCGCGCGCGACCGTTTCCAGGAGCACGTCCAGTTGCAGATGTGCGAAGGAAGCCGCAAGTTTGTGGTGAGCCTGGGCGACACGCCGTGGCTCAACAGCCTTGGCATCGGAATGCTGGTTGCCGCGCTGGCCAGTGTGCGCAATCGTGGCGGTGAGATGGTGCTCGCCAGCGCTACCACCCGCACCGATGATGTGATGGAGGTCACACAACTCCACCGCGTCTTCGCCATCTTCGACACCGTCTCGGAAGCAGTGGACTATCTCGCCAATCCCGGCGCGAACCTGCAGCCGGGTCGCCACCGGCGCACGCGGGAACGCAAGTCGACGGAGAAGTCGCATGATTGAAGTCAAGGCGGTAGATCAGGGCGGCGTGGAGATCGTTGCCATCAGCGGCCATATCGTCGGCAGCTCGAAGGCGAGCCAGGATTTCCAGGAGCTGTTCCGCTCGCTGGTCGCCGAAGGCAAGCGCAAGTATGTGATTGATCTCGCGGAAACGCCGTGGACCAACAGCCTTGGTGTGGGAATGCTGATGAGCGCCTACAGCAGCGTCAAGAAGAGCGGCGGGGATGTAGTGCTCGCCAATGCGACGCAGCGAATTCGTGACATGTTGAGAGTGACACGGCTCGACCACGTCCTCTCGGTGCACGATTCGCTTTCCGATGCGATCGAGCACCTGAGATCAGCAGATACCCCGGAAGCTGATCAGGCTACGGGCAGCGCTTCACCGCCTGTCCCTTGACAGGCTCCGCTTTCTCCATCTTCTTCCCGTCCACACAGATTCCCGTAAAGGTGACCGGCAATCCCTCCGCCGTCGTGATGTCGGCGCCGTCCTGCAGATGATAGTGAACGTGCGGCTCGCTGGTGTTCCCGAGTTGCCGCACTTTCCGATCAGATCGCCGGCTTTCACCTTGTCTCCCAGTTTGAAACGCTGCGTCTTCGGTTGCAGATGCGCGATCAGCGAGAATTCGCCGTTGCCGTGATCGATCACGATGCCGTTGCCCACCGGATGCTTCGTGTCTGTCTGCCCGGGCTCGTTGTTGGGCAGTGAATCACACGACCACACGACAATCCCCGCGGCCGGAGCGATGACGTCGGCGCCGAAGCAGTAATAGTCCGAAAGCTTCGTCCCGTCGCCACTGTGCGACACGCCGTTCTTCATGATGATCAGGTCGTACGCGAAGCGTTGCGATTTCGAGACGGCGTGGTAGTTCTGCTTCAACGTGCGACCGCCCCAGAACACGAACCACTCGCCCTGGAAGGGAAGCTGAAGCGGCGTTTTCGTTATGTAGTCGAGCTTCGTGCTGGCGAATTCCTTCGGGATGGGGCGCACCGCGAGGCCGGCGATCTTGCCGTCGGGATCGAGGGCGATCAACAGCAGCGCAGGATCGGTGACCTTGTCGAATTCACAGATCGCCTTGTACACCCACACCCCGCGCTCCTGCGTGACTTCTTCGCTGAGCGTTTTGGTGAGGATTCCCACCGTGACATGAATGGCATCGAGCGTCCTTGCGAAGCTCAACGAATCCTGCATCGCCGCGCGCATATTGGTGTCGAACGCCGCCCACAACGGCCCCGGGCTGTTCTGGCTCACGTAGGGCGTCAGTTCGTGTGCTCTTGCCTTCACGGCGGTGGAATCGGTCAACGCCTGGGCGTGGGCGGAGGTCGGCGCGAGCAGAAGCACGAGCACAGCTGCAGCGATCAGTGTTTCATGGAATTTCCTTCAAGGTAAAGAATGGGCCGGCCGCAGAGACAGTAACACAATCGATGGCGAACGCGGGCCCGCCGCACGCGGGTAGTGGCCATTATGCAGATCGCTTAGTTCGCGGAAGACGACGCGTGCACGCCGTGCGATCATGCGCGCGAATTACAGCTATGCCGCGAAAGTTTCTTCGCTTTCCGCTTGACGACTCTTCAACGGTGTCTTTTCAAAACTCTCGGTTGATCGTATGGCACCGTCTCTGGATTCTTCATTTCCTTTGTAGGCCGTGTTCGAGGAGTATTTGAGAATTTCGCTGTAACGAGCAGAGACCTTGCAATGTGCGCTCGCTGATAAGACAGAAAACCACTCTTTATTATTCACACAGTAGCTCCTCCGTTCTCGAACCCATAACACGGAGGTTCTGCTGTGCTTGACCTTCACGAAGACAAAGTCATTCCTGCGCTGCTGCGCAAGCTCAACGATTCCGATTTTCATTTTCAGCTGGAGACGCTCGCGGGTGTCGAGCACGGATCGACGATCGGGGTTCTCCACTATCTCAACGATCTCGAGCGCCGGAAGTCGTATCTGGAGCTGGGGTACAGCTCGGTGTTCGATTACTGCGTGCGGAAGATCAAGTACTCGTCGTCGCAGGCCGGCCGGCGAATTCAGGCCGCGCGAGTGCTGCCGCAGGTATCCGGAGTTCTTTGGCTATCTGCGTGACCGCGAGGTCTGTGTCATGACGCTGGCCATGATCGAGCCGATCATCACCGACGACAACAAGGACGAAATTGCCGGGCGAGTGCGCGGTGCGTCACGACGGGAGGTGGAACGGCTGATCTCGAGTATCGGCCGCCTGCAGCGCTTCGGGATCGGATCCGCTATGTGCACGTGCCCCTGCCGCAGCCGAGAGACCTCGACCAGGCCCTGGTGGACCGTTACTGCAAGAACGCGGGCCCGGAACAGTATCGGGATCGGATTCCTGCCCAGGAAAAGGTGTTTGTTCAATTCCTGGCAGACGACGAGTTCCTCAAGTTGTTCGAAGAAGTCCGCGATTTGTTGGGGAGCTCCGCCTTCGACTCTTTCGCGGATGTCATAAAGCTCGTGCTCAAAGAGTATCGCGAGCGGCACAGTCCCGCGGCGAGACAAGAGCGCCGCGAAGCGAGAAAAGGAGAGAATCGTCCTGACTCCCACCGGTGGGAGTGCAACGACGCCATGCAGTCGCGTCACATTCCGGACGACATACGAGACGAGGTCTTTGTGCGGGACAACGGTCAGTGCTCATTTGTCGCGGCGGACGGAACGCGTTGCCAGTGTGTAAGAAGGGCCTTCAGGTAGATCACGTTGTGCCGTTCGCGGCCGGTGGTACACACCAGCCATCGAACCTGCGGTTGCTATGCGGCGCGCACAACCGTCTCGCCGCGGAGCGCACCGCTGGAAAGCACGTGATGCAGCCGTTCTGGAGGAAACAATAAGTGGGAGAATCAGCGACGGACCCGACGCAAGTCACCAGCGATAGGAAAGCTCGAGACCGGTTGCGTGCTCGCTGCCAGGGACAACGCACGGGGTGATGTGCAGACCGGAAACCTTTGCATCTTTCTTGTGCTCCCTTGCGATTGAGAAGCTTGCAAGTCCGATTACCGCCACCACTGCACCACCGGCTGCGAAGAATCCAGCATCTTCGACGTCTTTGACGTAACTGTACGTCACCAGACTGGTGCCGATCACTGCACCGGCGATCCCGAGTACTTCCGACCCGTCTCGGCCGGCGGACAGCCCAATGGTAAGCAGGTTTATCCCCGTCACAATGGTGCCGCCGAACAGGAGAAGCCATGACGCGCCGTCACCTCCGCTGGACGTGTCGGCGTGCGCGGGCTGGTTCGAACTCACCAGAATCAGCATCGCTGAGAAGAATATTGCCCGGCATGCATTCATTATTCGTCCCCCAGGTCCAGGCGCATGCGCACAAACACCGGCTCACGCAGTGTCTCGTTGGCGGTCATCGATGCGTACTGGACTTCGCACCATAGAGTCGGCTCGATCCAAATGCTTACCGCGTCATCGACGGGCTTCTCCTTTATAGGGCGTTTGATCGTGGGGATCTTCGACACTTCCTCCCACACGGCTTCCAGGGCCCGATTGTCGAAGCCGGTGCCGACTTTGCCGAGGTAGTGGAGGTCGTTCCCGTTGGGCTTCGCGAGGTGCAGACCGCCGAACACGCTCGCGCGATCTCCCTTGCCTTTGGTGTAGCCGATGATGAGGCAGTCCATGGTGGTCCGCGTCTTGATCTTGAGCCACGTATCACTGCGGCGCCCGGTGTGTACGGGCCGCCGAGCCGCTTGGCCATGATGCCTTCGAGTCCGGCTTCCTTCGCCGCTTCGAACAATCCTTCGCCATCGTCGATGGTCTGGCTCACGCGATAGGGATTGCTCTTTCCCACCTTGATCGCGTCGGCCATCCATTCGCGTCGGCGCTCGACGGGCTTCGTTGGACGAGCGGCCGCCCATCGAGATAGAGGCAATCGAAGACGTAGCATACGGCCGGGCTCTTGTTGCGGGCGCGCGCGGCCGCACTCTCGCTCTTCTGGCGCATGCGATTGATGACTTCCTTGAACATGGGCCGGCCGTCTTTGTCGAGACACACGATTTCGCAATCGAACAGCGCATTGTTGGCGCGGAACGAGTCTTCGGGCTTGAGGAGCTCGGGAAACGCAATCGTGATGTCATTCTGGTTGCGCGAGCGGATACGCATGTTGCCTTCGTCGAGGGCGACCATGGCGCGAATGCCGTCCCACTTCACCTCGTACATCCACTTGTCCGATTTGGGCACGGTGCTCGAAATGTCCGACAACATGAACTCGATGGGCTCGACGAGCCAGTCGGTCTGCGGCGTGTCGACACGTTCGAGGAGGTTGTCCTTTCCGCGGGTGGGAATGATGCGGTATTCGCCCGTGAGGCCACGGCTGGTCAGCCGGATGTAGCGACTGTCCTTCTTTTCCCTTCGTGACTTCGTAGCGGCCACTTGCGTACACCCACATGTCGCCGCCGCCGTACTCGCCTTTCGGGATGCTGCCTTCAAAATTCAAATATTCGATCGGGTGGTCTTCGGTCTGCACGGCGAGCCGCTTGATGCCAGGACGTGGAGGCAGGCCTTTGGGAACGGCGTAGGACTTCAGTACTCCGTTCTCTTTCGAGACGAAGGTCGTAGTGCAGGCGGGATGCGTGATGACGGTGCACAACGAAACGGTTGGTATGGTCTTCGGCGGTACCGCCTGCCGGTTCAGGCGTTCGCGTGAACTCGCGCTTCTTGGAGTACGTTTCGAGCTGTTCAGCGGTTTTTCTCTTACGCGATTTTGGGAGTTTCTTTGATGGCGCGCGCGAGGATCGATGGGTATGCAGCTCGACAGCATAGGCTTCGAGTCCCTCCCACGCATCACCCTGTTCCTTTACCAGCTCGGGCACGTTGCGCAAGGTGAAGTCGTGGATGCCTTTGACTTTGCCAAGTTGCTCCCATGCGAGCGGCATCGACACCGTCGCGCCCTCGAGCCCGCGCGCGCTGTACGCTGACACGATGGTCTGCGACGGACGATTGCGGAAGATGTCGATCAGGATCTTGTTGTCGCGCTGGCCCTTCGGAATCTTGAGCGTGCACGTCTTCCGCGTGCGCGGCGACGAACGGCTTCGCAATCAAACCCGTCGCTTCGAACACGGTGTCGAAGTCCCATTTGGGTTCGATGGGTGCGACAACGTGCAGTCCCTTGCGCCCCGTCGTCTTGACGAAGGTGTGATAGCCGAACTTTTTCGATTTCGTCCTTGAGCAGGTAGCCGTGCTCGACGATCACATCCCACGGGTGCCGTCGGGCGGGTCGATGTCGAAGACGAAGTAGTCAGGGTTGTCGCGGTGCGCGGCGCGGCAGTGCATCTGGTGCAGCTCGATGCACGCCATGTTGTGACCAACCACACCAGTGACGCGTCCTCGGTGGCGACGACATAATTGATCATCTTCTTTTCGTCGCCGATCTCCGCGGTCTCCGAGCCAGTCCGGCACCCAGTCGGGCAGATTCTTCTGGAAGAACTTTTCGCCGTGAATGCCATCGGGGAAGCGGACGAGGGAGAGGGGCCGCCCGCGGATGTGGTTCAAGATCGTGGGGGCGATGGCCAGATAGTATTGAATATGAGCTCCGCCTTGGTGACCCCGTCCTCGGGCCAGAGCACCTTGTTCAGGTTGGACAGCTCCAGCTTGCGCTTGCCGACCTGAACCGCGTGGGAAGTTCTCGCCATATTCGCAGTATACGATATGCCCCGAATGCGTGAGTTTTTCGGTAGCACTATGGCTTCCATGAACACCACAATTATATTGCAGGTAGTATCCTTTTCCATATTGCCGCATCAGGGAGTCCCGGAGCCCTCGAAAGCCGTATGTCTCAGACCAGGCCTTGATCTCGCCAGAATCCAACCTGGCGAACAGGGAGGAACCTCATGAAGCCCATGCACCTCGCCCTCCTCGCCGCGCTGTTGGCGCTCCCAGTAGTCGCCGGCGGTGATCGAATCAACAGCGCGCCAGTTGTGACGCTATCTGCGCACTACAACACCGACATGCCCCGCTTCGCCGCGGGCCAGATTCTGATCCTGGATCCGAAGGCGCAGTTCGATTATGCCGCCCGGGCATCCGACATCCGAGGCCGTGCTCGGCAACGCGGTGAGCCAGTCGTCGGAAGGACTGGTCGAGGAGAATCGCCCGTCAAGGGCGGCGGCTACAGGGTGAACCTGCGGGGCCGCTTCCAGAACGCGATGACGATGAGCATCGACGCGAAGGGAATATATCACGTCGTCGTGCGTGCCCGCCGCCGAAGTTCCGGCGACGCCCGCTGGGAAGGTGAAGTAGCATGCGCCACTTCTTGCGTATTCTTCCCTGGCTCTCGGCGCGCTCGTAGATCGCGGGCAACGCGTTGGCCGCGACCGTCCGTCATCCAGAACGTCGATGGCGCGCGGGCGAGGGCTTCAATGATACGACGCCCGTCGCACCGGTCGGCGGCAATCCCGGACGACACTGGGAGCGCAGCGGCTGAACGCGTTCACGTACGCCGCGAATCTGTGGGCCGCATGCCTGCAGAGTAACGTCACCATTCTGGTGCGCGCCAGATGGACCCGCAGACCTGCACCTCGACGGCCGCTGTTCTCGGCTCTGCTGGAACGTTGACTGTGGATCGCGATTTCACCGGCGCGCCGCTGCCAAACACGTGGTACTGCCAGGCGCTTGCCAATTCGAAGGCCGGGACCGATCCGAGCCCGGCGTTCCGGACATCGATGCCACGTTCAACAGCAACCTCAACGGACAGATGTCGTGCCTCAACGGCTACAAATGGTACCCTCGGCTACGACTCTTCACCGAGCGGCGGCGACATTGATTTCATCAGCGTCGTCACGCACGAAATCGGCCATGGTCTCGGCTTCCAGACCTTCGTGAACTCGGCGGGTAACAAGTTCATGGGCTTCAACGACCAGTACATGGTCAAGCTCGACCTGTCGGGAGGATCGCCGTCTTCGTACCCGGCCATGACCGATGCGCAGCGCGCTTCCGCCAACATTGGTGATCGAACCTGCGCTGGATCGGCACTAATGTCGGCGCGTTCGCCCACCATTCCGGTAACCGGAGGCCTGAACGGCGGGCATATTCGCGTGTTCGCGCCCAACCCCTACCAGAACGGCTCGTCGGTCTCGCACTTCCACACATTGGTGACGCCCAACCAGCTCATGGAGCCCAGCTACCGGGCCCGAATCACAACATCTCGCTCACACTCCAGCTCTTCAGTGATGAAGGGTGGACGCTGGCGCCGCCCACCACTGTGAACGACACCGACACACTCACGGTGACGCAGACGTCGACGTCGTGGGATCTCAAGGTGAAGATTGCGAATACAGGTCCGAGTCGCTAACAACGTCGTCGCTTCCATGTCGGGCGGTCCGGCCTGGCTCAGCATCCCGGATCCGGAACGGCGGTTACCCGAATCTTGCCGCGGGCGCGTCGTCGTTTAACACCGACGCGTACACGCTCGACCTTACCAACTGGCCGGGTGGTCCGTTCCAGGTGAACCTGCAGGTCCGTGGGTCGATCCATGCGGCAGCCATAGCCAGACTGTCGTTCTGGATCTGAAGCCGTTCTCGCCCCTGACGGGTGTTGGCAACCATCCGGCTTTCGTGAACCGGCTGGACGCGAACGTTCCCAACCCGTTCAATCCGTCGACAACAATTCATTACGTGATCGGAAGAGTGCGACGGGCGATGCTCGTGTCTACGACGTGTGTCGGGCGCTCTTGTCCGCACACTCGTGGACCGCTCGCACAGTCCCGGCGACTACGACGCGCACGGACGGACGGCGCAACACGGCAGGAATGCCCGTGTCGTCCGGTGTCGTCTCTATCGCTCGAAACGAATCGGATTCAGCGACACCCGTCGCATGGTGCTGTTGAAGTAGCCTCGTTCGTCACGCTCACAGAAGAACCGGGTGGGGCCCCGACCCCGCCGGTTTTTTTGTTCCTCTGCGGGCATGAATATCGCACTCACTGCCACGTCAGGGCGTCCCGGAGCCTGCGGCCCCGTACGTCCGTAACCAGATTGTTCTAGCCAGAATGCTACGCAACTGGCATCAGGAGGAACTTCATGAAGCCCAGGCACCCTGGTGCTTTTGTGACTGCTCGCGCTCCCCGTCGTCGCCGGCGGCGACCGCCTGCAGAACGCCCCGGCCGCGCCGACCCGTGCATACGATGCGCATATGCCCGCCTTCGCCGCAGGGCAGATTCTGAACCTTGATCCTTCGGGCAAGTTCAGTCCTGCCGAGCATCGCGGCCGACGTTCAATTGCTGTTGGGCGATGCGGTGAGCAATACGAGCGAAGGCCTCGTCGTCGAAAAAGCAACGTTCCGGGCGGCGGCATCATGGTCAACCTGCAGGGCCGTTCAAAACGCGATGGTCATGACCATCGACGCGAACGGCAAACACGACGACGTCGATATGCGAACCAGCCATCGAAGCGCCCGCGCCCAAGACGGGAAAGGTGAAGTAACATGCGTCACCGTCTCGTTTCTTCACTCGCGCTGGCGTGTCTCATGATCGCCGGCTCGTCGTCGGCCGCTACCGTCGTCATCCAGAATGCGGACGGTGCGGGCGAGGGCTTCAACGATGCCACGCCGGCGGTACCGGTGGGCGGCAATCCGGGTATCACGCTGGGTGCGCAGCGCCTGAATGCGTTCACGTTTGCCGCCAACCTCTGGGCAGCGAAGCTGCAGAGCAGCGTCACGATCGTCGTGAGTGCGAAATGGATCCGCAGACGTGCACGGCATCGTCCGCGATCCTGAGGTCCGCCGGTGCCACCACGGTGCACGCCAATTTCTCCGAGCACCGGTTGCCAACACGTGGTATTGCCAGGCGCTTGCCAACTCGCTCGCCAACACGGACCTTGCGGTGGGCACGGCCGACATCTCCGCGACGTTCCAACAGCAATTTGAACTGGCAGCGCGGGATGCCTCGGCGGCAAGAATGGTACTACGGGTACGATTCAGCTCCGCCGGAAGCGACATTGATTTTGTCAGCGTGGTGACACACGAAATCGGGACACGGTCTCGATTTAGACCTTTTCGGATGTCACGACCGGCGCGAAGTTCATGAGTAACAACGACACGTATCGCTGAAGCTGGACGACCTGGCGCCTGCAGCCCAACTATGCGCTGATGAGCAACGCGCAGCGGGTGTCGGCCAACATCGACGATCCCAACCTACGCTGGACCGGTGCCAGTGCGGACGCGTCTCCAGGCCACCATCCCGCTCAGTGCGGGCTTGAGCGCTCCGCACGTCGCGTGCATGCGCCCAACCCGCTCGTGCTTGGATCCCTCTGTGTCGCATTTCTCCAACGCGGTATTTCCGAATGAAATCATGGAGCCGGTTTATACCGGTCCCAATCACAACATCAATCTCTCACTCCAGCTCATGAAGGACATCGGCTGGGCCCTCGTTCCGGCGTGCTCACCCGGCGTGACGACGGTGAATGACGTCGACACGCTCACCGTGCATCGCCAGGCCAGCACGTTCGAGGTCAGGGTGAAGGTGGCCAACACGGGCGGCTTCGCGGCAACCAGCGTGAGTGCGACAATGTCTGGTGGTCCGGCGTGGCTCGGAATCACGGATGCGAGCGGTGCATATCCGGATCTCGCGAGCGCCGCCGCGTCGGCGTTCAACACCGACACGTATCTGCTGGATGTCACCAACTGGCCGGGCGGCTCATTCCAGGTGAATCTGCAGGTACACTGGACCGATAACTGCGGCGGTACTCATAACCAGACCGTCGCCGTCGATCTCTTGCCCGCTCCCTTTCCTGGCGGTGGCGATCAGCTCGTTCCAGGCCAGCGCGCAGAGTGAGGCGCGTCAAACTCAGCGCGACGTTTCGTTCCGACTTGAACGTGGAGAACGTTGCCATCTATCGCGCCGTCGGTAACGGGCCGATGCAGGTGCTCGACAATGTTGTGCCGACGGACCAGGCCCGCTTCGCGTACACCGACACCAGGGTGACACCGGGCTCGCGTTATCGCTATCAGCTTGGAATTACCGACGCCGACGGAGAAGTTGTTTCGCAGATCAGAGCGGTCACGGTTCCAAAACTCGATGCATCGCTCGAGCAGAACGTTCCCAATCCGTTCAACCCCGTTGACGACGATCCGGTTCACCCTCCCGTCGCGCGACCACGCCGTGCTGACAATCTACGATGCTGATGGCCGGACGGTGAAAACGTTGCTGGATGAAGTCGTGCCCGCGGGCAGCACCGCCCTCAATTGGGACGGGCGCAACGATGCCGGTGCCACGGTCACGTCCGGCGTTTATTTCTATCGATTGACGGCGGGGAGTTCAGCGCTCCCGAAAGATGTTGCTGCTGAAGTAGCCGAATGTGTCGATCGTTCCAGAAGAGCCGGCGGGACCAACGTCCCGCCGGCTTTTTGTTACACTGCCCGCATGAAGATTTACGCCGGCACGAGCGGATACTCGTACAAGGAATGGAAAGGGTTCTTCTATCCGGAGAAGATGAAGCCGGAAGAGATGCTTTCGTTCTACGCGACGAAGCTTCCCGCGGTCGAGATCAACAACACGTTCTATCGTCTGCCGAAGCGCGAGCTCATTGGACCTGCTGGTCGTCACAGGTGCCCGCGGAGTTTCTGTTTCGTCAGTCACAGGCGTCGCAGAAAATCACTCACATGCGGCGCTTGAAGGGCGCCGCCGACGAAACCAACTACCTGTTCGATGTCGTCTCGTCGCTCAAGCAGAAGCTCGGCGTCGTGTTCTTCCAGCTGCCGCCCAATTTCAAGAAGGACATGGAGCGACTCGGCACGTTCCTCGACGTGCTCCCGAAGGAGGTACCCGGTCGCGTTTGAATTCCGTCACGCCACGTGGTTCGACGGATGACGTGTACGATCTTCTCCGCGCGCACAACGTCGGCGCTGTGCCTCGCCGATGCCGACGAGAATCTCCGAGGTTCCGCTCGTGAGCACGGCGAACTGGGGCTACTGCGGCTGCGGCGCCCCGAATATCCCCTGCCGAGCTCGAGAAGTGGATGGGTTGGGTTCGTTCGCAGAAGTGGGGCGAGGCGTTCGTGTTTTTCAAGCACGAGGACGCCGGTGCCGGCCCCAAGATGGCGACGGAGTTCCTGGCTCTCGACGCAAGTAGCCGGCCCCCGGCGTCCGACTTCTGATCAGCGGTCGTTAATCATTTCTGGCACAATTGAAGAGTCGGAAAACGCCGTCACCATGCGCTTTATTGCCCATTGCCGCCTGTACCGCCGCGCTGCTGCTTCGCCTCGGCCGCGCGGGCCGGTTTCCAGTTCGAAACCCCTTTGCCGACGGCGGGATCCGGCGTCCGGCCGGTTCGTGATGGGCACGGGCAGCCCGCAAACGCCGCGCCCGGGCCGCGCAATCCTGTTCTCACTCCGTTCCTCCAGGGCACGATCGACGAGCTTCAACTACGACGACAACGCCACCTTCAACTCGGGAAACGTATTCATCCCCGTCGATGATCGTGCGCGGTGGGGCCGAGCATGCGATGACGGCGGGTAACGCCATCATCGAGTGGCGAACCGGGATTACCCGGGGCAGCGCGCCTGAGTATCGCGCGTCGCTCAAAGATTTCTTCGCGCCCATTCCGGCGCCCGTACCTAACCCTGAGCAGGCACTTCACTGGGAACGTTCTCGGCTCAGCCCGCGCGTGCTTCTACGATCAGTACGCGGGGCCGTTTTCTCGTAGCTCGTCCGGAGCGGTGGATAAGCTTGCCACATCGGTAGCGCATCCAACGAGTCGCGCATCCCGCTCGCCGTCTCCAAAACAGATCCCGATCCCAACGCATACGGCTTCGGTATCACGCGATCGAGACATCTGCGGAAAACGACGATATCCGCGGCATCGGACACGTGGATCGGTGATATCCCGGCGTCGTCGACGACAAGGTGCTGATTTAATTTACCGGCAACATGTTCGAGTTCAACAATACCGGACCGTGCGCGTGGCGTTCGGCTGCGGATCATCCGCAAGACGGCGGCGTGTGCGCCGATGACGATCCGTTGTCTTCTGTGCAGCAATCCATACGCCGGTGCGGTTTCGTCGCCACGACGATTCCGGCGCAAGCTGGTTCGGCTCTCGCTGCCCACGGGCAGCGGCGCCGTCCCATGTGGAACGTTCCTCGCAGCATATTCCGGTATCGCGGACCGGACCGACGAGTACCTGCAGATCACCGGAAGTCACCGATCCGCTCCAGGCCGTGGGCGGGCCAGTTCACCGCGCAGCAGCTCGACGTCGGCAACATCGATAATCCGTCGCTGGTGATCCCCGATGCATCGCAGCCAACCGGCGGAAATCCGATCGGAACCAACGATCGCCGCATGCTGAGCGCGGTATAGGAGTGAACAACAACCTGTAACAGCTCGCCCAACATTTCGAGGTGCGGCGCTCACGCCCGATGCCAACCAGTGCGTGGCACGCTGGTGGAAGCTCAACACGACGAACACGACGGCGGTCACGCAGGCGGAGCGTGGAAATGTCACTGGCGAGGACATCGCGTGCCGGTACCCACGAAATCGTACTATCCGCGTGACGCGGTGTGTGGATGACCTCCCGACGGCAACATTTGGCGGTCAATTTCTCCGCATCCAGACGCCCGCGCGAGCGGCGTAACTACACGACGCGACTCGCCGGCGATCCAGTAGCGGGCTTCTACCCCAGCCTCTCCGAAGGCGCTGGCGCGTGGCCGGATTTTCACGGCAAGCGCTCGGCTGGTGCCAGGCAACCGCTGGGGGCGACTACAACGGGATCGCACCGTCACCACCCGACGAGAATGGAGTTCTGGACTTCAACCAGCGTACGCCGGCCTCGCGTAGGCGCGGTGGGCGCCGACGACGGACGCTGGCAGACGCGGACTCGGGGCGCTTCTCGCATCAAGACTGTCACCGCGACCGTAAAACATCGAAACCGCATTCCGCATCGCAAAGCTGGTGTCCAACAAAACATACGCCGAACCCGTTCAATCCGTCGACCACTATTAGGCTTGCACCGCTGGCGCGTAGCGGGACCATGCGAGGGTGGTTGTCTACGATTCGAGCTGCGGCAGAGCTCTTCGAACGTTGGCGGACGAAGTCCTCGACAAAGGCATGCACGAGCCTCTCCTGGAACGGCCGCGATCGACGCGGAATGCCCGTAAGAGTCGGGAATCTACTTGAGGCCGCCCTCACCGCCGCTGGCTATATCAACAGTCGCGAAAATGGTGCTGCTCAAGTAGAAAATCGGCGTGGTCTGCAGTTGAATTCCTTCCCGCCAGGTGAAAGAATCGGCCCGTTAGAGTCTTACCTTGTCCCCTGTCTCTCCAGCAGTGCACCATAGTCCCCGGAGGTTCCGTGCCATGCGCATGCGATACCTTGGTTTACTTGGTTTGTTCTCTGCTGTCGCGCTTCGTCATCGCTTGCGATGGCAAAGACCTACACGGCAGAGCGCCTACGCTTCCTCGCAATCGGCAGTCCCGAGAATCCCACCGCGATGTTCGATCGGTGACCTCGGCCCCCTGAGCAACGTGTTTCAAGGGCGTGACCGGATCTCACACTCCGGCCCGCACAGCGTCGGCTGAGTGTGTGCAAGCTTCGCCGATAACCCGGGGCTCAACAAAGTGCTTCCCTGTTCGTTCCCGCCGGATCCGTCCTGCGCCAGCCGCAGGTTTTGCCCAACATTCTGGACAGCGGTAACAACTTCGTCGAATGGCGGTTGAAAAACGCGCTCGTCGACGACGCCCCGCAGTCGCGGATCAGTATGGATATTATCGCGGGTACGCCGGGGATGCCAAGCCCCGACGGAAAGCCGACGAACATTTTCGACACGCGCTGCACGTACGACAAGCGGGGCGGATCGTTTCGTCGTGTGTGGCTTCCAGCGCGTGACCAGCCTCGGCGCTCGATTCTTCGCATTCTCGTTGCGGTCCCTGAAGACGTCGGATCCGAATGGCGGCTGGTGGCGCTACCTGGATCACCTCGCTGCTCACGATCGGCGGAGTGGCTCGCTGGGCGTGGACTCACGACCGTGCGTCGGTTTCAGACGATGACGCGATTACCCACATCACGGCCAACATGAAATTCAACGCGGTCGGCAACAACAACGGGGGTACGCGCCGTGGATCTCTCGACCCGGCGGTTGTGACCGCCGGACCCGACGCTGCCTACGCGGCTCCCGTGCGACATTCTTTGCTGACTCCCGTCCGGTGCGACGCCACAGCTCCCGGCCGCCACGACGACAATGCCTCACGTCCATGCGGGGAACGCAGGCTGGCGGGCGTCGGCACGTTCCTCATGCAGACGGGCTGGAGCGACGGCGTCATTGAATTACGTCGCGCCGTCAGTCCGCGTCGACACGCCGTTGGCCTCGACGTGGAACTTCCAACTCCGGAGTGTGGGCGACGTCGCCAGCGCCAGGTGCGCCGTGCCCAAGGCGGACGCAGCTCTGGTTCGAGCGCGCGCGATCGTCAACCGTGGCGGGTCGCTGCATGGTGCCGTGTGGCGCAACGACAACCTCTACGCGGTTCGTGCACCCGGCCGACCGCCGGTGTTGATGGGAGGCCAGGCGACGGCGCACTGGTACCGCGATCGGGACCACCACGCTGGCGGCTCTGACCGTGGGCCGACCAGGGCGACGTTGGCGGCGAAGACAGATCGCGGTTGCGGGCGAGCATACGCGTACATGCCCACGTCCATGTCGACAGGCGATAATACATGGCCGCTGGCTTCACGGCTTCGGGCCCGCTCACGTGCCGCCGCGTGCTATGCAGACGCGCGCGCTGGGTGATCCGGCCGGAACGGATCGGCAAACAGCCAGGCTGCGTTGGCGGCCGGTCCTCTCGACTTCTACGCATCGTTCACACCTGAGCCTCGACAGCGGCGAAAGCCGCTGGGGCGATTTCTTTAGCAGGCGCTGTCGCTGTGCCCGGTGGATGAGCAGAACTTCTGGGCCTACAACGAATACAGCGCTGCGCACGCGCGGCGACCTTCGACCACCGTCAGCGGACACTGCAGCCGAAGTCAGTGGTTCAACCATAGGTTGGCAACCTGTTTCTCGACGCTGCCGGCCGCGTTGCGTTGGCGACCTCGTCCTTTGACGCGTTTCGGCAAAGAATAATGACGTGGTTACGCTGCGCGGTGAGTTCCGTTCAACGCTTCCCGCAGACGCGATCTAACATCTGCATCGTGCCGCCGGCAACGGTGCGTTCACGCGCGTCAATGGTGAGCCCGACCGGAACGACGTTCAACTACGCCGGCAAGGTGGCGGCTGGCAACTACCGCTACCAGATTGGTGTGGTTGATCGTGACGGCGAGTACATCGTCCGCGATTCAGGCCGTGAGCGTGAAGGGCTCTGGCCGCGTCGCTGGGCCCAGAACGAGCCCAACCCGTTCAACCCGGGAGGCCCACCATTCGTTACACGATGACTGCGCCGGGTAATGTGATGATCAACATCTATGACGCGGGCGGCCGCCTGGTGCGATCGCTGGTCAGTGGTGTGAAGGGAAGCCGGATCCCACAACGTCACGTGGAACGGCATCTCGACAACAACAATTCCCGGTGAGCTCGGGCGTGTATTTATCGCCTGACGGCAGGCAAGTTCACCGAAACGAAAAAGATGACGTTGCTGAGGTAAGCGGCGCGATCGTTTTCGTTGTAACGAAAAAGGGCGTCCGGTTCGCCGGGCGCCCTTGTTTTTGCGCTGGAACGTTGGCGTGGAAACGCAGTATCT
>ERZ1370068.4975-contig-4021_pt1 | contig 57216 bp, 85 predicted proteins | sample MGYA00561227_ERZ1370068 | MGnify/ENA primary metagenome ERZ1370068 (study PRJEB38410, sample SAMEA6850437) | metagenome | study: Metagenomic assessment of the ecological functions of the soil: analysis of the soil microbiota associated with the... | reverse complement strand
AGAGGTCATGCTCATTAGGAAAGTACACGCAAAGTTGCTGGTCGCCATGTTTGTCGTGGCGACCTTCATCACCGCGCCGCTGTCGGCGCTGGGCCAGAAAGCCAGTCCGGTTGCGCCCAACCAGGGCGCAGGTCGAGGCCGTCGTGCGCGAGGCTTACGACAAATTCCAAAGCAACACCAGCGGCAAGAACGCGGACTACATTCCATTTCTCGCGCAGGTGGATTCAAAGATGTTCGGGGTCGCCGTCGTGAGTACGGACAACCAGGTCTTCTCAATCGGCGAGGTCAACTATGCCTTCTCGATCCAATCAATTTCCAAGGTCTATACGCTGGCCCTCGCCATGGAAGAGCTCGGAGCCGACCGGGTGTTTGATCGGATCGGCAGCGAGCCGACTGGCCGAGCTTTCAATTCGGTGACCGCCGTGGTTGAGATGCCAACGCACACCGGTAATCCGTTAGTGAATGCCGGCGCCATCGCCACCACCAGTCTGATCCTGGGCAAAGATGCCAACGACAAGTGGAACAAAATTCTCGACTTTTACAGCCGGGCCGCGGGTGAAAAGTTGACGCTGATCGACGAGGTTTACAAATCCGAAGCGGCGACCAACGCCGGCAACAAAGCTCTCTCAATGCTGCTCGCCAAATACGAACGCATTTACGCCGACCCGTTTGAGTCAGTTGATATTTATACGAAGCAGTGCTCGGTCGGCGTGAACGTCATCCAACTCGCGCGCATGGGCGCGACCCTGGCCAACAACGGCAAGAACCCGGTGACCGGCGAGCAGGTAATCAAGGCCGAGAATGTTCCTTACATTCTCTCAACCATGACCATGGCCGGCCTGTATGACGGCTCAGGCGGATGGGCCTGGAAAGTTGGCTTGCCCGCAAAGAGCGGTGTTGGTGGCGGCATCGTGGCCATCGTTCCGGGCAAAGGCGCGATCGCAGTCTTCTCGCCACGGCTGGACGAAGCCGGCAACAGCGTCAAGGCCCAGAGAGGTCATCGAGTACGTGGCTGACAAACTCGACTTCAACTTGTTCTCGCCGCGTTCGGTTGGTTTGAAGGGCAATTGATACGAAGCGAATAGCAGGACCATCTCAGTCCGAATGAGCTGTCATGAATGCTCGTCGACTCTTTCAATCGCAGCTAACCACGCGTTCGCACTCCGGCAGCTCTGAGTATCTGTCGTGTTGCTGCTGCCTTCGTTGCGGCACTGCTGCGCTTGAGCGCAAAGTCCGGCGCACCCGCAACCGAATGACTATCTCTTCAACGACTCTCACTTTCACCTGACTAACTATATTCAGGAAGGCACCGACATTCACGACTTCCTGAAAATCATGGGCGACAAAGTCGGTCGCGTTGCGCTCTTCGGAATTCCGCTCCAGCAGCAATGGTCATATCGCGTCGATGGCGATCGGGCGCCGACTTACTACCTGAACTCCGACGCTCCGCTCTACTACTACTCGTTCACCGACGCCTCGATCGCGATGGCCTACAAGTCTCTTTCAAAGGAAGAGCAGGCGCGCTTCGATCCGATGATTACCGGGTTCAACCCGACGGACATGTACGCCGCGGATCACATTCGCCGGGTCTTACGGACATTTCCCGGCGTGTTTACGGGAATCGGAGAATTCAGCATCCATAAGGAGTTTGTGTCGGCAAAGATCTCGGGCGGCGGGTTGCCAGTCTGCAGGATCCGGCTCTCGATCGACTGATCGACTTCGCGAGTGAGGTTGGCCTGGTGATCCTGATTCATAACGACGTCGATGTCCCTTTTGCGAAGCCTGGAGCCGAACCGGCATACGCGAAAGAGATCAAGGCCTTATTCCTACGACATCCGAAGGCCACCTTTATCTGGGCGCATATCGGCGTAGGTCGAATCATTCGTCCTATTAAAGAGCAGGCCGCCATCATCGAAAACGTCATTAACAATCCGCAACTCAGTCATGTTTATTTCGACATCTCCTGGGATGAAGTAGCGAAGTACATCGTGGCTACTCCGGAGTCGACAAAGAATGCGGCTGCATTAGTCAACAGACATCCGGATCGGTTTCTTTTTGGCACCGACGAAGTGGCGCCTGCCAATCAGGAAACGTACTCTGAAGGTCTACAACCAGTACGAACCTTTCTGGAAGCTGCTGACTCCCGAGGCCAGTGAGAAAGTGCGCAAAGGAAACTACGAAAGAATTTTTGATGAGGCGAGACGAAAGGTCCGCACCTGGGAAGCGGCCAATGTGAAGTGATTTCAAATTGGAAGTTAGTAAGAGCCGATCAGGAGACTTGTGATGAACATAAAAGTACTACGAGCAAACAGCGCACTAACGATAGTTCGCTGCATTGGGCTAATCACCTGCGCGGCTCTGATCCTCAGCGGAACGCCCTTGATGCGCACCGGATATGGTCAGTCAGGAGTGAAGCCGGGTAGCTGATCAGCAAGCAGAAGCGCAAGGCGATGATGAGCAAGCAGTGAAAATACCCGCAGAGCAACTCGATGCGCTGGTCGCGCCGATTGCGCTCTATCCGGATCCATTTGTTGGCCCAGACGCTGGCGGCATCGACTTATCCGCTCGAGCTCGTTCAGCTTCAGCAATGGCTCGACAAAAACCCGGAGCTCGTCAAAGACCAGACAAAACTAGCAGAGGCGGTTAAGAAACAACCCTGGGATCCGAGCATTCAGGCGATGGCGGCTTTGCCCGACGTGGTGAAACGTCTGGCCGACGACATTCAATGGACCACCGATCTCGGTAACGCGTTTCTGGCGCAGCAAACCGATGTGATGGACTCCATCCAGCGGATGCGCGCGAAGGCGAAGGGCACTGGAGCTTTGGTGTCGAATGATAAGCAGAAGGTCGAAGAACAGACAGTTGAGGGCAAGCAGGTGATCGTGATCGAACAGGCGAATCCGCAGGTGGTCTATGTGCCCTCCTACAATCCGGCTTATGTTTGGGGACCAATGGGTTATCCCTATCCGGGTATCTGGTATCCGCCATATTACGGGACCGGCGCAATACTTGCGGCCGGTGCGATTACGTTTGGCGTTGGGCTGGCGATCGGCGCCGCCTGGGGCGGCGGTTGGGGCTGGGGTTGCGGCTGGGGCGGCGGCAGCATCAACATCAACCGAACTAACAACTTCGTTCGCGCTGGTGGTGTTGGTCGGTGTCGGTGGCGTTGGCGGTGTCGGTGGTGTCGGCGGTGTTGGCGGTGTCGGTGGCGTTGGCGGTGTTGGCGGCGTTGGTGGTGTCGGCGGTGCTGGCCGTCCCGGTGGCGTCGGCGGCGTCGGTGGCGTTGGTGGTGCTGGCCGTCCCGGTGGCGTTGGCGGTGTCGGTGGTGTCGGCGGTCGCCGGTGGCGTCCGGTGGTGTTGGCGGTGTCGGTGGTGTCGGTGGCGTTGGCGGTGTCGGTGGCGCCGGCAACAAGTGGCAACACAATCCGGCCCATCGAGGTGGTGCTCCTTATGGTGATCGCGGTACCGCAAACAAATTCGGCGGCACGACGCGTGGTGATTCATTAAACAATCGCCAGCGATCCGCGCAGCGAAACGTTGGCCGGCAAGGCGGAAATCTCGGCAGCACGACGCGCCCTGGAGGAGTTGGTGATCGCGGCGGTGCCGGCAGCAATCGCGGCGGCGCCGGTGTGGGCAATCGCGGCGGCGCAGTGTCGGCAACGATCGGCGGCAGCGGCGGGTGGCGGTGCTGATCGCGTCGGCAATCGCAGTGTCGGCAACACCTCTTCGATGGGTAATCGCGGTGGATTTGGCGGCGGGTCGGGCGGCTACAACGGGGGCAGCTGCTCGTTCCAGCAGCAGTCGCGGCGCATCCAGCATGGGCGGTTACGGCGGCGCCAGTCGAGGCGGTTATGGCGGCGGCGGTTACGGCGGCGCCAGTCGAGGTGGAGGCGGTTACGGTGGCGGCAGTCGAGGTGGCGGTGGGCGCGGTGGCGGCGGAAGGCGGTAACCATCATGAACAAACGAACGTCATTAATTAGGGTGTTCAGATTTGATTGGTTAGACTCGTTCGGCGTTCGCCAGGATGACGGCGCTGTGCTACCTGTCATAAGTAACAGGTGCAGACGACCATTTTAGGCGGGTAAGCTCCCTTTAAGATTGTTTCCCAGGAGGACGGGGCAGGTCCTGACTGCCTTCGGAGCTCGCAATGATAATCGAGTCGGCCTTAGACCTGATTTTTCGTGATTTGTTTTATCGTCTTCCGGCATTCGCCGGAAGTCACGACGTGTTTCTAAAGTTGGAAGGTTTCAACGTTACCGGCTCGATTAAGATCAAGACCGCGATAGAGCTGGTTGAGGACCTGGAACGCCGAGGCATTGCCCGGCCACACGAAACCGTTTTAGTCGAATCGTCATCAGGAAATCTTGGACTGGCGCTTAGTTTGGTATGCTGCGATCAAAGGCTACGAATTTATTTGCGTCACGGATCCCAACGCTAATCGCTCAGCGATCAGAGGCATCGAGCTCTATGGCGGCAAGGTGATAGTCGTCGAAGAGCGCGATCCCGCTAATGGATACCTGGGAAGCCAGGCTAAAGAAGATCGATGAAATACTACAGTCGGATCCAAACGCGGTCTGGCTCAATCAATACGCAAACGTGGCCAACAAGAATGCTCACGCCAAGCAAACAGGGGACGAGATCGCACGCGAATTCGATCAGGGTCGATTGGATTTTTGTGGGGACCGGCACGACCGGCACGCTCGCCGGAGTTGCAGAGCGGCTTCGTCCGAAATTCCCGGGATCAAAGTTGTCGCCGTCGAGCCGGTAGGCTCTGTCACCTTCGGGGGCGCGCCCGCCAAAAGAAACATTCCCGGCATTGGCACGAGCGTCAGACCAAAGCTCGCGGACCTCGCCAAGCCGGACAGAATCGTCGAAGTAAGCGAAGCAAGAACGGTTGAAGCTTGCCTTTCGTTCGTTCGCGACTATCACTTACTTGTTGGCGGAAGCACCGGAACAGTTCTGGCCGCGGTACAACAGCTCGCCCGGGAGTTCCGACCTGGCGACACAATTGTCGCCATATCCCCGGATCTCGGTGAAAAGTATCTGGATACTGTCTACGATCCGATCTGGGTAGACCAGGTAATCAGGTCTGAAGATACTGAAGTTCCTGAACGAGGTCGGGCTAGAGCAAGCTCATGCGCTCGTCGCGGCTGATTGACGCGCCGAAAAGACATTTGACCGCCCAATGACCAGTCTCTGATCGATACGATCAAGGGCAGCAATATTCTGAGTCGGGCTTAGAGATGAGAATAAGAACGTGTCACCCGCTCCAACATTTTATGTTGTCCCTGGCCCCGTAGTTAAGCGTGTAATTGACGCCAATAAGAAACAAGTCTTCGATGCTGTGGAGGCGGCCTACCGCCTCCACGACTCAGGAAGCACGCTAAATCCCGACAGTTACTTTCTCCGATATCCGGCTAATCCCAACGCTCGCATCATCGCCCTGCCCGCCCATCATCGGCGGTGAGGTTCAAAAAAGCGGCATCAAATGGATCTCGAGTTTCCCGGATAACAGAGCCACCAACCTGGCCCGAGCGTCCGCAGTCCTGATTCTGAACGATGCCTCGACAGGTTATCCACTGGCCTGTCTTGAGGCGTCGTTAATTAGTGCGACGCGGACTGCCGCTTCCGCCGCGTTGGCAGCAGAATCTATTTCTCCAAATCCCTTTGAAGGAACTCTGGCGATAATCGGAACCGGGATAATCGCGCGCACAACCGTCGAGTGGCTCTTATTTCGAAACTGGGAGTTTCGCCAAATCAAATTGTACGACGCGGACCCCAATGAAGCCGCGCACTTCAGTAAGTGGCTGCGCGATCAGTGCAACCTGCCCGCAACGATTCAAGGATTGTTTAGAGGACGCGACCTCCGGCTCGTCTCTAATACTTTTCACCACGACGGCGGCTGATCCTTATCTGGCGGACAAAGAACTGTTCGCGCAGTCTCCTACCGTCTTGCATTTGTCGCTGCGTGACATTTGCGCCAATGTGATTCTCGCATCGCAAAACATCGTCGATGATGTGGATCATTGCCTGAAGGCCAAAACGTCGCTCCATCTAACCGAAATGGAAACGGGCAATAGAAACTTTGTCTCGGGTAGTTTGGTGGATGTTCTTGAGAAGAGGTTCAAACTGGATCATCAGAGGCCGCGCATATTTTCTCCATTTGGCCTGGGCGTTCTTGATGTTGCGGTAGGCAATTTTGTACTCGAGGCAGCAAAGTCTTCCGGCGAGGCTATTGAGCTACCGGACTTCTTTAGCAATTCTGCACGATGGTGACGAACATGGCAGATTTTTCGACTCAACATGCGTCAACAACGTTAAGCGCCGAGCGCTCAAGCCTGGAGTGGTCGATAAGAAACGAGAATGTGATTGGCACTCAGAGATTACCAGGAGAAGCACCGCACGATGTCACAGGTATGGAGCTGTAACGAGTGGGATCCATTGGAAGAGGTTATTGTAGGCAATCCGCTGAATGCGCGATTTCCCTCGCCCGACCGAAGCACCCAGGTTGCAGAATATCCCGATCGTTCATTGGCCGAAATTCCGCGTGGCCTTTTTCCGCAACAGATTATTGAAGAGACGGAAGAGGATTTGAATGAATTTGCCGAAATCCTGAAAGGTTGTGGCGTGACCGTCAAACGTCCGGACACCTGGCCGCACGAGGCTAAATTTTCCACTATCCACTGGGAGTCTCAGGGTTACTACAATTATTGTCCCCGCGATGTCCTGATGGTCATTGGTGACCAGATCATCGAAACACCCAATGTCATTCGCAGCCGCGCCCAGGAAACGTTTAGCTACCGCACGCTTTTGATCGACTATATGAAGGCCGGCGCAAAGTGGATCAGCGCCCCCAAGCCCATGCTTTTGGACTCACTCTTCGAAGGGGTTGATCTCGACAAGCCCACACCGCGGAACGATGAGCCGGCCTTTGACGCAGCCAACGTCCTGCGTTTTGGCGAGGATTTGATTTATCTGGTCAGCGCCACTGGTAACGAAATGGGTGGACACTGGCTGCAATCGATTCTGGGCGACAGATATCGGATCCATTTCCTCAAAGATGTTTATTACGGCAGCCATATTGACTCGACCCTGGTGGCCTTACGCCCTGGCCTGGTCCTGGCTAATCCTGCTCGTCTCAATGATGACACCCTGCCCAAAATTTTGAAGCAATGGAAAGTCATTTACAGCCCGCCGATGGAAAACACCGACCGCTACGATCCTGAGTACTTATCCATGTGCATTGGCAGTGACTGGATCGACATGAACTCATTCAGCATCAGTCCAAATCTGGTCGTCGTCGATCGTAATCAACCAACTCTAATAAAGCTTTTAGAGAGGGAGGGTCTGGATGTGATTCCGCTTAAACTGCGGCACTCCAAGCTGCTTGGTGGTGGCCCGCATTGCGTCACTCTGGACGTCCGCCGAAAAGGAACTTTGGAACGGTATTTCGACTGAATCCATTCCACTCGAAATGAAACTCAGCGCCGGGACAAGAGCGGTATCGCATGCTCAATCGCGACCCCGAAAAGAATTTCGAAGAGTTTTGGCAGACCTTTAACAACAGGTATCCATTTTTCGAAGTAAGGAATGTCGACTGGAAGAAGCAGTATGAAACTTACAGAGCTAAGGTCACGAGCCAGACCCGTGATGATGAGCTGTTCGATATTCTTTGCCAGATGCTCGCGCCGTTGAATGATGGGCATGTGAGTCTAATAGCGCAAACAAGTGAGGATCGGAAAAGACGCTTCACGCCAGAGAAGACGCCCAGATTCTGGCGGGAATTCACCAGCCCGCAGCAGATCAAGCAGTTATTCGAAACGACCGGGAAGACTTTAGTCGCCAATGGTTTCGGTCAACCGAAAGCTTACTGAGGCGTGGATTCTTCACTACGGCAGGTCCGCAGGCATTTGGGTATTTGCGGATCCTCGAGCTGGAAGGCATTAACCGGCGGACACTAACGGCCGCGCTGGACAAGGTTGGACGTGATTTCAAAGATTTGGACGGCGTGATCATCGACATCCGTGACTGCCCAGGCGGAGACGATGATATCGCGATCACGATCATCAATCGGTTTTGCGACCGCAGGCGAGTTGCCTTTCACCGCCAGACAAAATTTGGCCCCGGCGAAGATGACCTTACCCCATTAAAGACCTGGCACATCGAACCGGAAGGTGACGCTCGATTCACAGGACCGATCGTGCTGTTGACCTGTGATTCTGTTTTTAGTGGTGGTGAGGCCTTTGCGCTGGCAATCAAGCAGCTGCCTCATGTCACGATCGTTGGCGATCACACGAACGGCATATTCTCGTATGAACTGGAGAAGAGACTTCCGAATGGCTGGCGCTACTCTTTGTCGTATCAGAAGTACTTTTCGGCTGACATGGTCTGCTACGAAGGCAAAGGCGTACCGGCGGACATCGAGCTCTTCAACAGCAAGTCGGACATTGAAGCCGGTACCGATCCGTTGATTACCCGCGCCATCGAAGTGTTGAAGTCCGGGAAACGCGGAAGGAGCGGGCAGATGAGTGCCGTGAATTTGAAGCTCTGCGCACCCAGGCGAAACTCGAAATGGGGGCACCACCGAGCGGATCAGAGATGATTGCATGCGCTGGATGATCATTTTTTTATTACCGCTGTGCCTGCTGGGACACGCGGCCCGAGCAGGCCGCGAAGTTCGCGGAGAATCAATGCCGGTCTGTCCGAGATATCCAAAGGCGACATTGGCGAGGGTCAACTTAAATATTGCGACAACGGAACTGACCAGGAGATCTATCTTTCGGGTGAATTGGACATCAGACCGACGGATCGGAACGAGAAAAACGCTGCGGACCTCGTCGCGCTGAAACAGATTCATGCACGAATTCAAAAAGAGAGATAAAGGCATCTTCCGGGTTGTGACCAACAACGCGGGCGGCGGAGAGACCGACTGGCATCAAGATCTGATCATGGCGGTCGAGGACGCGTGCATCAAAGACTGCAGGATCATCACGGAAATCAAAGGCAGGTGTGAATCGGCCTGCAATCAACTGCACATCACCTGCGTCAGCAACGCCAGAACAATTCTTCGACCACGCAGCCAGTGACCTGCGAGCACGCAACTACAGATGAGGACAATCCGAAATTGCAATAGACGCGATCCGTTTGATTCCGCGAGAGCGCGATCTTTGCAGTGCCCAAGTGGCCGTAAACGAATACGAAGGAACGCTGTGGAGAACTTATCAAAAGGAAGAAATCTGAACATAGACCTATGAACGTAAAAAGCAGATTTATGAATTCATAGATAGGTTTGGCAAGAAGAGGTGTGTTTGACACGACCAGGTTGACTTGCACCCCATTGCCCTGGGCTGAAACTGACCCGACCGCGACGGGAGTACTAATCCTTCGCTGACCACTGCGGTACCCGGAACTTCACGGATTCAGGAGCTTGTGAGTAAAAGTGTTGGCAGCAATCATTGTCACAACTGCCGTCGCGGTTTTCATTGCGCTGACCTTTGTGGCCTGGAGGCGTTACCTTTGGGCGGCGAAGCAGGAGCCACTCGCGAAGGCGGATACCTGCCCATACAGCTTGACGGATGTCTTCGGCGAGCACCACCTGGCGAACGTACCGCATCAGAAAGGGATCAGGTGGCTCACAGAAGTCTTCAGTCGTTCCGCTGAGAGATTTCCGGATCTTCCTGCCTTACAGATTCCCCACACTGGAGAGTCGCTGACCTTCGCGGAGCTCGACGCGCGCGCGGAAGACATCGCCGCAGCTCTTGCTTCTTTCCTCACCGGCCCGGATCAAGTGGTGGCGGTGGCCATGTCGCAGGACAACTGGCAGATCGTGGCCTCTCACCTCGGCATTCTCAAGGCCGGGGGTACCTTGATGTTCCTCGACACGACCTTGCCCGACGCCCTGATCACTCACATGCTCAACGACGCACAGCCGGTGGTCGTGCTAACGCGGGGACAGGACAAGTTCCGCGACCTGCCCACGCTCGATGTCTTGGACTTGCCCGCTGGCGTGTCCCGCAGAAAACCGCCGACCTGGCTGGACGATCCGGCACAGCGCCTGGCAACAATTTTCTACACCAGTGGCACGACTGGAATGCCCCGGGGAGTGGAGTGCCCACATGCAGGTTACGTGAACCTGGCCCTCAGCTATGCCGACTACTTTGATCTGATCCCGGGCATGGATGCGACCTCGCTTACTTCGTCGTTGGGATACGACGGCAGCATTTCCGAAATGTACAGCGCCTGGGTTTCGGGTTGCGCCGTGGTGATGCTGACCAAGGAACAAATTCGATCCGGTCCCGATCTGGTTCCGGTCCTGCGCGAAGCTGAAGTCACTGTGCTCTTCTGTCCGCCGGTGCTGCTGACGACTCTGACCGCAACTCCCGAAGTGGATCTGCCCTATCCGCTGTGTCGCTACATCGTGCCGGCCGGTGAAGCTTTCCCCAGTGCGCTGGTGGAGCCATGGACGCAGGGGCCGAAGACAAATCATCAACACCTACGGGCCCACGGAGGCGAGTACGGACACGAGTCGCCAGAGTTTGCGTCCGGGCGAGCCCATCACGATCGGTTCACCGTTCGCCAATGTCACTTACGTCATCCTGGAGATCGATCAACTGAGTCCCCTGCCCCACGGGGAAGTTGGAGAACTCTGTATCGGAGGGGTCCATGTTGCGCGTGGGTACCGCAACCTGCCGGAACAAACCGCGCAGAAATTCATTACCCACCCGCAGTTCGGCCGTCTGTACCGCACTGGTGACAAATGCAGGATCGACATTAAAACGCAGCGCGTCCACTTCCTCGGCCGCATCGACGCACAGCTCAAGGTGCGCGGACACCGCGTCGAGGCACAACCCGTTGAGGATATCCTGCAAACCCAGTTCAGCGAGATCGAGGCCGCGGTGCTCGACTATCAGAACGAGTCGCTGGTCGCTTTTGTCGCCGCACCTTCGATCTGCGAAGGAGAAATCTCCTCGGTCGCTCCAGCGCCGGCGGCGTGGGCCGAACGGGTGACGTCGACGCTGGCAACGCAACTTCCCGCACCTTCAGTTCCGTCAAAAATTTTTCTGGTAGAAAAGTTTGTGATGAAGCCCGTGTCCGGAAAGATTGATCGCACGTGCCTGCCGAATCTGGCCCACCTGCTGAAAAACGGCGAGTCCCCTGCTGCCGCTGTACCGGCAAGCGCGCGCGGTCACGTGAGTCCGGAAGACCAGCCGTCTAATGGCGACGCGATCATCGACCCTGACTGTGAGCAGGTGTTGGCAATCTGCCGGGCCGTATTCGAAGCGCCGCTTGCGGTTGGACGATGAATTCTCAGACGCCGGCGGACACTCGATCGTCATCGCGCGTTTGGCGCAGCAGCTACAAGCCGCCGGATGGATGGTGCCGGTTCGGGCATTGCTGACGGATTGCAATACTGCCCGAAAGATCGCGCACCGTCCGCGGCTACTAACGGAAGCTCCGCAGCCTGCGGTGGACCAGGTCGTGGTAAACAGCGCCAGGCGTGATGAGGCCGCGGCCGAAGTGCTCTCGATCCGCTACTTCACCTTCCTGCAGCTCCTCCTGGCAGCGTTACTGTATTCCCCGGGCTTAGTGGCAATCCTAATCTTGTTTGCTGTGGCTGAAGACGCGACGCCTTTCACGACTGCGAGCGTACGCGAGTACATCGTCGTCAGCTTCTTCCTTTACCTGCTGGTCCTGGTCGTGCCTTTTATCAACCTGCTTTGGGTTATGACCATCAAGCTTCTCCTGAGTGGTAGCGTCTACCGAAACAAGGTAACCCCGGGCATCTACCCTAAGTGGAGCAGAATGCATCTGCGAATCTGGTTCAGCGCGCAGATGCAGAGGTTCAGCCTCGTCCCGCTGGATACTGTGTATCGCAGCGCGCCGCTGAGAGCTTTCGCGTTGAAGCGGCTCGGCGCAAACGTGGGAAAGAACCTTCAGTGCGCTCATGATGCTTACTTTTCCGGGCCGCTGGATTTGATCACTATCGAGAACGACGTCGCTATCCAATCCGGCGCCTACATTCAAACAATTAGTTGGTCGGGCCAGCATCTGCGGGTCGGCCCGGTCCACCTCCAGCGCGGTTGCAAGATCGGAATGCGTGCCTCCGTGGCTAACAGTGTGACCGTGGGCCACGGCTCCTGGATCACACCCTTCACTGCGATACTCAGCGACGTGGGTTCGCAGGAGATTTGGGAAGGAGCTCCGGCGCGCCTTAGTGGCCGCTGCATTGAGTTGAAGCGCACGGCAAACACGTGCCAGTACACGTATCCGATGTGGGTCCTTGAGACTGTCAACATCCTGATGCAGCAATTCGTCTTCTTCTGGATCAGCGCGGTTCCCATCGCAGTGATCCTGTGGTTCGCCAGCAGCTTCATCTTTAAAGGCGGAACGTTGACTTCCGATACGGATTTAGGAGTGAAGTCGTTGTTTCAGATCGCCTGGCCGCTGACCCTCGACGCGTTCATCACCACCTGGGTCACCGTGGTAGTTACCTCTTTGCTGGCCTGTCTCTTTATCCGCTTCACTGCCTCATCGCCGGGGCTATACCCCTCGCGCGGGCTGAGGGGCGCTCTGCTCATGTACCGGGTGAACAGGATGAACTCCATCCAGAGACAGTGGACCTGGACCATCACGGGACAGTACCTGAGGGCCCTCGCCGGCGTGCGCTTTCCGCACGTCGGCGCGTCGGAGTGCGACGTAATGTACAACCTGGTGCCCGAGGTGGCTACTGCTGACTCTCAGGTGTTCTGGTCCAACGGATGTTTTACCAACATGCTCGACTGTGGCGCCGAGCACTTCAAGCTGCGCCGGCTGGATATGCCGCGGAATTTCTTCAGCGGTAACAATTGCGTAGCCGAGTACGGGCAATTCCCGTCCAACTTCCTCCTCGGCGTCTCCTCGCCGGGAAGTGAAATACAGTTTCGTCGACAAATGCGTTCGCGGCTGGGCGAATCCATCACGGTGGCGGGAAACCCACCCGTGAAATTCTCCAGCGCGTCATTTGAAGAGGAGCATGAGAGCCATGGACAGCCGAGTTTTCCTCTCTTTCTGACTCGGGTTTTGCTGAACGATCATATTCAGTATCGGAATGCTGCCGGTCGCTGAAGGGCTCGTCTTCATGATGCTCTACCTTTCTCTGTTGCGATTGGACGTAAACTCGATCGCCAGCGCATTCATAGCCTTGATCTTCACGGAAGTCATTCTGGTTTTGCTCTGCGGCGCAATCAAGAAACTGCTGATCGGCAGGTCATGGGGAATCGATCACGCGACGCCGTTCTGGTCCTGGAAGCACTTCGCCTACTTCTTCGCCCAGGACTGCTTCTTTGTCTGGTGCCGAACGCCGCTGGCATTCTGCGCCGGAACGATCCTCGCGAATCCAATTCTGCGGTTGATGGGATGCCGGATCGGCAAGCGAACCATTGTGGCCCAACCAATGCAGTGCTTTGACTGGAACGCGGTGAGCTTCGGCAATGACTGCTATGTCGACGGTTTCCTGCAGCTCCACACCCTCGAGAACATGACGCTCAAGGTGAAACGAACTCACCTCGAGGATGGTTGCGCGGTGAACACCGGCGCGACGTTGATGGGCGGCGCGGTGATTGAGCGGGACACCACAGTTTACCCGTCTGTCGCTGGTCCTCAAGGAGATGAACCTGGTAACCGGGACATACGAAGGAAGCCCGGCGCAGCCTGGTGAACGATGCGACCCTGCTCTCGCGAGCGCAGAAGACTACGTCGCTGCCTCTGTCAGAAGCACACACTCCGTTGACAACACTGACTGGCTGAAGACGGTCGCAATCATCCTGGTCCTGGTTGATCACATTGGCTATTTCTTCATAGAAGACGACCAGTGGTGGAGCGTCTTCGGACGCTTGGCGGCGCCAACGTTCTTTTTCCTTCTGGGCTATGCACAAACGCCGGGGTGTCCCGCTCAACTGGATCTGGCTCGGTCTGATCCTTACCCTGCTCGATAGCTGGCACAACGACTGGAAGTGGGTCGCGCCGAACATTCTTTTGAGCTTCGCACTTATCCGCCTCGGGCGTCCCTATGCACAAGGCCTCTTGGAACGTCACGGCTGGGTCGGCTTCGCGCTACTCGCCGCCGTGCTTTTCGCATTGCTTCCGGTGACGGCGCAAGTTGTTGATTACGGCGCCGAGGGATGGCTGTGGGCGCTCTTCGGCCTGTCACAACGCAGATACGTGGATCACAAATCAGTTCACTAACCTAAACGGGACAGCCCGAAATCTCGGCACCGCTCAACACCAGGAGAAGAAACGCTGGGCCTGATGCGACTGCTGGCGTGTCTGATCGCCGCGGCCGTCTATGTCTGGCGGGAACAAATAGAATTCTCGTTTTCTCAGCTCCAGTTCGCCGTCTTCATTCTCATCCTCAGCATTTTGTCCGTGCGACTATGTCTTTTCCTGCGTGGTCCGACACGCCTCCAACCACCAAAATTAGTAGCTGATGCGTTGGGCTTCATCGGCCGGCACACTCTGGAGATTTACGCCATCGAGCTGGCCGGCTTCCAACTCATCGCAAAGTTGATGAAACTCGAATTCTGACGCGAGCTCCTTTTGCAAAGCCGTGGCACATATGACGCGAAACGATAGTACATGGGTCAATGAGATGTTCTCCGAACGAGCGCGCGATGTAACCCCGGCGGCTGCTCGCGATGCAGCCTGCGTGTTCTATGCCCCCGTCTCGTCTGATCCTGAGGCGGCCAGCCGCTGTGCATCGGTTCTGTCGGATGTTGAGCGGGAGAGGTCGAACGCGTTTTGTGACGAAAGAGCTGAAGACCCACTTCGAACAGCGGCGCGCGTTTCGTCGCTACTGTGGCGCACTCGCGCTCAGATCGACATCGTCTTTATCGCAGATCATCTTCGCAGAAACTGAGAATGGGCGGCCGTACCTTCCCGATCGGCCGGATCTATGGTTTAGCTTTTCATCGTGCCGGTCAGGTTTCGTCGGGGCATGGTCTTCAACACACGGCCTCGGCGTCGATCTCGAAGACCAGCCGATCGAGCATGGAAGTGGCAGACTTCGCTCAAATGTACTTCACAGAATCTGAGGCCCGAACTGTCAGAGAGCGAGGCCCTGCTCGGCTCCGAACGTTCCTCCAGCTTTGGAGTCTCAAGGAAGCGGCGCTGAAATCGATAGGTCAGGGATTACCGTTTGGCCTGGACGTGTTCGAGTTCGAGCTGGAGGGGAGTCTGCGCGTCGTTGATGCTCCGGGAGATCACGGTGGTCCGGAGCGGTTCAGTGCGCATCTGTTCGATCAAGCGGACGTCTGTGCGGCTCTGGTCCTGCGGATTCTCTAACAGTTTTCCATCATTGCGTTCCTGCCGCACCCTGTAACTTTTGACAGGTACAGCGGTCTTTGGTCTGTGGTCAAATTGAGCGGTAACTGATCAAGAAGACCGAGGAGGGTCCACCGGATGCTGCACGCGTAGAAAATATCTATATCTCGCGAACGTCCTTCTCGTCATCGCCATTTTCTCAATACACGCCGCGGCCCAGGACAAGAACATCTGGCAGGAATACCGGCCGAGCATCATCGTTGCGATGCCTGTTAACGAGAAGTTGATCCTGTTTCAATATAACGTGATCATCTACGCACCGGAAAAGAAACTAACTACGCTCGGCGTAACGTTGCCGGGCATTACCTACAGGCCGTTGGCCAAGAACGGCAAGGGCACCTGGTTAGAACTGTGGGCCGGGACGCTCTTCGCATGGACCGACAACTACCACACGACGAACAGCTTTGAGACTTCGTCCCGTTGTGGGCGTCAGGACGTTCGTGCCGAACCTAAAGAAGGTGAACATCATCAACTTTGGGCGGTACGAGTACAGGAATTTTAAAGAGGGCGACAACACGACATCCCAGCCGCGATTTCGCGACCGCGTCTCACTAGAGATCCCGCTGGCAAAGGGTGACAGGAGGTGGGCGCCTAAAACCTACTATGCGGCCGCCGATGTAGAACCGTTCTGGCGGCTCGATGACAAGTTCATGGAAAAGGTCAGGCTGCGTGGCACGTTGGGTTATATAGTCAGAAAAAGATTGGCTGTTGAGTTCATCTACCACGCCGAGTGGGCGGGCTCAAAAGGCGAGCCTAAAAATTTGTCGGCAACATCTGGCGTGTGAGTATCAAGTTCTTGTTCCCGAGAGGGAAAGGCATTTTTCCCAGGATCGATATTGACGATTAGCTTTTGACAAGCATGGGTCTCACGTCAAAATTATACAGAGCCTTCTTCGGGCTTTGCCCGTCAATGCTGCGGAAAAGCTCCGCTTTTCCGGTAGGTTCTATAAATAGTTCTCGCGGCTATGCCGCTGTTAACGCTCGCCAAGCGGATTCAACAACGGCGGCGTAGCCGCCACAATCCAAGATCGACTAACCGGAAAAGCGGAGCTTTCCGCACATCGAGCGGCACACCAATCTGATCACAGCCATTCGATGTTAGAGGCGAACCTTCAACCAGTTCGGGGCCCTCCGGAGCCAAGTATATTGCTGCCCTGGAAAGCCCTCGCCCTGGGCTTAACCCGGACCGCAGCTTCGCGAGGTTGTTGAAGATCCACATCTGGCTGAATTTCCTCACTAATTCTTACGCTCAGGCCAAATTTTGACTCGAAATCCTGTCAATTATGACAGGTTCGCACTTTGGTTCTTGCAATAGAATTTTCAAAGTAAGAACAAATTCTGCCCAACAGACATGCCGCCGGAGGGCGGCGCCGGATCGCTCGGCAGGCACTTCGAACCGGGCTTGAAAACACTGGAGGCAGCGGCGATTGCGGGGCAATCGCAGTGCCGGTAATACCGCCTGACCTGGCGGTAGTGGATCCGGCGGCGGCTCGAATCGGATTCCACGGAGGCAGGGCGCTCCAGCAGTAGGCGCGGTGCTCCCGGTATGGGTGGCGGTAGAGGCTTCGGCTGGCGGAGATAAACATCATGAACAAACAAAAATCGATAAATAACTCAATTGCTCGAATGCTGTTCTGGTCAAAGACCGATGACGGCGAGCGCGACAATAGCGCTTGTACTCCTGACAATCCTGATCATTGCGTCTCATGTGAGCGCGCAAACAACCGCAGGCACCGCCGCGAAAGGGAAAGCATTTCCCACGGCCCAGGACGCTGCCACTTCCTGATTGACGCCGCCGAAAAATACGACGAGCCGGTGCTCGATGAGATCTTTGGTCCCGACGGCCGGGACATCGTTCACACTGGCGAGCCGGCGCGCGATAAAGAGAACGCGAATGACGTTTGCGTCACTGTGCACGCGCCAAGATGACGGTCGATCTGAATAAGGCCAAAACGCGCGCCACGCTAATCATCGGCGATGAGGAGTGGCCTCTTCCCGGTGCCAATCGTGCGAGTTGGCCAGAGCTGGTTCTTCGATGCCAAGGCTGGCCGGCAGGAACTGCTTTACCGGCGCATCGGGCGCAACGAATTAGACGCGATCGAAATCTGTCGCGGCTATGTCGAAGCACAGCATGACTATGCGCTGGCAAAGAAAGAAAACGGGGTGAATCAATACGCCCAGCGAGTGATCAGCACGGACGGCAAGCAGGATGGTCTGGCGTGGAAAAATCCGGATGGAACCTGGGACGGCCCGATCGGCGAAAAGGTCGCGGCGGCAATTGCTCGCGGCTATACCAACCGGATCAGAGCCTTATCACGGTTACCTACTTCAAGGTTCTAAAGGGACAGGGGCCGGCAGCGCCGTTGGGACAATTGGACTACGTCATCAAGGGCGTGATGATTGGCGGCTTTGCCCTGATTGCGTCGCCCGCACAATACCGGAAACACCGGGGTGAAGAGCTTTCATGGTGAGCCAGGACGGCGTCGTCTATGAGAAAGATCTGGGGCCAAAGACCGCTGGAACTGTTTCAGACGATCGATCGCTTCAATCCGGACAAAAGTTGGACTCCCGTATTCGATGCATTGGACTACAGAGTCAAACCGGGGGAGTGAATCGTTGCTCTGCGAGATTCCCTCCCCTTTGTTCGCTGAGGCTCGACGCCTCAGGCTCAACGCCGGCGCATGTTCCAAAGGCTGAGAAATGAGTCGCGAGTAAAACCATGGCACAGGCGGCGGCACAAATCGAAACCAAACGCGACACGCTAAAAGCGTCCGGGTAGCCACTGTCGCCTGGTTGTTAACGGCCGTCTTCTACTTCTATCAGTATGCCCTGCGTTCCTCGCCGGCGGTAATGATGCCGCAGTTATCGGAAGCGTTCGGCCTCACCACGTTAGGCGTCGCCTCGATGGTTGGTCTTTTCTACTACGGCTATTCACCTTTCAGTCTGGTGGCCGGCGCGGCCATGGATCGAATGGGGCCGCGCCGGCTCTTGCCGTTTGCCGCGGTCGTAGTCGGAATCGGCGCTCTCCTTTTTGCGACTGGTCAGCGCGAAACAGCCAGCGTGGGCCGGTTTCTTCAGGGCGCCGGCGGTGTCTTCGCGCTGGTGGGCGCTATCTACATTGCCACCAAAAACTTTCCGGCCTCGCAAGCAGCGACGCTGATCGGCGCCACGCAGATGTTTGGGATGGCGGGCGGCTCAGCCGGACAGTTCCTGGTCGGACCGATGATCGGTCGCGGCCTGAGTTGGAGCAACTTCTGGATCGCGATGGGTGTTGTCGGCATGGCAATCGGCGTCGTGCTCTTCTTTCTGATCCCGAAAGAAGAACCAAAGGAAGAGTCCGGCGGTTGGCTGAAAAGCACGGCCAGCGGCTTTGGCATCGTGTTCAGGAACCCGCAATCGATCCTGTGCGGCCTGATTGCGGGCCTGATGTTCATTCCCACAACCATCTTTGACATGATTTGGGGCGTGCGCTTTTGCAGGAGGCGCACGGCCTCGACTACGGCGCAGCGGTGATGCGCTCGTCCACAGTTCCCTTCGGATGGATCATTGGCTGTCCGCTACTTGGCTTTATTTCTGATCGCCTCGGCCGGCGCAAGCCGTGATTCTGGTCGGAGCAGCAATGGTGCTGCTCGCGTGCATGGCCTGGATTCTTTACGGCAATACCGGTGTGTTCCCGCCGTACGTTCTCGGTTTGGTGGCCGGCATCGCCTCAGGCGCGGCGATGCTGCCTTACACGATCATCAAGGAAGCCAACCCGCCCCAGTTTGGCGGCACAGCAGCCGGAGTTATCAACTTCTTGAATTTCACTTTTAGCGCGCTGCTGGGTCCGGCGTTCGGCTGGATTCTGCAGCGCGTTTCGGGCGGCGCGGAAACAATGGCACTGCAGCATTACCAAAAGACTTTCACACCGCTGCTCTATGGGGTCGGCATCGCGATCATTCTGGCTTTGCTGTTGAAAGAAACGGGTTCAGCGGTTCGAAACCCGGCCGGAGCGTCACGATGAACTCTTCCTTAAACCGCAGAGGAGGCAGGGCTCAGCGGTCATGTTTTTTGATCGAGTTCGGATTAAAAGGAACGAAGAATGAAACAAGCAACAGCAACTGGCACTGGCAAATACGAACGGCTCCTGGAACGGTGCCTGAGTCTGGAGCCAGTGCCCACCGCAGTCGCATATCCGTGTGAAGCGTCAGCCCTGGCCGGAGCGGTTGAAGCGGCCGAGAAGAAATTGATCGCGCCGATTTTAGTTGGTCCTGCGGAACAAATAGCGGCCATCGCAAAATCCGCTGGAATCAATCTCGGCACGTTGCAGATTGTCGATACTCCCGACGGCCCCGGCTCCGCGAAAAAGGCAGTTGAACTCATTCGCGAGGGCAAGGCTGAAGTGTTAATGAAAGGCAGTCTGCATACCGACGAATTGATGTCGGCGATTGTCTCGCGCGAAGGAGGCTTGCGCACCGGACGCCGCATCAGTCACGCCTTCGTAATGGATGTGCCGACTTATCACAAAGTCCTGATCGTCACGGATGCGGCCATCAACATCGCGCCCACGCTCGAAGACAAGGTCGACATCTGCCAGAACGCGATCGACCTGGCGATTTCGCTGGGACTCGAAAAGCCAAAGGTAGCGATTCTCGCGTGCGGTCGAAACTGTCAACTCAAAAATGCCGGCGACACTCGATGCGGCCGCGCTCTGCAAGATGGCCGAGCGCGGTCAGATCAAAGGCGGTCTCCTTGATGGACCGCTGGCGTTCGATAACGCCATCAGCAAGGAAGCGGCGAAGACCAAAGGGATCAAGTCCGAAGTTGCCGGCGATCCGGATATTTTGCTGGCGCCGGATCTCGAAGCCGGAAATATTCTCGCCAAGCAACTCAGTTTCCTGGCTAACGCCGATAGCGCAGGAATGGTGCTTGGCGCCCGGGTGCCGGTGATTCTGACCAGCCGCGCCGATAGTGTCAGATCGCGGATAGCCAGTTGCGCCGTCGCGAAGTTGATTGCTCACGCGCGGCGCCAGGCGGCCACGGCGAGGTGACACGTGGCAAGAAAAACGGGCTGCAGGTGGCGAGTGTCTCAGAAAGAAGGAGTGGCCGAATTTGAAATCTCTGCGCCTCCTCGGCGTGCTCAGCGTCTCTGCGGTGAGTCTTTTTCAATTGGTTATTCACCGCAGAGACGCAGAGGTCGCAGAGACTTCGCCGAGAAGAACTGAAATTGGGTCACTACCAGAAAGAAAACATTGCGGTAGGAGGTAGCAGAAATCGCAGACAACGCAGAACTCAAACTGGCCGATAAGCTCGCGGTTGAACGAACCTTGCTGGCCGCGGACCGAAGTATGCTGGCGGGTGTGCGCACCGCTTTAAACTTTATTGGCTTTGGATTCGCGATTTACCAGGTGCTGCGGCTCTTGCAGCAGAATTCTCAGGTGGCAGTTATGCGTCCTCACACACCGAGGAATTTCGGCATGTTCATGATCCTGGCGGGAACGGCTCCATTGATTATCATGATGATTCAGTACTACCGGACACTGAAGCGAATAGGCGGGAATATAAATGTTTTTACTAACCCTTATTTCCAAATGGCCTTCGCCGCAGCCTTGCTTGGGAGCATTCTCCTGACCACGTTCACCTTGAACATTCTTCTGCGTTGAAGAAAAGCAGCGTTCGAAGGGTAAGTAAACCGATCAGCCACAGAGTATTGAGACACAGTGAATGCCAGTCATCAAATCCATGACCATTGGTTCTTCTTACTTAGTCATTCCTACGGTCTCGCCGTGTCTCGGCGCCAAATCTGAAAGGAATGTAAGCCGATGCCAAACGCGAAGCGCATCACTGTGGACGCTAACGAAGCCGCCGCGTCAGTCGCTTTTCGGCTGAGCGAAGCCATAGCAATCTTTCCGATCACGCCCAGCTCGGCCATGGCCGAATCCTGTGACGAATGGGCCAGCCGCGGCAAAACCAACCTTTGGGATGTCATTCCCGAGATTGCCGAGATGCAGTCAGAGGGCGGCGCCGCCGGCGCAGTGCATGGCGCCCTGCAAGCCGGAGCGCTCTCGACCACTTTCACCGCGTCTCAGGGTCTCCTGCTGATGATCCCCAACATGTACAAGATCGCGGGCGAGCTTTCGCCCTTTGTGATGCACGTCACCGCGCGCACCCTGGCGACGCATGCGTTGTCGATCTTTGGCGATCATTCGGACGTTATGGCCTGCCGGCAGACGGGCTTTGCCATGCTGTGCTCGAACTCAGTGCAGGAAGCGCATGACTTCGCCGCTGATCGCTCATGCGGCCAGTCTCGAATCACGCATTCCCTTCCTCCATTTTTTCGATGGCTTCCGCACGTCGCACGAAGTCGGCAAGATTGACGAACTCAGCGACGATGACTTGCGCAGCCTGATCTCCGAACCGGCAATCGAAGAGCATCGCCGGCGCGCGCTTACTCCCGACAAACCGGTAGTGCGCGGCACGGCGCAGAACCCTGATGTGTTCTTCCAGGCGCGCGAGGCGGCTAACGTGTTTTATGACAACTGCGCGGACATCGTTGAGCGCTCGATGAAGAGGCTCGCCGAACGCACCGGCCGTCAATACAACTTGTTCGACTACGAAGGAGACCCGGCAGCCGAACGCGTGATCGTGATTATGGGCTCGGGCGCCGAAACGGTGCACGAGACCGTGGAAGAGCTGGCCAGCCGCGGCGAGAAAGTCGGCGTCCTCAAAGTCAGACTCTATCGGCCGTTTTCCCAGGCGGCTTTCTTGGCGACGCTGCCGAAGACAACGCGCCGGATCGCCGTGCTCGATCGCACCAAAGAACCTGGAGCGCCAGGTGATCCGCTCTATCTTGACGTGATGACTGCGCTGGGAGAGGCGCGCACCGGACCGAATCCACCTTTCGCGATCGAACCAACCGTGATCGCCGGACGCTATGGACTGTCGTCGAAAGAGTTTACTCCGGCGATGGTGAAGTCGGTCTTTGATGAACTGGGCAAAGAAAGTCCCCGGCGCCACTTCACGATTGGAATCATCGACGACGTCACCCACTTGTCGCTGGCCTGGGATCCGTCATTCCGCACCAGAGCCGACGATGTATCGACGCTCGCTATTCTATGGGCTGGGAGCCGATGGCACGGTCGGCGCCAACAAGAACTCGATCAAGATCATCGGTCAGGAAACCGAACGTTTCGTCCAGGGTTATTTTGTTTACGACTCCAAGAAGTCGGGCGCGATCACCGTCTCGCACCTGCGTTCGAGTCCGCGGCCGATCCGCTCAGCCTATCTAATCGACCGCGCCGGCTTTGTCGCCTGCCATCAATTCGAGTTCATCGACAAGATCGACGTGCTCGAGTACGCGGCGCACGGGGCAGTCTTTCTCCTTAATGCCCCGGGCGAGGCCGCGGAGGTTTGGGATCGCCTGCCCCGAGAGATGCAGCAGCAAATGATCGAGAGACAAATTCGTTTCTTCGCCATCGATGCTTATGCGCTCGCGAAGCAAGTCGGCATGGGAGGACGAATTAACACGATCATGCAGACTTGCTTCTTCGGCATCTCCGGAATCCTGCCGCGGGAAGAAGCAATCGCGCACATCAAAAAGTCGATCGAGAAGACTTATGGCAAACGCGGACCGGAAGTGGTGCGGCGAAACTGCGAAGTAGTCGATCTTGCACTGGCGCATCTGCACGAGATTCCGGTGCCCGCAGCGGCGAGCGCGAACCGGACGCGGCCACCGATTGTTTCTGAACGAGCGCCGGACTTTGTCCAGAAGATCACCGCGGTGATGCTGGCCGGCAAAGGTGACTTGCTGCCCGTGAGCGCCTTTACGGTTGACGGAACCTGGCCGGTCGGGACCGCGAAATGGGAAAAGCGCAACCTGGCGCTGGAAATCCCGGTGTGGGATCCGAAGGTTTGCATTCAGTGCAATCAATGCGCCCTGGTCTGTCCGCACGCGGCGATTCGCGCCAAGGTGTACGACGAACCGTCGCTGGCCGCTCACCTTCAACGTTCAAGTCAACCGCTTACAAGGCGCCTGAATACAAAGGCAAGCAGTTCACGATCCAGGTCGCGCCGGAAGATTGTACCGGCTGCAACTTGTGCGTGAACGTCTGTCCCGCCAAAGACCGGACCAATCCGAAACACAAAGCGATCAACATGGAGCCGCAGGCCCCGCTGCGCGATAACGAACGCGTGAATTATGACTTCTTCCTCGGCTTGCCGGAGCTGGACCGCGGCAGTGTGGCGCGGCTCGATCACAAAGGCTCGCAGTTCCTCGAGCCGTTGTTTGAATATTCCGGCGCCTGCTCGGGTTGCGGCGAAACACCCTATCTCAAGATGCTGACGCAACTGTTCGGCGATCGTTTGCTGATCGCGAACGCCACCGGCTGTTCTTCAATCTACGGCGGCAATTTGCCGACGACGCCGTACACCACCAATAGCGATGGGCGCGGTCCGGCGTGGTCCAACTCGCTGTTCGAAGACAACGCCGAATTCGGTTTTGGCTTTCGTCTGGCCCTCGATGCCCACATCAAGGCCGTCACACGGTTTGGTCGAGCGACTGGCGCCTCAACTGGGCGACAACCTGGTTTCAGAGCTGTTGAATGCCGACCAGAGCGGCGAAGCTGGAATCATTTCACAACGTGAGCGAGTAAGAGCTTTGCGCGCAGAAGTTGGCGGGTTTGGACTCGGCCGAAGCGCGCCGTCTGGATGTGCTCGCCGATTACCTGGTGAAGAAAAGCGTCTGGCTGGTGGGCGGCGATGGTTGGGCTTACGACATCGGCTATGGCGGACTTGATCACGTTCTGGCCAGCCGTCGCAACGTCAATATTCTGGTGCTGGATACCGAGGTTTATTCCAACACCGGCGGCCAGGCGTCAAAGGCCACGCCGCTGGGAGCCGCGGCGAAATTTGCCGCGGGTGGCAAGCCAATCGGAAAGAAGGACCTCGGGTTACTCGCAAACATGTACGGCCATGTTTACGTAGCGCGAGTGGCCTTTGGCGCCAAGATGGTCCAAACGGCGCAGGCTTTCGTCGAAGCCGAATCTTACGACGGGCCGTCGTTGATCATCGCGTACAGCCATTGCATCGCGCACGGCTATGACATGGCCAACGGCGCGGCGCAACAGAAGCTGGCGGTCGAATCAGGTGTCTGGCCGCTTTATCGATTTGATCCGCGCCGTCTGGTCAAGGGCGAGGCGCCGCTAAATCTCGATTATGGTCCACCCAAGCCGAAGGTCGCCGAGTACATGCGTAACGAGTCGCGCTTTCGGATGATTGAGCGCGCTGACCCGGCGCGTTTCAAACATTTCATCGAGGAATCTCAGGCCGCGGCCGACCCGCCGTTATGCGGGTTATCAACAACTCGCGCAAATCACTCTGCCGTACGGCGACAAGAAGGAAGAACCATCAAGCGGAAATGGAGATAGTGGAGAGCAGACAATGAATCTCACAACTACATACATGGGAATTTCCCTGCCGCATCCGCTGATCATCGGATCGAGTGCGCTGACAGACGATCTCGAGACGGTCAAAGAACTCGAAGACCACGGCGCCGCGGCCCTGGTGCTCCGTTCGCTGTATGCAGAAGAAATCGCCGGCGAGCAGATGTCGGCTTTCTTTAACAGCGAGAGCCACGACGAATCTTCGCCTGAGGCCGGAAGTTATTTCCCCGAGCCTGAGCTGGCGCTGGGGCCTGATGAGTATCTGGAGCACTTGCGCCGCGTAAAAGCAGCGGTCGGCATTCCCGTGATTGCTTCACTCAACGGCGCCGTCCCGGGCGATTGGATTTCTTATGCCCGTTTGCTTCAGGAGGCGGGAGCCGACGCATTGGAATTGGATCTCTATCACTCGGCCAGCGATGCGGCGACGAGCGGTGCCGAAATCGAGAATCAGATGATTGAGATTGTGCGCGCGGTGAAGGCGGGAGTTAGTATCCCGGTGGCCGCAAAACTCTCTCCACTGTTTACTGCTTTCGCCAACTTTGCCAGTCGACTCGACGCAGCCGGCGTCGACGGACTGGTTCTCTTTACCCGCTTTCACAAAGTCGATATCGATGTGATTGACCTCGAGGTTCTGCGCTCGGTCGAATTGTCTGATTCTTCAGAATTGCAGCTGCGGCTGAGAGCCGCGGCAGTCCTGGCCGGCAGAGTAAACGCCTCGCATCGCCATCGCCGGCGGAGTGCACACGGCGCTGGATGTAATTAAGGCCAACATGTCAGGCGCCTGCGTCACGCAAATGGTCTCGGCCATCCTCAGGAACGGCCCGCGGCACTTGCGTACGGTGCTGGCGGAGCTTGAGGCGTGGATGACCGAGAACGAGTGGGAGTCCCTTGCGGAGATGCGCGGCAACATGAGTTTTCAGCGGATTCCGGACCCGGCGGCGTACGAACGAGCCACCTATCGGAGGTTCCATTAAAGGGAAGGAGTTATCGGTGGACGACTATGCATTGGTATTAAACGCGGGCTCGTCGAGTCTTAAAGTTCTGCGTTTTCCAGCGGCCGGGTGGAGAAACGCTGGCGACTGGAAGCGCGGGGCCAGATCGAGGGCATCGGCACATCGCCCCGACTGTCCGTCAAGGGCGCCAACGGCGAGAAGCTTGCGGACGAACAATTGGCCGCTTCCAGTCCGCGACGGACGCGATGCGATCGATGCCCTCGCTGCCTGGCTTAAATCGAAGTACGGGGGCGCGAGAGTCCTGGGTGTGGGCCATCGGGTGGTTCACGGGGGCCCGCGGTTTGACAGGCCAACGATCGTCAACGAACAGGTGCTGGCAGAGTTGCACGACCTGATTCCGCTGGCGCCCTTGCATCAACCCTACAACCTGCTGGCGATTGAAGCCGCAGCCGAGCGGCTTCCCGGCGTACCGCAAGTCGCCTGCTTTGACACCAGCTTTCATCGCGGTCATGCACCGCGTGGCCGAACTGGTGCCGCTACCGCGCGAGCTCTGCAAATCAGGAGTTGAACGTTACGGCTTTCACGGCATCTCGTACGAATACATCGCTTCGGTCCTGCCTGAGGTCGCGCCTGAAATTGCGAGCGGCCGAGTGATCGTAGCGCATCTCGGCAGCGGCGCCAGTCTGTGCGCCCTCAAAGACGGCAAGAGTGTTGACAGCACGATGGGTTTCACGGCTGTCGATGGCTTGTGCATGGGGACGCGGCCGGGCGCGATCGATCCCGGCGTCGTTCTTTATCTCTTCCAGAACGCTCGGCCTCTCTGCCAAAGAGGTGGAGACAATTCTCTACAAGAAATCCGGCCTGCTGGCGATTTCAGAAATCAGCAACGACATGCGCGACCTTCTGGGTCGGACCGAGCCTGAAGCGCAGCTCGCGGTGGATTACTTCGTCTATCGCGCCGCCAAAGAGATTGGCGCGCTGGCCGCGGCGCTGGGCGGCATCGATGCATTGGTGTTTACCGCCGGCATTGGCGAGAACTCACCCGAGATCCGGCAGACGGATCTGCCGGGCGTCCGCCTGGTTGGGAATCGAACTCAACGAAGAGGCGAATGCCGGCAAAGCCACGCGGATTTCAAACGCCGAAAGCAAAGTTTCGGTCTGGGTAATTCCGACCAACGAAGAGCTGATGATCGCCCGGCATACCGGAAGGTTGCTGGGTTTGAGCAACGCGGCGGCACAGGCGTCCCGCTCGTGAACTCACGCGCCCGATGCGCGTGCTACCGACAAAAACTAGGAGGGTTTCAAATGGTTAGCGCAGCAGCACAAATTCCAACTGAGAAAGCGGGTCAGGCGTGGAAGGGCTTCACACCCGGTCTCTGGCAGAAAGAGATCAACGTGCGTGATTTCATTCAACAGAACTACACGCCGTATGAAGGTGACGAATCATTTCTCGCGCCCGTGACCGATCGCACCAAAGCGATCTGGGCGCGCTTGTGTGAATTGTTTATCGAAGAGCGCAAGAAAGGCGTGCTCGACATCTCGCAGATCCCTGGCGCTATCACTTCGCACGCTCCGGGTTACATCGACCGCGAAAATGAACTAATCGTGGGCTTACAAACCGAAGCGCCGCTCAAACGGTCAATCATGCCCAATGGCGGCTTCCGCATGGTCCTCGGCGCGCTTAAGACCTACGGTTACGAACCCGATCCGCATATCGTCGAAACATTCACCAAGTATCGCAAAACACACAATGAAGGCGTGTTCGATGCTTACACGGCGGACATCAGGCGCTGTCGCAGTTCTCACGTGCTTACCGGACTTCCCGACGCTTACGGACGCGGTCGCATCATCGGCGACTACCGGCGCGTGGCGCTTTATGGCGTCACCCGTTTGATTGAACGAAAGCAGGAAGAGAAACGCAGTCTCGATTCGGCGATGTCCACCGAAGAGATCATTCGTGACCGCGAAGAACTCAGTGAGCAGATTCGCTCGCTCAACGAGTTGCAGCAGATGGCTGCGAGTTATGGGTTTGATATCTCTGGTCCGGCGAGTACCGCGAAGGAAGCTGTGCAGTGGCTTTACTTCGGTTACCTCGCAGCCGTCAAAGAACAGAACGGCGCGGCGATGTCTCTGGGCCGCACTTCGACTTTCCTGGATATTTATTTTCAGCGCGATCTCGCCGCCGGCACATTAACTGAGGAACAGGCGCAGGAAATCATCGACGACTTTGTCATCAAACTGCGCATCGTTCGGTTTCTGCGCACGCCAGAATACGACGAGCTGTTCGCGGGCGATCCCACCTGGGTCACCGAGTCGATTGCCGGGATGGGCGATGACGGCCGGTCGCTGGTCACCAAAACGAGCTTTCGTTACCTGCAAACTCTCTACAACCTCGGTCCCGCGCCGGAACCAAACATGACGATCTGGTATTCGCCGAGACTGCCGGACGGATTTCGCAGTTTCTCAGCCAAGGTGGCGATCGACACCAGTTCAATCCAATTCGAAAGCGACGAAATCATGCGCCGCGCATGGGGCGACGACGGCGCAGTCGCGTGCTGCGTTTCGCCGATGCTGATGGGCAAGCAGATGCAGTTCTTTGGCGCGCGCGCCAACCTGGCCAAGTGCCTGCTCTATGCAATCAATGGTGGCCGAGACGAAATAACCGGCGAGCAGATTGGGCCGAAAACCGAAGCGGTCCAGGGCGACTACCTCGATTTCGATGACGTGCAGGACAGATTTGAAAAGATGATGGAATGGCTCGCCGGAGTTTATGTCAATGCGATGAACGTCATCCATTACATGCACGACAAGTATGCCTACGAACGCGTTGAGATGGCCCTGCACGATTATGCGCCGTTTCGAACCATGGCTTTTGGCATGGCCGGGATGTCAGTGGTCGCTGACAGCCTCTCGGCGATGCGCTACGCGAAGGTGCAAGTCGTTCGCGATGAGACTGGCCTGATAACCGACTACACAACTGAAGGAGAGTTTCCGCAGTTCGGCAACAACGACAACCGCGTGGATCACCTGGCCGCCTGGGTGGTAAGCACTTTCATGAACAAGCTGCGCAAGTATCCAACTTATCGGAACGCTCTCCACACCCAATCGATTCTGACGATCACTTCGAACGTGGTGTACGGCAAGAGCACCGGTAACACGCCCGACGGCCGGCGGCAGGGTGAACCGTTCGCGCCCGGCGCCAATCCGATGCATGGCCGGGACAGCCACGGCATCCATGCTTCGGGTGCATCGGTTGCCAAGATTCCTTATCGCGACGCCGCCGATGGCATTTCATTGACGACCACTTTGGTACCGGAAGGCCTCGGCAGAGTGGCCGAGGATCGGATTACGAATCTGCGCAGCATGCTCGACGCGTTCTTCGGCACTACCGGTTTTCACATGAACGTGAATGTGCTGAATCGCGAGATGCTGCTGGATGCCATGGATCATCCGGAGAAATATCCGAACCTGACGATCCGCGTTTCAGGCTATGCGGTGAACTTTGTGCGGCTGACGCGCGAGCAACAGATGGATGTCATCAGTCGCACCTTCCACGGCGCCAGTGCGGACTGATTGTTGCGCGCGAACGATGACACGCGCATTCGGCGGGAGCTTCCTGCGAGCCCCGCCTTGCCAGCTCTTCAGGGAGGTCACAATGAACATTACGGAACTTAGAACGGCCAATGCGCTGGAAGGAAAAAGCCCGTTTGAGCTCCGTCTCAATCAGAGCTTCGGCGTCCCGGAATCGGCCGTCAAGAAAGCCCTCGAAACCGGCGAAATCGGTTTCCTGCATTCGTTTACCACGGGCTCAACCGTCGATGGCCCCGGGGTGCGGGTGGTCGGCTGGACTGCGGGTTGTCAATGGCGCTGTCGCTACTGCCACAACCCGGACACCTGGAACATGATGAACGGGATGCCGGTGACGCTCGAGGGAGCTGCGGACGAACTGCGGAAATACCGTCACGGACTGAAGCTCATGTCGGGTGGATTTACGCTGAGCGGCGGCGAGCCGCTGATGCAGGACCGGTTTGTCGTCAAGCTTTTCACGGCCGCGCAGGCGATGGGGATTCACACCGCGATGGAAACCAACGGCTTTCTGGGCGAACGCCTTTCGGATGAAGAACTGGAAAAAATTGATCTTGTGTTACTGGGTATTAAGACGTGGGGTTCGGAAAAGCACCGTCGCCTGACGGGAAAGGATATTGAGCCAACCCTCGAATTTGCCCGTCGCCTGGCCGCTCGCAGGAGATCGATTTGGGTCCGCTTCGTACTCGTGCCCGGCCTGACCGATGACGTTCAGGACCTCAAGCAGATGGCGCAGTTCATTGCGAGCCTGGGAAATGTCGAACGGGTTGAGGTGTTGCCATTTCACCAGCTGGGTCGATTCAAGTGGAGGAACCTTGGACTTGATTACACGCTTGAGAACGTCAAGCCTCCGACTCCGGATTTGATCGAGATGGCTTGTGGAATATTTCGGGCTGAGGGACTTAAGGCGCTTTAGGAAAAGTGCCGGCGGTTGACTACTCTCCTTTGGGAGAGCGGTTTACGTACTTGACTCATCTGGGTCTAAGGATCCGATCATACAGCGATTCCGTACTAGACGCAACATCCATCGAAGCTGCGGAGCAGCGATCGAATTAAGCCCAGGGTGAGGCTTTGCGAACCTTGGGTCATCGAGCTCTTTAAGGCGATCGAGCCCCGAAGGGCGACAGAGACTGTCAATCAGAGGACCCTCTTATGAACACTCTGTCGCCGCTTCGCGGCTCTGAAATCTAACTGACCATGACCCAAGGCTCGCAAAGCCTCGCCCTGGGCTTAACTCTGATCGCTGCTCCGCAGCTTTGTTGAATGTTCACGTCTTATATCGTGGTTGCCATTCAATCGGTACGACATGTGACTCAAGTATATGATTGCCTTTGGGAGAGGAGTCTACTGACTCATGGTTAACGAAACGAAAGGAGCTTCAATGGTCACACCTATAATCTCAATCCTCGTTTTCATCCTGTTTTTCTCGACTCCAACATTCCGCACGGAACGGAAAATCATTCTGCCACCAGGGGCCAAAGCGGGAGGAAATTGGAGTCCGGGAATCCTTCTGGATGGGACACTCTACGTCTCCGGCATGGGCGGAGAGGACGCCAAGGGAAAGATACCTGCGGAATTCGAGGCCGAGGTAAAGCAATCTCTGGACAACATTGACGCCGTGCTGAAAGAGGCCGGCATGTCCCCGGATGAGGTCGTCAGTGTGCAGGTTTACCTCACCGATTTTGATCAGTTTCAACGGATGAACGCGGTCTACACCTCTTACTTCAAAGCCCCGCGGCCAACGCGCACGACGGTGGTCGTGGCCAAGCTCGTGGGACCTGGACGGATCGAGATCACGGCCACCGCAAGGAAGTAAGTGCGCCGTGTTTGCCTCGTTGAGCAACTTGCCGATTTCGTAGGCTTGGCTGCAAAAGTCGGCGAAGCCGACGAATGATAATAGCCCACCGATTCATCGGTGGGATCGGGCGACGTAGTTAAGAGTCAGTCCGTGAAGCGGACGGCTGAGTTAAGGTCTTTTGGAAATTACGTCTTTCAGTCGTCCGCTTCACGGACTCTGGTTCAAATCGCTCGTCCACCCAGCGCTGAAGCGCTGGGCTATTTCCATTCAGTCCGCTTCGCGGACGCGGAAAAATGACTTTTGCAGCAAAGCCGAAATTCGTAGTCAGTTCTCTCTGATGATGAAGAACCCCCATGTCAACTACCGGAATTCTTGATGCGTTACCCATCTGGACACTTTTCCCGATCACCGTAGTCATCGGCGCAGTTTCGGTGGAACTGGGTTGCCGCGTGGCGAGGAATCGCCGGCGGCGCCATCCAAACGAAGCAGAGGCGCCGGCCGCGCCGGATCGTGGCAGCGACGCTTGGCCTGCTGGCATTCATGCTCGCCTTCACTTTCGGGATCGCGGCCGCGCGTTTCGAAGAGAGACGGCAGGCTGTACTGTCTGAGGCCAACGCCATCAGCACTGCGTACCTGCGCGGGGCGATGCTGCCGGAACCAATGGCCACCGACTCTCGCAATCTGCTGCGCGAGTATGTCGATGTGCGACTGGCAGCTGCGGACCCTGGAAAGACTGCCGAGGCAATCTCAAAGTCTGAAGCACTTCACCGGCGTCTGTGGGCGCAAGCGATGGCCGCGGCCGAGAAAGAGAAATCTGTCATAACTTCAATGTTCGCTCAATCGCTTAATGACGTGATCAATCTGCATGAAAGGCGATTAATAGCGAGTCTACACAGCCGTGTGCCGGGAGCGATTTGGTTTGGACTCTATACGCTTTTGTTTTTGTCGATGGCGGTCCTCGGTTACTACGAGGGATTGCCGGTACCAGACGCTCTCTCGCAGTCTTTGGGCTGGTCTTGGCGTTCGCCGCGGTTCTCGTCTTAATCACGGATCTCGATCGTCCCGGCCAGGGGATGCTGGAGGTGAGTCAACAATCCATGGTCGATGTTCGAAAATCCATGGCCGCCATGTCGACGACGCCATGACTGGAAAGCTTGGGATGTCTGTTACAGAAGGTAATGCAGTCGCTCTGCCGCCCGCGCACAACCCGCTTGGCGAATTCCTGCGCCGCCCGATGAACTGGTTTCTGCTTTTCATACCCATCACGGTGGTGCTGGAACACATTCATGGATTGCCTGTACCTGTGATTTTCTTTCGGCGGCATTGGCAATCCTTCCGATCGCCGCTTTGATTGTCGGCGCAACGGAACAGCTGGCGACCCGCACCGGTGATGCAGTAGGCGGTTTGTTGAATGCGACGTTTGGTAACGCACCCGAGTTGATTATTTCTCTGGTGGCGCTGCGGGCGGGTTACCTCGACATGGTGCGAGCGTCATTGGCCGGCGCCATTCTGGCCAACCTGCTACTCGCTTTGGGCATGGCTTTTCTTTTGGGCGGCCTGCGCTTTCACGAACAGCGATTCAATCCGGCGGCGACCCGCGCTTATAGCACGATGATGTTTGTCGCCGCGATCAGCATGACAGTGCCGAGTGCGTTCAATCGCGCGTTCGGTGCGCAGGGCGTCTTACGCGAGGAGAGGTTTCTTAATATCGGCATCGCTTTCCTCTTGCTGATCGCCTACGGACTCTACCTCCTTTATTCATTGAAGACGCATCCGGGCGCTTTTGCCAGTGTCGAGAGTGAAGAGGATGCAAGCCACGAGACCCATTGGAGCGTGGCCCGCGCGGTTGTCAGCTTGATCGCAGCGTCGGTGCTCGCGGCGTGGATGAGCGAAATTCTGGTTGGTGCGGCTGAGGGTACCGGCAAGGCTCTGGGCATGTCGCAGGTTTTCATTGGCATTGTTTTCGTCGCGATTGTCGGGGAGCTGCTGAAAGTGGATCGGCGATAGCGATGGCGCGCAGGAACAAGATGGACCTGTCGATTGGCATCGCGCTGGGAAGCTGTATCCAGATCGCGTTGTTCGTCGCCCCAGTGCTCGTCTTAGCCAGCTATTTCATCGCCCCGCATCCGCTGGCTCTGTCATTCGGCCGAGCTGAGATTGGCTCGCTTTTTATGGCTGTTTTGATCGGAGCGCTGGTTTGCGGCGACGGCCAATCAAACTGGTATAAAGGCGTTCAGCTAATTACCGTTTACGCGATGATTGCGCTCATGTTCTATCTGATGCCGGAGCTGGCAGGTTGATCCACAGGTACTGGTTCATGTGATCAAGGTTGGTGCTCACTCATATCGACGAAGTAGGCAGCGGCAAACATGAGGTACATTCTGGTCGAGGGTAATGACATACTTGAGGCATCAGGTATTTTTCATCGCCCTCTCCTTTTGGGAGAGGGTTGGGGTCGCGCCGTTAAGCAGTCCCTCATTCCCAACCCTTCTCCCAAAAGGGAGAAGGGCGAAAGACAACTTGGTTTTCACTTCACCTAAGCCCTCTTCCCCGACCCTTCTCCCAAAGGGAGAAGGGAGATAAGCTTTCCGTGGCGTAAATCGTCGGCCGCTTCAGTATTCTTGATTCGCGAAGTATATGAGCCTTGGGTCAAGCCAACTAAAGTGATCGAGCCCCGAAGGGATGAAAGGTCGCGCCGTTCAGGGCCGCCGCCAAATGCGTGGGAATCTGAAACGCGGCGGAGCCAAAGGAATGCCGCTGGCGCACGCTGCTTATCAGGCGTTTCCGGCTGCGGAAATAATGGATTGGATTTGAACTCTTGAATTAGCGGCACAACCGCGATTTGCTGGGGGCCGGCAGCGCAAGGATCCCAAACCATCCCGGAATCAATGCCTCCCGCGAACCTCTTCAACGGCAATTCATGGTCAACGCCATTAGCCGGTACCAAGATCCGCATCTTAAAGCGACGACAGGGATCATTTTGGTCGTCGTGCCGAACCAGTGTCGATTGGGCGAAAGCAGTACCGGCAAAAACGAGCACGAATGCAACCGTACACAGCGAGAAATGTCGCATCATTCATCCCCCGTTCGCTTCACTACAGCTATCACGCATTGACGAGGGAAATGTTGCAGCAATTCAATGATTTATTTCACAGAATCGCCGGCCGGGACGCAGGTCCCGCTAACGAGCTACCGTCAGAAGGCCGGCCACGATTTCAGGTCTTTGCCGCTGCCTGGCCCAGTTCAGCAGCCTCGTCTTGTAACACTGCCGGATCCGCGTTTGGATCGTCGGTGACCCACCCCATGAAGATTTGATGCCCAAGCGCGAACAACGTCGCGCCGACAAACATTCCCAGGATCCCGCCGCTCGCCATGCCGCCTAACGCGCCCAGCAGCATCACCGGCATTGGTACGTCGACGCCGCGACCCAGCATTAGCGGTTTCAAAACGTTGTCCGCGAGCCCAACCACCAGCAGGATGATGGTATGAGTGATCGCCGACCCGGTGCTGTACAGACCGCTCGACCAGATGTAAATGATGGCCGGAATCGTGACAATCACGGCGGGCAATTGGGCAATAGCCAGAACCAGAACCACGACCGCCAAAACGCCCGCCGCCGGTACGCCGGCGAGCATCAACGCCAACCCGGTGAGTATCGCCTGCATGAAGGCGACCCCGATAACGCCGGATGCCACCGCCCGGATGGTTGACGTGGTGAGTTTGAAGAAGGCCTCGCCTCTTTCGGGGCCGGCGACCCGAACGAAAATTCCGTGACTGGCGGCGGCAGCTGGATCGCCGTATGCCATCAGAATGCCGGCGACGATAAATGAGGCCAGGAACAGCAACAGACCCTTGGCAATGCCGGCAACCATGGCGAGTGCTTTACTAGCCAGGTCGCCTATCTTCGGCTGCATGCTTTTCACAAAACCGGGCAGGTCGTCATGAGCTTTCGACCAGCCCTTGTGGATCTTCTTGCCGACCAGTGGCCAGTTCTCAATACCTGGTCGCGGCGGCGGAATCTGCACTGTGTTGTCCTGGACGGAGCCGATGAAATTACGAGTGGTATCGGCAAACGAATTCAGCAGCCACGCCGACGGAACGACGATCACCACCAGGCCGATGATTATCACAAGTGTCGAGGCGAGCCATTGCTTCCTGACCCGGCGGGCGAGCCATTGATGGAACGGATACAACGTTACCGCCAGGATGATTGACCAGACCGTCAGCGTCAGGAATGGCGAAAAGATCTGGTAGCACAGTACCGCCAGAGCGCCAATCAAAACGATTCGAATCAACACATCCATCAGCGGGGTGGATGCCGGCTGTTCCAATAGGGAAGACTGCGAAACGGAATTCATTTGTATACTCCTCTTTCGAGGCCAGGATAGAGGGCGCGCACCTTAGAGTACCTATGTGAGTGCGGTCGACAACCTGTTATTTCTGACAGGTATCCCCAGTTTCTCTTCAAAATAAGATTGGCCGGAATTGAGTAGCCCTGACCCAGAAGATGGACGCTGCGAATATCCCGGCGGATGAAGCACTGTCGCGGTTGATTGCGGGAAATGAAAGGTTTGTCCGCGGTGAGATGAGCTTTTCGGGGCTCCGCAAAGAGAATCTGGTCGGCCTGACAGCCGGTCAACGTCCGTTCGCAACCATCCTGGGCTGCAGCGATTCACGCGTCCCTCCAGAGCTGATTTTTGATGCCGGCCTGGGCGACCTGTTTGTGGTGCGCGTGGCCGGCAATGTCTTCTATTCAGAGATGGCCGCGACATTGCAATACGCAGGGGCGCAACTGGGAACCGAGCTTTTGTGGTGCTGGGTCATGAAGGCTGCGGCGCCGTAGGCGCGGCCCTCAGGACCCGCGATGATGGTCAGTTGCACCACTCCAGGATTCAACTCCTCGTCGAAGAGATCTTGCCGGGGCTGCCGCAGTTTGATCCACAACTTTCTTTGGCGGTGCGGCTGAACCAGGCCGTCGAAAGCAATGTGCACTGGACCATCGCGCAGATTTTGTCAACGCCTGAAGGACGAACCCGCGAGGCCGAAGGGCAATTGAAAATCGTCGGCGCAATCTACGAGATGGCTTCCGGTCGCGTCAGGTTTCTAAAAACGAAATAGTGCGACCCGCCCCGTTTACACCGGCGCGCTAGAGCAGGAGGCCCAATGGTGGTTCCGACTAAATCTCTAAACAACGACCTGAGTAGTTACGGGATTGCGAGATCGACCATCAGCGCGACGCCGCTGAGCGATGAAGAAGCGCGCAAGACACACGCCTTTTGGCGGGCCTGCAATTACCTCGCGCTGGGGATGATCTATTTGCAGGACAATCCCCTGCTCCGCGATCCGCTCACGCCTGAGCACATCAAGAACCGCATGCTCGGTCACTGGGGCGCCAGCCCGGCGCTCTCCTTTATATACACTCACCTCAATCGGGTCATTAAGACTTTCGATCTCGACATGATTTTCATGGCCGGGCCCGGGTCACGGCGCGCCCGGCGTGCTCGGGCCGGTCTATCTCGAAGGCGCTTACTCGGAAATCTATCCGGACAAGAGCCAGGACGAAGAAGGTCTGCTCCGCTTCTTCAAGCAGTTCTCGTTTCCGGGCGGCATCGGCAGTCACTGCACGCCCGAAACGCCCGGCTCGATTCATGAAGGAGGCGAACTCGGCTACGTGCTGTCGCATGCCTGCGGCGCGGCCTTCGACAATCCGGACTTGATCGTCGCCGCCGTGGTCGGTGACGGCGAAGCGGAAACCGGGCCGCTCGCCACTTCCTGGCACATCAACAAATTTCTCAATCCCATCCGTGACGGCGCGGTGCTGCCGGTTCTGAATCTCAACGGCTACAAGATCAACAATCCGACGCTGCTCGCGCGCATCAGCCACGAGGAGTTGGAAGACCTGTTCAAGGGCTACGGCTATGCGCCGCTGCTTCGTCGAAGGGTCTGATCCCGGCGTCGATGCATCAGGCGATGGCGGCCACGTTGGACCATTGCGTGCAAACAATCAGGTCCGTGCAGCAGGAAGCTCGCAGCACGCGGCGTCGCCGCGCGACCTCGCTGGCCGATGATCGTTCTGCGCACGCCGAAAGGCTGGACTGCGCCGGCTGAAGTTGACGGGCACAAGATCGAAGGACTTTGGCGATCACATCAAGTGCCGCTCGCCAAGCGTTAAGAAAAATCCCGCGCACCTGAAGCTGCTCGAAGAATGGATGCGCAGCTACAAACCCGAGGAGCTGTTCGACGAAAACGGGATCGCTGGTTTCCGAACTGAAGGAGCTAACACCGGCGGGCACTCGCCGCATGGGCGCCAATCCGCACGCCAACGGCGGGCTGCTGAAGAAGACTCTGCGGCTGCCGGACTTTCGCGAATACGCGCTCACGTTCGACAAGCCGGGACAGGTTGAAGCCGAAAACACGCGCCCGCTGGGCGCCTTTCTGCGCGACGTGATGAAGGCAAACATGAACACGTTTCGCGTCTTTGGCCCGGACGAGAACACTTCAAACAAGCTCGACGCGATTTATGAAGTCAGCAAGAAGCTCTGGCTGGCTGAAACTTTTCCGGAAGACGCAGATGGCGGCGCAGCTGTCGACCGATGGGCGAGTCATTGAAATGCTCAGCGAGCACACGCTCGAAGGGATGCTCGAGGGCTACCTGCTAACCGGACGACACGGTTTCTTCTCGACCTACGAAGCATTCGTGCACGTCATCGACTCGATGTTCAATCAGCATGCGAAGTGGTTGTCGATCTGCAATGAACTGTCCTGGCGCCAATCGATTCCCTCACTCAATTTGCTGATCACTTCCACGGTGTGGCGACAGGATCACAACGGCTTTACGCATCAGGATCCGGGCTTCCTCGATGTGGTGGTCAACAAACGCGCCGAGGTCACGCGCATCTACCTGCCGCCGGATGTCAACAGTCTGCTGTCGGTAGCCGACCATTGTCTGCGCAGCGAGAACTACATCAACGTGATCGTCTGCGACAAACAAATGCACCTTCAGTATCTGGATATCGACGCCGCGATTACGCATTGCACCAAGGGCATCAGCATCTGGAGTCAGGCCAGCAACGATCAGGGCGTGGAACCGGATGTGGTGATGGCTTGCGCCGGAGACATTCCCACCAAGGAAGCGCTCGCGGCCACCGCGATGCTGCGCGACAGAGTTTCCCGATCTTAAGATTCGCTTCATCAATGTCGTGGATTTGTTCAAGCTGCAATCCGATCGCGAGCATCCGCATGGTCTGAGTGATCGTGACTTCGACGGCCTGTTTACCGCCAGACAAGCCGATCGTTTTTAACTTTCACGGCTATCCGTGGCTGATTCATCGACTCACCTACAACCGGACCAACCATAAAAATCTGCATGTCCGTGGTTACAAAGAGCGCGGCAACATAAACACGCCGCTGGAGTTGGCGATTGAAAACGAAATTGACCGGTTCACGCTGGCCATCGACGTAATCGACCGGGTGCCGAAGCTGCAAGCCATCGGCGCGCACGCCAAAGAGAAACTTCGCAACCTGCAGATAAATTGCCGGCGTTATCGCGCACGAACACGGAATCGATATGCCCGAGATCAACGAATGGAGATGGCCGTACTGATTATGTTCAATTGCCGATTGCCAATTGCGAGTTGGTAACGGAGGTTAATCGGCAATCGGAAATCGCCAAGCGGCAATGTTGAGGGAGACTCGATGAGGATTCATTTTCTCGGCGCAACTGGTGACGTCACCGGCTCGGCATACCATGTGGTGACGAAACACGCGAGCGTGCTGGTCGATTGCGGGATGTTTCAGGGTGGGAAAAAGAAAAGGCCAAGAACCGCAGTGAAGCCAAACTCGAGGGTGGCAAACTCGACGCGGTGCTTTTGACTCACGGCCATCTGGATCACGTGGGCCGGCTGCCCATTCTGACCAGAAAGGGATATGAAGGACCGATCTACGCCACTCAACCAACTATCGACATTGCGACTCTGATCCTCCGCGACTCGCTTTCGTTGCAGAAGCAGGATCTGAAACGCGAGAACCGGGAACGACTACGTCGCGAACAGCCACTACTGGAACCTCTCTTCGACGAGAAGGACGTGCGCAATCTGAAGCCTTTGGTAAGGCCCATCCAGTACCACCAGCAACTCGAAGTAGCCCCGGGAATTCAGGCCCGCTTCGTTGACGCCGGACACGTGATTGGCTCGGCGAGTATCGAGTTGACCATCGAGGAAAACGGCAGCCGGAAGGTGGTGGTTTTCTCAGGTGATTTGGGACCACGGGGCGCGCCATTGCTGGAGGATCCGGTTCCTTTCGAAAAGGCCGACGTGGTGATCATGGAGTCGACCTACGGCGATCGAGATCATAAATCACTTCATGAGACAGCTGTCGAAGGACGAAAGATAATCGCCCGGGCCATCGAAGACAAAGCCATGATCCTCGTGCCGGTGTTCGCCGTCGGTCGCACACAGTTACTACTTTATCTTCTGGCCGGAGCGTTTAGCCGAAGGACTTTGCCCCAATTTCCCATCTATCTCGACAGTCCGATGGCCATCGAGGCGACGAAGATCTACGGAAAGAACGCGGAACTCTTTGACGAAGAAGCAAAGGAGATGGTGAGTTCAGGTGAACTGAGAAAGAATCTCGCCGTCGCGCAGGCATGTCCCAAGCCCCGCGATTCGCGCGCGCTGAACGATCTCACCGGGCCCGCACTGATTATGGCCGGCAATGGCATGTGTAGTGGCGGCCGCATCGTTCAGCACTTAGTGCGCAATTTGCCGAATTCCGAGACGGTAGTGCTGATTGTAGGCTTTCAGTCGGGGCGATCGCTGGGACGTCAATTGGTCGATGGGGCAAAGGAAGTCCGCATCTTCGGCGAGCGGGTTCCGGTGCGCGCCTCGATCCACACGATGGGCGGTTTCAGCGCCCATGCCGGGCAGAGTGATTTGCTGAAATGGTTCAGCGCGGTGGCGCCTTCGAAACCCCGTCTAATCATTACCCACGGAGAGGATCGCGCGCGCGGGGTTTTCTCGAACCTGATTCATTCAACTCACGGGATCAAAGCGGATTGTCCGAACCTGGGCGATGTGATTGAGATTTAAGACAGGAGAACTTATGAGCACAACCGATACAAATCAGCGAACGGGCGCTGTCAGCCTCGATAACGAAGAGCAGGTAAAGAAGGTTCTGATCGATTCAATCCTCGGACTTTGGGATGTGGTCAACAACTTAACGCGCCTCAAACCGTCGCAGCGGGATCGTTATCGCGTCACAATCTTCGGTTCGGCCAGGGCCAAGCCGGGAACGATCGCTTACGAAGAAACGAAGCGAGTGTCAAAGGCTCTGGCTGAGATGGGCTGCGACATTATCACCGGCGGCGGCCCCGGTCTGATGCAAGCGGCAAACGAAGGTGTGAAACTCGCCGGCGATAGCGCCAGGTCAGTAGGCATTCGCGTCGATCTGCCGTTCGAACAGGACGTGAATCCGTTTGTCGAACTCGCGTTTGAGCACAAAACTTTCTTTACTCGGCTTCATCATTTCGTGCTGGCGTCCGACGCCTTCATCGTAGCGCCGGGCGGCATCGGCACCGTTCTGGAAACGACGCTGATCTGGCAATTACTGCAGGTGCGGCATCTCGATTCGACGCCGTTGATTCTGGTCGGCAAGATGTGGCCGGGATTTTGTGGAATGGGCGCGCACTGAAATGCTCGAGTTTGAAACGCCGCTGGCCAGTCCCGGCGACTTTGACATCCACGGTGTGTCGCCAACAGCGACGAGGCCATTGAGATAATTCGCGAGCATTACGCCAGCTGGCGCGCGGCGGCATACCGGCTGAAGGCATAGCGGCAGCGAGTTGAGCAGTCCTTTTTCGATTCCCTCCGACGTGAGCTCGAAACGAAGCTGCGGAGCAGCGATCAGAGTTAAGCCCAAGGCGAGGCTTTGCGAGCCTTGGGTCAACGCCCTAAAAGTGATCGAGCCCCGAAGGGGCGACAGGTTTTCGATCAAAAATCTCACTCCGGAAGTGATCAAATCCCTGCGCGGTCAAACTACGTTACCCACGTTGGAAAGCCTCAACCGCGTGCGCCACGCTCCGGAATCGATCTATGCCCCGAACTTTTCATCGAGTCCCTCGGCGCGCAATCGATCTCTTACCGAGGAGCGGGCCTCCACAACCTGCATCTTTATTCCCAGAGCAGCCAACTCGTCGGCTAGCCCACCCAGAGTCGCCGCACTCTGGAAATCCACATGAGGCGACGCCGACAGGTCGCAAACTACCAGTTTGGGGCGACGGACTCGCCACGGATTCGCTCAAGCACGGTATCGCGAACGTACTCCACGTTAAAATAAAGCAGGCTTGATTCGACGCGGAAGATCACCACGCCGGGCACTGGTTTGTTATCAGAATGCCGTGCGAGATCAGAGAATCGATCAGAACCGGGAATACGGCCGAGAGAGGCTATGTGCGGCTGAGAGCCGCGCCGCAACAGTTGGACCAGCGAAATCAGCGCGCCAATCAACACGCCACGCAAAAGACCGGCCCCGAGCACGCCCAGCAACGCCGCGCTGGCAACCAGGAATTCCGATCGATCGGCGTGCCAAAGGTGCCTCAACTCAGAAACGTTGAAGAGGCCGGCCACCGCAACCAAGACTATGGCTGCCAGTACCGGTTGCGGCAGATTGCGCAAACTTGATGAAAGAAACACACTCACCAACAGAATGATGCCGGCGGCCACAGAGTCCGGACAGCGGCGTGCGCGCGCCGCCGCCTTCGTTGACCAACGATTGCGACATTCCCCCGCTTACCGGAAACGCCCGGCCTAACCCGGCGGCCAGATTGCCTGCCGCCAAACCGAGAAACTCCTGATTGCTGTCAAAGCGTCCGCCATGTTTGGCCGCAAACATTCGTCCGATCGCCGCAGTCTCGACTGCGCCCAGCATGAAGCAGGCAATCGCCAGGGGCAGTAGCTCGTTGAGATCGGCCCAATGCACGGCCGGCAGACCGAGGGGCGGCAATCCCTGCGGCACATCCCCGAGCAGCTTAACTCCATGCGCGTCCAGCCCGAGAAATGGAGCAGCCACAATTCCACCGATCACGATGAAGAGGCCGACCGGCCTGTTCTTTAAAAAGATTTTGCCGAGAATCAGAAGCGCCAGCGCGGCGCCGCCAACTGATAAGGCGGCCAGATTCGTTTCGTTAAGATGAGAAAAGAAATGAGCGCTGCGGTGCCAGAAGCTGCCCTCGCCTCCTTTGAAACCGAATAATTTAGGCAACTGTGTACTCGCGAGATAGAGCGCGACGCCGCCTTTGAATCCCGTCATAACCGGTTCAGAAATGAAATTGACGATGGCCCCGGCCCTTACCAGCCACGCCAGAAACGCTATGGCTGCGACCAGTAAGGCAGTGCAGGCTGCCAGCGCGCCAAAGCGGGCCGGATCGCCGCCGGCCAGCGCGCCCAGCGATGAACCTACCAACAGAGAGATGGCCGAGGTGACCGAGATCGCAGTGCGCTGAGAGCTGCAAAAATCCAGAAGACGAGCCCCGAAAACAAGCAAGCGTAAATGCCGGCTTGCGGTGGCAGACCGGCGAGCGAGGCATCGCCAATCCCTGAAGGCAGCAGATAGGCAGCGAGCGTGAGGCCGGCCACCAGATCGCCGCGCAGCCACGCAGGCTTATACGATCGCAACCAGTTGAATGCGGGCGCGAAGCTCGAGATTCGGCCCAGCAGTCGGGAAGAAGATTTTGACGATGTGGCGGCATTGGTTGCCATCGTTGTGCCGATAGATTGCTCCAGACGGCCTCCGCAAAAGTATGAAAGCGGCACCTCTCATTCACACCGGGCTTCAGCCCGGTGACCCAGAGCCGTTGAATGATCTGAAAACCGTTTCAACGGTTTCTCGGGCTGGTGACGTAACGTCTTCAGGCTCAACCGCTCAGTGGTCAGTCAAGACGGAAAACCGTTAAAACGGTTTCACGCATCTCTTCGTGCCGCTGATCACCGGGCTAAAGCCCGGTGTGAATGAGAAGGGAGAACCCTTCGAGTTTTACAGGCAACGACGCCCACGCTATTTCCCGGCCATCAAAGTCTGGCGCGCGGCCTCTAGTTCCTTCAGCTTCTCTTTTCCCACTGCCGGATAAGCGACCCCGACAGATGCGAGTGCTTCGATAACGGCCGCGGCCACGACCACCCGCGTGAACCATTTGTTATCGGCGGGCACGACGTACCACGGCGCATAATCGGTGGCCGTGTTACGAATCGTGTCCTCGTACGCTTTCATGTAATCGTTCCAGTAACCACGCTCTTTCGCATCGTTGATCGAGAACTTCCAATTCTTGTCTGGGCCGGTCAAGACGCGCGCAGGAAGCGCTTCTTCTGTTCGTCCTTTGATAAGTGAAGAAAGAACTTGCGCACGATCACGCCGTTGCGGGTCAGGTAGCGCTCAAAGTTACTGATGTCTTTGAAGCGCTGATCCCAGATCTTATCGGTAACAAGTTTTGGCCGGCAGCTTCTGTCCGCGCAGGAACTCAGGATGAACCCGCACGGCGGTGGTTTCTTCGTAGTAGCTGCGATTAAAGATGCCGATCCGGCCACGTTCAGGCAGGCACTTCATGCAGCGCCAAAGATAGTCGTGATCGAGTTCTTCCGGCGAGGGCCCTTTGAACGAAAAGACCTGACAACCCTGCGGGTTGATGCCGGACATGACGTGCTTGATGGCGCCGTCCTTGCCGGCCGCATCAAGCGCCTGAAAGATCAGCAGGACTGACCACTGGTCCTGCGCGTATAACATGTCCTGCAACTGAGCCAGCGTTTCGATCCCGTTGGCCAGCGCTTCTTTGGCGGCTTGTTTGTCGTCTGATTTCAAATGAAGCGTATCGCCGGGGTTAATGTCTTTCAAACGAAAACGCTTCCCGTCGGTAATCGCGAAACGGGCCAGAGAAAGATCTGGCATTTTTATGAGCTCTTTTGTTTTCATGGTTTTGTTTTTACTGTTGCCAGCCACCACCAAGTGACTTGTATACAGCGACGACCGTCAGCAGCTCATCACGGCGGGCCTGCGCCAGGCTCAGTTCGGCGTTAAATAGTTCGCGGTCGGCATCAAGCGCGTCCAGCAGTGTCGAGACCCCGCCGTTGTATCGCAGGTACGCCAGTCGCGAGCGATCAGTCAGGGTGGTTACCAGCAACTCGCGTTGCGCGCGCACCTCCCGCACTTTGCGATAAGCGATCAGCGAATCTGAGACTTCGCGAAACGCGTTCTGAATGGTTCGCTCGTAATTAACCAGCAGCAGGTCGCGTTGCGCCTGGGTGAAACGAACATTGTTCTTGAGCCGGCCGCCGGTGAAGATCGGCTGCGTCACTTGAGGAATCAATCCCCAGACACCTTGCGCCGGATTAAAGAACTTCGTTATCGCAGCGGTTTCAAAGCCCAAAAACCCGGAGAGCGTAATCTGCGGGAAATAAGCTTTGCGGGCAACTTCGATCCGCGCGCCGGCGGCGCTCAGACTCGCCTCGGAAGCGCGAATGTCGGGACGCCGCACCAGCAGATCTGACGGCAGACCGGGCGGCACGCTGGGAGGCATTTGCTCTTCGGTAAGCTCAAGGCCGCGGGCAATTGGTCCGGGATTTTTGCCGATCAGCACGCTGAGAAAATTCTCTTGTTGTTCAATGTCTCTTTCCAGCGCCGGAATCGTTTCGGTGGCGTCATAGACAAGCTCCTCGGCCTGTCGCACTTCCAACATGTTGGACACGCCGCGCTCTTGCTCTTAACTTAATGATGCGCAGAGATTCCTGACGCGAGACCAGCGTGCGGCGGGCAATCCCGAGTTCGAAATCAAGCTCTCGCAGATTGAAGTATGATGCCGCGACATCGCTGACGATCGTGGTCATCACCGCCTTGCGGGCCTCTTCGGTGGCCAGCAGGTCGGCGCGAGCTGCCTGAGTTTGCTTTCGCACCCGGCCCCAGATATCCAGTTCAAACGAAAGCAGGTTCAGCAGAACACTGCCGAAAGTGCGTCCTTTGCCCAACGGTTCGGGAAGCGTTAGTTCACCATCCCTGGAGCGGCCGATAGTTACCAGATCGGCGCTGGCGGTGAAGGTGGGAAACTGATCCGCGCGCGTCAATCCGAGATTGGCTCGCGCCAGATCGACGCGCGCCACCGCTTCGCGCAAATCATAGTTGTGAATCAGAGCGTCGCGGATTAACTCCTGGAGCTTCTCATCCCGGAATAGATCGAACCACTTGGTGTCGGCGAGATTCTGGGCGTCGGGCGGAGCGTTAGGATCTCGACACCGCGATAAACCGTCGGCGTCGGCACCTTCGGCACCTGATCTTTCTTCTGTGCCGAGCGCAAGTGCCGGCGACAGGCTGACGACCAATAAGACGACTATGAGGCGTTTCATTAGTGGCCACCTCCTGCTTCAGCCGGTAGCGGAGTGCCGTGATCAATTCCGGGTGCGACCGGTGCCGGTGGTGGACCCTCAACCTTCTTTCGCTTTCGGCCCAGTGATTCGATGAAGGTGTAGTTGCCGGGAATGATGAAAACTCCCAGGAAGGTCGCCACCAACATCCCGAAGAACACGCCCGTGCCCATGACGTTCTGCGCGCCGGCGCCGGCGCCGCTGGCTTTCATCAACGGTACGACCCCGAGGATGAAGGCAAAGGCAGTCATCAGAATCGGCCGGAAACGCAACCGGGCTGAAGTCAGCGCTGCATCTTCGAGCGACAAGCCATCCTGCTCATGTTTCGCTTTCGCAAACTCGACGATCAGAATCGCGTTCTTGGCTGCCAGACCGATCAACATCACCAGACCAATCTGCACGTAGACGTTGTTGTCGTAGCCGAACAGCCAGACGCCAAACAGCGCGCCCAGGGCAACCAGCGGCGAGCCGAGCAAAACGGCCCAGGGCAGACGCCAGCTCTCGTACATCGCGGCGAGCAACAGGAAGACGACGAATATCGCCGCGATGAATGTCGGACCGGCGCGGCGGCGCAATCTTCTGCTGATAGGACAATTGCGAATAAGCAAAACTCATCTCCTTGGGCATCGTCTCGGCGAAGACTGACTTCGAGCGCCGCCATCGCCTGCGCCCGACGTGTAGCCCTGTCGCCGGAGCACCCGTTAATCTCGACTGAGCGCAGCAGATTGAAACGAGTAGTGATTTCTGTGCCGGCGATGTCTTTGACCGTAACCAACGTGGACAGCGGAATCATCTGGTTGGTTGTGCTTGAGCGCACATAGATGTCGACCGATATCTTCCGACTTCAGCCGGCTTTCGGGTTGCGGCCTGGACATACACTCGATAGAGCCGGCCAAAGCGGTTGAAGTCGTTGACGAAAGCGCCACCCATCGCGGCCGACATCGCCTGAAAGACCTCATTAACAGGTACGCCCAGGGTGCGGGCCTTCTCGCGATCGAGATCAACCTTCACCTGCGGGTAGTTCGGATCGAACGAGGTAAACGATGTTACCCAGTTCGGGGCGTTGGCGCGCCGCGGCCATGAACTTTCGCGACTGGTCACCCAACTGGTCCACCGTCATCGAGCCGCTGCGATCCTGGATCAGAAAGTTGAAGCCGGAGGCCGCGCCGAATCCCGAGAGCGTGGGAATGTTGAAAGGGAAAATCACAGCTTCGGGGATGGCGGCAAATTGCCTTTGCAGTTCAGCCATGATCCCTTTACTTTTTCCGATTCCTTGTGGCGCTCTTCCCATGGTTTCAGGCGCGCGAACAGCGTTCCGTAGTTGGATTGGTAAGTGTTGGTGACGACGCCAAATCCGCCGATTGTCTGATACGACTCGATGCCGTGCGTTCTTACTCAGGATCTCTTCGACCTGCTTGAGCACCTCGCTCGTGCGCGTCGAGTGAAGCTCCGGGCGGCAGTTGGACGTTGACGCCCATGATGCCCTGGTCTTCGTCGGGGATGAATCCGGCGGGAATCCGCCGGGCGAAAAACAACGCGCCCAGAATGACTGCGCCGACGATGGCGATCGTGATAATTCCTTGCCGCACGAGGATCCGGGAACCGGCTACATAGCCGTTCGTAACCCACTCGAACCCTTTGTTGAACCAGCGAAAGAAAACACCCAGCGGCCCGCGCGTCGGTTTCGGGGGCTTGAGCATCAGCGCGCAGAGCGCCGGCGTCAACGTCAAGGCATTGAACGCTGAGAGCAGCACCGAGATAGCAATCGTCAACGCAAACTGCTTGTACATGCTGCCAACCAGTCCAGCCAGAAGGGCTACCGGAACGAACACCGCTGACAGGATCAGGGCGATGCCGATGACCGGCGCCGAAACTTCCTTCATGGCCTGAATCGTGGCCTCTTTCGGACTCATGCCGTGTTCGAGGTGATGGATTACGGCCTCAACCACGACGATGGCGTCGTCAACCACGATGCCGATGGCCAGCACCAAACCAAACATCGAAAGCGTGTTGATGGAAAAGCCGAGCAGCGGGAAGAAGATGAACGTGCCGACCAGCGAGACCGGGATCGTGAGGATCGGAATGAACGTCGCCCTGATGTTCTGCAGGAAGATGTAGACCACCAGGATCACGAGGATTAGCGCCTCAACGAAGGTCTTCAGGATCTCGTGGATTGAGGCTTCGACTGCCGGGGTGGTGTCATAAACGATCTTGTAATCCATGTCCGGTGGAAACAGCGACTTGGAATGGAGCATCGTTTCATAGATCGTCTCGGCTGCTTTCAATTGGTTCGCGCCGGGCAAAAGATAGATAGCCATCGCGCCGGCCGGCTTGCCGTTGAGGCGGCCGAACGCGTTGTAATCCTGCGACCCCAGCTCGACGCGGCCGATGTCTTTGACTGCGAACCACCGCGCCCGTCGCAGTTTGCCGAACGATGATCTGCTCGAACTCTTCAGGCGTGACCAGGCGACCCGGAGCGTTGAGGGTCTCAGTCATCTCCTGATCTTTCGGCGTAGGCGCGCCGCCGATCTTGCCCGCCGGCGCCTGGATGTTCTGTTCTTTGATGGCGTTAATAACGTCGGACGGAACCAGGCCCAGCTTGGCCATCATGTCGGGCTTGAACCAAACGCGCATGCCGTAATCGGTGCCGCCGAACAGATCGACCTGGGCGATTCCGGGGATGCGGAGTATCTGATCGCGCAGATTTATGCCACAGTAATTGATTAAGAAATTTGCGTCGTACGAGTCTTTTGGCGAATAGAGAGAAATCAACATCAGGATGCTGGGACTTTGCTTCTTGACGGTGACACCTTGTTGGTTGACTTCAGCCGGCAGACGAGCTTTCGGCGGTGGACACGCGGTTTTGGGTAAGGACGTTCGCCGTGTCCTGGTCGGTTCCAACTTCAAAGTTGACGTCAAGCAGCATGCGGCCGTCGCTGGTGTTCGACGACTTCATGTAAATCATGCGGTCGACGCCGTTGACTTCCTGTTCGATCGGAACCGCTACCGACTGCTCAACTGCCTCAGCCGAGGCGCCCGGATAAGTGCCGGTGACGCGGATGTTGGGCGGCGCCAGGAAGGGATATTGTTCGACCGAAAGGCCGCGGATGGTAACCACGCCGATCAGTAGAATCATGACCGAAATGACGATCGAGACGATCGGCCGGTTAATGAAAAAGTTTGCCATCGCCCTCAGCTCCCTTGTTTGTTCTGAGCGGTGTTATTTGTTGCTGCAGCGGTAGATGGCTTGACTTCACTGCCGGGTCTGGCCTTTTGCATTCCTTCCACAATTACCCGGTCGCCCGCCTTGAGGCCCTCGAGCACGATGTAATAATTCTCGGCCTTGTCGCCGAGCCTTAAAGTCCGCACCTGAACCTTGTTTTGCGCGTCCACAATCATGACTGTCTTGGCGCCCTGCAATTCCTGAATGGCGCGCTGGGGCACGAGGATGGCGTTTTCTGCTTCTGAGACCGCGACGCGTACGCGGGCGAACTGTCCGGGCCGCAGGTAGCTGCCGGGATTCGGAAAGCTGGCCTGGACCTTCATCGTTCCGGTCGTGGGATCGACAATGCGATCGACCACCTTGAAGCTGCCGGGTTCAGGATGTTTGCTGTCGTCGGAAAGGATCAATTCAAACTTGACACTCGCGGCGCGTTTGCCAACCGTGTCGCGGTTGGTAATCTTGAGGAACTCGACTTCGCTGAGGTTGAAATCGACCAGCAGTGGATTCGACAACGAGACGGTGGCCAGCAAAGTCGCGTCGCCCCGTCCGACCAGGTTTCCCACATCAACTTGTTGAAAGCCGATAACGCCGCTGATGGGTGAGTAGATATCGCAGTAACTCAAATCCAGTTCCGCTTGTATCAGACGCGCTTTAGCTGCCTCAACTTCGGCTTGTGCTCGCTCAATGGTGTACTTAACTGATGCTTCGAGGTTAGTGAGGTTTGCTTGCCTCGCGTCGACGTTTGCCTGGGCTGATTTCTCAGCCGCGATCGCCGCGTCCAGCTCGATTTCCGTCACTGCCTTTTGCGCTGCCAGCGGCCTGAGGCGGTTCAGATCCTGCTGAGTCTTGCTGTGCACCGCTTCGGCATCGGCCAATTGCGCCTGGGCCTGGATGACGTCAGTGCGCTGCCGCGCCTGGGCCAAATCAGAGTTGGATTTTGCGACTGCGGCTTTAGCAGACTGGACGGTCGCCTGGAAAGGGCGCTTGTCAATGGTGAACAAGAGCTGCCCTTTTCTCACCGGCGCTGCCTTCCTTAAAGTGAGACCTTCGTCAGAACCCCTCGACGCGAGCTCGCAACTCGACGGTGTCATCGGCCTTGGTTTGGCCCACGTACTCGCTATAGATGGGGACGGTTCTTTGCTCTATCTGCTCGACTATGACCGTCGGCGGTGGCGGCGCAGCGGCGGCTTTGGATGCATCTTTCTGGTTGCATCCGGCGCTGATCGAAATTGTGGCGATCAGGGAGACTGTTACCAAAACCGTAAGCGTGCGACTGTGCTGAATGTTCATGGTTAACTCCTGATGGCGGCGACCCGATTGACCCGGAACGATCTGGTTCGTTTGCTCAGTCTCTTTTAGTCACTTGCACCCTCGATTATTAGTTTTTCGGCTACCAGAGCAATCGGGTTCCTGGCAGCGGCGATGGGCGAATCTTATGTCCGCGTCCGAGAGCGCATACCTAGCAAAATTGACAGTGTTTTGGGCCCGGGAAGATCGAGGAATCTGGCAGCCGCACGATGGCAAAAGAGCTCCTGATCGCGTTTGGAATTATGGGAATCTGCCTGGTAATTCACGTTACCGGCATAATTCTGCGTCGGCGAAGAGCTGGTTCGGCGGCGTCAAAGAATTGAAGAGCGGGTCGGTTTCGCGTACGCCGCGGTGTCTGCTGATCATCAGTTTTTGCCGCAGTCATTACTCTGCACCTGAGCGAAGCTATGATCTGGGCAGTCTTTTATAGCTCGGCATGGGCTGTTTCAGGATTTCGAAACGTCCCTCTACTTCTCTCTGAGTTCCTATACTACGGCTGGTTACGGAGAGGTTCTGCTACCCCGAAGCTGGCGCCTGTTGGGAACGATTGAGGCCATCTCGGGAGTGCTGCTGTGCGGACTTTCGGCGGCTTTTCTGTTCGCGCATTGTAAACGCTCTGTTTCGCTTTGGATCGCACCGATTCCGGAGCGAGCAAGCCATAAGACCAGAATCGTGAATTTGTGTCTGAGGAAGATTAGCCAGGCTCGCTGACTTACGTTTTTTGTCTTACGCCGTACAGACAAGCTTCGAATAGTCGGAATAGAGTCCGGCCCATGGAGGGCGGTGCGGTGAGAGAAGGCGAAGATATCTACAGGCTATTGCGACTGTTGCAAGCGCGAAACCAAGTGGACTCTTATCCAGCGTGTCTTTCACAACTTCTGGAAGTGTTTGGAGTGTGGCGCTGAGCGCGTGGCTTCAAACCGCTGATTCTTGATCAAGATCTTGCCTTGACTGCGTGCCTTACGATCAGGCATGAGCTACCCAGCAACACACTCAACGGAGCACTAGCAGACTCTTCCCGGGCTGGCGCCCCGGGACTTATGCGTTCGGTGCGCTACGCGCACTCGCAGCTCAGATCAGGAATACTAGCTGCACCAAAAATGTCGATGGGCCGAGTTAGCCCCCTTGTGCGCCTCGGCCCACCGGGAAGGTGTGTTTAACGTGCACTCTTGTCGCCAAAGAATGCATTTCACCCCTCCCACTCTGGTGTGAGAGCCGACGACTACGACCTCACACCTTTCTTCCGTTTCGCGCGAATGCGTCTCATGCGCGCGTATTCTTAATTTCTTCGGCATCACTCCCGTTATCGCTATGCGGATAGGTCCCCAAACTTTCCGACTTCCAGCTGACCCCGTTGAAACCATTTCAACGCCTGACTCGCCGCAATCTCAAAGACGAAAGGGTTGGTCGAGTCGACTGGATCAGCCCCGAACAAGGCGCTATCCTCGCACCAAAGCCAGAGGGCGAAACACTGTCAAAATTGACAGGCTCCGGCTCTCTATTGCAGGATCCTTTTTCAGTGTCGAAAACTGTGGCTCGACAGCAAGCTGTGGGCTGGAAGAGTCCGGCGAGCGCGCCCGAGGCTCCCAAACATTCGACGCAGCAACGAATACGGAGCGCGAGTGTGGTTTCTAAATCCTTGTCCCCTGTCAAAGTTACAGTAGATCGTCCGGGCGTTCAGGCTTAGAGTGCGGTTCATATGTCACCGTTCACGGGACTTATCACAATACGAGTTGGCTCACGCGATATCACATTCGTTTGTACCTTCGCAATTCGCTTTGGATATTGCCTGCTTTAAGCATCCCGCTCGCTCTGATCACGGTCTCGTTGCTGACGCGCTACGAAAGAGGCTATCGGTTCGCAATCCCAGATCAGTCCGGAAACCGCACGGACGATCATGAGCACCATAGCGGCGTTCGACTTTCACTCTGGTGGCCCTGGTCGCGTCGGCACTGCTGGTAACGGTGCAACTGGCGAGCGCACAAATCACCCCACGGATAATTGGCATGGTCTATCGCAATGCTTACCTAAAATGGGGGCTGGCGCTGTTCGTCTTTACCTTTACCTTTTCTATCGGCGTTTTGGTTCGCATCGACGAAACGGTGCCGCGTGTGGCCTACCGTTTTGGCGGGCTATGGCTTCCTACTCAACCTCGCGCTCTTCGTTTTCTTTATCGATGGTGTGGGGAAAACCTTGCGGCCCAGTTCAGCGGTCCGAGCAGTGGCCCTGATTGGTCGCGAGGTCATCAGCAACATTTACCCATCTCGGACTCGAACCGGATGCCGCTGCGCCGCGCGCAATCAAGGCCGTCGGCGACGAGCCCAGGCGGACCGTGCTCAGTGAGGTGGACGGAGCCGTGCTCGCATTTGATCTCAAAGGATTGGTTTCACTGGCGGAACGATCGGGAATTGTCTTATTGAATTAGTGCCGGAAGTCGGCCAGTTCATCGCTTGACGGCGATCCGCTATTCCAGGATTTATCAGGGCGGCGACAACCTTTCTGACGAGCGCTTGCGCGATTCAGTGGCGGTGGGCCTGGAACGCACCCTCGATCAGGGATCCGATGTTTGCGTTTCGCATTATTGTGGATATCGCGAGTAAGGCGTTGTCGCCCGCCATTAACGATCCAACCACGGCAGTTCTGGCCATCGATCAGATTCATCATCTCTTGCGCGACATTGGCAAGCGATCTTTGGCCGAAGGACGCGAGGCAGATCGAAACGGTCAAGTCCGTCTACATCTATCGCACGCCAAATTGGGAAGACTTTGTGCAACTGGGGACGACGGAGATTCGGCAGTATGGCGATGACAGCATTCAGGTGCAACGCCGCCTGCGCGCGATGCTCGAAGATCTGATGGAGACCTTGCCTGAACGGCGCGCGCGGATCCTGCACAAGGAATTAGCCCTGCTGGCGACCTCATCGAAGCGAGCGCTTTCTGGATCTGGATGATCAGGAATTGGCCGAATCGGGCACCTGCAGGGAATTGGTGGAACCTATGACGAGGTTCACGAGAGCGACCCACCAGCCGTCGCGCAATTAGAGCAATGGAGGACAATTCGTATGATCTGCTTTCTGAATCAGACCTTGTCCTCGGCTCTGCTGATGGTGGTACTCATCAAGATCGTAGTCTGTTGCCTGGACCTTACTGACCAGACATTAGCGTCACCTCACCATGCGCCCACCTGATCCTGTTCAAAAGTGACGGTTGTCAGCCCTGCGGCGTCCACCTAAGATTTAGCTGAATCCGCGTGGTGCTGAGAGCTCGTAACGCCAGAAGTCGCTCTTTGACGCCAGGGACTGCGTTTACGTCGGCTGCGATGGTAAAGCGGACAGGTCGAACTTCACTGAGAAGTTCTCGCCTCGGAAATTTCGAAGGTGCCGTAGACCGCAAAAGCCTTGGTACGTCTGTCGTACCGGTGCTAGACTACGCCCCAGATAATTGTCGCCAAAAGGAAGTTCACACTCTTCCCGACTGTGGACATTCTCGATTCCTGATTTTAAGAGAACGAGACTTTGCCACTCAGATTTGGTAGAGAGGCATGAGGCAACTTATCCACCGCCCCCGACGCCAGCAGGCTCCCTCTCGCGCGAGGTCATTCTTGTGTCTTTCGTTCACACCAGCTAAACAACGCCAGCCAAGATACCTGCTGTTATTCACTTCTCTCGTATTCAGCTGTTCGGTTCATGCCCAATCCAACTGCGTCACTAGAGGGGCAAGTTACAGATCAGAATGGCGCCGTTGTGGCCGGCGCTGAAATCAATGCCATCAGTCGCGAAATCGGGATATCGCGCACGTCAACGACCGACGATGCGGGCAGGTATCAAATCGCTCGCTCTACCGGTCGGCTCCTATCGCGTTGAGGTAAAGGCCGCGGGTTTCAAACTCAGATTATCGAGAATTCGCGGATCGAAGTAGGACGCCGGACTCACGCAGAACTTTCAACTTCAGGTAGGCGACGTTTCTCAGATGGTAGCGGTGCCGACTAATCATGAGTTGCTCGAGCAATCGAGCATGGCAGTCGGTCAGGTGGTGGATCAACAGATGGTCAGGAGACGCCGCTGAACGGGCGCTACTTTTTGGATCTGGGCTCTGCGCGGTGCCGGGATCAGTCACGCCTCCCCAGGGAGCTTTCTCGGCGTCTCCATCGCGCGGTGTGGGCTCGCTGGCCATCAACACCGGCGGCAATCGGGAGGAAACCGTCAACTACCATGGTTAATGGCATCACGCTCAACAACCTGACCTTCAGTTCGATTAGCTTCCAGCTGCCGATCAATACCATTCAGGAATTCAAACTCGACAACTCAACCTTCAGCGCGCAGTACGGTCAAAGCTCCGGCGCGATCGTCAACATCGCCACGCGCTCCAGGCGCTAATCGAATTTCACGGTGAAGTGTTTGAGTTCTTTCGCAACGATGCGCTTGACGCCCGCAACTTCTTCGAATTCACCTCGAACCAGCCGCGCGCCATTCAAGCGTAACCAGTTTGGCGGAAACCTGGGCGGCCCGATCATCAAGAAGAAGCTCTTCTTTTTCTTCGCTTATGAGGGTCTGCGCCAGCGTCAGGGACTGAACGCTCAACAGCGTTGTCCTGAGCGACGCTCAGCGTGCATCGGTCACAGATCCGGTGATCGCGAGACTGGTCGAACTGGATTCCGCGAGCGAACTTTATCGACTCGTCAGGGCACGCCGCGCTTTGTCAGCTCGGCCAGCGCGCCGGTCAACGTCGATCAGTGGACGACGGACATCAACTTCAACTTGAGCGAACGAGACAGGCTGCATGGATATCACGCCGTTCAACGAGCAGAAGTCAGCGAACCAACCCGGACCGGCAACACGATCCCTGGGTTTGGTAACACCAGCCGCGCCTCTGCGGCAGATCTTCACCTTGAACGAAACACACACTTTCGGCACCAACGTCGTCAATGAGGCGCGCGCCGGCTTCAACCGGTTTTCTTCGAGCACCACGCCGAATGCGCAACTCAACCCCGCAGATTTCGGGATTCTTAACGGTGTTAGTCAACCGATCGGCTTGCCGCAGATAAGCGTTGCCGGCGGCGGGCTCGAATTTCGGCGGCCCGTCCGCCCAGCCGTCGGGCCGCGGCGATACCACGTTTGTCGTGGCGGACACGCTTAAGTTGGCTTTACGGCCCGCATTCGCTGAAGTTCGGCGGCGAGTACCGGCAGTTTCTGAACAATAATTTCCGTCAGGGCACAGGCTCTTTTAACTTCGCTACGATCGCCGCCTTCCTGGCCGGCACGGCGAACTCTTTCAGCGTGACGCTGGGCAGCCAGACGAGCAGCATCGCCCAGGGCGCGCTGGGTTTCTTTGTCCAGGACAATTACAAAGCTGCGACCGAATCTGACGTTTGGAGCTTGGGTCTGCGTTACGAATGGAACATGACGCCCAGCGAGCGTTACGATCGGTTCATCGTCTTCGATCCCGAGACACGCTTCGCTGGTGCGCGTCGGCACGAACATCGACGAGATCTATCACGCAGAACAACAAGAACTTTCAACCTCGCGTCGGCTTTGCGTGGACGCCCTTCAAGAACGGCAAGACCGTGCTGCGCGGAGCCTACGGGATCTATGTCGACCAACCAATGACCAGTATCGTAGCCGGCGACCAGCGGAAATCCTCCCCTGGCAATGCCGCTGACATTTACCGGAACGATCCGTCTCGACAACGCCATCAGTGTCGCCGGGCTCGGCGGGTCTTGGCGCCGCAGACGATCGATCATGATTTTGACAATGCTTATATGCAGTCGTGGAATCTGAACGTGCAGCACGAGCTTTCAAACATTTGTCTTGATGGTCGGCTACATCTGGCTCGAAGGGCACACACCTGATCACGCGGCGCAACATCAACCAGCCCGTGAACGGTGTGCGTCCCTATACGTCGTTGTCCAGTTCCAGCCCGATATCTGCCCGGCAGCCGCTCTCGGCAACATCACTCAGGTCGAGGGACTCCGGCAACTCCAGTTACAACGCCCTTGGGTGACGGCCACGCAGACGGCTCACCAAGAACCTGCAATTCGACGCTTCCGTACACCTGGTCCAAGTCGCTTGACTACAATTCTTTCAGCACCGGAGGGATCGTGGCCCAGAACAGCTATGACGTGTGCCGGCAGTCGCGGATTGTCTGACTTTGATGCTCGTCACCGGTTTGTGATCAGCGCCTTATACGAATTGCCATTTCAGCGGCAACCGGCTGGGTGGAAGGCTGGCAGCTGGCCGCCATCGTGCAGTCACAGAGCGGCAATCCGATAAACATCGTCACGACGAACAGCACGGTGAACGGCGTGGCGGGCACCCTGCGGCCTGACGTGAATGGTCCGATCAATATTCTCGGCCGCGTTGATGCCTGGTTTGACACTTCAGTGTTTACGCCGGTCGCGCGTTTTGGCAACCTGGGCCGAAATGTGGTTATCGGGCCGACCTTTAACAACACCGATTTTTCGATCACCAAGAACACGAAATTCGGCGACACGTTGCGACTGCAATTTCGGGCCGAGTTCTTCGACGTTTTTAATCATGCGAACTTTGGCCAACCCGGCAACGTAGTCGGCAGTCCCTCGTTCGGGCGAATCACGAACACACGGTTTCCGACCGGCGAATCCGGTTCGTCGCGACAGATACAGTTCGCGTTGAGACTGATCATTTTAGGCGGTCGGCGATGATTCTCCCCAATCCACGACAAGGCATTCTCTGAGCTCGGGACGCTCAGCGTCTTCGCTCCTCAGCAAACAGTCGCACAGCCGGGGCCGTCAAACGGAGTCGATCTTTCTGTCGCTCCTCGCTCTGACACTGTCTTTTCCCTCGGGCGCCATGGGCCGGCAGGCCGCCAGGCGGAGTCCTGATCCTGACGGGGATCCGATCCCAATTTCCCCGGCTTCGCTAGTTCTCACCAGGAATATTCAGTCAGCCCTGCGAGACCGTTCGCCCGACCGGCGGTCGGGGATGGCACGAGCTGAACCGGCAAAGCCTGGCCAGCCATCGACCCTCAGTCGAGAGGCCGCGACGATAAACGACTAGTCAGTTATCGAAGCGGTAATGCCGACAAGCGCATCGATTTGGAGTGCTCGTGTTTGTCGCGAGGCGATTTCGCCTGCTCGCGGAGAAAGATCCTTCGGTGTTTGCGGGTATCCCAAATCTTTTATGACTTTGATAGTGAGC
>ERZ1370068.6224-contig-5220_pt1 | contig 57218 bp, 75 predicted proteins | sample MGYA00561227_ERZ1370068 | MGnify/ENA primary metagenome ERZ1370068 (study PRJEB38410, sample SAMEA6850437) | metagenome | study: Metagenomic assessment of the ecological functions of the soil: analysis of the soil microbiota associated with the... | reverse complement strand
GTATTACTTCGTTCAGTTACGTATTGCTGGCCCGCGAGGCCAGCTGGTCCTGCATCGTCTCCAGCTCTTCGAGGCGCCGGCGGAGCGCGCCGGAGCTCCTCCTCGTCGATCCGCGTGGTGTCGCGGACCACCTCGCGCACCACTTCGCGGTCGACCGGGACCTCGCTGCACGATCTCCACCGGAACGTCCCGGACGATCTCCCTGACCACCTCGACCGGGACCTCGCGCACCGACCTCGCGCGTCGACCGGCACCTCCCGCATCGACCTCGACGGGCACCTCGCGGACCACCTCGCGCTCGACCGGGACCTCGCGCGACCACCTCCTTCAGGATCTCCACCGGGCACCTGCACCGGCACCTCGCGGATCACCTCCACCTCGCGCACCACCTCGACCGGGACTTCTTCACCACCTCCCCGTACGACCTCGCGGTCGACCGGGACCTCGCGCACGACCTCCTTCACCACTTCCACCGGGACTTCCCGGACCACCTCGCGGTCCACGGGCACTTCCCGCACGACTTCCTTCACCACCTCGCACCGGCACCTCCTGGACCACCTCGCGGTCGACCGGGACCTCGCGCACGACCTCTTTCACCACTTCCACCGTGACCTCCCGGACCACCTCACGCTCGACCGGGACTTCCCGCACGATCTCCTTGAGGATCTCCACCGGCACCTGCACCGGCACCTCCGCGGACGACCTCCACCTCGCGCGACCACCTCGACCGGGACTTCGCTTCACCACCTCCGCACGACCTCGCGGTCGACCGGGCACTTCCGCGGACGACCTCCTTCACCACCTCCACCGGCACTTCGCGGATCACCTCCCGGTCAACCGGCACTTCCCGACGACCTCGACCTCGCGCACCACCTCGACCGGGACCTCGCGCACGACTTCCTTCACGACCTCGACCCGGAGGACGGCGGCGACCGGTTGGGCGCGTCGCGAGGGGAGGAGGCGACGACGCCGGCCGCGAGCTGCGCGGCGAGCAGCTCGCCGGCCGTGGCGGCGCTGTCCGGCGGATCGGCCCACCAGGAGGAGACCGGTCCACTGGTCGCCCGCGCGCAGCGGCAGAACGCCGGCCGTCCCGATGCCCTTGCCCGGCTTGCGTCAGCCAGAGAGGCTCGCCCCGACCGAGCACCTGCTTGACCTTGTCCGCCGGGACCCGCGAGAGCGCCATGCTCTCGGGCGCCGCGACGACCCACGACAGGGCGCCGCCCGTCCCGGGCACGGCCAGAGCGGCCCCACTCCATGCCCGTCGGCGCGCGCCACGCCGGGCAGCATCGCCTTCGCCGCATCCGCCGGCGCGCCCTGTACTGCCGGAGCGCATCCTCGAGCGCGGCCGTCAACGGCTCGAGCAGGCGCATCCCGTCATCGGGCGAGGCGCTGGAGGGGCGGCCGCCTCGCCGTCGGGGCGGCGCCGCCCGGCCCGACCTCGGCCTTCTTCAGAAGCTCCATGAACAGGCGGGCGCCGCGAACGCTCATCACCTCGACGCCCGGCGGCTTGATGGACAGGAGCCGCTCGTACGCTCGCTCGTCGCCGCTGACCTCGAGAACGAGGTTCGCGCTCGGTCTTGAACACCTCCATGGCGTTCTTCACGATCGGGAGCTGGAGGCTCTTCGCGAGCTTGCCCCCTCGGAGCGGTCGCTGGCATCGGCAACGATCGGCGATCGTGACCCCCGGGATGGCGCGCAGGGCCTCGATGGCCTGGACGAGGTGGATCCCCGTCCCGACCAGCCTCCTACCTTGTAAGCGCCGCTGGGGGGGGCTGGCGGCATGGGAGCATTATATCGCAGGGCGGCCCGGACTCGTAGATATTGTGAGACATTCGAGAATGCCCTCCGTAGGCCCCGTCGGCCTACCGGCCAGAGCGCTGCCGCCGGCGGTGTCGGCGGCATAGTCCACGCACACGAGGAACGACTTCCCGGACCAGGACCACCGTATTCCCCGAGCCCACCGGGAAGCCCGGTGGCGGGGCAGCGCGTTGCCATACGTGGGGCTGTAGCCGTAAGCTCGCGGAGGTGGACTGGGTCTGGATCTCGAAGGCGACGACGCCCCCGTCCATGATGAGTGGGGTTGAACTCCACGTGCCCGCCCGAGTAGACGAGCCCGTGGATCTCCGATCCGCAGGCGCTCCCCATGTCCGCGCAGACCCCTGCGGGTTAGTTCAACGGATTGGCGGTCGGCTGGGGCGCGAGGTTCACGGCGTCAGCCGGTCGAGACAGACGTAGCCATACGGCTGCCGCTACCGGCGGTAGACGTCCGATTCGCCGACCACGATCCCGCGCCGGCTCGTGCCAGAGATCGTCGGCCCCCTTCGCCACACCCGCACGACCCGTTCCTTCCGACCACGACCGCGCCGTGGAGGTCGCGCGGCCTGGAGCGTGAAATCCCAGCTGGCCGCTGCATGCCCGTCCAGAGGCGCGGCCGTCCCGCGCATCACATAGACCACGCCGCAGTCCTGCCGGCGTGTAGTTCGCGTTCGGGCCAGGTGAGGCTCCCGTGAACACCATCCCTGTGTTTCCGCCGCTGGCCGCCAGGCACGTCGCCGCGGTGCCGTGGCGGGTCGTATCCGCAGCCGGGCGTCCCCGTTCTGCGAGTCCGCCGGCCTTCACGCAGGCATGGGCGGTTGCCGCCGCAGATGGCGTTCGAGAACACCGCGGGGTCGCACGGCGTGCTCAGGGCGCAATCGAAGTAACCGTGGTGTACGTGACCTCCCCGCGTCGCAGTTGCCTTTGCCCGTGTCGCCGGCGACGACTAGCCGCTTGCCGCCCGGATACGGGGTAGCCGTAGTTCTGGCCAGCGGGGACGGTTGCCGACCGTTTCACCGTGCAGGTGACACGTCGATCGCCGAGCAGCCCAGCTGGGGCCACTGGGCAGCTCATCGTACGCCGCGGGGCCGCCCGGGTACTCGTTCGGGTCCGCGGGCACGATCGAGGGGTTCCCGTTGCGGTTCGCGGGCTCGTTGCATAGCCGGGCGGATTGTCCTGGCTCGAGTTCGAGCAGACGTGCTTCCAGGGGTTGTCGATCCCGAGGACCCCCGCACCCGAGCCCGTCCCTGACCGTTCGCCGCCGTCCCCCAGGCCGTGAGGACCGCCGTCTCGTTCGTGTCGCGGGCGGGCGACCGGCTCAGCTCGGGTCCTCGATCGCCGCGGGCACCAGGGGGCTGCAGTCGTTGTCGATGACCGCCGAGTAGATCCCGGCCCCGTGGCCGACCCCGTTGAAGAGCAGCTTGGCCAGCCCGGCGCCGCACCCTGGGTAGGAGGACGAGTTGCCGGGGTCGGTCCACTGCGTGAACCCGCATCCGCTGTCGGCGGCGGCGCGCACTCGTCCCGCGCCCGGTTCGAGCCCGGCCTCGGCCAGGGCTTCGGCCTGGGCCTGCAAACTTGTAGTTGACTCCGGTCGTCATCTCGACCCTCGACAGAGAGGCGCGAACGAGAAGCTCAGGATGCCGAGGATGAGCATCGCGATGACCGCGATGATGAGGGCCGATCCGCGCTGGTCGAGCCTGGTCGAGTTCACGGTGAGCCTCCATCACGAGCGATTCCGGAGCGTGACTTCCGCGTCTGGAGCGTGCGGCTCACCGTCTGCCCCGCGATCACCTGCTGCGCCTGGACCGAGATGCCGATCCGCCCGATGTTGTCCGCCTGGGACTGGCTCGACAGCGGGCGCCCGAAAGCGGTGCTGCACGGGTTGGGCTGGCCGGCGCACGGCCCGAAGTTCGCTCGCGGGTGTAGGTGAATGTCAGGCCATTGATGTCCACGGCCACCATCGCCACGGGTCCTGTCCATCGTCCCGTGTGATGCACTGGGGACCCCGGCGGGCAGTTCACGGTCGAGAGCGCATAGAGCACGTCCTCCTCGCCACGGTCAGCCGCCGATGCCGGTGAGGTGATGCGTCTGGCCAGCCCGCCGATCCGCCCGTTGTGGTTGCGGTCCGAGCGGATCCGCAGCGTGGTCGCCGTCGCCTGCCCGAAGGGGATCGCATAGAGCCCGGTGCACCCGGGGCCGCCGACGCCGTTGGCGGTCTCCCAGGTCGGGGTGCCCGACCCGGCGAGCCTGGCGGTGCAGTTCGCCACCTTGACCCCGTCACAGTCCACGGTCGAGGACGTCGAATAGTCAAACGCGCAGACGGTGGCGTCCCGGCCTGCGGATCGGATCTCGCGGACCATGAAGTCCATCGCCGCGCGCACATTCTGCTGCACCTCGGCCGACTCCGATCCGATGAAATAGGCTTCCTGCGCCTTACCCCATGTGCCAACGACACCGACCATCACCAGAGCGAAAGAGCGCCATGAGTGACGACCAGCTCGGTCAGGCTGAGTCCGCGCCCGTCGCGAGGTAAGAACGTCGCCTTGCGAGACATGTTCGGCGCCCTCAATTCGGAGCGGATGGTCACGACGGTGGTTTCTGTAGATCCGGGTTCGGGACGGATCCGCTGAACTCCACGACCGCAGTGATCGTCGTCGTGGTGCCGGTCGGCGTGCCCGGCTGGACCGCCACGCAGCGACCGAATCCGGCGAATCCGTCACCGGGCGCGAGGTGCCGCTGCAGTCGGTGGGCAGGGTCCCCGACGATCCGTCGAAGCTCAGGCTAGAGATGCTTCCATAGTCCGCCGCCTGGCGCGTTCGATCGCCTCCCGAGCTCAGGAGGGTCGCCGTCGTCTGAAATCCACTCGCCACGACGCCATACAAGGCATAGGGGAATCGACGCCGCAAGAGCGAGAAGGGCCACGGCCATGAGGACCATGGCAACCATCAGCTCCACCATGGTGACGCCGCGCTGGTCGTGTCTTTCATCGGGCCTCCCTTCTCAACAGCCCCGCCACCCGGACGCCTCCATAGAGCGTCACGATGATGGTGTTCCGGCAGGACGCGGGAGAGGTGTCGACGGTGAAGTTCGTGGCAGCCACCCCGCCCGGAAGGATCTCGATTCCCCGATTGGGTCGAAGGCAAGGGTCGGCGCGGTCGACACGACCGTCCCGCTCGCAGACAACGGCTGCCAGTCGTAGCCGGAGACGACGGCCCCGTTGCACAACGGGGTCGTGTCCGCCTGTCCCGAATACGATACTGGCTCGACCCGAACTCGATGCAGTGGTTCGAGCTCCCTGGGTGATGGCGAGCTGTCGAGCCATTCGGATCGCGCCCGCAACGTTCTCGGCAGCACCCTTCACCATCAGGACCTGCGCGCACGTTGAGAGCCACGGGTATACCGCGAAGCCGAGGATCGCGACGATCGCCAGAACGACCATCAGTTCCACCGCGGTCAGCCCAAGCTGAGCTCCCGGCCCAGGCCACCACCCACTCTATGGGACTCGCTCAAGCAAGACCACTCTCAAATTCCAGACGCACACGGCGTGCTTTCGTCGCTGGCCCGTTCCAGAAACACTCGCGTCAACCTCGCCGGGACCTCGTCGCTCTTCCGCGGGTAGGCCGTCACGCGGTTGCGGCCGGCCCGCTTCGACTCGTACAGCGCCTCGTCAGCCGCCCACACGATCTCGTCCGAGTTCCGGCCGTCCTGAGGGAAGGCCGCCAGCCCGATGCTGACCGTGATCGGGTTCAGGCTGTCCGGGGCCATCACGCTCGACTCCACGCGCCGCCGGAAGCGCTCGGCGAAGACCAGCCCGTCGGCCTTGCCGGTCTCCGGCAGGATGAACGCGAACTCCTCGCCGCCCACCCGGCAGGGCACGTCGCCCTCGCGCGACGCCGACCGCATCAGCGCCCCGAGCGCCCGCAGGACCGCGTCGCCCTTCGGGTGCCCGAACTCGTCGTTGAACTTCTTGAACCCGTCGATGTCGATCATCAGCAGGCTGAACGCGTGCCCGAAGCGGCTGGACCGGCTGATCTCTCGCGGAGCACGCAGGTCGAAGCTCCGCCGGTTGCCGACCTCCGTGAGCTCGTCGGTGTGCGACATCTCGCGGAGGCGGAAGTTCGCCAGGCGGAGCTCCTCCACGATCGCGTCGGACCGGGACCCGCTCGCCCGGAGCCGCTCCAGCTCGTCGTCGAGGTTCCGCTGCATGTGGCCCAGCACGTCGCTGTAGATCATGTAGAAGCCGGCCAGCCTCGAGGAACGCCAGGAACGCGAGGAGCGCGAAGAAGACGGGCGCGCCCTTCGGATAGAGCGGCGCCGTCACGGTGGTGGGCAGCAGGACCGGCAGTCCCAGGTAGATCAGGAACAGCAGGGGGCAGCAGCCCGCCATGAGGACGCGCGAGCAGGAACTTCTTCCGGACGCCGCGGCCCGGCTGAAGTAGCGCGCGCGCCGGACGGTTCTGGACGCGTCGCGCTCAGCCAAGGTACCACTCCATGATGGGCCGGCCCCAGACGGCCGCCACGATGCCTCCGACCGCCAGGAATGGCCCGAAGGGCAGGTACTCGCCGAAGTGTCGGCGGCCCGAGACCAGCAGGACGGCGGCCACCACGCCCCCCAGCATGATCCCCACGAACGCCGCGACCAGCCCGCCGCCGACGCCGAGCACGGCCCCGATGAGCCCGGCGAGCTTGATGTCCCCCCGCCGAGGCCAGTGCGTCCGAGCACAGCGTGGCTCACCCAGGCCACGCAGGAAGAACAGGCCGCCGGTGATGATGCAGCCGGCGACCACGGCGTCCACCTGGCTCAGGACCCGGAAGGTCAGCGGCCAGTCCGGCGCCGTCAGCGTCGCCAGGTTCACGACCGCGAGCTGCCGCCCTACCACGCGCCCCCACGCCGCCGCCCAGTAGACGTCGAGCCGGCGGCGCTCCGCCGGATCGACTCTCCTCCTCGCCCTCGACGGCGGGCGGCGTCGCCGCGGGCCGCGGCGCTCGGCCGCGCACCGCACGATCGCGGCGAACGACGAGCCGCCCCGATGACCGCGCCGACGCTCCCGCGGCCGAGGCCCTCCGGCGCGAGGACGCAGGCGCCAATCACGCCCGGCAGCGTGATCCGATCCGGGATCCGCCGCGTCTCGAGGTCCGTGAACGCGCGACGCCACCATGCGCCAGACAGAGGAGGAAGGCGCGCAGCGCGTCCCAGGTCGGGCCGAAGCTGCCACAGGACCAGCAGGCCGAGGGCGACCGCCAGCGCCTCGACCAGCGGGTACCGCCAGGAGATGGTCACGCCGCACGCCCGGCACCGCCCGCCCAGCACGAGGTAGGACACGAGCGGGATGTTGTCCAGCGGGCGGATGGGGCTCTGGCAGGCCGGGCAGTGGGACGCGGGCAGGACGATGCTCTCCCCCGCGGCAGCCGGGAGATGCAGACGTTCAGGAAGCTCCCGAGGAGCGCCGCCAGCATCACGCCCCGCCGGCCAGGCCACGATGGGCGGCAGAGCCATGCGTCATGCCGCGTCCCCGTCGGCGACCGCCGCGTCGCCGCTGGAGCGCGCGCGCCAGCACCTGAGGCCACCGGCCGCGATCGCGGAGCGCGGCAAAACCCTCCGGCGCCAGCAGGCGCTCGACGTCGGCGCGCGTCACGCGACACGTCCGCGTCGCCGCCCGCGAGAACCAGGCGTGTCGAGCGCCTGGAAGCGCTCGAACACGCGGATCGCGCTCGCCACGGCGAGCGTGTCCCGCTCCGCCGGCAGGGGCCCGGGCGCGGCCACGCCGGAGCGTCGAGCCCATGAGGCTGATGGCGTCGACCCACGCCTTCACGCCGGCACCTGGGCGGGCGCCGGTCCCGCATGATCCGCAGCGTCCGGTCCAGCACCTTCACCAGGCGCGGATCGAAGGTGCGGCCCGCTTCGTCCCGCACGAACGCGCGCACCTGCGTCCAGCGGGATCGCCTTCTTGTAGGCGCGGCGCGACGTCATCGCGTCGAACACGTCGGCGAGGCACGCCAGGCGGCTCACCGGGTGCTGGCGCCAGCCTTCCCGCACGAAGGGGTAGCCCTTGCCGTCGTAGCGCATGTGATGCTCGAACGCCACGATCAGCGGGAGCCGGTTGGACCCCGGGAGCCGCGCGAGAAGATCGGCTCCGAGGACGCGGATGGCGGCACATGATCCGCCACTCTTCCGCATCGAGCAGGCCGGGCTTCCGCAGCACGTCGAGCGGGATCGCGATCTTCCCCAGGTCGTGCAGCATCCCGGCCATCCCGAGCTCCCGGAGGAGCTCGTGCGGGCGACCGAGCGCGAGGCCGATGCCCATCGAGATCACCGGCGACGTTGACGGAGTGGTACAGCGTGTACTCGTCGTACGACTTGATGCTCGCCAGTCTTAGCACGAGTCCCGGGTGCCTGCAGCATCTGTTCCAGCATGGTGGAGGTGTACACGCGGAGCGTGCCGACGTGCTCGAGGCTCAGGGCGCGGCGCGCCCGGATCAGCGACTCGACGTCGCGCAGCACCTCGATCGACCCGTAGTAGGCGCGGCGGGCGACCCCTCCCCGCTCTGCCGGTCCGGCTGGCTGGGCGGCGCCAGGTGGAGGTGGCTCGAGCCGCCAGCTGGCGGTCCACTCGCCGATCGACGGCCCGACGCCCTTGGTCAGCGCCTCGAGGAGGGCGTCGATCTCGCGTATCCTGGAGGCCGCTCCGTGAATGCGATGGCGCCGAGCCCGCGCTCCTGCTGGCAGGTCTCCAGGAAGCGGCGGTAGAGGAGGCTCTCGCGCGGCAGGATCCGGTCGTTGGCGACGAGAAGGTCGCCCATGAAGCGGTAGGTCAGGCGTCCATGCCCGGCCAAGATAGAGCCGTCAGCGCCTGGAAGAGCATCTGCTTGGCCCGATGCGTCTGGGGATGGGTCGGCAGGTAGAGACCGCGGCGCCCGCAGCATGCCGTGAAGATAGGTGAAGATGAGCTGCGGATCGGGCGCGGCGGCGTCACTCATCGCTCGGATCCTCGTCGTCCGTGCGCGCGCGGCCAGCGCGGCCGCAGCCGTCTCCCGGAGCCGGCGCTCGGCTCGCTGCCAGGGCCAGACGCGCCGCCGAGCCAGCGCTTCGAGCGCCTCGCAGGCGCCCGGCGCGTCCCGATGCGCCGCCAGCGCCTCGACGGCCTCCTCGCGCAGGGGCAGATCGGCCCGAGCCGCCGCCGCGCCGACCGCCACGTCCCGCAGGACCGGCAGCGCCTCGTCGCGCCGAAGCGCGCCGAGCGCATCGGATCGCCTCCAGCCGAACCTCCGGGTCGGCGTCGCGTCGGCACAGTCGCGAGGATCGGCCGCGCGGCCCGGGCGGGCGACCAGGGCGCAGCGCGCGCGCAGGCCTCGATCCGCACCCGCATGTGAGGGATGGCCCAGCAGCGCGGACCACGGGCTGAACGCGGCCTCGTCTCCGATCTTGCCCAGGACGTGGACAACATTGCGCACCAGGAACCAGCGGGGTCCTCGAGCCACCCTACGAGAATGGGCACGATGGACGGGCCCACCTTGGCCAGCACCTGGCACATCCGGGCCCGACCTGGCGGTCCCGCTCCTCGCCCAGGAGCGCGATGAACTCCTGGACCGCACCGCGGGCGACCAGGCCGAGGTACTGCGCGACCAGGGTCAGCTGCCGCTCGTTGCCGACGTGCTGGCGCAGCAACCCGCCAGCAGCGCGACGTAGCTGCGCCCCTCCCAGGCGCTCCTGCAGCCCGGCGAGACGGCTCGAATGTGCTCCGGCGTCCGTCCGCCGCCCGTCTGGAGCGCTTCCCCGAGACGTCGTGAGGAGCTGCATCGGCCAGCTCGAGCCGGCCCCGGGTCGAGGCTCCTCGCCCAGAATCTCCTCGAGAGCATCCGTGGCTGAGGTCCCGTACTCCAGCCGTCGGCGTTGAGCGACGAGGGCCAGCAGGATCTCGGCGCTGCGATCGAGCAGCACGTCCGGCTGGCACGACGCCAGGATCTCATCGCGGAAGCTCCACGACCAAGCGGATCGTCGGCCTCGAGCACGACGCCGCTCGTCGACCAGGAGGCCGGCGAGTCGTCCGCACCGGACCGCGGAGGTGATGGCCTCGATCAGGCGGCGCCGCTGCACTTCCTCCCACGGGAACTCGAGGAGCTTCGAGCTCAGCGCCAGCAGCGACTCCTGCGGCACGAGGCGCGCGGCCACGTGGCGGATCTCGTCCTCGGTCATCTGGCTGAGCAGGTTGAGCGCGAGCACGTCGCGCCCGGCCAGCGGGATGAGGTGCTCGGCGAAGAAGGGCCGGAGCAGCTCCTCCGGGAGACCCAGCAGCGCCTCGACCAGCGTCCGGGTCCTCACCTCGCGATCCGGCGCCTGCTCGACCAGACCGTGGATCATCCGGACCGCCGCCGTAGAGACGGTCTGGGTCCCTCGGCGCCGGTCTCCTGGAGCCACGCGACCAGCGCGGTCCGGTCGTAGGTGAGATCCGCGAACCGTGCCTCGACGAGCCCGACGACCGTCTCGACGAAAAGGTCGACAGCGTCCCGGCCGGTCTGGAGCGCCTGCCGGGTGGCCTCCGTCGGATCCGTCTCGCCTCTCACGCCCGTCGCCGGGCGCCGCGATCCGCACCCGCAGGACGCTGCGACGCGGACAGGAATCCGCTCGCACCCCCAGAGCTGCCGGAGCTCTCCACCCGGCATGTTGAGGAGCTCGAGGAATGCCTGGAGCTCCCACTCCTCGACGGCGGCGTCGATCGTCGAGCTCCCGGATCCCGCGGCTCTCCAGATCGAACCGGAAGGCCTCTAGCGCGGGCCTCGACTGGTCCGGATCTCCGGCCCCGCCCAGACGAAGCGATCGGGCTCGACCCGGATGGAAAGGCGAGGCCCTGCTGGAAGAGTCGGCCAGCGAGCGGTGGAGCCGCTGGACCCACGTCGAGGCGATCTCGCTCCCGGCCGGATAGAGGCTGAGCGACTTGCGGGCAGCCATCAGGCCGCGGCAGGAACAGCTCCAGCATCGCGCTCGGCGCCGGCGCTTCCGGCCTCGGTCTGGGCGGCGTCGAGCGCACCTCGGGCGCTCATCGCATTCCCGTTCGGCCGACCAGCGTCGTCCGACCACCGCTACCGGAGGGGCCGGGCCCGGATACGCGACAGCTCGCCAGCCTCCTCCGATCGCCGGGGACGTCCTCGCGGGATTGCCGGGCCAGGCGCGCGAAGCGGCCGGTTCGCGTCCGTCTCGCGAACGAACACGACGGCCTCGCGCTCGGTGAAGACCAGCTGCCAGCCGCCCTGGGCCTGGAGCGTCTCGGTGAGCGGCGAGGCGCGGAGCGCCAGGATCGTCTGCACCTGCCACTTGTCCAGCACGGCCTGCCAGCGCGGGCTCACGTTGACCACGTCCAGGAACTCCTTCGAGCACCTCCGGCCCGTACACGTGCGTGCGCCCGTCCATGAACATCCGGTACTCGGGGATAGAGCCGCCAGAGCTCGTAGCCGCCCCATGCGTAGACGCTGAAGAGCCGGGGCGGCAGCCGGTTGTCCCGGATGAACGCCATCGTCCTGGCCGGGTACCGCCCCTCGTCGAGATCGAGGCGGAGCGGGTTCGTCGGCACCTGGGCCATGCCGACCCAGTGCGCCGACAGCGCGGTCAGGAGCAGGACGGCGCCGGCCACCAGAGGCGCCCCCGGGGCGGTGAGCGTCGGCGCCAGCGAGGGCAGGCGCTCGCCGCACGGCTGCCCGGACGCCTGCCCAGTCGACGCCGGCGCGACCTTGCCGCGATCTCCTGCAACGCGGCCGCGAGGAGCGGCGCGGCCACGATCGGCGAACAAGGGCACATGCCGCACCGAGGTGAGCCCGAGATTGGCGAAGACGAGGATCAGGCCGACATCGACCGCGCTGAGCCGGCCCCGGCCCCAGGCGAAGGCGGGGAACAGGAGCAGCAGCATCAGCTCGAGCGGCCGGAAGCTCGCGTGGTGGAAGTTCGGCGGGAACCACTCGGATCGTCGACGTCATGAACGGGACGCTCTGAACCACCTCGAGCGGGAACAGAATCGCCCGCGGCGCCGAACGGGTTCAGCAGGCTCGCGGCAGCCGCCGCGAGCCCCAGGAGCGCCGTGAGCCCGACCACGCGCCAGCCGGCACGGCGGCGCCCGGATCGACGAGGAGCGGCAGCGCCGTGCCCAGTCCGGCGAGGCCGATCACCAGGAACGCCATCATGAACCCGGCGTGGAGGTTCACCCAGAGCACCACCAGCGCCGGCACCAGCGCGAGCGTGGCGCGGCGGTGCTCCCAGCCCGGGCGCAGGAGCCAGATGAGGATGGCCACGAACAGGTACGTGAACATCTGCGGCCGCGCGTGCCAGAATCTCGGCGCCCGTCCACGCCGCCAGGAGCGTCACCGCCGACGCCAGGAGCGGGTGGACGCCGCGAGCGCGCATCGTCCCCAGGACGACCCAGAACGTCGCGACGATGGTCGCCGTCTTGAGGCCGATCAGCGCGAATCGGCCCCATCGCTCCCAGAGGAGCGTGAACAGCACCTGCGTCGCCCACATGTGGTTGACCCACGGCCGGCCTTCGGCCGTGTAGGGAGAACGGATCGGTCGTCGGAATCGAGCGCGTCTGGAGAATGCGCTGACCCGAGGCCAGGTACCACCAGAAGTCGAACAGCGTCGAGCGACGACAGCGCGATCGTCGCCACGGCCAGGAGAGTGGCGGCGAGCCAGGGCGCCGCGAGGCGACCGCTCGGCGCTCATCCGGCCCGTCCTGGAGGGTCGAGCACGGTGGCGACTCCATCCTCGTAGCGCACGGCCCAGCCCGCGGCACGCGAGCGCCGAGACCAGCGGGGACCCGCTCCGCACCACGGCTCGCGTTCACGTCGAGCCGGGCCAGGACATCCTGCCAGCCGGGCGTCAGCTCGGACACGGCCAGGTGCTCCGCGAAGCGCGCGGGCCGTAGACGCGCCATGCGGCCGTCGATCGAGACCCGCAGGTCCGGATAGAGGTGCCAGATGAGAAAGCCTCCCCAGACATACTCGTTCCAGAGCGTACCGCGACGACCCTCTCGGCGAAGAAACTCCGCCGCGCCGGTGGGCAGAGTGGCGGCCACGCCGAACGTGGGACGGAACGCGCTCGAGACCGTCGGGCAGGCTGGCGCGAGCCGCGCCACCATGCTGCACGCGGAGAGGACCAGCCCTGCCGCGCCCGTCGCGACCGTCCGGCGGCCGAGACCGCCGAGGCGAGCCCAGTGGGCCCCGGCGCACGAGGCGACCGCCCGACCCAGGATCGGCGTCGCGACGATGACCAAGAGCGGGGTGTTGCGCGTCGCCTGCAGGCCGAGATGCACGAGCGGCATCAGCACGAACGAGGTCCCGCCACGGAATCGGCCGCGGCGTCCCCAGGGCGAGGACCAGGAGGAGCCCCAGCAGGAGCTCGAGGACGAGCACCTGGGGGTGACTGAACGGCGGCGATGCCCACTCGATGATCCACGCCTGGGAGAGCTGCTCCCCCATCACCTGGAAGGGGAACAGGATCGCGTGATAGTGGAACGGTTCGCCAGCGAGGCCAGGACGCTCAGCGCCGACCAGAGGGCGAGCGTCGCGCGCGCGGGCCAGGCCGCCCGCCCGGCCGGTGTCGTCGCCGAGCAGCCCACCCGCCGAGCTCGGCGCGCCGCGCACAGCGCGACCAGCGAAGGCCCGGACGAGGAATCCGGCGTGGAGGTTCGCCCACAGCGCCGTCAGAACCGGCAGCCACCAGAGTCGGATGCGAGCGCCCGGCCTGGTAGTCGGCGCAGCACCGCCACGAACAGCGCCAAGGAGGAGATAGGTGACCAGCTGAGGGCGGCGGCGACCCAGAAGCCGTGCATCGCCAGGGCGCCCAGGCTCAGGAGCGCGATGGACCACCCGCGCCCGACACCTCTCTCGGCGGAGGCAGACCGATACAACACGCCGACAGGTGGCCGCCGCGGCAAGCCCCCTGGAGGAGAATGACGCCCGTCGTGCCCGCAAGGGCATAGACGCCGTAGACGAGAAGCTCGAAGCCCCAGGCGTGATTCATCCACGCTCGCGCCCTGCGCCGTCGCCGAGAACGGATCGGTGGTCAGGAAGGATCGGGTCTCGACCATGTAGCGGCCGGCCCGCAAGAGCCACCAGAAGTCGGCGTCGTCGATCGGCCGCAGCGCCGACAGGCCCACCGCCGCCAGGAACGCGGCCGGGATCGCGCGCGTCGAGCCCGGTCACGCCCGCCCCCCGACCGGCAGCTGGTAGATCCGGATCGGTCGGCCCGGATGCTGCGCGCTCGCGGATCCGCGTGAGCGGCGAGTAGATGTCGCCGACGGTCAGCCTGGCGTCCTCGACGCCAGGACGACACGCTGAACACGAGCCGCGATCGAGTCTCGAGCTCTCCGTAGAACCGGCAGGGAGCCGGGATGCCGGTCGCAGGCCTGGCGGTGCCGCTGGTACACGAAGCCCGACAGGACCACGTACTGCACCCCGTCGCCGAGCAGCCGGTCGAGGTCGTACACGTCGAGACGCTCGAGCCAGTAGCCGTCGTCAGGGCCCGGCGAGCCTCGGCGCGTCACGGCACCCGGGCGGAGCTGCGGGAGGTGCGCCACGCTCCCGGGCGCCGCGTGAAGCTGCCCGCGCGCGACGGGCAGCCTGAGGCTGAAGGGCTCGAGAGCGATCCGCGGTGCCCGGCGGCACGTGGCGCTCGACCCACTCCGAGCCGAGCACCCGCGTATCCGGCCGCGCGAGCAGCCGGTGATACTGCCGCGACGCGCGCGAGCCCCGGCGCGACGAGCAACACCGCCGCCCCGGCCAGCGCGACGGCGGGCCACGGGCCCGGGACGAGCCGCCCCCGCTCGGCCAGCCAGCCCACGGCGCGCACCACCACCATCGCCGCCAGCAGCGTGAGACTCGGCAGCAACGGGATCACATAGCGCTCGAAGCGGGAGCTCCAGGTGGCGATCACGAGGAGATAGGGCACGGCGAATGCGAGGAGGATCGTCTCGCGCCCACCCCGCCTGACCAGGGCCCACCCGAGCCCCGACAGCGCCAGGAGGTAGCAGCGGCCAGCCCATCGCCTGCGGCAGCGAATAGGCCAGGTGGAACAGGTACCCGGGCACGTCGGCCTCGTTGCCGAACTGGCACCGTGTTGACCTCGCGCAGCTCGTCGAGCACCCCGCGCGCGAAGGCGACGGGAGTCAACAGCGCGAAGGGCGTCCCCAGGACGACCGAAGCCGACCGTGCCCAGAGCGGCGGCCGAGACCGTGTCCCGGCCTAACGACGCGGCGCTGAGGCCGGCCCGGCCGGGCGCCGGAGGACGTGGGCGACCAGGAGCCCGAGGAAGGCGAGCCCTCCCGGATATTTCATGGACGTCGCCAGGCCGGCCACCAGACCGGCGGCGCCGCGCGTCGGCGCGATGGCCGTCGCGCCAGTAGCGGAGAGCGTAGAGCGTCGCGAGCGCCGTGAGGAAAGGTCAGCGGCACGTCGGTCGTGACCCAGTGCGAGTCGCGCACGTGGGAGGAGATCGACGGCGAGGAGCGCCGCCGCGAGGATCCCGGACGGTCCACCCGTACGCGAGGCGCCCGGTCGCGTACAGGACTCAGCGAGGGTGGCGGTGCCGAGCACCGCCGTGACGAGGCGACCCACGAGGTAGAAGAGCGCCGGCTCTCGGCGAACGCGCCCGCGACGCCGCCCGTGGTGGCGCCGAACACCAGCCCGTACACGCCTGCCATCACGTACATGCACAGACTGGGCCAGTTGAAGAACCGGGGATTCAGGTCCCCCCTGGTGGAAGCGCACGGCCCGCTCGACGATCCGCGGCTCGTCCGGATGATAGAGATCCGGCAGACCGTACGCGACGCTCCAGGCGCGGAGCGCCAGCCCGATGGCAAGAACGAGGAGGAGCCCGAGCCGAACAGCTCGCTCGCCCCGGTTCTCGGACAGGCCGCGTCGGGCAGAGGCGTAGCCACCCCCGGGACACATCCCGAGGCGGAAGCTCTGGTTCCCGAAGGGCAGCCCGCATGCGTCCCCTCTCACGACTGTGGCGCCGGGGCAGCGCATGCGCGCGTTCCCCCGCGCCGCCTCCTCGAGCTCGAGCCCGGCGAGCGGCGGCCCGCCATGCGAGCCTCAGGGTCGCCAAGACGATGTCCTCGCCGCGCTGGACGTCCAGTATGCGACGAGGGCGCTCAACAACGGCCAATTCCGACACCCGGGCAGGGCGCGCCTCGCCAAGTGCCGGATGATGAGATTCTGGGACCGCGACCGCCGTCCGTTACTGGCCCCGCTGGGATTCGGCGATCAGTCCAGGCGCTGCCGGATGGAGACGTCGTCGGTCCGCGTCTGGTAGCTGAGCACCAGCTCGCTGAGAAGGCCGACGGCGAAGAACTGAACGCCGACGAGCATGCTGAGCACGCCGAATGCGAGTAGCGGCCGGTGCCCGATCGGCTGTGCGCCCGACAGCCAAATTCCCGTGAGGTAGGCGTTCACCGCGAACCCCACCGTCCACGCGATCAGGCCAAGCCCTCCGAAGAGGTGCAGTGGCCGGCGCGTGTACCGGGTCAGGAACAGGACCGTCAGGAGGTCGAGGAAGCCGCGCCACAGGCGGGCCGAGCCGAACTTGCGCCGCGCCGTACCGTCGCGGCCGGTGGTTCACGGGAATCTCGGTCACCTGAAATCCGCGCCACGCGGCCAGGGCCGGGATGAAGCGGTGGAGCTCCCCGTACAGGCGGATCTCCTGCACCACTTCCCGCCGGTAGATCTTGAAGCCCGAGTTGAAATCGTGGAGCCGACCCCGGTCAGGAAGCCGGTCACCCAGTTGAAGAGCCGGGACGGCCACGTCTTGGACCGCGGGTCCTGCCGGTCCTCCTTCCAGCCCGACACGAGGTCGAATCCATCCTCGAGGCGGGCCAGGAGCTTCGGGATCTCGGCGGGATCGTCCTGGAGGTCGGCGTCGAGGGTGACCACGACATCACCTTGCGCCTCGCGGAAGCCGACCGCCAGTGCCGCCGCCTTTCCGAAGTTCCGGCGGAGCTGCACTCCGCGGACGCGGGGATCTTCGACTCTGAGCTTCTCGACGCGCTGGAAGGAGCCGTCGCGGCTCCCGTCGTCCACGAAGATGATCTCGTACGAACGACCGAGGCGTTTGAGCGCCTCGGTCAGCTCGCGGTGGAGGACGCCCAGGCTTTCAACCTCGTCGAGGACCGGCAGGATCACCGAGACCTCGATCTTGGTCATTCTGGGCGTCCTCCCCGCTCGCGCTGCTGCAACGCTTACGGGCAGTCGTCCACGGTCGCGGTGAAGTCGACCTTGCCGTTGGTGGCGGTGTAGGTCGGCTGCGTGCCGCACTGCCACGTCGGGGCCGGCGTAACCAGGCTCTCCACCGCGGCGACCGCGGCGGGAAGATGCCGTTGTTCTTGCCGTAGTAGATGGCGACGGCGGACCGCATCGCGGCCACGTTGCCCTGGTCGGCGGCCAGCTTGGCCTTCTTCTGGATGTCCTGGAACACCGTGATCGCGACCGCGGCGATGATGGCGATGATCGCCACGACCACCATGAGCTCGACGAGGGTCAAGCCCTTCTGGCTCCGAAGCTGCCTGAACATCTGTCTACCTCCCTCTCCGCTGTGTTGGAGTTAACTGCACCGGATTTCCTTCTCGCTTCCTGCCTGTTCATGCACACGGCGGGTACTAGAGCAATTCCGGTGCCGACCCCGAAATGCGCGTGTTGGCGGGCCTTTTGAGGCCTCTCCGGACCGCCGGCCCCGCCGGCCGGCAGGGAGCTCCGGCGTGGCGAGTCGGTTCAACCATGCGTGAACATTGGGAAAAGTGTTCGCTGTCAAGATTGGCCTCGCCTGCTTCGCAAATTGTCACTGAGCAGGCTCGTCCGGGCCGCCATCCGGCCCGCTCCCGCGCTCGATCATCCCGTACTTCTGGAGGCGGTAGCGGAACGATCGGAAGCCCGTGCCGAGCAGCTGCGCGGCTCGGCTCTGGACCCCGTCGACGCGCTCGAGGGCTCGCCGGATGAGGTCTCGCTCGATCTGCTCCATGAGGCTTGTCCAGGTCGATCCCCTCCGGCGGGAACTCGACGTGGAAGGCGTCCGGCGGGCGAGGCCGGCGCAGGGACTCCGGCAGGCTTTCCGGGCGGATGATGGGGCCGGTCTCGAGGGTGACGGCCCGCTCGATGACATTCTCGAGCTCTCGGATGTTGCCGGGCCACGCGTACGCCTCGAGACATGCCAGCGCCTCGGGGGAAAGCATCTTGGCCGGCGCGCCGGCGAGCTCGGTGAACTTCTGGAGGAAGTGATTCACCAGGAGCGGGATGTCCTCACGCCGCTCCCGGAGGGACGGAAGCGCCACCGAGATCACGTTGAGCCGATAGAACAGATCCTCCCGGAAGGCTCCGCGCGCCATCGCCTGGGCGAGATCCCGGTTGGTGGCGGCGACGATCCGGACCTCCACCCGCACGGGCTTCGTCCCGCCGACGGGCCGGATCTCCCGGTCCTCGAGCACGCGCAGGAGCTTCGCCTGCAGGTGCGTGGACATCTCGCTGATCTCGTCCAGGAGCAGCGTCCCGCCGTCGGCCGCCTCGAAGAGCCCCTGCTTGTTGGCGATGGCCCCGGTGAAGGCGCCCCGGACGTGTCCGAAGAGCTCCGATTCCATCAGCTCGGTCGGGATGGCCGCGCAGTTCACCCCGACGAACGGCCCGTTCTTTCGGCTCGAGTTGAAGTGGATGGTCTTGGCCAGGAGCGTCTTGCCAGTCCCGCTCTCGCCCGTCAGGAGGACTGTGGCTCGGGACTCCGCCAGCCGGCTGATGGTGGAGAAGAGCTCCTGCACCTTCGACGCTCTTGCCGACCATGTTGCCGAGCGTGTAGCGGAGCTCGACCTCGCGCCGGAGCCGCTGGTTCTCCCAGCGGAGCCGCCGCTCCTCCAGGGCCTTCCGCACCACGAGCTTCAGCTCGTCGACCTTGAAGGGCTTGATCAGGTAGTCGTAGGCGCCTTCCTTGAGGGCCTGGATCGCGGTCTCGGTCGTGGCAAAGGCGGTCACGATCACCACCGCCACGGTCTCGCTGATCTCCTTGAGGCGGCGCAGCACCTCCAGCCCATCCATGCCGGGCATCTTGAGATCGACCAGGGCAAGGTCGGCCGGGGCCTCAGCCATGGCCTTGAGGGCTTCCGGACCGGACGCCGCCGCCACGACCTCGAAGCCATCCCGGCCGAGCGTGATGGTCAGGAACTCCCGGAGGCTCTGGTCGTCGTCGACGACGAGGACGCGCTCAATCACGGCTCTAGGCCTCACTCACGGGAAGCGAGATGGTGAACCGGCTCCCCGCCACGGCTCGCTCTGCACCCGAATCTCGCCCCCGTGATCCTCGACGATTCGGTGCGCGATGGCGAGCCCGAGTCCAGTGCCCTGGGGCTTGGTGGTGAAGAAGGGCTCGAAAACCTGGGTCAGCGCCGCCGCCGTGATGCCCACGCCCGTGTCCTCCACCGTGATCTCCATCCGGGTCCGGCCCGACTCGAGGCGGTCGTGTGTACGCCCACTCGTAGCTCCCCGCCCTGCGGCATCGCCTCCACTGCGTTGAGACAGAGGTTCCAGAGCGCCTGACGCATCTGGGATGGATCGACATCCGCCTTCGCCGTCGACTCGGCGCCGTCTCGTCGGATCTCCACGCGCGGCGCCTCCGTCCCCTGCACGCCGCTGTGATTCGACAGCATGAGCAGGATCTCGTCGAGCATCGCCGTGATGTCCGTGGGCACCCGCACCAGGTGCGGCGGCCGGGAGAACTGGAGGAAGTCGCGGATGATGGCATCGAGACGGTCCGACTCCCGGAGAACGATGTCCATGAGGCGCCGGTCATCGCCCTGGGGGTTCAGGCTCGCGCAGCACCTCGACCGATCCGCGGATCGATCCGATCGGATTGCGGATCTCGTGGGCCAGCCCGGCCGCCAGGCGCCCGATGGCCGCGAGCCGGTCCGCCTGCCGGACCTGCTCCTCCATGCGCTTGATGTCCGGTCAGGTCCTGGAACGAGCACGTCACCCCGCGCCCGCGCCGCAGGAACGAGAAGGCTCATGCCCACGGGAAGCCGGGGCCCGTCGGTCCGGACGAGCTCGGTTTCCGAGCGGGTCCGCCGGGTGGCGCCGTCCTCCATGCCCTCCAAGACCTTCGGGAACGGCGGCGCAGCCGGGAACAGCGTCTCCCAGCGCACGCCTCGCAGCTCGACCTCGCGCCGCCCGCACAGCGCTTCCGCCGCCCGGTTCACGGAGATGACGGCGCCGCGGCGATCGAACGTCAGGAGCCCGCTCGCGATGCTCTGGACGATGTCCTCGTGGAGCGCTCGCAGCGCGGCCAGGCTGGCCTCGCTGCGATGCGCTTCGCCGCGCGCCTGGCGCAGGCGGCCCGCCAGGTACGTGCCGAGGTAGGCCATGAGGAAGCAGGCACAGAAGTTGGCGCTGATGAGGAGGATCGTGAGGCTGCCTTCCATCCCCACGTTGCGCGTGATGGGAAGGTCCACCGCGGGAGGCAGCCACCGGTAGAACTGGCTGCCGAGGGTGATCCCGTACGCGAACACCGCCACCGTGGCCACGCCGAAGCTCTCGCGAGGCGCCACCATGATGCTGGCGGTCAGGATCGACACCAGGTAGAGAAACGGGAAGACGCTGTACGGGCCGCCGGTGAGGTAGATCAGGATCGTCTCGAGGATGACATCGCCGTAGATCTGGACCTCGGCAAGCCACGCCGGATTCGGACGCGCCCGAGAAGGGCGAGGTAGACCGCGGAGAGGAGGTAGGTCGCCGCCAGCAGTGCCAGGACGGGGAGCGGGAAGCAGCGGCAGGCCGCTCAGGTGCGACCCGACCAGCGCCGCCGCGAGCAGCGAGACGAACCCGGTCCGGCCGTACACGAGCCACCGGACCGTTCCCTGCGCCTCGGGCGACGTGTCCATCCCGCTTCCCCGCCCCTGGCAGGCGCCTACTTGACCAGCGTCACCACCTTGAAGATCGGCAGGTAGATCGCGATGACGATGCCGCCGATCACCACGCCGAGGAAGACGATCAGCAGGGGCTCCAGCAGCGCCGTCAGGCCGGACACCGCCACGTCGACCTCGTCTTCGTAGTAGTCGGCCACCTTCGCCAGCATGTTGTCGAGCGCGCCGGTCTGCTCGCCCACGATGACCATCTGGACGACCATGGGCGGGAAGACACCGCTGTCCTTGAGCCGCTCGCCCAGGGTCTGTCCGGCCATGACGCGCTCGCGCGCCGCCATGACCGAGTTCTCCACGACGCGATTCCCCGCCGTCTTGGCCGTGATGCGCAGGGCGTCGATGATCGGGACGCCGCCGCCCAGGAGCGCCGACAGGGTCCGCGTGAAGCGCGCGATCGAGATCTTCCGCACCAGGGGCCGAAGATGGGCGCGCGGAGAAAGAACCGGTCGACCGCCAGCCGGCCAGCCTCGGTCCGGTACCAGGCGCGGAAACCGTACATCCCGGCGGCCCACACGGCGAGGATGATGTACCAGTATCTGACCACGCCGTTGCTCGTCGCGATGACGATACGGGTCGGCAGCGGCAGCGGCACGCCGGCGTTCTGGAAGAATGCGGCGAAGATCGGGATGATGAACACCATCAGGAACGCAACCACCAGCACCGCGATGGTCATGACGAGGATCGGGTAGACGATGGCCATCTGCACCCGGTGCTTCAACGCCTGGGCCTTCTCCAGGTACGTGGAGAGCCGAGACAGCATCGAATCGAGCACACCGCCGGTCTCGCCGACGTGCACCAGGTTGACGTAGAGCTCGTCGAAGACCCGTGGAAAGCGCCCGAGGGCGTCGGAGAGCGTCGAGCCGGACTCGACGTCGTACGCCACCTTGGCGATGATGTCCTGGAAGCGCTTCCGCTCCATCTGCATGCCCAGCGTCTGGAGACACTGGACGAGCGGAAGACCCGCCGCGATCATCGTGGCGAACTGGCGGCTGAAGACGGAGATGTCCTTGCCGCGCACGCCGCCGATCAGGCCCTGTAGCATGGGCACGTCGGCGAGCGCGAACGAAGAGCCCCGCGCCGCGCTTGACCGCGATGTTCTGGACGACGATCCCCTGCGACCGGAGTTGGCGGGCGGCCGCCCGCTCGTCCGGCGCGGAGATTTCCGCCCGCACCTGCCCGCCACCCGCCGTGACGCCTCGATATGTGAAGTTCGGCATGGTTCCCCGTGTCGCCCTAGCGGGTGGCCGCGGCCACCGGCTGGTCCATCTGGCGGATCAGCTCCTCCGGGTACGAGCTCCGAGACAGCGCTTCCGGTCGCGAGATCGCGCCACGGAGGTAGAGGTTCGCGAGCGACTGATTCATGGTCTGCATCCCGAACTTCTGGCCGGCCTGCATCGCCGAGTAGATCTGGTGGACCTTCTCCTCGCGGATCATGTTGCGGATCGCCGGTGTCGCGATCAGGATCTCCATCGCGAGCGCCCGGCCGCGGCCGTCCCGCCGCGGGATGAGGAGCTGGTTGAACACCGCCTCGAGAACGAGCGCCAGCTGGGCCCGCACCTGGGACTGCTGGTGCGGCGGGAAGACGTCGATGATGCGGTCGATCGACTGCGCGCACGAGTTCGTGTGCAGGGTCGCGAAGGTGAGGTGACCGGTCTCCGCGATCGTCAGGGCCGCCTGGATCGTTTCCAGGTCCCGCATCTCCCCGATCAGCACGACGTCCGGGTCCTGACGCAGGACGTATTTGAGGGCCGCGGGGAAGGAGTGCGTGTCGCTCCCCACCTCGCGCTGGTTCACGAGCGCCTTCTGATGCTGGTACAGGTACTCGAGCGGGTCCTCGACGGTGACGATGTGGACGTCCCGCTCCTTGTTGATGCGGTCGAGCATCGCCGCCATCGAGGTCGTCTTCCCATGTCCGGTCGGCCCCGTCATGAGGATCAGCCCTTTGTGCTTCTGGATCAGCTGGGCGCAGATCTCGGCCGGGAGCCCGAGCTCCTGGAAGCTCTTGGGCTGGTGAGGGATGGAGCGGAGCGCGACACCCACGGCCCCCGCTGGCGGTAGACGTTGACGCGATAGCGAGAGGCCCCGTGACGCCGTACGAGAAGTCCAGCTCGTGGTTCGACTCGAACCGCTCCCGCTGCTCGGCGTTGATGAGGCTGTACGCGAGGGCCTTCGTCTGCTCGCCGTCGAGCGGTGGATAGTCCAGCCCCACCAGGTGCCCGTGGACACGCAGGGTCGGCGCCGCTCCTGCCGTGATGTGCAGATCCGACGCGCCCCTCTCCGCCATCGCGACGAGGAGATCCCGCATCGACACGCTCTGGTTCACGTCTGTTCTCCCTTGGCCCTCAGTCGGCGAACGTCACGCGGAGGACCTCGTCGATCGTGGTGAGCCCGTTCGCCACTTTCCGGAGCCCGGTCTGCCGCAGGGTCCGCATCCCGGCTTTCACGGCGATCTCGCTTGAGCTCGTTGGCGGGCCGCTGGCGCACGATGGCCTCCTGCAGCTCGGGGACCATCCACATGATCTCGTGGATGGAGATCCGGCCCTTGTACCCGGTATTGGCGCAGGCCGCACATCCCTTGCCGGAGTAGACGCGCACGCCCTCGGCGTCCTCGGGACGGAATCCGATGTCGATCAGGGCGGACACCGGCACCTGGACCTGCTCCCGGCACTCCAGACAGCTCCGGCGAACCAGGCGCTGCGCGATGACCAGGAGCAGGGACGAGGAGATCAGGAAGGGCGGGATGCCCATGTCCTGGAGCCGCGTCACCGTGCTGGGCGCGTCGTTCGTGTGCAGCGTCGAGAACACCAAATGTCCGGTGAGAGCCGCGCGGATCGCGATCTGGGCCGTCTCGAGGTCGCGCATCTCGCCGACCAGGACCACGTCCGGGTCCTGCCGCAGGAACGCCCGCAGGGCGGCGGAGAAGTTGTAGCCCGATGTCCTCGCGGACGAGGACCTGGTTGACGCCGGCGAGGTTGAACTCGACCGGGTCCTCCGCCGTGATGATGTTGATGTCGGGGTTGTTGATGGTCGCGATCGCCGCATAGAGCGTGGTGCTCTTGCCGCTGCCGGTCGGCCCCGTCACCAGGATCATGCCGTAGGGCGTCGTGATGGTCTTCTTGAACCGGACGAGGTCGTCTTCCTCGAACCCCAAGCGCGCCAGATCGAGGACGACGGACCCCTTGTCCAGGACGCGCATGACGATCTTCTCGCCGAAGATGGTCGGCAGCGAGGAGCACGCGCAGATCGATCTCGCGGTTCTGCGAACTTCACGGACATGCCGGCCGTCCTGCGGCAGGCGCCGTTCCGCGATGTCCAGGTTCGACATGATCTTGACGCGCGACAGGATGGCCGCCTCCATCTGCTTGGGCGGGTTCATCATGTCGTGGAGCACGCCGTCGATGCGGTACCGGACCCGGAAGACCTTCTCGTACGGCTCCAGGTGGATGTCGGAGGCCGCTTGCGGATCGCGTCCGCGATGATCAGGTTGACGAAGCGGATGGTCGGGGCTTCCTCGGCCTCCCGCCCGAGCTCCGCGATGTCGACCTTCGACCCACTTGTCGACCAATTCCAGGTTGCTCTCGATGCCGGTGGACTCCTGGTCGATGAGCTTCTTGATGTCGTCGACGCCCGAGCTGTAGTTGTGGTCGATCGCCGCGCGGATGGCGCTCTCCGCCGCCAGCACGGGGATGACGTGCAGCCCGGTGGCGAACTGGACATCGTCGATCGCCAAGCACCACGGTGGGTCCGACAGGGCGAGCGTCAGCGTGTTCCCCACCTTCCGGACGGGGAACACCTGATACTTCCTGGACGATCTCCTTGCGGACGAGCCGCAGGATGTCGGGGTCGGCCTCGACGCGCCCGAGGTTGATCACCGGGATGCCGTACTTCCGGCTGAGGAAGTCGAGCAGCTCCTCCTCGGTGATGAAGGCGAGCCGGGTCAGCACCGTCGCCAGCCGCTCCCCGGACCGACGCTGGTCGGTCACGGCCTTCTGGGCCTGATCCGAGGTGAGCAGGTTCTCCTTGACGAGCAGGTCGAGCAGTCGCGGATTCACGATCGAGCTTCCTGTCCGCCGGGCGCGTTCACGCTTCCGCCTTCCGGCCCAGCGTTTCGTTGACGAGTTCGATGAAACGATCGAGGCCCGAGCCCTTCTCGAAGAACGAGACCGCCTTGTGGTGGGCCACCTTCTTGGCGAGGGTGTCGCCCACGAGCCCGGTGATCAGGATCACCGGCAGCTCCTCCGCTCGCGCGACGGATCGCGTCGAGCACGACCAGGCCGTCCATGTCGGGCATCATGATGTCGATCACCGCTAGATCGGGTGGAGAGTCCTCGAACTTCCGGAGGGCCTCCTGGCCGGAGGTCGCCCGGATCACCTGGTGACCCTCGAGTGTCAGGATGTCATCCAAGACATCCAGGACAGCCGGGGCGTCGTCGGCAACGAGGATGCGTGCCATCTCAGGCTCGGATGGGTGAATTCTGACAGCCTCGAAGCCAAAACCGGCAAATGTTTGTCATCGACCGCTAACAAAGAGCAAAGGCCGTACCAGCCGGTTCTACGCCGAAACTGTCAGCTTGCCCGTCGCGCCTTAACGAGTCCGAGGAGAGAGCCAAACGCCTGATAAGTTTCATCCTGGAACAGTACGAGATGGATCTGCCGGAGGCTGGACTCCGGCGACCTCGGCGAAGTGGGCCCGGAGCGCGCCGACCATGGCGTCGGCCGAATCCGCGGGCTCGACCCGCCCCAAACCCGTGCCGAATGCGGGGAAGGCAACGGTGTGGAGGCGGAGCTCCTCGCACCGGCGGAGGGAGCTCAGCATGGCGCGCCGGACGAGATCGGCGCTCGACCGGAGGTCGGGGCCCATGACCGCCGCGTGGATCACGTAGTTCGCCGGCAGGTTGCCGGCTGTGGTCACGATCGCGTCGCCGCCCTCGACCGGCCCCTGGCGGGCTGCTTCCTCCTCCACGATCGTCCCGCCCTTCCGCTTGATCGCCGAGGCAACGCCGGTGCTCATGGACAGCTCGCTGTTGGCGGCGTTGACGATGGCATCGACCTCGTACTCGGTGATGTCACCGCGCTCGAGGTAGATGTCGGCTGGCCCCACCCGAACCCTCATTGGAGTCTCCCCTTGCCCCTTCTTGTCAGGCCGGTCTCTCCAGGGACTTGGCCCGGGTCCAGAGCTGCTCGAGCTCGGCGAGGGACAGGCTGGCCAACTCCCGACCCTCATCCCGGGCGGCTTCTTCCATCGACGCGAAGCGCCGGCTGAAGCGATCCACGGCGGCCTGCAGCGCGCCTTCGGGATCGACGCTCGCAAGCCGGGCGACGTTGACGACCGAGAAGAGGAGGTCTCCCAGCTCGTCCCGGAGCGCCGCGCCTCCGCCCTGGCGCAGGGCTTCCGCGACCTCGCCGAGCTCCTCGCGAACCTTCTCGAGCGCTCCGGCCGCGTCGGCCCAGTCGAAGCCGACGCGCGCGGCCTTATGCTGGACGCGCTGGGCGCGGTGGAGCGCGGGCAGCGCGCGCGGGACGCCCGCGAGCGCCGAGCGCTTCGCTCCGTTGTGCTCGGCGCCCTTGATGGCTTCCCACTGGGCCAGCGCCTCGGCCGCCGAGCTGACGGGGCGGTCCGCGAACACATGCGGATGCCGGCGGGTCATCTTGGCGACGAGCGCTTCGAGGAGGTCGGCCATCGAGAATTCCCGCGCTCGCGCGCGATCTCAGCATGGAAGACGACCTGGAAGAGCAGGTCGCCGAGCTCCTCGCGGATGTGCGTCGGGTCGCCGGCGTCGAGGGCGTCAGGACCTCGTAGGTCTCCTCGACGAGAAACGGGCGGAGCGATTCGCGGGTCTGTTCTCGATCCCAGGGACAGCCGCCCTCGCCGCGCAGGCGGGACATCATCGTCAACAGCTCGACGAAACGCGGGCCGGCGTCCGGGCTCGACATCGGGGGCCTACTGGGGGCTCGTCAGCTCGCGAGCCCCGTAAGGCGCGGTACAGTATATCACGGGCTCTTCGCAGACGCCTGACAGCTTGTCCCGGTTCTCCGCGGTGTGCTAGCGTCACGGTGCTTCCACAGGCTCGGCCCCGAGCCTCGCCCGCTGAGACCGTACCGAGGAGGAGCATCCGTGTCCGAGCGCGAATCCGATCCGGGCTTCAGCGTGGTGGACCGTCGCCGGCGAGGAGGAGGACGACGCGGCTCCTCCGTCGCGGCCCTCCACGCCGGCGCCCGCGCCGGAGCCCTCGCAGGGCGCAGGCCCCACCCCGCCGGTGCCCTCCTCGCCGCTGGTTGGCCCGGGCGGTCCCGCGCCGGGTGGGCCGGCGGGAGCCCCCAAGGCCGACCTCACCTCCCTTCTGGTCATGCTGTACGGGGACGCGATGGCCAATCTCGGCCAGGCGCCGGATCCGATGACGGGCCGGCCGCACGTCGACCTGGAGCAGGCGCGTTTCGCGATCGATCTCCTGGCCATGCTGCAAGACAAGACGCGCGGCAACCGGACGCCGGACGAGAGCGCGGTCCTCGACGAGATGCTCGGCGCGCTCCGGATGGGCTTCGTGCGTCTCAGCCAGGGACAGGGCGGCGCGGGGACCGCTGAGCCGGTTCCCCTAGCCCGGAGCAGCCCGGCCCGCCCCCGGGCGCCGCGTGTGAATGACTGAGCGCCCGGGCTCGCTGTCCAACCTGACCAACCACCCGGGGCATCCGCCACACCAGGGCCGCCGGACGGCCTCACAGCACCCGCCAGAGCAAGGCCACGGGAATCGGCTGCCGTCCAATCGCCCCGGAGTGAGCTCGGAACTCGGCGCGCCCGCCGAGCCGCCACCACGACCTGGCCCCGAGCGGCCACCCAGACCGGCCGAGCGCGGACCGATCCGGGCAGGAGGGCCCCCGACCAGGGGCCCACAGCGGCCAGGATCAGCCGCCCAAGGGTCGTCACCCCGCTGAGCTCGACCCCGTCCGACGCGATCTGGACCTGGACGGGCCACACCGGCGCGTCCCGGACCTGGACGTGCTCGGCCAGGAAGGCGTTGACCTCGGCCGCTGTCAGGACCAGCGGGTCCTGGCGGGTACTGAGCCCCGCCTCCCGGAGGAGGAGCTGGGCCAAGACGCTCTGAACCGGACACCCGCCCCCGGATCGTTCCGGGGGACTCCCCGTCACGTCGGGCCCGGCAAGGGCCCTCGCCAGGATCAGGCCGCCAACTGTCCCCACGATGACGCTCCCTAGAACAAGGGCGCCTCGCCAACCCTCCTGGCCAGCGCATAGGCCCACCATAATGGGGTCGACTTCCTCGATCAACTTGACAACCCTCATATCAGCTTGTATATGAACTAGCGACTCATATATCTGGAGGGACGGCTTCCATGGATCGATGGCGGATACAGCGGTTCAACCCGTTTCACGACCTGACGGACATGCAGACGGAGATCGACGAGGCGTTCAACGCCTACTTCGGGGTCCGGCCCCGGACGGCGGCACCTGATCGCGCCTGGACCCCGCCGATCGACGTTTATGAGACCCGCGACGATCTCGTCGTGGCAGTCGAGCTCCCGGGGTCCGCGAGAAGGACATCCACCTCTCCATGACCGGCGACGTCCTGAGCCTCCGCGGGCAGCGCGGGATCGCGGCCGAAGCGCGCGAGGAGAACTACTACCGGATCGAGCGCTGGTCGGGCACGTTCGAGCGCCATGTTCAGATGCCGATCCCCGTCCAGGTGGACAAGGTCCGGGCAAGCTATCGCGACGGCGTCCTCGAGATCCGGCTTCCGAAGCTCACGGAGGTCACGCCGCGCGAAATCAGGATCGAGGTCGGCTAAGAAGGCAACCCCGGGGCCCCTCGCGGGCACGCCCGAATTTCAAGGAGACAGCAAGCAATGGCCAAGGTGATCGGCATCGATCTCGGAACCACCAACTCCGTCGTGGCCGTCGTCGAAGGGGGCGATCCCGTCGTCATCCCCAACACGGAGGGCCACCGCCTCACTCCGTCCGTGGTCGGATTCGCCAAGGAGGGGGAGATCCTGGTCGGCCAGGTGGCCAAGCGGCAGGCCATCACGAACCCCGAGAACACCGTCTTCTCCATCAAGCGCTTCATGGGCCGCCGGCACGACGAGGTGCTCCACGAGATCAAGCTCGTGCCCTACAAGGTCGTGAAGGCCTCGAACGGCGATGCGCGCATCGAGATCCGCGGCAAGCAGTACGCGCCGCCCGAGATCTCCGCGATGATCCTGCGCAAGCTCAAGGAAGCGGCCGAGGCCTATCTCGGCGAGAAGGTCACCAAGGCGGTCATCACCGTCCCCGCGTACTTCAACGACAGCCAGCGACAGGCGACCAAGGACGCGGGCACCGTCGCCGGCCTGGAAGTCCTTCGGATCGTGAACGAGCCGACGGCGGCCGCGCTCGCCTACGGCCTCGACAAGAAGAAGGACGAGACGATCGCGGTCTACGACCTGGGCGGCGGCACCTTCGACGTCTCGATCCTCGAGATCGGCGAGGGCGTCTTCGAGGTCAAGGCCACGAACGGCGACACCCATCTCGGCGGTGACGACTTCGATCAGAAGGTCATGGAGTGGATCGCGGAGGAGTTCCGCAAGGAGCACGGCATCGACCTGCGCAAGGATCGGATGGCCCTCCAGCGCCTCAAGGAGGCGGCCGAGAAGGCCAAGGTCGAGCTCTCGAGCACGCTCCAGACCGAGATCAATCTGCCGTTCATCACGGCGGACGCGAGCGGACCGAAGCACCTGGTCATCACCCTGACGCGGGCCAAGCTCGAGTCCCTCGTGATGGACCTCATCGACCGGACGACCGAGCCCTGCCGGCAGGCGATGAAGGACGCCGGGGTCACGCGCGAAGCAGATCGACGAGGTGATCCTGGTCGGCGGCCAGACCCGGATGCCCAAGGTGCAGGAGCTCGTGCGGGACCTGTTCGGGCAGGGAGCCCCACAAGGGCGTGAATCCGGACGAGGTCGTCGCGGTGGGCGCGGCCGTCCAGGCCGCCATCCTCGCCGGCGAGGTCAAGGACGTCGTCCTCCTGGACGTGACGCCCCTGTCTCTCGGCATCGAGACGCTGGGCGGCGTGATGACGCACCTGATCGAGCGCAACACGACCATCCCGACGAAGAAGTCCGAGGTGTTCTCGACCGCGGCGGACAGCCAGACGTCGGTCGAGGTGCACGTCATGCAGGGGAGCGGCCCATGGCGCGCGACAACCGCACGCTCGGGAAGTTCCACCTGGTGGGCATCCCGCCGCGCCCGCGCGGCGTGCCGCAGATCGAGGTCACCTTCGACATCGACGCCAACGGCATCCTGAACGTGTCGGCCAAGGACCGCGCGACGGGCAAGGAGCAGGCCATCACCATCACCGCCTCCTCCGGCCTGACCAAGGACGACATCAACAAGATGGTCAGCGACTCCGAGGTCCACGCGGAGGAGGACAAGCAGCGCCGCGAGGAGATCGAGATCACGAATCAGGCGGACTCGCTCGCGTACAGCATCGAGCGACAGCTCGCCGAGCACGGGGACAAGGTGGGGGCGGCGGACAAGTCCGCGATCGAGGAGGCCATCAAGGAAGTCCGGCAGGCCCTCGAGGCCAAGGACGTGCCGCGGGTCAAGCAAGCCAGCGAGGCGCTGACCAAGGCGTCGCACAAGATGGCCGAGGCGCTCTACCGGGACGCGCAGGCCAAGGGCGCCAGCGCGACCGCCGACCCTGCGCTCCGGTGGCAGCGGCAACGGGCGGACCAAGACCGCCGAAGGCGAGGTCGTGGACGCGGAGTTCGAGGACCTCGGGCCGAAGAACTAGGCGAGCCCACGCGCGGACAGGGGAACGATCGGTGAGGAAGCGCGATTACTACGAAGTGCTGGGGGTCTCCCGCGAGGCCCCGGTGTCGGAGATCCGCCGGGCCTACCGGCGCCTCGCCCGGCGCTACTCGCCGGACGTGAACCTGTGGGACGTGAGGGCGCGAGGCGCTGTTCGAGGAGATCCAGGAGGCATACCGCGTGGTCGGGGATCCGACCGCACGGCCTCTCTACGACCGGCTGGGGCATCAGGCCTTCGAGCCGGCCGGGGACGCGGCCGGGCGACGGACCCGCCCCGCGCGGCGAGGACATTCACTACGGGATGGAGCTTGAGCTCGAGGAGGCGCTCCGGGGCGTGCGGGTCGAGATCGAGCTCACGCGCCTCGAGCCGTGCGAGACCTGCGGGGCCGCCGGAGGTATTGGCGGCCAGGTGGCCGAGCCCTGCCTCGCGTGCCATGGGCGGCCCGTTCGCGTCACCTTGCACCGGGATCGGCCGGTGGCCACCCGGTGCGGAGCCTGCGGCGGGACCGGCTGGCGCCTGCCGCCGCCCTGCCCCGGCTGCGGCGGCCGGGGACACGGGCGCGGCCGGGCCGGCTCGAGGTGGCGATTCCGCCGGGTGTCGACACCGGAGCGCAGGTCCGCGTGCGGGGTGAGGGACACGCGGCGCCGGCGCCCGGGCCAGCGGGGCGACCTGATCGTGATCACGCGGGTCAGGCCGCACTCGGTCTTCAGCCGGAAGGGAGACCATCTCCACTGCGAGATCCCGCTCACGGTGCCGGAGGCGGCGCTCGGGACGCGGATCCAGATCCCCACGCCCGACGGGCCGGTGGTCGTCACGATCCCCGCCGGGACGCAGGCGGGCCAGACGCTGCGCGTGCGCGGCAAGGGATGTCCGCGGCTGGACCGCGAGGGGCGCGGAGACCTCCTCGTCCAGGCGCAGGTGATGATCCCCGGAACCCCGACCCGGCGCTGGAGGAGGTGCTGCAGGCCCTGAGGCGGCTCCTCCCGACAATCCGCGGGCGGATCTCTGGCCGACCCCGGCGCGCCGGGACGCCCGCTCCGGAGACGGCCGGTGAGCGACCGCGGGCGCCCGCTGCTACCGCATCACCGTGGTCGCCGAGATGCTGGCGATCCATCCGCAGACGCTGCGGCTCTACGAGAAGAAGGGCCTCATCCGGCCGAGCCGCACGACGGGGCGCACCCGCGTGTACTCCGCCGAGGACGTCGAGGAGATCCGGCTGATCCTGCGGCTCGGGCGCGAGCTGGGAGTGAATCTTGCGGGGATCGAGATCATCTTAAAGATGCGGCGCCAGATGCAGGCGATGCAGCAAGAGTTGGAGGCAGCGGCCTCTCCCCTCGCCACGAGCCGGGCAGCCCCGTCCCTGACGGAGCGGCCGCGGCCCGCGGCGGCCTGGTCCGGGTCGCGGACCGGCAACTTCGCAAACTGGATGTCTGCTAGACGGGAGCCAGAATGGCACGTTCACGATCGAGCAAGCGACCCGCCAACGTGCAGGCGGAGCTGAAGGCGTTGCTCCTGCAAAAGCGCGCCGAGCTCGTGGCCAAGCTCAGAGAGGAACGCGAGGGTCGCGTCGACGCCACGGCGCGCCGGGAGAAGATCGAGGGCATGCCGTTCGGCGACCGGCCCACGCTGTCGCCCGACGACGAGATGGGTTTCGCGGTGGCCGACCGGCGCGCCGGCATGCTCGCGCAGATGGACCTGGCCCTCAAGAAGATGGAAGAAGGAAGCTACGGGCGCTGCGAGGCGTGCGAAGAGGAGATCGCCCCGGCCTCGGCTGCGGGCGCATCCTTCGCGGTTCGGTGCACGCGGTGCCAGGAAATATGGGAGCGCGACCAGTCGCGCGCGGAGGCGGGGGAGCCCGGAGCCGGGCGATCCCCGAAGACACCGTATGAACGAGACAGATATCCGGATCGAAACCAGCCCGGCGGGTCCGGGCAGCCGCCGCGCGCGTCCCGACGCCGGGCAAGCCGGACGAGCTGGCCATTCTGCCGCTCCGGGAGACCGTGCTGTTCCCGCAGGCGGTGATCCCGCTGGCGGTCGCGCGGCCGTCGTCCGTCCGCGCGGTGGACGAGGCTGTGCTCGGCACTCGCCTGATCGGCCTCGTCACGCAGCACGACTCCGCCCAGGAGACGCCGGCGCCGCAGGACCTCTACCGGATCGGGCACGGTCGCGACCATTCACCGGATGCTCAAGCAGTCCGACGGGACCATCCGGCTGGTCGTCCAGGGCCTCGAGCGGTTCCGGGTGGTCGAGTTCACGCAGACCACGCCGCACCTTCGGGCCCGGATCGAGCGGGTCCCGGACATCGCGCCGGCGGCCGACGACGTCGAAGCCCAGGCGCTCGGGCGCCAGGCCCAGACGCTGTTCCAGCGGATCGTCGAGCTCTCACCGACCCTGTCCGACGACCTGCTGCCGCTGATCGCCGCCGCCGACGCCGGCCAGATGATCGACCTGATCGCCGCCACCCTGCCCTCCTTGACCACGGTCGGAGCGGCAGACGCTGCTGGAGACCCCTGACGTCAAGGCCCGGCTGAAGGCGCTGGTCCAGTCGCTCACGAAGGAGTCGGAGGTCCTCGAGCTCGGGTCGAAGATCCACTCCGCAGATCCAGAGCGAGATGACCAAGACGCAGCGGGAGTACTACCTGCGCGAGCAGCTGAAGGCGATCCAGAAGGAGCTCGGCGAAGGCGACGAGCGCGGTCAGGAGCTGACCGAGCTGCGCGAGAAGATCGAGGCGGCGGGCATGTCGGAGGAGGCGCACCGCGAGGCGATGCGCGAGCTGGACCGGCTCACGAAGATGCCCCAAGCCGCCGCGGAGTACTCGGTGGCGCGGACGTATCTCGAGTGGCTGACCGCGCTGCCCTGGAAGAAGGAAACGCCGGACAGACATCGACCTGGTCCGCGCCCGCGCGGTGCTCGACGAGGATCACTGGGGCCTCGGCAAGATCAGGGACCGTTTGCTGGAGCACCTCGCCGTCCGGAAGATCCGGCCCGAGGGCAAGGCGCCGATCCTCTGCTTCGTGGGCCCGCCCGGAGTCGGCAAGACGTCGCTGGGCCGGTCGATCGCCCGTGCTCTCGGTCGGAAGTTCCACCGGATCGCGCTCGGCGGGATGCGGGACGAGGCGGAGATCCGCGGCCACCGACGGACGTACATCGGCGCCCTGCCCGGGCAGATCGTCCAGGGGCTCCGGCGGGCGGAGTCCAAGAACCCGGTGTTCATGCTGGACGAGATCGACAAGCTGGGCTTCGACTTCCGGGGAGACCCGGCGTCGGCGCTCCTCGAGGTGCTGGACCCGGAGCAGAACTCGACGTTCCGGGACCACTACCTCGACGTGCCCTTCGATCTCTCGCGGGTCCTGTTCATCACCACCGCGAACATGCTGGACCCGATCCCGGCGCCGCTCCGCGACCGCATGGAGATCATCGAGCTGCCCGGGTACACCGAGGACGAGAAGGTCCAGATCGCGCGGCGCCACCTGGTGCCGAAGCAGGCCACCGAGCATGGCCTCGAGCTCGACCGGGACATCACGTTCACGGAGCCGGCGCTGCGTCTCCTCGTCCGGAGCTACACGCGCGAGGCGGGCGTGCGGAGCCTCGAACGGGAGATCGCCGCGCTCTGCCGGAAGACCGCCCGGCGGCGTGCCGAGGGGGACCTCACGCTGGTGACGGTCGGATCCTGAGCGCGTGACCGCGCTCCTCGGGTCGCCGCGGTTCCTCGTCGAGGAGGAGATCGCCGAGCGGACTCGCACCCCCGGCGTCGCCGTGGGGCTCGCGTGGACCCCGACCGGGGGCGACGTGCTCTTCGTCGAGGCGTCGAGAATGACGGGAGGCAAGTCGCTCACGCTGACGGGACAGCTCGGCGACGTGATGAAGGAGTCGGCCCAGGCGGCGGTCTCGTGGGTCCGGGCTCACGCGGCCGAGCTCGGCATCGCGCCGGACTTCTGGATGCGATCCGACCTCCATCTCCATGTCCCGGCCGGGGCCATCCCGAAGGACGGCCCGTCGGCGGGGTCACGCTGGCCACCGCTCTGGTCTCGCTGCTCCGGGGCCAGACGATCCGACCCGGCCTCGCGATGACGGGAGAGATCACGCTGTCCGGCCGGGTCTTGCCGGTCGGCGGCATCAAGGAGAAGGTGCTGGCCGCCCATCGGGTCGGGCTGACGACCCTGATCCTGCCCCACCAGAACGAGCGGCAGCTTCTGGAGGACGTCCCGGCCGAGGTGCGCGCCCAGCTGGAGGTGCACCTGGTGAGGGACGTGGCCGAGGTCTTGCAAATTGCTCTGCCCGATGGTTCGCACTGGAGTCCGCTCGACGGGGAGCTGGAGCTCGAGCTGGCCGGGAAAGGTATATCTTGACGCGCAGATACGCGTGGAATTGACACCCTGGACGGGGCTCCGTAGACTGGCCTGCGGTCGATCACGCATGGCCCGTCTCGTGCCAATCTCTGTCAGTCTGCTGTGCCTGGCCGCCGCCGCCGAGCCCCGCGGCGGCGGGCTCGACCTACCAGTACGAGGACGACCAGGGCGTCGTTCACTACACGAACGTCCCCGGGGACCCTCGATACGCCTTCGTCCGGAAGGACGCGGAATCGCCCGTGCCCGCCAAGCCCGCGGCCGAACGGACCGGGGGCTCGGGCAGGGTCTCCGCGCCTTCGCCCACGTGATCCGCGCGGCCGCGGAGCGCTATGGAGTCGAGACCCGCCTGGTCGAGGCGATCGTGCAGGCGGAATCGGCCGGCAACCCCACGGCGGTCTCCCCAAAGGGGCCCGTGGGCTGATGCAGCTCATGCCGGAGCGCGCGGCCCTGCTCGGCGTTCGCGACTCCTTCTGACCCACACCAGAACGTGGACGGTGGGGTGCGGCACATCCGGGATCTGCTGCAGAGCTTCGGGGGCGACGTCACGTTGGCCGTCGCGGCGTACAACGCTGGCGAGGGCGCGGTCCGGAGCTACGGCGGCGTCCCGCCCTTCGCCGAGACCCGTGAGTACGTCCGGCGCGTGCGCGCCCTGTACGACGGCGCGGACCACGCTCGCGTCGAAGGCCGTCGCCCTCGTCACCGTGCCCCAGCGGATCTACCGCAGCGTCGGGGAAGACGGCACGCTGACCTTCACGAACCTGCCGCCCCGCGCCGCCGCGCCCGCCCCCGGGCGCCTCTAGGCAAAGCCGAGCCCTCCCCGCCCCCGCAGCCTTCGGGGCCGTTCTGCGTTTTCCGTCCGGCCGCGATCGCGCCGGCCCGGGCTATTCGAACGGCTGGCCGTATTGCTCCCGGTGCGCGATCGCCCCGATGGGCTTCCGGTCCTTCTTGCCGCGCCCCACGGCGCCGACGGGGTAGCCGAGCGGGAGGATCGCCAGGACGTCGAGCTTGGACGGAATCCCCAGGAGCGTCTTGACCTCCTCCAGCCCGCCGAAGCCCACCCAGTTGGACCCCACGCCGTCCGCCCACGCGGTGAGCAGCATCGACTGGATCGCGCGGCTGGCGTCCGAGACGGCGAACGGGGTCTTGTCGACCGCGACGACCACCGCGGCCGCCGCCTGGGCGACGTGCGCGCCGGTCCGCGCGAGTGCGCCGAGCTTCTGAGGATGGCGCGATCCTGGACCACGACGAAGTGCCACGGCTGCAGGTTCTTGGCGCTGCCGGTCAGGCGCCCCGCCTCGATGACGCGCCGGAGCGTAGCCGCCGGGACGGGCTTGTCCTGGTAGCGCCGGATTGCCAGCATCGTGCGGATCGTCTCGAAGGCGTCCATCAAGCGCTCCTTCCCCGTCTCGCCTGCCGGGACCCGCGCGGCGCCGCGCCTGATTCCGGCCGGGTCACAGGTCGCGCACCATCTCGAGCTCCAGCAGCGAGGGCGTGTGGATCCATGGGCTGCGTTCGGCCGGTGGGTCGAAAGCCGGAGCGACGATACAGGCGAAGGGCGGGCTCGTTCGTTGTGGTCACCCAGAGATGGAGCTGCCGGCCCCGCCTCCGGGCCCACGCGGCCACGGACTCGACGAGCGCGCCGCCCACCTGCCGGCCGCGGGCCGCCGGCTCGACGAACATCCCGACGAGATCGAGGCGACGCTCGGCGTCCACGAGGCCCGTTGCCATGCCGATCCAGCGATCGTCCTCCTCGGCGACGTACGTCACCCGGTCATCGCCCGCCGCGCCGTGCGCGGCGCGCTCCTGCCAGACGTCGTCGGGAAATGCTTCTTCGCGCGCGAGCGTGGACCCGAACGCGGAGGGCGCATCCGCCAGCGCCCGCAGGCGCAGCGCTCGCAAGCGGAGGCTCTCGTCAGGTCGGACCCGGCGGACGAACATGGGCCTCTCCCATCCATCGCCCCATCGACGGCGCGGATACGGGTCCTCGCCGAGCACGCCAGACCAGCCTCAGGCCCGCAGGGCGCCCTTCACTTGCGCCAGATGCTCCTCGGCGTGGTCGACAATGAACGACTCGATGACATACGCCACGCTGACCTCACCCCGCTCGGGGTTGATGCCCCGCTTGCTGCGCTCGGCCGCTGAGAGCCTCCGGATCGTGTCGGCTGCTCGCCGAACCTCGTCCTGCAGCTGCGCCAGCATCTCGTCGGGCTGGGCGCGCGGCGCCGCGCGCCACCCCGGCGAGTCGCTCGGGCGATCCTGGCGTGCGCCCAAATGTGGGAACCTCTCCCGTCGCTTCGATCAGGACGCGACAATGGTGCAGCCAGTACGGGATCATCTCCGTCATGTGTCCCAGGGTCTGCATCGCCGACCACTCGCTCTCGCCCGGCGACGCGCGGAGGCGCGATGCCACCTTGGGCTCGCGTAGTAGCTTCGCCACTTCGTCCGAGACCTGCTCGAGTCTCTTCGCTTGCGTCTCTCCGGAGCTCACCGTCCGATGTTCTGTCACTCTCTGGCCTCCCGATCTGGGATTGCACCACCCAGTTCGTCGATGCCACTCTGCACCGCGGACGCGCCGACGCGTCGCGGCGCCTTTTCGCCTCAGCGCGCCCGGTGCTTCTTCGTGAGGTACGCGCGCCAGGGCTTCCAGTAGTACCTCGTCCAGCCTTCGGTCACCCCCGCGCGTCACGGTCCGCCACGTTGACGTGGACTAGCTCGATGCGCCCCGACTTGCCTCGGGGCCAGAACGTGAGAATCAGCGTCGAGTCGATGTCCTTCGCGCCGAATCCGGTCGAGCGCCAGGTCTGGACGATCATCCCGCCGGGCTTCGTCAGCAGCATCCGCCCCGAGAGGGCGCCGTTGAAGGCCCGGAAGGGGGCGCGCCGGGCGCGCGGCGATCGTCACGGGCGCGCCCGTGATGGCCGCGTGGTGCCGGGGATTGAGGTACATGCGGTAAAGCTCGGCGGCCGGGGCCGGCAGCGTCACGCTCTGCTGGATCGTCTTCGGCATGTCCAATCGCCTCCGCTGTGGCTGTTACGCGGGCCGGCGCGCCCCGTCAGTTCGGCTCCAGTGCGACGACGCTCGCGCGCGTGTCGATGGCCACCGAGAAGAGCGAGAGGAAATCCCGACCCAGCAGACCGTCGGCCTGCGGAATCTCGGCATCGTGAGCCACGATCGCGAGCGGGCCCGCGCGCGCGTCGCCCACCTTCGAGCGACTCGATCCGCAGCACGTCCGCCCGGATCACGCCCGTCACACCCCTGACCTCGGCCGCATACGTGTTGGGCGTGACGATGCCGAGGCGGGCGAGGGCCGCCGGGGCCACCATCGTCCGATCCGCCCCAGTATCGAGGACCAGCGTGACCGGGCCGGCGCCATTGATCTGCGCGACGACCAGGATCGGCGCGCCCGCGACGAAGGGGATGGTCGTGGTCCCGGCCCGCACGGCGGCCGGCGCCCCGGGTGGCGGGGACTCGACAGAGGACACCGCCATGGGGCGGGCAGCAGCCCGGTAGCGCTCTGGCACGCTCTCCATCCCGGTCGTGTAGTGGACGACCCCTGGTCGTCGACCCAGTGGTAGACCTGGGCGCCGGCGCTCGTGAGGAACACGCCGATCACGAGCGTCGTGGTCAGGATCAGACGCCGGGCAGGTCGGCACGCCCGGGCCGGGGTCATCCGCGACCGTCCCGCAGGGATCGCGACCATGCGCTCACCGGCGCCGGCCCATGAGCGCCTCGTGACCTGATCGGCGCGAGCGTCGCCCACCTCATGCTTGGCTCATCGGAAGAGGGCGCTGTAGCCGTTCAGCGCCGGCTGGCCGCCCAGGTGGGCATAGAGGACGGTCGCGCTCTTGTCGATCTCGCCCCGGGCCACCAGATCGATGAGGCCGGCCATCGACTTGCCCTCGTACACGGGGTCCGTGATCATGCCCTCGAGCCGCGCCGCGAGCCGCATGGCCTCGAGCGTGCGCCTCGTCCGGAATGCCGTAGGTCCCCGCGTGGTAGCGGTCATCCAGGATGATCTCCTCGTCGCGCAGATCGCGGCCCACGTCGATCAGGTCGGCGGTCCGGCGGGCGATGCGCGCTCACCTGCTCGAGCGTCTCCTTCGGCTTGGCGGAGGCGTCGATCCCGATGACCCGGCGGGCGGCCGCGGTCTGCGCCGCGAAGCCCGCGATCATCCCGGCCTGCGTGCTCCCGGTGACCGAGCACACGATCACCGTGTCGAAGAAGACGCCGAGCTCCCGCTCCTGCTGCTCCACTTCCTGCGCCCATTGCGCGAAGCCGAGACCACCCAGCCGGTGGTCCGACGCGCCCGCCGGGATGGCGTACGGCCGGCCGCCGGAGGCCTCGATCTCCTGGATCGCCTGCTCCCAGCTCTCCTTGAACCCGATCCCGAACCCCGCCTGCACCAGCCGGACGTCCGCGCCCAGGATCCGGCTGAGGAGGATGTTGCCCACGCGGTCGTACACGGCATCGGGCCAGTCCACCCAGCTCTCCTGGACGAGCACGCATCGCATCCCGACCCGGGCCGCGGCCGCCGCCACCTGGCGTGTGTGGTTCGACTGAACGCCGCCGATGGAGACGAGCGTGTCGAACCGCTCCGCGATCGCCTCCGCCACCAGGTACTCGAGCTTCCGGATCTTGTTGCCCCCGAAGGCGAGCCCGCTGTTGCAGTCATCGCGCTTCGCCCAGATCCGGGCGCCGCCCAGGTGAGCGCTCAGGCGCTCCAGGGGGTGCACCGGAGACGGGCCGAACAGGAAGGGATATCGGGAAAACGAGCCGAGCTTCATGCGGGCTCCCTCTCGGCCTCCGCGGCCAGGCGCGCGCGGCCCGCACCACTCGAGGCGGGTGCCGGGCCGGCCGCGCGGGGACGTCCACGCGGGGTCATGGAGTATTTTCCTCCGGGTACTCGAAGGAGTAGAGTCGGACCTCGTACCGCGCCTCTCCCCGCGAGGCCGGATCGGGATCGCAAACGACTCCAGATCCGACTCGGACCTCCAGTGGATGCGGGTCGGGGTCGTAAAGCTCACGATGGCGCCGGCCGAGTCGAGCCCCACCACCTGAAGCCAGGCGCTTCCGATGAGATGATTGCGCCGCTCGACGAGACCGTCAGCCCGGACACGATCCGGCTCGCCGTCGAGCCGCCAGTGGATCTCGACCGGCGGCGCCGCGTTGTGACGCGGGAAGTCGGCCGGCGTCGGGGCAGGCCCCGCCGCAGCGCAGCTCGCCAGCAGAAGGCCGGGAATGACGAGCGCCCCGCGGCCGCCGTCTCGGCTCTGAAGCTCGCGAATGCTCACCTCCACCTCCGACAGAGCGCTCCTGCCACCTTCTCACCCCGACGCCTGCCGCACAACGGCGCGTCCAGTCGTCCCACCGTCGCGCCGGACGGACGTCTCGAAGCCATCCCCGCGCGCCGGTGCCGGTCAGACCCGACCGACCAGCGTCTCGCCGATCGTCGTGATCAGCTCGTCCATGGCGGTGCCGTCCATCGTGTGGGGCTGGATGGCCAGCCGATGCACGCCGAGCGCCGCGTACCGGCGGGCCGTGTCGACGTCGGGAAGTCCGCGCGGCGTGATGGTGATCTCGAGCTCGCCGAGCCCGGCCGGGCGCTCGACCCGGTCCGCGGTTTCCCGAAGCTCCCGCAATGCGCGCGCCGTCTCCTCGAGGCCCAGATCCCAGCCGTGCCAGCCGTTGCCCGCCTGGACGGCGCGGCGGAGCGCCGCCGGCGAGTGCCCGCCGATCACGATGGGCGGGTGCGGTGTCTGGATCGGCCGCGGCCGCTCGATGACCCCGCGAAGGAGACGAAGCGCCCCGTGAAGGACGGCACGGGCTGATCCCAGAGCGCCCGCATCGCGGCCAGGTGCTCGTCGGTGCGCGCCCCGCGATCGGCCAGGGACGCGCCCAGCGCCCGAAGCTCGGGCTCGAGGTAGCCGACCCCGATGCCGACGATCAGCCGCCCCTTGGAGAGGAAGTCGATCGTGGACAGCTGCTTCGCCAGGAGAACCGGCTGCCGCTGGGACAGCACGATCACGCCGATGGCCAGCCGCACCCGGCTCGTCACGGCCGCCATGTAGGCCAGAGCGACCACGGCCTCCAGGCGCGGCTGCTCCGCCGGATTCTCCTCGGAGCCGGGTGTGCCCACCGGCAAGCGCGACGTGGTCGCCCACCCAGAAGGACTCGAGCCCGATCTCCTCCGCCCGCTGGGCGCGCCGGACCAGGGTGTCCGGGTCGGCACTGCTGCCCCGGTGCAGGCCGAACAGCGCCAGCTTCAATTCCCTGTCATCAGCTTCCTCCTCGCCGGATCCATCCGCGTCGGCCCGCCGGGAGCGGATATCCGGTGACGGCGATCGTGGCGGGCTCCACCGGCCTCGGATTCACGCGGCCACGGAGGGCCGCTCATCTTGTCGAGAATACCGAGAAAGGCGCGCCACGGCCCCACGGCCTCCGTGTGCTGGCGGGCGAGCACGTCGACGATCTGGCCGAGATGATTCAGGTCGTGGATCGCCCACGTGCTGAAGAGCTGCCCCAGGGTCACCGGTCCGAAGTCCGGATGCCGGCCCCGGCGCGCGAGGTCCCCCGGCGCGAGCCGGAGCTCGTCGAGGATGTCGAAGGCTCCGGGCCCGCGCCTCGCTGAACGCGTCGAGGATCTCCGCCATGCTCCGGCCCTTCGCCTTTTCCGCGAACCCGAACCGGTCAAAGGGAGGGAAGGCGGCGGACTCTCCGTGGGCGATCAGGTGCCGAGCCCGAGGGATCCAGTTGGTCTCCTCCGCCTCGACGAGGTGCCCCACCACGTCGAAGCTGGACCACGTGTCCGGCCCCTCGTTCTCGTGCATCCACGGCTCGGGGAGCCCGCGCAGCAAGACATCCAGCACCACCGGGGTGCGACGCAGCAGGGTCTTCACTTCCTCGAGGTCGAGCTTCATCAGCCGCTTCTCCCTTCCCCGGTCTGCCGCATCGCGCGCAGCCCGGCTCGCCGGTGTCTCCGCTCCGAGGTTGCCACGCCCTCCTCCGGGCATCAATTCTCGCGCTGTTCGACCCCCTGCCCGAGCTCGATCGGGAAGCGGCGAGCGCGGATCGACCGCGACGCAGATCGGGCCGCTGACCGGTGTCGAATCCGATCGATTGCCGAGCGTCGATGGCCGACGGTCCGTCGGACGGGACGTACGACATCTTCGCGTTCTTCGTCGGGCCGGGCGCCCGGTCCAGGCCTCGGTTCGCGCCGAAGTCTCGCGCTGGAGCGGGATGGTCCTGATGCGACAGCGATCGGGCCAGCAGGTTCAGCTGGACGGGCAAGTCGCGCTCTCTCGCGGGTGCGTCGGTATCGGGTGAGAATCAGCGCGCGGTTCGAGCGTGCCGCGTGTCGATTGACGGGCCGGTGACGGAAGTCGGCCACGCGGCAGTCTCGGCGCGATGACCGAGAAGCGCGCCACGATCACGGCAGCCGGGACGGCGTCGGCAGGAGCGCGTTGGCGGGCAGGACGCCGACCTTGAGGCCGGCCTTGCAGACGGCGGCGACGTCGGCCATCCGCCGGACGTCGGCAAGGGCGTTCCCGTGGACGACGAGGAGGTCGGCCTCCTTGCCAGGCTCCAGGGACCCGGTGAGGTCGGCGACGCCGCAGGCCCGGGCGGCGATGGACGTCGCGGCCTCGATGGCCTGGAGCGGGCTCATGCCCGCCTGGACGGCGAGCTCCAGCCCGTAGTGCATCCGCCCGAACTCGCAGTCGAACGGCCCGGCGTCGCTGCTGACGACGAGGTACGGGTGCATGCGGTCCCCGAGCAGACGCCGGAAGATCTCCAGCTTCATGTCGTAGTAGGCCTCGAGGGCGTCCCGGCGCGCCGTCTCGTCGGGCATGAGCCGCTCGTGGCCGGCCTTCGCGCGCAGCTCGACCAGCGAGTCGTACCCGCCGGCCTGGAACGTGTAGCTGATGAACGTGCCCTGGCTGGCGAAGCGCTCGGTGACGGCCGGGTCGTACTCCATGATGCCGCTCGAGGAAACCCCGCCCCGTACTCGACCACCTTGCCGGGGATCAGGAACTCCGCGTGCTCGATGCAGTCGAGCCCCGCCTCCAGCGCGTTGATCATCGACTGCTTGGCCCGGCAGTGGGCGGTCGTGAGCCGGCCGAGGCCGTGGGCGGCGTCGACGGCAGCGCGCAGCTCGTCCACCCCGTAGGAGGCGTAGTAGGGAATGTTTCCGGCGGTGGCGCCGCCGGACGCCATGATCTTGATGTGGTCGGCGCCCTCCGCCACCAGCTGTCGGACGGTCGCCCGGATCGCCTCGACGCCGTCGGCCACGCCGTTGCACCAGTAGAAGTGGCCGTAACGATGGGTGACCGGCCGGCCGCTCAGGAGCAGGCGCGGCCCGATGAAGTAGCCGCGCTGGATGGCCTCCCGCACGATGAACGTCACGCGGTTGCGGCCGCCGTTGTCACGCAGCGTGGTGACGCCGCAGGCGAGATGTCGCTGAAGGTTCGACACCGAGACCAGCGCCATCATCTCGTCGGGGTCGAGGACCATCTGCTCGTAGGTGCGGCGGTCAGCGGCCAGAGTGAGGTGCGCGTGGGCGTCGACCAGCCCGGGCATGAGGGTGGCATCCGCGTACGTCTCGACGGCGCCGGGAGCGGCGCCGCGCGTCACCTCGCCCGCCGGCCCCACCGCGACGATGCGGGAGCCTTCGACGGCGACGGCGCCGTCCTCGATGACGCCGCGCGGAGTCGCGGTCACGACGCGCGGGGCGCGGATGTACCGCCGGTGGGAGGATCGGTCGCTCGGTCCGCTCATGCCTTGGGCCTCCGTGATGGAATCGCGGCCGGGCCAGGACGAACCCGGGCGGCGGTCACTTGACCGCGCCCAGGGTCAGCCCCGATACGAACCACTTCTGCAGGAGCAGGAACACCAGGACGATCGGCAGGACGATGACCAGCGATGCCGCGGTCAGCTGGCCCCACTCCACGCCGAGCTCGGTGAAGAACATGTACAGCCCGACCGGCGACGTCTTCACGCCGGTCTCGGTCAGGAAGGTCGCCGCGTAGATGAACTCCTGGGCGGAGCGGACGAAGGTGATGAGGGCAACGGCCGTGACGCCGGGCAGGCTCAGGGGGAAGACGATCCGGAAAAAGGTCCCGAGGCGCGAGCAGCCGTCCACCGAGGCCGCCTCATCCAGCTCGACCGGGATCGTGTCCACGTAGCTCTTCATGAGCCAGACGCTGATCGGCAGAAACTCCACCGAGTAGACGAGCCCCAGACCGGACAGGCTGTTCAGCAGACCGAGCTTGTGCAGCATGAGGTAGAGCGGCACGACCTTGGTCGCGCCCGACACCATCACGCATCCCAGGAGACTCAGTAGCAGGAAGTCCTTGCCCCGGAAGTCGAAACGCGAGAAGCCGTAGCCGGCCAGGCTGCTCGTCGCCACCACAATGACCGCCGCCAGGCTGGCCGCCAGCATCGTGTTCAGGATCTGCCACGGTATGGAGGTGCGGGTGAGCACCTCGACGTAGTTCTGGAAGGTCAGCGGGTCCGGGATCCACCGGGGCGGGTACGCGACGGTGTCCTGCGGCCGCTTGAGCGAGGTCACGAGCGCCCACAGGAGCGGGAACAGCGAATATCCCGCGAACAGCGCGAGGAACAGGTGCACGAGGGTGCGGGAGCGTGCGGAGCGGCGGAGCCCGGCCATCCTACCGGCGCTCCCGGGAAAGCGACCGGATGTACAGCACGGTCAGGACCAGGTTGATGCAGAGCATGACGATCGCCACCGCCGACCCGTAGCCGATGTGGTGGAAGGAGAAGGACTCCTTCCACATGTAGAGCCCGAGCGTCTCGGTCATCCGGGCCGGGCCTCCCCGGTCACCACCAGCGGGATGTCGATCAGGTTCACCGACCGGATGCTCAGGAGGATGGTGGCGACGAGGAGCGTCGGCACCAGGAGCGGCAGCGTGATGTGGTGGAGCGCCCGCCAGTAGCCGGCCCCGTCGATCCGCGCGGCCTCGTACAGGGTCCCATCGATCCCTTGAAGCCCGGCCAGCACCAGGATCATCCCGTAGCCGGTGCTGCGCCAGACCTCCACCAGGATCATCGTGGCCATGGCGGTGACGGGGTTCAGAAAGAACGACACGTTGATGCCGAGCCCCGAGAGCATGTAGTTCGCGATCCCGATATCCGGGATCAGGATCCAGCGCCACATGACGCCGACCACCACCGCGGTGAGCGCCCACGGCAGGACTACCGTGGAGCGGAAGAACGTCCGGAAGCGGACCGGCTCGTTGAGGGCCAGCGCGAGGGCCAAGCCGAGGACGAGGATCAGCGCCAGCGAGCCGACCAGGAAGACGACGGTATTGACGAGCGCCCGGATGGCGAGGTCGTCGCCGAGAAGGTCGACGTAGTTCTGACGCCGACCGTCTTGGTCACGGTGCGCATGAGGTTCCAGTCGGTGAAGCTGGTCAGCAGCACGTAGACGGTCGGGTAGATGGTGAGCGCGAAGACGAGGATGACCGCCGGCGCCACCAGGAGGTACGGGACACGTGGTCGGAGGTCAGCGTCGCCCGGCCGCCCCGCCCCGCCCGCCGCGCCCCGGAGAGGACGGCGGGCAGGCAGGCAGTGACCGCGGGTCCCTCGGACAGAATCCGGCGCCGGTCCGGACGGGGTCATGCCGTCATCGAGGGCGAGCGGCCCCGCCCGCCGCGTCAGCGGAGCCGGGCCTCGTAGCGCGCCTGCTGGCGCTTGAGGGTCTCCTCCACCGGCTGGCGCTGGAGGATGATCCAGGTTCAGCGCGCCTCGATGAAGGTCTCGGAGTAGAAGTTGACCTCCTTGATGAACGGGAACGGCGTCGCCGTCTTGAACGTGTAGTTGGCGAGGTACCCGAGCAGCGGGTCGTTCTTGTAGACCGGATCGGCCAGCGCCGACTTCGGGACGGTGCCCCGAACTGGTACTTGGCGGCGCAGGAGCAGGGATCTCACGGCGCCGATGGCCTTCAGCAGCTCGAACGCCGCCGGGCCCCTTGCGCGAGTCCTTGGCCGCCCGCGAGGAGATCAGGAAGCCGTAGACCTCGCTGTACGAGCGCGGCTCGTTGCCCGGGTGGGTCGGGTACGCGGCACGAAGCCGGAGTTGTCCGCGCCCATCTTCTCAGGGTGGGCGGCAGCAGCGCGTGGATGATGATGCCCATCGCCCACGACTTGGCGCCGAAGAGGTCGACCTCGTCGTTGGCCTTCATGGTCGGCGACTCGGGGGCCATGATCTTGTGCTCGCTGTACATGTCTGCCAGCAGCTTGGCGATGCGCCGGTGCTCCGGCGTGTCATCAGATCCCTTGACGTCCTTGTCGACGATATGGCGCCGCCGAGCGACCGGACCATGCGGCATCGTGAAGGACACCGGGTTCGGGGTGGACGCGGCGCTCAGCTCGCAGCCGGAAGCCCCACTGGTTCGGGCGGCCGGTCCCCGGAGTGTCCTTGGTCAGGAGCTTCCCGACCCGGATGACGTCGTCCCACGTCTTCGGCGGCTCGGCGACGCCGGCACTCCTTGAGGAGGTGCCTTGTTGTAGCCGAGCCCGGTCGACGTGAGGTACACGGGCATCGCGACGATCTTCCCGCCCACCGAGCACGCCTCGCGCAGCACGGGCTGGTTGAAGTCGTCCCACTCCGGTGTACTTTGAACTGGTCGAGGTCCCCGACCAGGCCCGCGTTGGCCAGCGGCTGGTTGTCCTGGCTCTGCGCGCCCACGACATCGGGCGGGTTGCCGGCCTGGGAGGCGGCGATGAAGGTCTGCGTCGCCACGTTCCAGTTGGCCGTCTGGTACTGGAGCTTGATGTCCGGGTGGTCGGCCTCGAACTGCTTGATCGTCTCGTAGAACCACAGGCGCGCGCTTGGGCACGTTGATGGGATCGTTCTTCTGGAGCCCCTCGGCCACTCTTCCAGTGCTCCCAGAGGAGGACGTTGAGCGTGACCGGTCCGCCCTCTGGCGGGGCGGTCTGCGCCTGGACGATCCCGGGAATGCCGCCCAGCGTCAGGCGGCGGCGGCCGCGCCCTTCAGGACGGCGCGGCGCGACGGCTTGCCGGCGGGAGTGGGGGCGGCGGCGGGGTGCGCCGATCGGTCGTGGATCCTGGGTGCCATGTCACTACCTCCTCGGTGGCAGGTCAAGCGAGAGAGTGTCGAGAGCGGCCAGCGGGCCGGCGCGGAGCGCGAGCGTGCCTGGGTCGTCCTGGTCATCGTCGATCTCGACGATACCCGAATCCATCGCCGCCACGCCAGGGCCCGCGAGCGCCTGAGCGCGGGACGAAGGAAAGTGTGCGTGGAACGCAGGCCACGCGTCGTGGAAGCATCGTGATCGAGGCTCTGAGCGGCGGGCCGGAGCTCCCGGCCGGCGCCGTAGCCGACGAGTGATCGCGTGAACGCGACGTCTCCCCGGTGCTGCGGCCGCGACGGAGGCGTTCCTCGAGCCGCGCGGGGCGCGCCCGGAACGCCATCGGCCGCGCCGCGCACGGCGTCGAGCGCGCCATCCAGCGCGAGTCCCCCGTCCGCGTGGAAGCCGACGCTCAGCCAGAAGCGTCGAGCGCGCGAGACTCAGAGGGTCCCGGCGGTCGAGGCTGCGGTGGGCGAGCGCTTCGCCAGGTGCTCGACCGCGATCGTCTCCGCCCCCGCCAGGTCGGCGATCGTCCGGGCGACCTTGAGCACGCGGTCGTGAGCGCGCGCCGAGAACGCAGACGCGCCGCCGCCTGCACCGAAGCTCGCGCCCCGTCGGGGCCAGCGGGCAGTGGCGCAGCGAGCTGTGTCGCGGCGTCAGCCGGGCGTTGACGCGCGCCCACCGCGCTCGGCCCTGCGCGCTGGCGTTCGCGCGCCAGTGGTCACCCGCTGCCGGACCGCCGCCGACTCCGGCGACGCGCCGGCCGCCGAGCGGCCCGAATTGGGGCGCCACCGGCCCGACGTCCACGTGGGAGATCGATCCGGTCGAGGAGCGGCGCCGAGGAGCCGCCCGAGATAGCGGTCCGCTCGGCGGGCGTGCACACGCACCCTCGACGCTCCGGCAGCCGCGCCGGCACGGGTTCATCGCCCCGACCAGCTGCACCTCCGCCGGCAGCCGCATCGGACCCGCCGGCCCGCGCGATGCGTCACCGACCCGTCCTCCAGCGGCTGCCGGAGCGTGTCGAGCACGTACGGCCCGAACTCCGGCAGCTCGTCCAGGAACAGCACGCCCAGGTGCGCCAGGCTCACCTCGCCCGGGTGCGGTAGCCGGCCCCCGCCCACCAGGCCCGCGGGTCGACACGCGTGTGATGGGGCGCCCGGAACGGCCGACGGGTCACGAGCCCCTCCGGCGGCAGAGAGCCCCGCCACGCTCCAGACCCGGCTCGCCTCGATCGCCTCGCCGAGCGTGAGCGACGGCAGGATCGTGGGTAGCCGGCGCGCCAGCAGGCGTCTTCCCGTCCCGGGCGGCCCGATCAGGAGAAGGTGGTGTCCACCCAGCGGCCGCGATCTCCAGCGCGCAGCTTGCGCATGCGCCTGGCCCCGCACGTCCCCGAGGTCGACGTCGCCGGGCGGCGCGTCGCGCGAGGAGCCGATCGGGATCCGCGCGAGTCCTGGCGGATCGGATGCTCGTCGTTGAGGAACGCCGCCGCCTCCGCGAGAGAGGTCACCGGGTAGACCGCGAGGGTCTCGAGGAGCGAGGCCTCCGAGGTGTTGCTCGTACCGCGAGCAGGCATCCATCCGAGTCGCGCGTGACTGGCCCGGAGCGCCATCGGCAGCGCGCCGCGCACGGAGCGGATCGCCCCGTCCAGCGCGAGCTCCCCCACCACGAGGAGGCGCGCGCCAGACGGTCGGGCTTGACCGCGCCCATCGCCGCCAGGGAGGCCGCAGCGCGATCGGCAGATCGAAGCTGACGCCCTCCTTCCGGAAGGTCCGCCGGCGCGAGGTTCACCGTGACCCGCTCGAGCGGAAACGCGAACCCCGGAGTTTCGGATCGCCGTGCGGACGCGCTCCCGACTCTCCCGCACCACCGGATCCGGAGGCCGACGGTGGTGAACGCCGGGAGCCCTGGCTCACGTCGACCTCGACGCGCACGAGCGCCGCATCGACCCCGGCCAGGCAGGCCGAGACGACCCGGGCCAGCATCACGGGCTCCAGGCCGGCGGATAGCTGGACCGCCGTGTGGCCCGTCCTCGTCCGTTCCGGCACACGCCCGACTCGACGGCAAGCGCCGCCTGGACCTCGTTGCGGCGCCAGACGCACACCATGGCGAGGAAATCGTGCGCGGCCGCTGCCGCCGTGCAGGGATGCCACGTGATACGGCGGCGTATCCGTCCCGGTCACATCGCCCGTGTCGGCCAGTGTCTGGCGAGGGAAGGAGCCGCGCCGAGTCGCGAGCCCCGCGTCGATGATCGGTCGGCCGCCGACCCGAGATAGCCCTGCCACTCGAGGAACAGCAGGATTTCCTGGGCGGCTCCGGGGTCGTCGCTGGTGTGGTCCTTCTCGTCGCCGGCGACGAGGAAGTTCCCCTGAATCCGCGCCTCGCACGGGCGCGCGGCGCGGCCGGTGAAGCAGTTGCGCCCGCCGCCCGCGATGCTCTCGCGCTCGGTGCCTCGTTGGTGCGGGCCACCGCCCCCGCACCGCGGTGTATGATGGCCCGGAATGAACGCCGCGGGATCCCGAGGCTCCATGATCCCACGGAGGAGCGACGCCATGACTGAGACCACAGTCGGCCTTCCACGGAAGTGCGCGGGTGGGTCGTGCGGATGGCCCCTGACGCCATGCCCGGCGTCTGAAGGCGACGTCCGATGCTGGCCGACCCGACTCGTGCGCGCGGTCGTCGGGACGGAAAACAACGGAGGCGTCGGTCTCTGCCGGGTGGCCTCGCGGCAGGCTACATTCCGCCCGATTGGGCCCATGCGGACCGAGCCCACGCGCGAACCGAGAAGAGCCACGGAACGATGTCCGACCAGCGAGGCTCTGACTCCGGTCCGGGTCGGCGGGACAATTGGCGAGGTCGGGCGCCGTGCGGGTCGGCCACCGCGAGCGCGGGGGATCGAGTCCCCGAGAGGACGACGCCACCTGGTGACGGCGAGCCGTGGGAGGAGGGGCGAGTGGGACCTGACCGCCTCGGCGTGGGGAGCTGACGCTCCTCGCCGGAGCCCTCGCCGTCGACGCTCATCCTGGCGGGTGATCTCGTCTCGGCTGGCTCGACACGCCGCCGGCGCGACCTCACCGCGCCGGCCGGTCGCCTGGCCCCTCGGTCGACATCATCGTGCCGGTGCGGAACGAGGCGGAGTGGATCGAGGAGAAGCTCCGGAACCATCGAAGCGCTGCGGTATCCGGCCGACCGGCTTCGCGTCATCGTCGTAGACGGGAGCGTCCTACGGACGGCACCGCGGACATCGTCCAGGCGCAGATCGCGGCGAGACCCCGCTTTTCGCGCTCATCCGGTTCCCCACCGCCAGCAAGACAGCCCAGCTGAACGCCGCCTCCGCCGGGCGGAGGCCGAGCTGGGTCATGGTCACCGATGCTGATGCGCGCGCTTCCCGAAGAAACCTCCAGCTGATGATGGCCGCCGGGAGGCTGACCTCTGGTGGCGTCGTGGGGGCGCCGGTCGGTCCGGCGCGCCCCCACGCCCTGAAGCGCTCCACTGGCGGCCTCGGCAACTACCTCCGCAGACGGGAAGCGCCGGTGCGGCTGCGCGTCCCTCGTCGCGGGCCCGTGCTTCGTCTTCCGCGCGCGCTCCTGGACGCCTGGCCGGACGACGTCGTGGCCGATGACATGCACGCGACGTTCACCGCCATGGCGAGCGGGCGCCGGGTGAGCCTGATCGACGTCGCGGTAGACCGAGCTGCGCTCGCCCCAGGGGCTCGGCGGGCTCATCTGGCTGAAGTTCCGCCGCGCGCACGCGTACCTGCGCGCAGGTGTTCCGGTTCTTAGCCCCGGGTGTCCACGATGACGCCGACCGCGCCGACGCGGTCTTCCTGTGGCGGGCCGCCCACCTCATCCTCCTGCCCTGTTGCTCGTGGCCACTGGGAGGGCTCGGGCTCGCCTGGCTGGGCACGTGATGACCGCGCCCGCCGCGATCCCTCTGGGCTGGCGCGGTGGGGTCCGGCCGCCGTGGCCTGCCGTGGCGCTCGCGGGTCGCCCGGAGTCTCGCGACCGTTCTCGCCCTCGGCGCCTCATCGTCCGACGCTGCTCCTGGCCCTGCGCGGCCCAGCCGCTCTGGCGGCAGACGGCCGCCTTCCCCAAGGTCGCGACGGCGCGTCGCGGAAGCGGCGCGGAGGGCCACCCAGATGAAGACCTCGCAGAGCTCGGGATCGGCGCCCAGATCCTCGCCGCGCGCCTCACTGGCAGCGCCGTGCGGCCGCTTCTTCGTCCAGTACTCGCGTCCTCAACGGCTGCAACGCCCGGTGCGCTCTGATCGCAACTCCGCCCTCCGGAAGGACTCGCAGCTCTCCACCGCCGAGCATCGCCAGCTCCCGGCGAGTTCGCTCGCATGCCTGGGCGACGGTGCGCGTCGAGTTGCCTCGGCGGCGAGCCGCTCCTCCGGCCCGACGTCGGCGGAGCTCGTCGGACGAGGCCCGGCGCCTCGGCATGCGGGCGGCGATGGTGACCAACGGCTTCCTCATCCCGCAGAAGATCGACGTCGTCCGTCGGCTCGACGAGCGGTGATCCGATCGACGCCGAGGCGCGGGCAACACGCGACGAGGCCAGCGCGGCGCGGGCTCCTGGCGGCGGGTGATGCGGGCGATCGAGCTGTGCGCGACGAGGGCTCGACTTCTTCCTGAGCGCCGTCATCACCCCGCGAGAGCGCGGGCGAGATCGACTTTGGCTGCTCGCCACCGCGCGCGCCGCTTCCGGCGTCTCCGTGAACTGCCGGATCCCCGCCAGTCGAACGAGGAGTATGCGGCGCGGGCGCCGCCGGGCTGCCTGGGCCCGCGGAGATCGGGCCATCCTCGCCCGGAATCATCGCGGCCAGAGCCGAGCGAGCCCGTGCTCTTCACGACCCGCTCCCTACCGCCACACGCTCGCGCTGGGACGACTTCCGGACGGAGCGGGTCCGAGCGCCCGGGCGAGCTCTCGCCCTGCACGGCCCGGGCCGGGTTCTTTCTCCAGATGGGGCCGAGCGGCGACATCCCTATCCGGCCGCGTCCTCCACGTCCGGGACGTTCCAGCCGAGAAGAACGCCGTCCGCGACGGGGTGGAGCCACGCGTGGCGCTCACGCTTCCCGGCGCCACTCCTGCTTCGACTGCTGCAACCTGGCTCAGCGAGAACCGGGCAATCTTCGAGCCTCCGGCCCTGCCGTCGTGCAGCCAACTTCTGGCGCGGCTACCTGGCGCGGCGCCCGATCAGCCAGGACGCCGCGGACCTCGCTGACGCCCACGCTGCGGCGCCGGGAACCGCTGCTGCGGGCGCCGTTCCGTGACCACCTGTGCGATGCCGGTCGCCGTGGCCGCCAGCGCGCGCGTCCTCGCCGCCCCACTGGCTTTGCGGGACGCCGACCTTGCCGCTCTCGGCGAGGGCCTCTATCATCACCCGCCGCGCTTTCCCTGCAACCTCCGCTGCCTCTGCAGCTCGCCGTACCCGGAACACGCCCCGAGCTCAGCGCACCGTCAGAGTGGCGGGCATGCGATCCGACCAGCTCGCGGCGCTGGGCTGCCGGCGCGTCGGGATCCTCGGCGGGGAGCCTCTCCGCGTCCCGACCTGGGCGAGATCATCGATCACGCGCGGGCCGCGACATGGCGGTGTCCTCACGTCGAACGGCCCGTGATGGTCCCGCGCCGCATCGAAGAGCTCCGGGCGCCTGAGCACGCTGGTGCTGAGCCTCGACGCGCCCGGGCCCGCAACGACGCGCAGGGGGCGCGGCGGTATTCGCTGCGGTGCAGCGGTCGATCGCCGCCGCACGCGCGGCCCAGATTCCCGTCAAGCTCAACGCCGGTGATGTCGGCTCGAACAGCGCCCCACCTCGACGCCCTCGCTGGCCTTCTGCGAGACCCACGATCTCCCACGTGACGGTCAACGTCATGCGGAGCGGCGCGCCAGATCTCTGGCACCAGGCGTCGACGCTCAGGGCGGAGGACGCGGTCCGCCAGCTCCTCGAGCGCCTCGCTGGGCCTCGCCCGCGACCATCCCCGCCTGCTCTTCTCCGAGGTGATGCGTAGCCGGTACGCCATGCGCTGGGGCGACTACGCGCGCGACCGGTTCGAGGAGCACGAGCTTCCCCGTCACCGACCGTCGCCGCCAGGACGTATCCGCGCTGCTCAGGCCGGTCAGCTACTCGCTGTCCGTCGACCCGGACGGCACCGCCTACCCCGCCGTGGCGACGGCGGCCGGATGGGCGGCAGCGTCGTCGCCGACGGGTCGAGACCGCCTGGCGGCGCCTCACGGCACGGGTGCGTGGCGTGCTACTCCCCGTGCCTGGTGGAGCAGAACTTCATCCTGTCTCTCGACCGGCGCGTTATCGGCCAGTTCGTTCGCCGCCACCTGCCCGTTTCGCCTGAAACGCACGGCGCCGATCCCGCGGGCCATCGGGGCCGCGCGGGTGACTGGCAACTCCATACGAGGTGTATCGATCAGGCGCCAGCCCTCGGCTGTCGAACGCATGGGGAGCTGCCGGACGTCGGTCACCCGCCCGCGTCGTCGAGCGACACCACGACCACGTCGAACCGCGGCAGCGTTGCTCGCGGAGCCGGCGGCCCGCGAGGTAGCCGGCGCGATCCGGACGAGCCGCATGCGCTTCCGCGCATCCACCGCCGCCTGGGGCGGATCGCCGGCGCCGCCCCGCCGGGCCTTTACCTCCACGAACACGAGCGTGAATCCGTCCCGAGCGAGGAGATCGACCTCGCCCAGCCGGGACCGGAGATTTGCGCGCGAGGATGACGGTAACCCGCGCCGCTCAAGTCGCGCGGCCCGCAGCCTCACCCGACCTGGCCCAGGGGCCGCGTCGTGGGCCCGGGCGGATCACGCCACCATGCCTGCAGGCCGTGCAAGGTGGCGACCATCGGCGGGGCGCCGCGTCAGCCGATGATCAGACAGGCGCGTCGACGGCGGCCGATCCGCGGGCCCGATCCTCAGCGGATTGATCTCGAAGGTGAAGCTCGGCCAGGGCGCCGTTGCGGCGGCCGCCGAGAATCGCGCCACGAACCCACGGCAGCCAGCTCGCGCTGACCGGGTGACAGGGGAAGGTCAGGGAGACGGCGCACCGTCTGGGCCGGCCCAGGAGGGTCGAAGGCCCCGTCGGCATCCACAATCGGCGCGCGCAGGCGAGACGACGTCGTCGATGACTCCGTCGCGCCACCGCCCGAGGCCGCCAGCCCACCATGACGCCGAACTCCGGTCCCGGAGCGCGCCGTGACGAGGAACCGACCCGCCCGACGCCATGCGCTGGATCCAGGTGCCATCCAGCGTGACGCCAGCACTCGGCAGCCCGGACCCCGAAATGCGCGGTCGATCCGAGCGACCGCCAGCGAAGATCGACGCCGAGGGGGCGACCAGCCCCGCGGCGGCCCGGTGCGTGATCGCGGCGGAGATGCCCTTGATGGCCACCGGCCGCCCGGCCTCACTCGCCGCCCGTACGGCCTCGGCGGTGGTCGGCGCCAGCCGGCCGGGGCCACCGGAAGGCCACGGCGCTTCGGATTCCGCGCCGCGACGTTTGCTCGGGAACGACCTGGCGGACACCCGCGGCGACGACGAAGTCGGCCCACGGGAGCACGCGCTCGAGATCCGGCCGGTGTCGGATCCGGTGGCGCGTGTCAGCGGCATGGCGGGCGAGGTGACCGGCGGCCCGGATCGCGCGGGCGTGCTCGTGGAAGCACCCTCACGCCGTGCCACGAGGCCCTCGGCGATGCCCGGCGGCAGGCAGGCCAGCTGATCAGCAGCGGCCGATCGGCTTGTCTGCGCGGTCGCCGGCGGTCCTCGGACAGTGCTGTGACCAGCGCCGGCGCCAGGCTGGCCGAACCCGCCGCCAGAAAGCTGAAGAGCAGCGGCCGGCGTTCTGGTGCGGCCGCAAGGATCTGCCAGCAGCCTGCGGGCATGATCTGGCGCGCATGCTTCGGGTCGCGTCATCGACCCCGGGTCAGGTCGACCGGGTTCGGCGGACGACGCGAGCGGCGGAGATCAGGAGCGGCGCGACGCGCGCCCGCGACGTTTCCGCGCTCCGGCGGCGGCACGCTCAAGGCCCTCGCGCGCGCACTCGATCGGTCAGCGATGCGCCGCGCACCGCCGCCGAACGACTTGCTCAGCAGGACGCGGTTGCCAGCCGGAAGCCCGCGGGCGCGGAGAGCCGAGCTGGAGGCGGACGTCGAGCATCTCCTCCGACGAGGAGACGCGGATCGCGGCGAACTCCCGGAGGATGGCGTCGTCAGGTACGATCGAGGCCGACCGAGGCGGCCGGTGTGCGCGAGAGAGTGCGGCGCGACCGCTCGTCTCCCGGTCGCGCCGCCCTTCAGCACCACCACGGGCTTGCCGGCCCGGCGGGCGGCGGCCAGCGCCTCGACGAACTCGCCGGGTCCGGACAGGCCCCTCGGTGTAGACTGGCGATGACGCCGCGTGCCGACGTCCTGGGCCAGCGCGCTGCGAAGTCAGGGATGCCGAGCACTGCCTCGTTCCCGCAGCTGACGGTGACGCGGAAGCCGAACCCAGCTCCTGCGCTCGGGCATGGAGTCGTCACCGCGGTCCCCGCTCTGGCTCACCATGGACACGGCGCCGGGGATGAACCGATCGACGCTCGCTCATCAGCGAGCTGAACGACGCCGTCAGGCCGAGCGCGGTGTTGATGACGCCGATGCAGTTCGGCCCGCAGAGCTTCGAGGCCGATGCCGCGGCAGACGTCCTCCAGCTCCCGCTGTCGCGCGCGGCCCTCGGCGTCGGTCTCCGCGAATCCTCCGGCCCAGACGACGGCCGCCGGAACGTGCGCGGCGAGGCAGTCCCGGACCACCGGACCGACGGTTCGCCGGCTACCGCGATGATCGCTTGGTCAGGTACGCTCGGCAGGAGCAGCCAGGCCCGGAAAGCAGGGCAGGCCGCCGACGCAGCGTCACGCCCCGCATTCACCGGCCAGATCGGACCCGGGTAGCCGAACTTCCGCAGGAAGCCGACGGCCAGCCCGCCCAGGTTGCCTTCGCGATCCAGGAGGCCCCGATGACGGCCACGGACCGGGGCGTCGGGAGGCGTCGGGTCGCCGAGCGAGCCCCGGCCAGCGCGCCGTCGATCCAGACCCGATCTCCCGAAGGCTCGCCTCCCCCGGTGCCCGCCGCTGGCCGCGGCGGGATTCGCGAGCCTCCACGCGCTACCGCCACGTCCAGCGCGGCTTGCGCTTCTCGCCAGGAACGCCCAGGGCCCTCGGCGCCGTCCTCGCTCTCGGCCGTCTCCTGGTCGAGGTGGCGCGCATAGGCGGTCAGCGGCGGCCGGGAACGCGGCGCTCAGGCGATAGAGCCGCACCGGCGGCCTGGACCGCGCGCGGCGAGCTCTCGCACACCATCTCCGCCAGCTCTTCGGCGGCCGGGATCAGCCGATCCTTCGGCACCACGCGGTTGACGATGCCCTGCTGCAGGCATTCCGCGGCGCTCAGGCGGCCGTTGCGGAGCGTGAGGTACGCGGCGGTCGCGCGCGGCAGGCGACTCGTAGAGATTGTGCGCCGTGCCCAGCCGGCCGACATGTGGTGTGCGTGTCGCCGATCCAGGCGTCCTCGCCATCACCGCAGCTGGCACTGCAGCGCGAGGCTCAGCCCGACGCCCGACGGCAAATCCGTTGATGGCGGCGATGAGCGGCTTCTCCAGGTTGGCGTCGCTCGGCTGCCGCCGCCGCCCCAGTGATACAGCGGGTTGTTTGGATCCTCGTGCGGCGTGCGCTTGCCCTCCGTCTGGTACTTGGCGAGGAACTTCACGTCGGCCGGCGCAGAAGGCCTCGCCCGCGCCGTCACGATGCCGACGTAGATGCCGGGATCGAGCGCCATGTCGCGCCAGCATGCCGGAGCTCGGCGTAGGAATAGGAGTGGAGCGCGTTCCGCACCGCGGGCCGGTCGATCGTCACATAGGCGACGTGGCCCCTTCTTCTCGTAGCGGATGTGCTCGAGGCCCTTGGGCATCGTCGATGGGTCGTACGGCGATTCGTATCTCGGCATCGCGACATCTCGTCCTTTCCGGTTCGGGGTGAGCGGCGCGCCCGACGCCGGCATCAGTCGGACCCGACCGAGGGCAGCTCCACCCCCTCGAGGGGATCCGACTGCGGGTGGTAGTACATCCACTCCGCCGCGCCCTCCCGCGACCGTGCGATTGAGCGCGCGCGCATGACGCTCGCCCAGGTCGCGCAGGATCTCCCCGCCGGCGCATTGCGCGCCACGATCAGAGCGTGGCGGGCATCGAGCCGGCGCGCGCACCTCG
>ERZ1370068.628-contig-10573_pt1 | contig 57220 bp, 63 predicted proteins | sample MGYA00561227_ERZ1370068 | MGnify/ENA primary metagenome ERZ1370068 (study PRJEB38410, sample SAMEA6850437) | metagenome | study: Metagenomic assessment of the ecological functions of the soil: analysis of the soil microbiota associated with the... | reverse complement strand
GTTAGCGTATTGCTCTGCGGCTGTCGCCACAGCCCCGGCAGCATGAAGCTGTGGTTGAGGAGGTAGCGGCCGATCCGTGGTCGTGCCGGTCTGGTCGAAGGAGACGGCGGCGAGCACCGTTCCGTAGGTCGGCAGGAAGAAGTTGCCGTTCACCGCCGGGTAGGCTGCCGACGATGAGCGGCGCGGGCAGGCCGATCGCGACCGCCACCGGCCCCAGGATCGCGATCGCCGCGGCCTGGCTGAAGAGCAGCAGCGAGAGCACGAAGAGCCCGACCGCGAACACCCAGGGATGCGCCTCCACCGTGGCGGAGATGGCGCCCACGATGGCCGGCCGGTTCCCCTCGAAGAAGGAGGACCCCATCCACGACACGCCGAGGATGGAGATGACCGCGGTGAGCCCGCCCTTCATCACGCCGCCCTTGATCGCCTTCTCGGGGTCGGACTGCGCGAGCGAGCAGGAGCAGGCCGGCCGCGGCCAGCATCACGATCATCGTCGCGCGGCCCATCTCCACCTGGCCGGTCTCCGGTGACGCCTTCCCCGCCTGCTCGTAGATCGGCCGCATGCCCGGGAAGATGCCGATGCAGCACCACCGCGGCGATCGCCGCCGAGGAACACCGCGCAGGACACGACTGCGTGCGCCGCTCCGCGCCGGCTGAGCGGTCGAGAGCGCTTCGCGCCGGCGGGCTCACCTTCCCTCGGCGAGGCGCGCGCTGGTACTCGGGATCGTCGGCCGAGCTCGTCCCCCGGAACGCGACGGACAGCGTCCCGGCGGCGAGACCGACGAGCGTCGCCGGGATCACGACGAGCAGGATCTGGGGCAGGCCGAGGCGCCCGCGAGGGTGACCACGAGGGCCGCCGTTACCGCGGACACCGGCGAAGCGATCAGTCCCTGCTGTGACGCGATCACGCTGATCGAGAGCGGCCGCTCGGGGCGGATGCCCGGCCTTGCGCGCCACCTCGGCGATCACGGGCAGGAGCGCGTAGATCACGTGCTGGGTCCCCGAGGCGAGGACCAGCGCGTAGGTGACGAGGGGCGCGAGCACCGTGATCCAGCGCGGATTGCCGCGGAGGATCCGTCTCCGCGAAGCGGACGACGAGGTCGAGGCCGCCCGCCGCCTCCAGCAGCGAGAGCGCGGTGATGACGGCGAGGATCATCCCGAGCACGGTGCCGGGCGGGCTTCCCGGAGGAAGCGCCGAACAGGAAGACGAAGACGAAGAGGCCGATGCCGCCCATCGGCCCCGAGCGCCATGCCGCCCCGGCGCGCGCCGAGGACGATCGCGGCCATCAGGATCGCGAGCTGGAACCAGAGGCCCATCGGCGGTGGCTCTAGCGAAAGTGTCCGTGGCGCGGTCTTGGGTCACGTCGCCCGGATGAGCCGATGGCACGCGCAGAACAACGCGCTTCTCCGAGACTCCAGCCAGAAGTAACAAGCGCGTGCGTTACGGTTGCAGCGGGCCCTTTTTGCTTGCAACTCTGGCGCGCGACCGCCGTCGATCATCGCTCGTTCGGGGCATGACGCGCTCCGATCCGGCTCCGTCATCGGCCTGTCGTATTCCTGCTTTTCGTGCGCGGTCCTCGGAGCGCAGGAGCCGCCGCCTTCGTCTGTCGAGGACCGGCAGGAGGCCGGTGAGGCGCGTCGGCCGGCGCCGCTCGGCCCGCCGGCTCGTAGCAAGGAACGAGTACGAAGGGTCCGCTCTCTTCACGCTGCGGGCCAGCGGCGGGCGTGCGATCCGGACGCCGGCGCGCTACGCACAGGACGACGCGAGCCGCGAGCAGCTCCGGCAGCCTCGAGCCCGACTGGCAGGTCCGCGATCTCCGGCAGGATGCTCGCCGAGCAACGCGCATCAAGACCAGGCGGGCGATCACCTACCTGGTCCGCCGGGCTTCATGTACGACGCCGCCAACGACCAATGGCTCGCCCGCCAGACCGGCGTGCATGATCGCCGTTCCTGAGCTGAAGGGGCACGTGTTCGTGGACGCAGCAAAGGAAGGGGCGTCTCGCTGAACATGATCATGGTGGGCTACTCAGGCTGGACGATGGAACGGTCCACCACGGTGGTGGCCACCGTGCCGCTGCTCGCCGACGGCATCAAGTGGCTGGGCTACTTCCGAAGCAGCGGGCTCCACTACAACCTCGGCTGGTACACCGGACGTGCTGAGCGAAGGCCAGTCGTTCTCGTCCTCACGACCAGCAGGTCGTCGCGCCGCGTGGGCTTCCTACCGATCCTGCAGGAGAAGGGGCGGACGCCAAGCTGCATGCGGCGCCCCGCCAGGCACGCCACGGGCTGGTGAACGACCGCACGCTGCGCCTGCGCTCGCGGCCTGAGTTCAACATCGCGCCTTACTACGTGGAGACGGAGTCCTTCTCGCGGCTCACGACACGACGAGATGCTGCAGAAGCGAGGTGTACTACCGTCCCGGGCCGTTTCGCGCCTCGGCACGGAGTACTTCGTCCAGAGAAGGCCAACGCCTTCGACGTGCCCGACCCGACCTTCCACTGGAGGTGACGCGGTCGTGTGAGCTGGCTGATCACCGGCGAGACGCGGAAGCACAACACCGCCGGCGGCTACTCTTCGCGGTCTCGCCTCAAGCGCACTCTCCTCCAGGGCGGGCCGGGCGCTCCGGGAGGCGGTCCTGCGGCTCTCCCAGGTATCGACCTCTGACCGACGGTGCCGGTCCACGGCGGCCGCTTCTGGCGCCTCACGCCCATGGTGAACTGGGCAGCTCCGGGAGCGATCACCTGCGCTCTGGAGCTCGCTTCTACGGCATCGGCCAGCTCGACCGCTTCGGGGTGGTCGGCACCACGCAGTTCTTCCAGAGCCGTGCCTGCAGTTCCAGGTTCGGACGTGACAAGCCGTAGACCGTCTACGCCCATAGGCCGTAGAACGTCTACTACCACCGCAGATTCCACCGAAGGGAAGCGGGTTCCAAACGGCCCTTAAGCTGCCTGAAGCGAGCTGGGTGCTACTCACGATCATCGGCGGGCTGGCCCCATCAGCTCCTCAGCCTCGTTCCCGGCTTTCCTCGCGTATGTCGGCGAATACCCGATCGGAGGCATTCCGGTGGAGCAGGTGGCGGGGGTCGGGAAGGCCTTCACCGCGCTGCGCGGGATTCGCGGGACGTCGGCGGCTCACTGGCGCCGCCTCTCGCGGTGGCTGCTGCCCTGGGGACGGTGCTCGGTCCCCACCGCCGCGCGCGACGGGCGCGTGGGTGGACGATCCCTGCTCGCCACGCTCGCGATGGCCCTGATCGTCCTCGCCCGTGGTCCCCACCCTGGGTGTCGCTCCGGGCAGGGCGGGGACACCGGGCGGCCTACACGCTCAGGGCGGGCTCAATCGCGCTCGGCCTGCTCTCGACGCGGGCCAGGCTGGAGCCGGCCGTAGAACGACCATGTCCAAAACCCAGACGACCGCCGCCTGGAGCTCCTCCAGGGCACTCTCGACATGCTGGTCCTGCGGACTCTTCAGTGGGGGTCCTCAGCACGGCCACGGCATCGGCCAGGCAATCCGGGCCCAGTCCGACGATCTGCTTCAGCGTCGAAACCGGCTCCCTCTACCCGGCGCTGCACCGTCTCGAGAAGCGCGGGTGGCTGAAGGCCGAGTGGGGCGTCAGCGAGGCGAACCAGCGCGCGAAGTTTTACCGGCTGACGGCGGCGGGCAAGGCTCAGCTGTCGCGCGAGCAGGATCGCTGGTCGCAGCTGGTCACGGCGATCGGTCGCATCATGAACCCGCGTCGGCGCACGCACCCGGATCGAAGAGTAGCGAATGCGGACCCCATCACGACGAGCTGCGACGACGAGATCCGCGGCCACATGGCGCTCAGCATCAAGGAGCGCATCGAGCGCGGCGAGGATCCCGAAGCCGCTCGCCTGGCCGCGTTGAAGGAGTTCGGCAACGTCACGCTGACGCCGCGATTCGATCCGCGCCGTCTGGCGCCCGCGCTGGCTCGAGTCCGCCGACGCGCTGCTGCACGACATCCGCATCGCGATGCGCTCGCTGATGCGCGTCAAGGGGCCTCGCGATCACGGTGGCGGTGACGCTCGCGCTCGGCATCGGCGCCAACGCCGCGATCTTCAGCGTCGTCCGCCAGGTGCTGCTGCGCCCGCTCGTCAATCGCGACGAAGATCGGCTCGATCTACATCCGCCAGAGCGCACCCGGCCACGGCGCCGCGAACACCACGTTTTCCATGCCCGAGATCGACGACTTCAAGGCGCGAGCCACGACGATAAGCGGCTTCGGCGACTTCTCCACCATCAACTTCACGATGGTCGGCCTTGGTGAGCCCTCGCGCAGTGAATGCAGGCGTCGTCGAGCGGCTCGTACTTCGACGTGATGGGCCTGCGGCCGGTCCTGGGACGCCTGATCAACGCCGTCGGACGACGGGCCCGACGCGGACGGCGTGGCGGTGCTGACCTATCGCTTCTGAGCACGACCGCTCAACCAGCGACGCCACCGTCATCGGCCGGAAAATTCGGCTCGGCTCACGCGCGGCCACGGTGGTGGGCGTGCTCGAACCGTCGGTGCCCTATCCCGCCGACACCGAGATCATCGCGAACGTGGTGACCAGTCCGCATCACCTCGGCGCGACGATGGTGACCGAGCGGACGCATCGCATGACGGAGCTCTTCGGCCGGCTGGCGCCGGGCGCCACGGTCGAGGAGGCGCGCGCTGAGCTGACCACCGTGCACGCCGCGATGCTGCGCGAGCATCCCGACGCGTTTTCGCCGAATGCCAACGCGCAGTTGATCGTCGCGGCCGCTGCGCGATCAGATCACGGCGCCGGCGCGGACGATTCTGCTGCTGCTGCTCGCCTCCGCGGGCGTCGTCTTCATCATCGCGTGCTCGAATGTCGCGAACCTGATTCTGGCGCGCACCGTCCGGCGCGAAGGCGAGCTGGCGGTGCGCGCGGCGCTCGGCGCGGGACGGCCGCGCTCCGGCGGACGCTGCTCGCCGAAAGCCTGGTCCTCTGCGGGAGCGGCGCCATCCTCGGCGTGCTGCTGGCCCGGCCGCTCGTGAGCGTCGTCGGCCGCTATCGCCGCACGCTTCTCGGTGCGCGCGCTCGACGTCACCGTCGAGCCGAGCCTGCTGTGGGTTGGCGCCGGATTGGCGATGCTCGCGGCCGTGGTGCTGGCGTACGTGCCCCGCCTGCCTTCGGCGCAGCGACGCCCGCGTCGCTGACGAGCGGCGGTCTGCGCATAACGGCCGGGCACGAATCGCCGCCTCCGCGTGTTCGCCGTCGACGCAGATCGCCTTGTCGTTCGTGACTGCTTGCCGGCGCGGGCATGATTCTCTCCGCGCTGCTCGCCCTGCAATCCACGCACACCGGCTACGACATGCGACAGGTGCTGGCCGATCGACGTGCCGTTGCCGATCGAGTCGTTCGGCGCGAAGTCCGTCGCCTTCTTACGAGGAAGCGACGCGCCGCATCGAGAAGTTGCCGAGCGTGCAACGCGTGGCCGCTCGAACTTCGTGCCGTGGCGCGACACCGGCGGAATCTTCAGCGGCACGGCTGCCGTTCACGGTCGAGGGCTACGCGCCCGCAAACGGCGAAGAGCAGCCGCGCGCCCGGCTGCGCAACGTCACGCCGGGTTTCTTCGCGGCGCTCGGCGTGCCGCTGGTCGCCGGCCGCGACTTCAACGCCGAGGACAAGGGCAACAGCGAGCTCGTCGTCATCGTGAGTCAGAGCGTGGCGCAGCGCCTGTTCGCGAAGGGCGACGCGCTCAACCATCACATGTGGTGGACCGATCCAAACTTCGGCAAGCCGGTGCCCCGGCGCATCGTCGGGATCGTGGCCGATGTCGACGACGCAGAACGTGGTGCCGGGGCCGGCGCCCACGGTGTATCACCCGCTGCGGCAGCTTCCGTACGGAGGCCGGCTGTTCGTGCACACGGCCGAGCGATCCGTACGCGCTCGTCGCCCGGTGACGCGCATCATCCGCGAGATCTCGAGCGCGACCAGCCGGTTGAGACGCGCGGCAACGCTCGCGGACGTGCGCGGCCGAAGTGCTGGCGCCGGATCGGCTTGAACGCGTTCGTGCTTCGCAGGATTCGCCGGCATCGCGCTGCTGATCGCCGTCGTCGGCGTCGCCAGCGTGCTGGCGTTCTCGGTCAGCGCGCGGACGCGTGAGTTCGGCGTGCGGCTCGCGCTCGGCCTCGTCGCGCGCAGGTCGTCGCGCCGGGTCCTGGTCGAAGGTGTCTTGATCGCTGACGGTCGGCATCGCCGCCGGCGCCGCGGCCGCGGCTACGCGCTCGGCCGATTCGCCACGAGCCACGCCGCCCACGCGCCGGCTGCCGCTCGACGGGCCGCCCTTGCAGCCGGCGGTCGTGCTGATGGTGGCCGCCGTCGCCGCCCGCTCGTGCCGGCCGCGCGCCTCGCGCGTGGACGTGGTCCAGGCGCTTCGGACGGAGTAGGACGATGACCCCTGCTGAAGGCGGATGTCCTCGGAAGCCGCTCCGCGTCTGGCCCGGCGTGATCGCGGTGGCGGCGCTGCTCGTCGCGCGGTTCGGCGTGAAGGCCTTCGTGCCCGGCTTCACGGGCTTCTCGCGCGGCATGATGTGGAGCTTCTGGGGCGCGGGCGCCGTGCTGCTGTGGTGGCTGCCGCTCAGCCGCGCACGCTGGTTCTAGCTGCCTGGGCGGCCTCGCGCTGATGGCCGGCCGGGCTCTACGCGGCGTGGCAGCTCCAGCCACCCGTCGATGAGCCTGCTGTGGCTCGCCGGCTACGCCGTACCGTTGCGCTCTGCCTCGCGCTCGTCGCCGGGTGCGGTCGGCTGCCCGGCGCACTGGCGACGGCACGCGGCGCGCGACGATCGCCGGGGCCATACTGCTCGCGTCCCTGGGCTGGCTGCTGCTCGTGCGGACCGAGGGCATCAGCGGCGACCACGTCTTGAGCTACCACTGGCGCTGGACCGCGAGTCCCGAGGAGCGGCTGCTGGCTCAGGTCGGCCGCGAGCCCGCGCCGGCTCCTGCCGCGTCCGCTTCGCCTGCGACTGCGCCGGCTGCGGTCGTGCCCTCGCCGCAGCCGACCCTTCGGCACCGGCCGCTGCCGCGAAGCCCTGTCCCGCGAGCCGCGGCGCCTGTGCCCGCTCCGACGGCGGCGGCGTCGCCACTGCCTCGGCGGCAGCGACGGCCGACTGGCCCGGCTTCCGCGGACCCGAGCGCGACGGCATCGTGCACGGCGTCCGCATCGCCACCGACTGGTCGGCCTCCCCGCCCGTCGAGCTGTGGCGCCGCGCGGTCGGGCCGGGCTGGTCGTCCTTCGCGGTGAGCGGCGGCCGCCCTCTACACGCAGGAGCAGCGCGGCGACGACGAGATCGTCTCCTGCTACGAGGAAGCCACCGGCGCGCCGGTCTGGACGCACAGGCGACGCGGCGCGCTTCTTCGAGTCGAACGGCGGCCCCGGCCCGCGCGGGACGCCGACGCTCACCGGCGGGCGCGTCTACACGCTCGGCGCGACGGGGATCCTGAACGCGCTCGACGCCGCCGACGGCCGCGTCGTCTGGTCGCGCGAGGCCGCCGTCGGATGCCGAAGGCACGCCGTCGATGGGCGGCGGCGCGACGGTCAAGGTGCCGGACTGGGGCTTCTCGAGCTCGCCGCTCGTCGTGGACGACCTCGTCGTCGTCGCCATGGCCGGCCAGCTCGTCGCCTACGACCTCGCGACCGGCAAGCCGCGCTGGACCGGCCCCAAGGGCGGCGTGAGCTACAGCTCGCCGCAGCTCGCGACGATCGGCGGCGTGCGCGCAGGTGCTGCTGGCGAACGCCACCGGGCTGACGAGCGTCGCGCCCGCGGACGGCAAGGTGCTCTGGGAGCACCAGTGGCGCGGCTTCCCCATCGTGCAGCCCGCCTTCACCGCCGGACGGCGACGTGCTCGATCGCGATCGCCAGCGACAGCGGCATCGCGCCGCCTCGCGGTCGCGCAGGCGAACGGCGGATGGACCGTCGAAGAGCGCTGGACCTCGCCGGGGCTCAAGCCCTACTTCAACGACTTCGTCGTTCACAAGGGCCATGCCGTACGGCTTCGACGGCGCGCATCCTCGCGTGCATCGACCTCGCGAGACGGCGAGCGCAAGTGGAAGGGCGGACGCTACGGCAACGGCCAGCTCGTGCTGCTGGCCGACCAGGACCTGCTGCTGGTGCTGTCGGAAGACGGCGAGCTCGCGCTCGTCAACGCGACGCCCGACCGCTTCACCGAGGTCGCGCAGCGTCCCGGCGCTCCAGGGGCAAGACCTGGAACCACCCGGCGCTCGCGGGCGATACTCTCCTGGTTCGTAACGGCGAGGAGATGGTCGCGTTCCGCCTCCTACAAGGAGCTCCCATGACCCCGACGCCTCCGACGCCTTCCGGAAGCCGCTGCGGCTGTGGCCCGGCGTCGTCGCGGTCGTGCTGCAGTGGGTGGCGGTTCCTCCTCCCGCGCGTCGCACCCGACTTAATGATGTGGGCGCTGCTCGCCGCGGCCTTCTTCGCGGCTGGTCGTCGTGGTCTGGTGGCTGTTCTTCAGCCGGGCGTTCCTGGCTCGAGCGCGTGGGGCGCTCGTGCTGGCGCCGCTCGCGGTCGTGGCGGTCAAGCCTTCGTGCGACCCGACCCATCGCGCGAGCGGGCATGGGGAACATGCTCTACTTCTTCCATCCTCCCGTGCCTCGCGCTCGTGGCCTGGGCGGCGGCGACTCGCCGCCTCGGCCGGGCCGAGCGCGCGTGGCTGGTCGCCGCGCTTCCTGCTCGGGTGCCCGTGTTCACGCTTATCCGCACAGCCGGAGTCAGCGGCGGCGGCCGCGCGACCTCCATTGGCGCTGGACGCCGACGCCCGAGGAGCGGCTGCTCGCCCAGGGCGGCGAGCCGCTCGCGTCGCCGCCCGCAGCCAAGGCGCCCGTCGAGCCGCAGGCAGGCTCCGGCGAGCGAGCCGCCCGCGGCCTCGGCGCGGCAAGCGACAAAGGCGCCCGAGAAAGCGTGCCGAGGGCGCGGCCCACGGAGCCCTGGCATCGCCCGCGGCACCGCCTCCTACCGTGTCGCGCATCGGCGGACGCCGACTGGCCGGGCTTCCGCGGGCCCGGCCCGCGACGGCGTCGTCCACGGCGTGCGGATCGCGACCGACTGGTCGGCTATCGCCGCCGGTCGCGCTATGGCGCCGGCGCGATCGGCCCGGGCCTGGTCGTCGCTTCGCGGTCCAGGGCGAGCTCGTCTACACCCAGGAGCAGCGCGGCGAGGACGAGGTCGTCTCCTGCTACAGGCTGCCACACCGGCGAGCCGGTGTGGAGGCACGGCGACGCGATCCGGTTCTGGGAGTCGAATGGCGGCGCCGGTCCGCGCGCGACGCCGGCGCTCAGCAACGGCCGCGTCTACTCGTTCGGCGGGACCGGCACGCTGAACGCGCTCGACGCCGGGAGCGGCGCCGTCGTGTGGTCGCGCAACGCCGCGGCCGACACGCGACGTCGAAGACACCGGGCTGGGGCTTCGCCGGCTCGCCGCTCGTGGTGGGCGACGTCGTCATCGTCGCCGTCTCCGGCCGGCTCGCCGCCTACGACGTCGCGACCGGCGAGCGGCGCTGGCTCGGCCCGGAAGGCGGCGGCGGCTACAGCTCGCCGCACCTCGCGACGATCGGCGGCGTCCCGCAGGTCCTGCTGCTGCGCGGAGCGCGCGTCGACCAGCGTCGCGCCGGCCGACGGCACGCTGCTGTGGGAGCACAAGCGTGCAGCCGGGCGTCAGCATCGTGCAGCCGGCGCTGACCGCGGACGGCGACGTCCTCGTCAGCCGCCGGCGATCAGCATGGGCGGCAGCGGCATCCGCCGCCTCGCGGTCGCGCACGGACCCGGCGGATGGACGCGTCGAGGAGCGCTGGACGTCGACGGGCCTGAAGCCCTACTTCAACGACTTCGTCGTTCACAAGGGCCATGCCTTCGGCTTCGACGGCGGCATCCTCGCGTGCATCGACCTCGCGGACGGCAAGCGCAAGTGGAAGGGCGGACGCTACGGCCACGGCCAGCTCGTCCTGCTGCCCGACCAGGACCTGCTGCTGGTGCTGTCGGAGGAGGGCGAGCTGGCGCTCGTCGAGGCGACGCCCGACGCAGTTCACGGAGCTCGCGCGCGTTCCCGGCGATCCAGGGCAAGACCTGGAACCACCCGGTGCTGGTCGGCGACGTCCTGCTGGTTCGCAACGGCGAGGAGATGGCCGCGTTCCGGCTGGCGCCCGCCTGCCGCGCTAGCCGGGCGTCGTTCCCTGAGCGCACGCTCGGCGTTCGCCGCGCACGCGCCAGGCCTGCCACCAGGTGGCGCCGCTCGTGGGCCGCGATCACGTGGAGGCCCGTGGCGAGGCTGGAAGCGCACGCCGCGGATGAACGGATTGGGAAACCGCACGCCGGCGAGATCCAGCCCGGCGTGCTCGCGCAGGAGCGCCAGCACCTCGCGCTGCTCGACGGCGAAGGCCGCGAACGCGTCGCGAAGCCGCGGCGCCGGCCGCGGCCGGATCGTGCGCGGCGCCCGCAGCTTGAACCAGGTCGCGACCGGCGGCTCGAGCTGCCGCACGAACAAGCCGCCGACGAGCCCGGGCTTCGCAGGGCCTTTCCGGACGCCGTCCCTCCGCCCGGGCCACCCGTTCCGCCGGCGGGCGCGCATCGCGGCGAGATAGACCCAGTTGGCGGTCGCGACAGGTGGTCGAGGCAGTGCGCGACGCTCCACGAGCCGGCTCGGCGCACCACTCGCCCTGCTCCTCGCTCAGTCCGTCGACGAGCTGCGCGGGCGTCGCGCTCGGCGGCCTCGAGCTCGTCTTGCAGGCGGCGGATGTCCGCGGGCTCCGGCGCTCCCTCGATCGTCGCGGCCTCGGTGTGCACGGTCGCCTTCAACGGTACATCCGGAACCGACGATCGTCAGCGCCGAGCCGTCCGACGAGGGTTAGCGACCCGCACGCCCCGCGTTCTCGGCCGCCTCGCCTGCGCGCGTGACCACCACGGCTCAAGGGACGTTGCGGGCTCTCCGCACTGTTACTTTTGGTTACTCGTTCCGGAACGAGTCGCTTGAGACTTTGCCTTGAGGTTGACGACCTGGCGGCTCGCCAGTCGAGACCGACAGCTCGCGAGCGGCCCGGTCTCATGTGGGGAGCCAAGCTCCTGGTGTGGGATCCGAAGCTCCCCGCTGTCGTAATCCGGAGCTACCGCTCGCGGAACCCCGGGGGCAGCAGCCGGGTCAGCGATCCCTGAACCCCGCGTGAACGGATCGGAAGCGGCGGTCTCGGCCACCTCGCTCTTGCGCGTCGGCCCAGGCCGGGAACGGGAAGCGGACGAGCAGCGGCGTCGGGATCTCGGGCTGGAGCACGATCATCGTGCCGGGCTTGAGGATCGCCGCGCGGCGCGGGCCGCGGCCGTGCAGGAAGCCGTACTCGGCGCGCTCGGCCTCGGCCGGGTCGAGGCGTCCCACCACGCGCAGCGCCGCGTTGGCCACGATGCGGCCCTCGACCTCGCTGGCCGTCTGCTGGGCGCCGATGCAGCACGATCCCCGAGGCTAGCGGCCGCGCTCGGAGATGTCGAGCAGCACTTCCTTGATCGGGCCGCTGACCCTCGCGCGGCGCGTACTTGTTGAGCTCGTCGAGCACGACGAACACCAGCGGGCGCGCGGTGCCGAGCGACTCCTTCTCCTCGAACATCCGCTTCAGCGCCGCGCCGACCACGAAGCGCTTGGCGCGGTCGTGGAGCGCGTGGATGTCGATGACGCTGACCTGGCCGCTTCGTCCAGTCGAGCAGGTGGCTGTCGCGCTTGCCCACGTCCTTGCCGCGGATCAGGTGGCGCCACGTGGCGCGGCGGCCGCGTGCAGGCGCCGCTCGAAGGCGGCGACGGTGCCCTGCGCCGCCGGACGGCGCCCATGACCTCGGCCAGGCTGTACTCCTGGCCCTCCTGCCGCGGTCGGTGAGCGCCTCGACGAGCGCGTCGAAGCCGTCGATGCGCCGGCCCTCGATCTCGATCCAGGGATCGCGCGCGTCGCCTGCCTCGCGCGCCGCGTGGGCGAGCTTCGCCTCGATGCGGTCGACGACGAAGCTGAGCTGGCTCGAGGCGTCCTCGGACTCGGCGAACAGGAAGCGCAGCAGGCGCTCGGTCACGAACTCGCGCAGGGTCCAGAAGAAGGCGGCGACGCCCTCGCCGCCGGCTGCCTGTCGTCGGGCGAGGCGCTCGCGCGAGTCCGCGCCGCACCGGCGCCAGGATCTGCACGCTCGAGAACGGGCCCGCCGGCAGGCCCAGCTTCTTGTAGCCGCGCGGTCGTCGGCCGAGAGCCGGCCGTTGGGCTGGTCGAGGAACAGCAGGTCCTCGCCCTTCACGTTGAAGACGAGCGCGTGCGTGTTGGCGGCCGCGCCGCCGAGCGCGCCTGCTGGTGAAGAGGCTGTGCAGCAGGAACGTCGCGTAGCTCGTCTTGGTGGCGACGCCGGAGATGCCCGAGATGTTGACGTGGGCGCCGCGCGCGCCGTCGAGGAAGTCGAGGTTGGCGAAGACGGGCTCGCCGTCGCGCGACAGGCCGATCGGCAGCCGCCGCTCCATGCCGTCGAAGAACAGCGCCTGTCGCGGTCGCGCGCTCGCGCGCCGCGCACCGGCGGCCCGGGCAGCGGCGGCACGAAGACCTCGGGCTCGACACGCGTCACCTGCACGTGGGCGGCCTGCAGACACGAGCGCCGGCAGCACGCCCTCTCGACCAGGAACACGTCGGAGTCGAACTTGGCGCCCTCGTGGCGGGCGCGCACCAGGTCCGACGACGCCGTAGAGGCGTGACGCTCGCGGCCGTCCGGGCAGCTGCGGTCTCGACCACGACGACGTCGTCGAGCTGCAGGTACTGCCCCGGCTCGACGGCCACCCAGAACTCGAGCGGCATCGCGTCCTGCGTGCCGAGCACACGGCCGAGGATCGTGCACGCGGTCACGCTCGCGCAGTCACTCCGCTGTTGCTTCAGGTGCAGCTGCGCCTCGATGGCGCGCCGCGACCACCAGCGCGTCGCCCAGGCAGGTGCCGGAGGCTGCGCCTCGAGCCCGCCGATCGGGTAGAGGTTCTGCGGCGCGCGCGGGTCGCGCGCCGCGTCGGAAGCGAAGCGCGGCAGCAGGCGCGCCGACAGCATCGGCGAGCTGTCCGCGCCTGCGTCGAGCGCGCGCGGCCGGTCGTCGTCCTCGAGCCGTGCGATGCCCGTGAGCTCGACTCGATCGACGCGACCGTGCGCGATCCGCAGGTGTACCAGGAGTAGCGCGGGTCGCGCGCCGGCGATCAGGAAGACGGGCGTGCGCTCGCCCACGCGCGAGCCGCGGCAGCAGCGCCTGCGCGCGACGGATCGAGATACGGTGCGCACGCAGCCGCTTGACGAAGCCGACGACCGCGCCGCGCGGCCGCGAGTCGAGGAACGTGAGCGGCCCGTCCTGGAACACGACGTCCACCTCGGCCGCGAGCCGCTCGGCGAGGCTGGCCTCGCTCTGGCGTGCATCGCGGTCTGCAGGCCGTCGACCGGGCGCACCGGGTTCTGGGTCGGCCTGCGTGACGGGCTCGAAGCGCAGCATCGAGCGCCCATCCACCGGCGCGTCGAGAGGGCCTCAGCTTGAACCCGCCGCCAGTGACGAGCACGCGGCCGACCATCGGGCTCGACGCGCGCCGTGCTGTCCACGCGGACCGCGCCGACGCCGTACGAGCCGAGCAGCCCGAAGCAGCGCGCTCGCCCCCGCTCACGACCAGCCGGCGCTCGATCCGCCGGACGCCGTCCACGAAGGCGATCCGCACCGCGGCGGGGCTCGGAGCCGGGCCGGACAGCCTCCCCAGACGAGTCGCTCGACGCGGATGTCGACCGAGGACCGGCTCGAGGGTCGTCGCCCATCCGGACCGACGCCTCGGTACTCCGGCGCCCACGGATCGGAGCCGAAGCGTGTAATACCAGCCGCCATACGCATCGGAGTCTAGCCTCGCTCCCCCTTCCAGGACGCAGGTCCGATGCCGGCGGCCGCACCTTTGGGGCTACGCCTGCCCATACTTCGAGCTCTGCCGGTAGGCCTGCAGTCAGTCGAGCCTGCGCCCGGTACCGCGCGGACACCTGCCTTCCACGTGAGCGGCACTGCCAGCGGTGACAGACCACCGCCAGGGGCGCTTCCCGCCAGGGTGGCCGCCGAGGCCAGCCGGCCCCGTGCCGCAACCCGACGAAGGCCGTCAGCACCCCGGCGGTGCCCGACGAACACCGCGACGGCGACGGCGACGTAGTGCGGCCCGCCGCGTCCACTTCCGAGGCGAGCCGGCCGAGGCGCCGCCTTCCACGCTGCCGTCGACGGGCGCATCCTCGATGCGGCGCTCGGCCAGCCACTGCAGCGCCACCATCCCGACGGCGAGCAGCGCCACGACGACGAGCGCCGCCATCAGGCGGTTACGAGGCTGAACCCCGCCAGCAGGCCGGTCATGGGCGACCATCGGCATGGTCGGTAGCCGGCCTCGCGCCGCAAAGGCCGCCGCGCACCGCCCGCCGCCAGGTCCGCCGTCCGGGTCTCGATCATCTGCCTCACGGTCCCCTCCTCGAGTCGCGGCGGCAGCACGTCGGCCTGCCCCCGCCAGCAACGCTCGATCGACTTCGATGTCCATCGGGCTACTTCCCTTCCCTTCACCAGCTCCTGCAGCTTCCGGCCCGCGTGCGGCTCGGCCGCGCGCCGACGTTCGTCTCCGAGATGCCCAGCACGCGTCGCCGATCGCCCGGGTAGCTCAGGCCGTCTGAGGTAGCTGCAAGAGCCGAGGCCGCGCTCGACCTCGCCGAGCCTTCGCATCGCCCGATACAGGAGCTCGACCCGACCGCTGTCGCTCCCCGCCGCGGGCCGACGCCGGCTCGCGAGCGGCGTCGAGCGGGACGTGCGGCGGCGGCCGGCGCGTCCGCCTTCGAAGCGCCGGGATCCGCGGTGTTGGAGGGGCGATCCTGTAGATCCGCACGTGATCGGCGCCGCCTCGCGCCGAGTAGCGACGGAAACGCCTCGCCAGAGCTGGTAGACGATCTCCTGGAGCAGCTCTTCGCGATCGTCGGTGCCATGCGCATAGTTGCGGCGAGCTTGACGCGGTGGACGGCCCCGCGGTACTCGTTCAGCAACGCCAGGAAATCGCCGTCCAGACGCGCGCTGTCCAGCGGTTCTTCTCCGCGCCTCGCCGCCAGTCAGCCACGCACTCCATTGGTCGCCGGGCGTGGTGCAGGACCTCACAGCACGAGCCCCGACCGGATCTTGCCTGGGCTGCCGGCCCGGGGGCCCGCTGATAAGATGCGCCGAGCCATGCGGCGTACCCACCCCGTGGCCCCTGGCCGCCCTGGGCCTGCTCCCGCTTTGCGGGGCGCCTCCGCGGACAGCCTCGGCGTCGACCCGACGGGACCCCGTTTCTGTGGGGCGCGGCGACCTGGTGCTGAGGCTCCGGACCTCGGTCCACGACTACTTCCGGTTCGTCAACGCCGCCTTCGCGGCGCGAGACCTGCGCAGCCTGTTCGCCGACGTCGTGCGACCAGATGCCGAGGTCAACCTCCACGGCGACGCCCACATCGAGCAGTACACCGTCACCAACCTCGGGCCGCGGCCTCTCCGACTTCGACGACTGCACGCGCGGCAAGTGCGGTGATCGACCTCGTCCGCGTCCGGCTCGGCTCCTCGATCCTGATCGCGCGCGCGAGCGGGCAGTGGACCCAGCGAGGAGGACCGGTTCATCTCCGAGTTCCTGCGGGGCTATCGGGACGGCCTCGCAAGAACGCGCGGATGGAGATGCCGACGCCGAGATCTCGTGACGCGGATCCGCGCCAGCTTCGCGCTGGGACCACGCGGCGGCGCTCCGGCAGGCGGAACGCGCTCGTCGACAAGCCAGCGCCGCGGCCGAACGACTCCTTCGACGGACGGCGTCGCCGCGCTTCATCGAGCTCGTGCGGGCCGCGCACGTGCTCGGCCAAGGAGGGCTCTTCAAGGCTCAAGCGGATCGGCAGGGCTCACCATGGGCATCGGCAGCGCGCTCGACGAGAAGTACCTGATGCCTGTTCGAAGGCCCCACGGCGGCCGACGACGACGACATGGTCGTCGAGGCCAACGCAGATCCGCGACCTCGCAGGGCAGCCCCTGCGTGCGCACCGACGTCGGCGCCTCGCGCGTGCTCGACGGAACGGGGCTCATCGCCTACGAGCCGTTCGCCTACGCGGCGGTCGTTCCGCACGGCGACAAGTACTTCTGGATGCACGACTGGACCGACGACTACCAGGAGGCCTCGATCGCGCACGATATCGCGGACGCCCAGGACCTGCGGCAGATCGCCTTCGACGCGGGCGTGCAGATGGGACGCGCGCACCCCAAGCGGCCGGACGGCGGGCCGACAAGGACCGCCGCAGGGCGGCGCTCAAAGTCGCTCGACGCGATCGAGCGGCGGGTCCGTACGGCGATGAAGGAGATGGCGGGACGGACCGACGCGGCGTGGCGGGCCTTCGCGCGGAGCCACGACCACCCAGAGGCCGACGACCAGGCGAGCGCTAGGGCCGGCGCCCTACCAGACCCAGACGCGGACGTGGTCGTTGCCGTCGTGGACGTCCGACGAGGTCGGTGAAGCGCACGCCGCTCAAGGCGCCCGGCGAGCGCCGCCGTGCGGATGCGCGGCCGTCGCTGCCGGGCAGCGCCTGCAGCGCGAGGTTGATCGGCACGTTTACCGACACGTCTCGCGCGTGCCGTTCTTCACGTTGACCTTGAAGTAGCGGCCTTCTTCGCCGCACCACCACCAGCTCGTCGCGCTCCTCGACCCTCACGTACTCGCCGTCCGGGCGCCTGCGCCAGCGCCTCGAGCACTTCCCGGGCGAGGCCCATGTGCTCGAGCCGTCTCGTCGGGCAGCGCATGCGCATCGCGTGGTCCGGGACGGCGATCGGCGCGAGGCGCGAGCGCGGCCTGCGCGCAGAACGAGCGGGACCGGCACCACGATCCGGTTGCCGTTCGGCCCGCCCTCGCGCACGTCCACCACCACGACGCCTAGGCTGGCGATCGTCGCCAGCATCGCGACCAGCACGCCGAGGATGATCGCCAGCTTCACCATGGCTCCCTACTTCCCGGCCGACGCGACCTGCGTGTTCTGCTCGTCGATCCAGACGCGCACGTGGTTGTCGTCGTCCTGGACGCGGACGATGTCGCGCGCCGCTTCCTGAGCTCGAGGATCGCGGCCTCGACGTTGGGCTCGTCGCCCTCGCCGGAGAGGAGCGCGTCCACCAGGCTCGTCGGCACCTCGACCCGGACCGTCTCGGCGGCCCTTTGCCCTTCTCGCCGTCCTTGCCGGGCTTCGGCTTCTGGTCCACGAAGACCTGGACGAGGTCGCTCTGCGCATGACCTACACGTTCTGCTCGTCGGACTCGACGCTCACCAGCTCGGCGTCGCCCACCGCGGCGAGGCTCCCTTCCAGGCCCCGGCGCAGGTCGGCGAGCTTCAGGCCGTGGGCGTCGCCGATGTGGATCGTGCCGTGCCGCTCGAGGAACTCCGGCGAGGCCTTCAGCACGGCCTCCCACCACGCTCAGCCGGCAGGTTGACCGACACCTTGGTGGCGACCGCTTCGTCTCCTCCACGCGCACGTGGAGCCACCGTGGTGCACGACTGGGCCAGCGTCGGGGCTCGCGTAGAGGGGGCCGCCAGGGCCCAGGAGCCCCGCCGCCCGCCAGAATCGCTCTTCTTCATTGCTTTCCCCTCTCCTCCGGCCGATCCCGGCCGGCTTCCATAATCGTTACGCGCCGTATTGCCTCGGGTTCGGGAAAATCCATCAAACGGCTGGAGGCTCGCCTTCGGCCTTTTGCGGCCCCGGAAGACTGTCATTTTGGCGGTTGACCCCTGAACGACGCGGGGACGTATATTCTCAACCCGTAAAAACGCCGCAAACCGCGCGCAATGGAGACCTCATGAGCCTGAAGGACAAGTACGCCGATCTGCTGAAGCTGGAGGCGAAAGAGGCTTCACCTTTTCCGGCAGCAAAGGTCTCGGAAGAGGCCGGCAAGCTGAAAGGTCTGGGGAACCGCCGAGTACCAGCTCCAAGAGAAGGACAAGTTCTGGGACAAGGTGAAGACCTACCAGGACTGGGAGAACGACCTCGTCGCCGACATCAAGGTCGACAAGACCGACGTCTACGGCTTCTACGTCGTGAGGCCGGGCGACAGCCTGTCGAAGATCGCGAAGGACGTCTACGACAACGGCGGGCTCTTCAACAAGATCTACGATGCCAACAAGGCCACGATCGGCGACAACCCGAACATGATCAAGCCGGGGCAGAAGCTGACGATTCGAACCGCTGAGCGTCTCGCTCGTCGGCTGTGTTCAGGGCGCTCCGGGGTTTGGGGCGCCCCGTCTTTGGCCCCAGGGTCGGTTCGCCTTCAGCGAGGCTGCCGGCCGCCGGCCTCGGTTCCTCGGCCGATGCGCTCCGACCTGTCTCAACTCGCCCCGGGGCGAGTTCGGCCCGCAGCGCGCGGCTCTTCCCGACGCGGGCTCGACCCAGAGCCGAGATAGGTGCCACAGCCGTCCTCGCCTGGAACACCAGCTGGTTCCGAAAGGGCGGCAGCGGCAGCTTTCTGATCGAGGTGCAACCTCCGGACGCGGTGACAGCTCGGGCTATCGGACTCGAGAGGTCGATCACCCGGTTTTGAGTAGACTGACGCTCGTCATCGAGGCTCTAATGGATCGCCGGGGATTCGTGGGCTGTGGCGCGCTCGCAGGACTGGGCACGCTCGCCAGCCAGCTGCAAGGCGACTGCGGGTGGCAGGCTCATCGCCGACACCGCGGGAGAAGCAGGCGCCGGCCAGGCGCCGGCCATCCCTGCCTTCCGAGCTCGACGAGGTGACGGTCGCGGAGCTCCAGAAGCAGATGGCCGGCCGGAGCACGCTCACCTCGCGCCAGATCACCGAGGCCTACCTGCGGCCGCATCGCGGCGCTCGACCGGAGCGGACCGCGGGCTCCAGGAGCGTGATCGAGACGAACCCCGGACGCGCTCGAGATCGCGGCTGCGCTCGACGCGGAGCGCAAGGCAAGAGGGCCGCGCGGACCGCTGCACGGCATCCCGGTCGCTGCTCAAGGACAACATCGACACCGCCGACCGGATGACGACGACCGCCGGCTCGCTCGCGCTCGACGGCTCGATCGCCGCGCGCGACGCGCTACGTGGCGGCAAGCTGCGCGCGGCGGGCGCGGTGATCCTCGGCAAGGCCAACCTGTCGGAGTGGGCGAACTTCCGCTCGACGCGCTCGACGCAGCGGCTGGAGCGCGCGCGGCGGCCAGTGCCAGCAACCCGTACGCGCTCGACCGCAACCCGTGCGGGTCGAGCTCCGGCTCCGGCGTCGCGGTGTCGGCCAACCTCGCGCGCCGCTCGCGGTCGGCACCGAGACCGACGGCTCGATCGTCTGCCCGTCGTCGACCAACGGCATCGTCGGGATCAAGCCGACGGTCGGCCTCGTGAGCCGGGCCGGGCATCATCCCGATCTCGCACAGCCAGGACACGGCCGGGACCGATGGCGCGCACGGTCGCCGACGCCGCGGCGCTGCTCGGCGCGCGCTCGCCGGCGCGGACCCGCGCGATCCCGCGACGAGCGGCGCGAGCGAGCGCGAGGCGGCCGACTGACACGCGCTTCCTCGACCGAGGGCCTGCGCGGGGCGCGCATCGGCGTCGCGCGCAACATGTTCGGCTTCAGCGCCCGGCGTGGACCGGCTCGTTGGACGCAGGCGCTCGCCGAGATGAAGCGGCGCGGGGCCGATGCTCGTGCGACCCGGCCGACGTGCCGGCACGCCAGCGAGCCTGGACGATCCGCGAGCTGGAGGTGCTGCTCTACGAGTTCAAGGCCGGCCTCGACGCCTACCTCGCCGGCGCTCGGCCCGGGCGCGCGTCAAGAGCGCTCGCGGACCTGATCGCCTTCAACGAGACGAACCGCGAGCCGCGAGATGCCGTACTTCGGCCAGGAGCATCCTGCTGAAGCGCGCAGGCAGAAGGGCCCGCTCACCGACCCAGCCTATCACGAGGCCCTCGAGAAGTGCCAGGCCTGCTCGCGCGCCGAGGGGATCGACGCGGTCATGCGACCAGCACAAGCTCGACGCGCTCGTGGCGCCCACGGGCGGGCCGGCGTGGACGACCGACCCCGTGAACGGCGACCACTTCGTCGGCGGCAGCTCCACGCCGGCGCGCGGTGGCGGGCTACCCGAGCCTCAGCCGTGCCCGACGGGCGTTCGTCTTCGGCCTGCCGGTCGGGATCTCGTTCTTCGGCCGGCGCCTGGAGCGAGCCGGTGCTGGTCAAGATCGCCTACGCGTTCGAGCAGGCCACTACCCGCACCGGAGGGCGCCGCCTGCCTGCCCGCGGCGGCCGAACCTGCGCCGGGGCCTGAGTGCTACCATCCTGCGCGATGATCGGCCAGTCGATCAAGCACTACGAGATCGAGGAGCAGCTCGGGAAGGGCGGCATGGGCGTCGTCTACCGCGCCCGCGACACCCGGCGCTCGGCCGCGCCGTCGCGCTCAAGGTCCTGCCCCGAGCTCGACCGGCGGACGGGAGCGCAAGGACGCGCTTCGTCCAGGAGGCGCGAGCCGCGTCCGCGGTCAACCATCCCGCGATCGCCCAGATCTACGACGTCGACGAAGGGACGAGAGGCGTCTTCATCGCGATGGAGCTCGTTCCAGGGCAAGACGGTCAAGGCGCCTGATCCAGGCGCGCGAGCTCGACCTGCTCGGCGCGCTCGAGATCGGCCGTCCAGGTGGCGGGCGGGCTCCAGAAGGCCCACGAGGCGGGCATCGTCCACCGCGACATCAAGCCCGAGAACGTGATCGTCACGCCGGACGGCCACGCGAAGATCCTCGACTTCGGCCTCGCCAAGCTGCTCGAGCCGCCGAACGAGCGGCGACGCGCACGACGGCATCTCGCACATGGAGACGCTCGGCGCAGACCCAGGCCGGCATCGATGCTCGGCACGCTGCGCTACATGAGCCCGGAGCAGGCGCGCGGCCAGGCCGTCGACCAGCCGCAGCGACATCTTCTCGCTCGGGATCGTGCTCTACGAGATGGTGACCGGCCAGCTGCCTTCTCCGGGCTCGAACGCTCGCCTCGACACGCTGCACGCGATCGCCTTCGAGGAGACCGGCCGACTGATCACGGACCGTGCGGCCGAACCTGCCGTTTTCGCTGCAGACGCGTCGTCACCGCTGCCTCAGGAAGACGCGCCGCCGATCGCTACCGCCGACTGCCAGGAGCTCGCGGCCGACCTCAAGACGGTGCAGCGCGAGGTCGAGAGCGGCATCTCGAGCAAGGCGCCGCTCGCCCTGCGGCTGCGGATGAGCGCTGGCGCGCGCCCAGGAACGCACGCTCGGCGAGTGGCTGCTGCCGGCCGCGATCGTCTGGTGGTGGTGCTCGCCTGCGCGCTCCTTCTTCGCCCGCTCGGGGGACCGGCTCCGGAGGACGGCATCGGGTCCCGGGCTGGCGTTCACCGTGATCGCGTGCGGCCTGCTGTGGCGGAGGATCCGCAACCGACGTGCTGCGGGCATGGCGCGCCGCTTCACCACCAAGGTGAAGATAGATGGCCGAGGTGCGGCCTCGTCGCGCTCGACGGCGTGCGCTTCACCGTCGTCGCCGACACAGGCGCACGCCGCCACCTACGTTCGCAGCGAACGCCGCGCTCGACGCGGTGAACAGGCAGCATGTTCTTCGGCGATCCCTTCACGCTCGTCGTGCGCGACGACGTGGGGGCCGGAGGACGCAGAGACCTGCTCGGCATCCGAATCCCTTACGTGCGCGAGCCGCCCCGGCTGGCCGCCCCCGCGCTAGACAAGAGTCCGCCCCGCTTTCCGATAGAGTAGGGATGCGGGCAGGAAGCCCGTCGACCCTCGCAATCGAGGAGGAATCGTGATGAAGACGATCGTCAAGCTCGCCGTAGCGCTCGCTCTCGTGGCGGGCTTCTGTAGCCCCAGCCGTCGCGGACGAAACGGTGACGGGCAAGCTGATGTGCGCCAAGTGCGCGCTCAAGAGGCGGGCCAGACATCGCTACGGACGTACTCGTCGCGCACGGACGCCGCCGGCAAGGCGACCGAGTACTACGTCGCAGAAGAACGACGTCGCGAAGGCCTTACGGCCACACCTGCAAGGGCGAGAAGCCCGCGACGGTGACCGGCACGGTCAGCGAGAAGGACGGCAAGATGTGGATCGCCGCCACCAAGATGGAGGCGCCGAAGTCATAACGCCAATGGGTCCAGTGGGGGCGTTCAAACCCCCGAACGCCCGTCGCTCGTCCGTAGGCTTCGTCTTCGTCTCTCGTCTGTTGTCCGTCTCCGGCTCCAGCCGCTCAGCGTCGCGCCAGCCGTCCGTACAAGACCGTCAGCCTCCCGATGGCCTCGTCCCGCTCGTAGCGCGGCAGGAGCAGGAGCCGCCTCCCCACGTACTTGCGAGCGCTCGCGCGAGCGCCTCACGTCCCCCCAGTGCACGAGGCGCCGGGCCCCGGTGCCATTCGTGCACCGCTCCGGACTCCAGGCGACGACCGGCACGCCGAAGCTCAGGGCCTCGATGCCGACCATGCCGAACGGCTCCTGCCAGCGTGAAGGAAAGAGATCAGGGCTCCGGCGCGCTGATAGAGGGCGGCCAGCCGGTCGCGCCTCGACCCAGCCGAGCACTTCGAGCGGCGCCCCTTCTCGCCTGCGCCGCCTCGGCCTCGAGCTCCGCGCGGAGCGGCCCCGTGCCCGCGAGCACGAGCGGCAGCGGCACCCCGGAGCGACGCCAGGCCTTGACCGCGTCGCGAACGCCCTTCGACTCCAGCGAGCCGTGCCGACGAAGAGCACGCGCAGGGAGCGCCCGTCCGCGCGGGCCGAGTAGGTCGAGGCTCGTGGACGAACGGCGGCACGACGTGGATCGACGACGCCGGCACGCCTGCCGCGACGAGCTCTCGCGCATGTAGCGCGACAGCACGGTGACCGGCAGCCGCCGCACGGCCGCGAGCCGCCGCTCGGTGAGCCCCAGCACCTCGCCGAAGTACGCCTGGTCCTCGAAGCACGTGGTGCAGACCTCGCGCGACATCGCGCGCAGGCACACCTGGCCGGCCGAGCGTCCACTTCCCACGCGTGGGGCAGAAGTAGCGATGGTCCTGCACCGTCAGCAGCCGGCCCGGCCGGCGCGGCGCGCCCACTCCGAGCACGACCGGGTTCATGACGCTGTGGAGGTGAACCACGTCCGGCCTCACCTGCGCGACGAGCTCGTCGAGCTCCACCGGCGCCGGCGTGCGCGACTCGAGCCCCTCGCGCACGACCAGGCGCGCCGGCAGCCGGAGCGACTCCGCGTCCGCGGGGACCTCGCCCACGACGAGCGTCTGCTCGTGGTGGCCGTCGAGCCCGTCCAGGATGCCGCGCATCCAGGTGTAGGCCCCCGCGACCGGGCAGGCGATCGGCGACGTGCAGGATCCGCATGGCGAGCCACCCCAGAGTATGGCGGCTGAAGCTAGAATCCGACTCGCTTCGAGGTCCCATGAGCACTCGCAGTCGGCTACCCGCGCTCGCGCTCGCCGCACTCCGCGGCCGTGCCAGTCAGCGGCCGGCGACCGCCCTGGACGACCGACGACATCCTCGGCGCTCAAGGTCGTGACCGATCCCGAACGTGTCGCCCGACGGGCCGGATGGTCGCCTACGTCGTCGAGTCGCTGAACGCCGAGAAGGACGCCTCACCAGACCGACGTCTGGCTGGCGTCCACCGCCGGCGGCGAGGCCCGCGCGCTCGCGACCTCTCCTGTGAACGACGACACGCGCCGCGCTGGTCGCCCGACGGCCGCTTCCTGGCGTTCCTGTCCGAGCGCCCGCGGCCGGGGGCGACGGGCGACGAGGCGGCCGACGCCAAGCGCCAGCTCTGGCTGATCCGCCCCGACGGCGGCGAGGCCGAGCCGCTGACGTCGGCGCCCGGCGCGCGTCTCGGCCTTCGAGTGGTCGGCCGACGGCAAGACGATCGCTTTCCTGGCGCGCGAGCCGAAGAGCGAGGCGCGGCGCAAGCGCGAGAAGGAGAAGGACGACGCCTGGACGCCGGTCCGACAACTACCCTGGAACCGCCTGTGGGTGATCGACGTCGCCTCGCGCAAGGCGACGCCAGCTCACGCGGGGCGAGACGCACGTGAGCGCGCTCAGCCTCTCGCCCGACGGCAAGCAGTGGCCTACGCGGCGCAACCGACGCCGCTCATTCCCGACAGCTTCCGCTCGACCTCTACGTCGTGCCCGCGGCGGGCGGCGAGCCCACGAAGCTCGTGGCTGCAGAAGGGCCTCGACGCCGAGCCGGCCTGGTCGCCTCGACGGCAAGTGATCGCCTTCGTCCCCGCAGGCGGGCCGCGACGAGGAGTGGTACACGAACAGCTACGTCGTGCGTGGTGCCTGCGGGCGGAGGCGCGCGCGCAACCTCACGACGGCGCTCGACGAGTGAGATCGGCGGCCTTTCGGGCGCGCGCCCGACGTGGACCCTCCGACAGCACGGCCCTGCTGTTCCCGGTGGCTGGCGCACGGCCGGCCGCATCTACAAGACGACGCTCGACGGGCAGCTCACCGCGCTCACGAGCGGACCGGCGCTCGACAACCGCCCTTCGATCGACGCGAAGGGCAGACGCTCGCCTTCCTGCGCGAGGACTCGGCCTGCGCCGCGCGAGGTGCGGGATGCTGTCGCTCCACGGCGCGGCGGCCGTGCAAGGCGCGCGCGACCGCGCGGGCCAGCTGCTTCGCCCGCCCCGAAGCGCCTCACCGATACGAACCCGCAGACGCGGGACTTCCAGTCGTTCCCGAAGGAGACTCGTCACCTGGAAGGGCGCCTCGGCCAGGACATGGAGGGCCTGCTGCGTCTGCCCGGCCGGCTATGCGAAGGGCCAAAGCGCGTGCCGCTGATGCTGAACGTCCACGGCGGACCCGCGGGAACGCACTCGAACAGCTTCACGCCGGCGTCGCGCCTCTATGCCGGGCTGGCCGCTCTTCGCCCAGGCGCGGGCTACGCGGTTCTTCTTCCCGAACCCGCGCGGCAGCGGCGGCTACGGCGAGCGAATTCCGCTCGGCGAACGTGCGCGACTGGGGCGTCAAGGGACTTCGAGGACCTCATGAAGGGCGTGGATGCGCTGATCGAGCGCGCGGGATCGCCGGATCCCGACCAGCATCGGCGGTGAGCGGCTGGTCGTACGGCGGCTTCGCTGACCTCGACTATCGTCACCAAGACCGACCGCTTCAAGGCCGCGGTCGTCGGCGCCGCCGTGACCGAACCTGGCGTCGATGTCACGGGCACGACTGCGACATCCCCTGACTTCTCCCGCGTCGTACTTCCGAGCTAGATGGCCGTGGGAGGACGCCGACAGTGCGTACGTCGCGAGCACTCTGGCGCTCTTCCACGCCGGGCAACGTCAAGATCGCCGAGCCTGATCGTGCACGGCGACGAGGACGACCGCGTTCCGATCAGCCAGGGCTACGAGTTCTACGCCGCGCTGGCGCCCGCGGGGTGCCGACCGACTTCCTGGTCCTGCCGCGCCAGCCGCACGGCCCGCGCGAGCCGAAGCGCATGCGCACCTGCCAGGTGGATGATCCTGCGCTGGACGGAGAAGTCACACGCGCGGGCGCTGATGCGTCAATTCAAGACCCTGACCCCCTGTAAGCTAGTCGGATGGCGCTCACGGCCGAGCGGAAGTACCGGCTGCTCGTCGAGCTGTCGCAGCGGATCAGCCGCACGCTCGACCTCGGGGCGGTGCTCGACGACCTGCTGCAGGCGCTGCCAGCTCGGCGATCGCCTACGACGCGGCCGGCGTCTTTCGTGCTGGAACCGGGCGGTCCCGCTGCGGGCGGATCGGCAACCCGATCGCCGGCATGGCGCAGCTCGGGTCCCGATGCGGGCCGCCTGCGGGCGGACCCTGACGCCAGCGCTCCGGCCGCGGCATCATCGGCCACGTGATCCGCACCCGGCTATGAGATCGCCGAACGTGCCCGACGTGCGCCGGGGACCCGCGCTGTTATATCCTCGGGACGCGTCGGTGGCACGCCTCCGGCTGGCGGCGCCGATCGTGAGCGGTGGCGGGCGTGATCGGCTGCCTGAACGTCGAGAGCGCGACGCGCTCGCCGCGCCTTCTCCGAGGCCGACGTGAGCTCCTGCAGTTCTTCTACGCGAGCGCCGCCGCGCTCTCGATCGAGAAGGCCCTGCTCCACCGCCAGGTGCCCGAGAAGCGCGAAAGCAGTTTCAGAAAGACAGGATCAGCGTCGAGAGCGCCGCGCGCGACGTAGTCAGGTGGGGCTCCTGCCCGGAGGGCCGCGCCTCAGGCGGGCTGCGACGTCGCCGTTGCGCGTGAACTCCGCCGACGCACGCGATCGGCGGCGACTGAGCAATACGACTACGTGCCGCTCTCGACTCCGACCGGCTCGCGCCTGGTCGTGGCCGATGCGTCTCCGGCAAGGGCGTGCCCGCGGCGCTGCACGATGCCGCGTTCTCTTCCGCGGCGGCGCTGCGCACCGAGATCCGCCGCCACGGCGACCTGCGCGCCCCTTCGCCGGCGAGCTCAACGCCGCGGTGGCTTGGAGGCGTCCCGCGCGGCGACGCAGCCTGCGCTTCAGGGGGATTAAGCGCTTGTCTCGCTGCTGGCGCCGATACGCCGCGAAGAGCGCAGTGCGTGCGCTTGCAGCTGGCGTGGAACTCGGCAGCTGCTAATCCCCCGTCGGCTGCTGCTGCGCCGCGCCGGCATTGCGCGCGAGACGGCGCCCGGGCCTCGGCGCGAGCCCGGCGTCGCGGCCTCAAGGCCGTGGCGAGCGTCACGAGGGGCCACGGCACCTTCCCCTGCCGCCGCCTTCGGAGCCGGGCGACGGCCTCGCAGCGCTCTGGCACCGACGGCGTGGTCGTCGGAGCCAGTGACGTGGTGCGGGCGACGCGGGAGTTCGGGGTCGAGCGGCTGGAGGCCGCCGTGCGGTGGCGCAGGTGTGGCCTGTCGCCGGCGCGCAGGAGGCGCTTTCGAGGCGCGATCGCAGCCACGCGCTCCTCGTCGCGCGGGCTACGATTTGGAGCTGACGACTTACCACGCTCGTCGCCGCTCAACCGCCGCCTCGGACAAACCGAGAGGCTTGCTGGCGCGGCGCGATGGCCGCCGGCGCGAACGATCGCGGCCTGTGCCACGCCCCTCCCGATAGCGGAGGAGAGCGGAAGCGGGCCAGCGTGCTCGACGAGCAGCGAGGACATCATCAACGGGCGATCGTCCGCGGCGCGCCCAGCCGGCGCGGTGGGGTCTTCCGACGCGCACCTCGCGGTGCGCCGAGAACACTTGGCAGTAACGGCCTTCTCCGCCGTAACGCCAAGACGCTGCTGGCCGCCGCCGGAGCCGCCCGGGGTCCCTTCCGAGACCCGGCAGAGACAGCAGGCGTGCGGCGGCCGGCGGCAGCGCCGCGCCCATGGCGTCGAGCCTGCCCGTCCCGGTCAGCCCGGCCCCCTGCTCCGCCGGCTTCCGCCGCTCCCGGAGGGGCCGATGAAGCCGGCGTGCCCGGCCCGAGCACGCCCGCCAGGTTGCGTGGATCATGATCTCGGCCGCGCGGGCCGACGGCGAGCTTCCGTCCCGCCGCTGCGAGCGCGAGCGCATCCCGAAGTTGAGTGCGCGCGAGGTCGGCGCCGAAGCGCTGGTGCAGCAGGAGCTCTGGACGCGCGCCGCGGCCGCTCGGCGAGCTGGCGGGCCGGGGTGAGCGGTGACCCCGAGCTCCAGCAGCCCAGCTCATACACGCTACCACGCGGCTTTTCGTGATCGTGGCGCGCCGAGCTGACAGAACGTGACGGGCGGCGAGCGGATCTACCCTGGCGCAGCGCGCAGAACCGCCTGCGCCTCGATCCCGCGAGCGTCGCGCGGCTCGAGGGCGAGGCGGCCGCCCGCATCGACGCCGCGCAGGGGCGCTAGCCCGAACGCCGCGAGAGGAGAACGAGAGAACATGTCCGAAGCGCAGTGGTACATGGCCGTCGGCGGCCAGCAGGTCGGTCCCGTCAACGAGCAGGATGTGGTGAACGCGATCAAGAGCGGAAGCGCCGACGGCACGACGCCTTCGTGTTCACGACCGGAATGGACAAACTGGACGCCGCTGCGGCAGGTGGACAGGTTCAGGAGCCACCTGCCGGCGACGCGCGCCGCCGCCGATCCCGGCAGCGTCGGGCCGGCCCTCCGGTGCCGCGCGCGCAACGAGATCGACTTCTACGAGATCGTGGGCGAGGACCTGCAGTTCGTCGACGTCGAGCTGGATCCGAACGAGAGCGTCGTCGCCGAGGCCGGCGCGCTCATGTACATGACGCAGGGCATCCAGATGGAGACGATCTTCGGCGACGGCAGCGGGACGCAGGCAAAAGGCGCTGATGGGCGCCCTGCTCGGCGCGGGCAAGCGCATCCTGACCGGCGAGAGTCTCTTCATGACGGTGTTCACGGCCCAGGGCGGCGCGCAAGCGAGCGGGTCGCCTTCGCCGCCCCCTATCCCGGGCCGAGATCCTGGCGATGGACCTGACGGAGCTCGGCGGCGAGCTGATCTGCCAGAAGGACTCGTTCCTGTGCGCGGCGAAGGGCGTCTCGATCGGCATCGCGTTCCAGAAGAAGATCGGCGTGGGCCTGTTCGGCGGCGAGGGCTTCATCATGCAGCGCCTGCAGGGAGACGGCTGGGCCTTCGTGCACGCCGGCGGCACGCTGCACCGAGCTGCAGCTCGGCGCCGGCGAGACGCTGCGCGTCGACACCGGCTGCCTGGTGGCGCTGCAGCCCTCGGTGAACTACGACGTCCAGTTCGTGACGGCGGCGTCAAGACCGCGCTGTTCGGCGGCGAAGGGCTCTTCTTCGCGACGCTCACCGGGCCCGGCCAGGTCTGGCTGCAGTCGCTCCCGCTCAGCCGCCTGGCCGACCGCATCGCCAAGGCGATTCCCGGCGTCGGCCGCGGCCGCAAGGGCGAGGGCTCGGTGCTCGACGCGGTCGGCGGCCTCGGCAACATGATCGACGGAGACTGAGCGCGCGCCGGCGCGCGCAGCAGCTCCACGAGGTCGTCGCGGACCGCGAGCAGGCACTCGCCGTGGTAGCGGTCGGCCTCGCGCTCGGCGCCCGCGCGGAACTCCGAGAGCGCGCGGTCCGTCATCCCCCCGAGCCAGCGCAGCGCCCAGTTCTCGCCGACGCGCACGCGGTAACGTCGCGCACGATCCGCGTGCCCGACGGCGTCTCGCGAGCCGCCCAGCCGGCCTCCGATCCCGGCCCCTCGAACGGGTAGCTGAGCGGCCCGCCCAGAAAGGGCTCGACCAGGAACGGCAGGTCCCAGTCCGGCTTCTTCTGGAAGCGGGCGAGGAATCCTTTCTCGGCCGGCGTGCGCGTGAGCGCGACCTCGGCGAGCAGGCCCTTCTCGGCGATGCTGAAGCGCCCCATGCGCGTCGCGTAGTCCATCGTCGCCTGCAGCCGTTCCGGGATCCGGCGCTCGGCGTCGCCCCTCGAGCGGCACCAGGCTGCCGCCGCGTACGCGCCAGCCGCAGCGTCCACAGGTTGTTCTTCGCCCTCGAGCGTCCACCAGGTGGCGCCGGCGGCGTCGGCGACGACCATGCGCGACTTCGGATCGGCGTCAGGTACTTCGCCAGGAAGGTGGCGTAGCGCGGGGCCGTCTCCTTCAGCCCCGCGGGCTGGAGCCGCACGCGCCACGCGCGCAGGCTCGTGGCGCCCTGCGCGTCCCTGGCGACCTCGAGCGTTTCCAGGCGGAGCGCCAGGCCGAGCGTCGCCGACGCGCGCGGAAAGGCAGCGGCGATCGCGGCGCGCGCCTTCGCCTCGTCGCGGTGGCCTCGGCGCCGTGGAAGAGGGCGTCGAGGGCCGAGGCGCAGCTCCGCGGGACGCACGCCTCCGACCGCCAGCTCCTCCCGCACCGTCCACTCAGAAGCGGCCGCTCGCGATCCAGCTCGAGCCGGATCCGGCCGCGATACTGGCCCGCGCTGACGGGGTCGGAGGCCCTCGGCCCGCACGCCGAGGCGGAAGCCTCGCGGGCGTCGGAGCGCCCGCGAACTCGACGGCGCGCCACGCGCCTTCGCTGCGCTTCCAGGCGGAGAAGTCGTCGAATGCCAACGACGGCACGAGCGCGGCCCGCGCCAGCTTCCGGCCGCAGCGCCTCGAACTCCAGGCCTCGCGGTCCTGGGGCCCGAAGCGCCCGCGATCGCCCGCACGAGCGCGCACTCGCGCCGTCGGCTCCGGCCGGGCCGCCCGCCAGGTTGGCGTGCCGCGGGCTCGCAGGCCGCGAGCGCCGCCAGCGGGCGCGAGGGCGAGCAGCCGTCTCAAGCCGTGATCCGTACCATCCGGCCTCGCCCGGCCCCGGGCGCGCCGTCGCGTTGACGAGCCGTGACGCGGCGCTTACCCTCGATTCGGACGGTCCATGGAGGTGGTGTTCGTGGCCGGGTCGAGCAATCAGCAGACCCAAACCCGACGAGCTGACGGAGCTCCAGCTCTCCGACGGCCGCCAGCGCGCCGGGAAGCCAGACGCTCGCGGGTCTGCTCGGCGAGCGCTATCGCATGGTCGGCGCGCGCTGGGCGTCAGGCGCGTTCGGCGAGGTCTACCGCGCCCACGACAGCGTGCTCGGCCGCGACGTGGCCGTCAAGCGGATCAAGCTCGACGCATTCGTCGAGCCGGCGGCGCTTCGCGGACGTCAAGCAGCGCTTCTCCCGCGAGGCGCAGGTCGCGGCCCGGCTGCGGCACGCGAACATCGTCATCACCGCACGACATCGTGCAGACGCCGGCGATGAGCTTCATCGTGATGGAGCTGGTCGAGGGCCGGACGCTGCAGGCGCTGCTCGCGGAGCGCGGCCGCCTGCCGCTCGGCGAGACGATCGGGCTCGTCGCGCAGGTCGCGGCGGCGCTCGACCACGCGCACGCGAACGGTGTCGTCCACCGCGACGTCAAGCCGGCGAACATCATGATCGAGCCGGGCGGCCAGCTGAAGGTGATGGACTTCGGCATCGCCAAGCTCGAGACGGGCGCGAACCTCACCAGCACCGGCTCGATCATGGGCACGCCGGAACTACATGTCGCCCGAGCAGGCGAAGGGCCAGAGGGTCGACAGGCGCTCCGACCTCTTCTCGCTCGGCTGCGTGCTCTACGAGTGCCTGACCGGCGCCAAGCCGTTCCAGGGCGAGCGTGTCCGTGATCCTCGTGAAGATACTGACCGAGGAGCCGCACCCGGTGGACCTCGCGGCCGCGGGCCTCCCGGCCGAGATCGGCTCGGTCCTGAAGCGCGCGGTCGCCAGGACCCTGGCCGCGCGCTATGGCATCAGGCAAGGAGCTCGTCGAGGCGCTCCGCACGGCCGGCCACACCACGGTCGTCTCGCCGCCGACCGCGGGGCGAGCGCTGCCGCCCCTTTCGTCCGCGAAACCGCAGCCCGCCACCGCCGTCTCCGCGCCTCGACCCGTCGCTCGCCGGCTCGGCACGGAACCATCGCGTGGCGCTCAGGGTGCTGATCGCCCTGGCGGCAGCCCTGCTAGCCTCGGGCGCGATCGGGAACATCGGCCAGGCGTCGCGGCTGGCCGGGGAGGGCGGCGGGCTGGTGCGGGAGGAGACGCCCGGGATCGTGGGCCGCGTGATGGGACGCGAGGCCCAGCTGGTCGTCACCGTGCCGCCGGGAACGCGGCTCCGGCTCGCGCTCGAGGCGCCGCTCAGCTCTGAGACGGCTCGCGCGGGCGACGCCTTCAACGCGGAGTCCACGAGCCCGGTGAGGATCGAGGGGATCGAGGCGGTGCCGGCGGGCGTCCGCTTCCAGGGCAGCGTCACCGAAGCGGCCCCGGCCAAGGACGCGGAGGGGCGCGGGCACATGACCCTGGAGGTCGAGTCGGTGCAGCTGCCGGACGGCGGCCGCGTGTCGCTCAAGACGCGCCCGCTCGTGCTGCGGCGCGCCCTCCACCGAAGAAGAAGGACGTGGGCATCGTCGGCGGCCTCGCGGCGGCGGGCGCCGTGGTGGGCGGACTGATCGGCGGCAAGGGCGGCGCGCTCGGCGGCGCCGTGGTCGGCGGCGGGGCCGGCGTGGCGGTCATCACCACCGATGACGGCCGCGAGGTCACGCTGCCCTCGCGCGCCAACCTGACGGTCGAGGTGGCCGAAAGCGTCACGGTCACGCGTCCGAAGACCCCTTAGGCGGGCCGACAGCCGTTGAGCCCGAAGGCGGTCGCGCGCGCCGTCTTGCGGCTGCTGGTCCTGCTCGCCGTGGTGGGAGCGCTCCTCTTGCTCTTCGAGAAACGCCTGATCTACTTCCCGATGTCGGCCCACGAGGCGACGCCCGCGGGGGCTGGGGCTCGCCCACCAGGAGCTGTCGCTGCGGGCCGGAGGACGGCGTGCGCCTGCACGGCTGGTTCCTGCCCGTGAAGGACTCGCGCGGGAGCGTCCTCGTCTCGCCACGGCAACGCCGGCAACATCTCGCACCGGCTCGACCGCGCGCTGCTGTTGCAGTCGCGGCTCCGCCTCGACGTGCTGCTCTTCGACTACCGCGGCTACGGGCAGAGCGAGGGCAGCCCCGACGAGCCGGGGACCTACCGCGACGCGCGGGCCGCGTACCGCCGGCTGCGCGAGCACGGGGCAAGGCGAGCAGCGCATCGTGATCTTCGGCGAGTCGCTGGGCTCCGCCGTCGCCCTGGAGCTCGCGCTCGACGCCCCGGCGCGGGGCGCTCGTGCTCGAGTCGCCGTTCACGTCGATCCCCGACATGGCGCGGCGCCGTCTACCCGTTCCTGCCGGTCTGGCCGCTGGTGCGGACGCGGTACGACAACCTCGCGAAGGTGTCCCGGCTGCGGATGCCGCTCCTGGTCCTGCACGGTGACCGCGACGACGTGGTGCCGTTCGCCCAGGAAGGCGCGTCTTCGAGGCCGCTCCCGAGCCGAAGCGCTTCTTCGCGATCCCCGGCGCGAGCCACAACGACACGTACCTCGTCGGCGGCGAGGCCTACTGGCGCGTGATCGCCGAGTTCCTGGATGGCCTCGGCCCGCGAACAGGGTCCTGAGCAGCGCTCTCGGCAGGCCAATTTTCCCGTCACGGTCTCTCTCGGATGAGGGATACTGGCCCAGGACGGCGCGACGCGACGCGCATCGCCCTACCGGGAGGTATCAATGCCGAAAAGCAAGAGGAGCCCGACCGTCAGAAGGCCCGCCCGTCGTGAGGTGCGGCGGATCGGCCAGGCCAGGCAAGACCGTAAAGCACGCCGTCGTGCACCGCAAAGCAACGCCTGAGCGCGATTGCCGCGCCCTCAGTGCCTTCCACGCCTGGCGCGACGAGCCGCTTCCGCCGTCGTGGAACGTGACTATCAGCTTCAACCCGGCGTGGGGCATCCCGCCCGCGGGGAAGATTGCCGTGATCGAACTCGTGACGGCGTCCATCCCCGTTCCTGCCGGCGAGTTTGCGCGGCTGGCGGATGTTTACGACGCTGGGTTCTGCCGCCGCATCCAACCTGACTTCACCTTGACACCGCAGGGACAGGTCGGGGGTCGACGGGATTTTCATGTGTGTACTCACGCCGTGCGCGTACTCGGATTCCCAGATCGAATTCAACGTGAATCGTGACAATGCCCAGACGACGGAAGCGCGTTGATCTGCATTTCGGGGCTACCTCGTCGACGCCTGATTGCGGACTACCAAATGATGCCGTGGACGGCGGGGCCGGACTACAGCAGATTACCATGCGAGCTCGGCGAGCGGGCTGCGCTCGCCCTTCACCAGGTTCACGTGCGCGAAGAGCTCCTCGGTCCTTCATGCGGTCGACCAGGAAGGTGAGCCCGTTCGACTGGCTGATCGAGGTAGGGCGTGTCGATCTGGTAGGATGTCGCCGGTGAGGACGACCTTGGAGCCCTCGCCGGCGCGCGTGATGATCGTCTTCACCTCGTGCGGCGTCAGGTTCTGCGCCTCGTCCACGATGAAGAAGACGTTGGTCGAGCGAGCGGCCGCGGATGTAGGCGAGCGGCGCGACCATGATCTTCTCGTGCTCGATCATCTCCGCGAGCGCCTTGTGGCTCGCGGCTCTCGGGCGGACAGCCGGTGCCGGATCACGCGAGATGTTGTCCCAGAGCGGCTGCATGTAGGGGTCGAGCTTGCTCTTGACGTCGCCCGGCAGGAAGCCGATGTCGCGGTTGCCGAGCGGCACCATCGGGCGCGCCAGGTAGATCTGGTGGTAGAGCCGGCGCTGCTCGGAGCGCCGGCGGCGAGCGCCAGCAGCGTCTTGCCGGTGCCGGCGCGGCCGGTCATCGTCAGCAGCTGGACCTGGGCCGCAGCAGCGCGTCGAGCGCGAAGATCTGCTCGGCGTTGCGCGGCTCGACGCCGTAGGCCATGCGCTTGGTGACGCGCTCGAGCGTTCCCGCGGCGCGATTGTGGTGCGCGAGCGCGCTCAGGCTGCCGTTGCGCATCACGAGGTACTGGTTCCGGCAGCAGCGGCTCGCGGCCGCGCGAACTCGGCGAGCGGCACCGCGTGCGGCTCGTTGTGGAAGCGCGTGATCACCTCGCCCGAGAGCCCCTCCCAGCAGGCCGTGCCCGGGTAGAGCCGCTCGACGTTCCTCACCTTGCCGGTCGCGTAGTCCTCGGCCGCGAGCCCGAGCGACTTCGCCTTGATCCGCAGGTTGACGTCGCCTGCTGACCAGGATCACGTCGCGGTCCTTGCGCCGCTGCGCCGCAGCTCCTCGGCGAGCGCCGGATCCGGTGGTCCGGCTTGCTGAGCGCGAACGCCCGGCTCACCTTCCGAGCTGGCCGGCTCGCCCACCTCCAGGAAGAGGCGGCCGCGGCCTTCCCCGAGCGGCAGCCCCTCGGAGAGCGATCGGCTGTCGGCGAGCGTGTCGAGCTCGCGAATGAACTGGCGCGCCTCCGAGATTGATGAGGTCGTTACCGCGCTTGAAGCGGTCGAGCTCCTCCCAGCACGACGACCGAGAGCGCGACGTCGTGCTCGTGGAAGGTATAGATGCAGGTGTGATCGAAGAGAACGACGTTGGTGTCGATCACGAAGAGCTTCTTCATCTTTCCTCGCTGGCCTTGCCGGGTGGGACGGACGGCGGGCGCATCTTGGACCGGGAGTCGAGGCGAACGTTGGAAGCGGTGGGTTGCGGCGGGGTCGAGGGGGTCGCGATGCGACGCGGAAACCGCTCAAGGCAAGCTTAGCGTAACGCTTCAGGACTTGGCGTACAAGTTCTTTTTGAAACGTTGTTTTTTGGATACGCCAAAAGCCGTGACGGCAGGGCGCGGATCCACGGCTGCGGCGAAGGGCGGAGGAGGCAGGAGCGAGATGCGGAGCTGGGTAGCTGCGCGCGATTATAGCGGCGTTTCGCCTTCGCCGAGCGACACCGCGACACCGTACCAGAGCCGCGCCGGCGTGAGGATCAAGTCGCGCGCGGCTGCGCGTCGACGTGCAGGCTGCGGCCGGGCAACGTCAGCGAGCGTTCGACCGCGAGCGCGCAGGCGCAGCGGCCGCTCGAGCAGGCTTCCTGGCAGCGTCACGGGGATGCCGCGCGAAAGCAGCGCCTTGATCTTCTCTTCCACCTCGGCCTTGCCGAGACGCCGCGCGGCAGAGCGCGCCGCGTCCGGCGATCAGCTCCTCCACGAAGCGCCAGGTCGCGGCCGACGGCTCGATCGGCACCGAGAGCGGGACGTCCTCGAACTCGGGCGTCGCGACGAGCGCCGGCCCGTCGACGCGCAGCCGCAGCGATCCCTCGAGCCCGTAGCTGCCGCAGCGGCACGCTCGCCTGGAGCTCGTGCGTGACGTCGAGGTCGCCGCACACCGCGCCAGCGCGATGCCGCGCCCGTCCCACTTGAAGCGCAGGAAAGCGCGGCCCTCGCCCTCGACGCCGACCGGCAGCGTCACGTCGATGCGGTCCTCCGCTGAAGCGCAGCCGCGAGGCGGCCGGGACGCAGCCGCGCGGTCACCTCGCGCACGTGGACGCTCAGCGCGAAGCGGCCGACCGTCCGCTTGCCGACCAGCAGGCGTGCCTGGACCTCGTCACTCCTTGCGGAAGCGCAGGTCGTGGAGCGCGAGCGTGACGTCGGCGAAGAGCCCCTGGACGGCGTCGGCCGCGAGACGATCGGCCACCTGGGACGGCACCCCCGACCAGCACGCTGGCGTCGGCGCCGTCGCGCAGGAGCGCCCGCTCGCGCAGCCGCGCCTCGAGCCTTTCGCTCAGCACGCGCACCTCGCGGCGCTGCCCCTCGAGCGCCTCGGGACCGGGCCCCCACCAGAAGCGCGCGTAGGCGAAGCCGCCCGCGAACAGCACTGCGGCGAACACAAGCCGTCCGCTTGAGCCGCCTCATCGGGACGCCTGCAGGCGCGAGGCAGCCGCGCGCTCGGCGGACGACTCCGGCGCGGCCGAGACCGCGAGCTGCACCCAGAGCCGCCCCGCGAGCGGCACCACGTGCGCGAGCGCCACGCGGAGCCGCAGGCTCGCCGGTGCGATCTCGAACGCCCCCGCGCGCAGGCCCGCGAGCGCGAGCGTCCGCTCGAAGCGCAGCGGGATCGCGATCGGCGGGATCTGCGTCGCGAGGGATTCGAGCGTCGGCTGGCCGAGCCGCTCGATCACGATCTCGACGAGCTCGCGCCGCAGGCCCTCGGCCTCGGCCTGCCGCACCTCCAGCCGGTCGAGCGCGACGCGGGCGGTCACCTGTCCCGCCGGCTCCCCCACCGCGAAGCGGTGCAGTCCACCCCTGACCGTGAGGTCGGCGAAAGGTGCCGGGCGCGCTCGCACGGCTCACGCGTCCGCGCAGCGTCACGCGGCTTTCGCCGTTCTCGAACGCGACTTCCGCGGTCTCCAGGCGCACGTGCAGGTCGGGAGCGCTCTCGGCTTCGATCGGCAGCGCAGGCTGCAGCGAGGTCGCGCACGAGCGACTGGCCGATCCCGAGCGTCACGTGGCGCGCCGAGAAGGCCTGGTCCGTCTCGACCGCGTCGATCAGGTCGCGGAGCGTCTCCGGCCTGCCGGCGCAGGGCCGCCGCTTCGGCCCGCGCTCGCGGTCCGCCCGTGTCACAGCCCAGCGAGACGAGCCCGAGGAGTCCTGCGGCGACGGCCGCGCAGCCCGGCCCTAGCCTACAGGCATCTCCACGCGCCGCAGCGTGCGGCGACGCACAGCGAGGACTAGAACACCTTGAGGTTGATGTATTTCCGCGGGTGCGCCTGGAAGTCGACGAGCAGCTTGTTGAGCTCGACCGTCGCCTTGTTGAGGTTCTCGGTCGCCTCGGCCGCGTTCTTGTAGAGCGTCTCGTCCTTGCTGAGCTTGCCGAGCGTGCCTTCGCCGCGCTCCATGCGCGCGAGGATCGAGTCGAGCGACTTCGCCGAGCTGTCGAACGTCGTCGGCGGTGCCGTCGAGCTTCGCCGACCAGCGCGCTCGACGCTTCGTGGTGCGCTCGAGCTCGGGCCCCGTCGTCACCTTCTCGAGCCCCTCGGCCGAGCGCTTGCAGGCTGGCCGAGATCGCGCGCAGCTCGCCGCGCTGCTCCTTCAGGATCGCCTGCAGGCTCTCGAGCGACTCGCGTGTCCCTCTGGCGCTGCCCTGCATGTCCTGTCACCATGTCGTCCGGACAGCAGGCCCTGCACGCGCTTGGCGACCTTGTCCGCCTCGTCCGCGAGCAGCGTCCATCTTGTCGAAGAGACCCGACACCGGTGCCGCCCGGGCAGCGTGTCGCCCCAGGTGACCGACTGCGACGAGGAGCCTGGGATCACGTCCGCCACCATGCCGCCCAGCAGGCCGCTCGCCTTGATCTCGACGCGCGAGTCGCTTGGGGACCGGGTACTCGCCCTCGATCTCCGAGCGCGCATCTGGACTTCCTGCTGCAGGATCGTGAAGCTCAGGATGCGGCCGATGTTGACGCCGCGCATCAGCACGGGGTCGCCCTTGCGGATGCCGGAGGCGTTCGGCACCTTGGTGTTGATGATGTAGCGCCCGCGGAAGAGCGCCCGCGTCGGTCATCACGGCGAGGATGATGACCGTCGCGGAGCACGCCGGCCACCACGAACAGGCCGACCCAGACCTCGCGGTGCCGGCCGCGCGGTGGCGGCGGCGGCGGCGACAGCCGGCTTCTCGGTGCTCACGTCCCCTCCTCGTTCTCCTCGTCCCGGTCCTCGCGCTCGACGAGCTGCGATGGCGGCCTGCGCCGCCGCCTGGCGGTCGGCGAAGGCGCGCACCAGCGGGTCGCTCGCTGCTGCGGAACTCGTCCGGCGTGCCGACGAAGCGCAGCTTGCCGTGCGTCCAGCAGGGCCACCCGGTCGGAGATCGCAGGCGCCTGCTCGATGTCGTGGGTGACCACGATCGACGTCACGTGGGTGCGCTCGCGCGATCTCGCGTGATCAGGCGCGATCGATCGCGGCGGTGTTGACGGGATCGAGGCCGGTGACCGGCTCGTCGTAGAGCAGGATCTCGGGCCGGCCCACGATCGCGCGCGCGAGCCCGACGCGCTTGCGCATGCCGCCCGAGAGCTCGGACGGCAGCTTCTTCAGCACGACGGCCGGGTCGAGGTTCGACGTCCTCGAGCGCCTCGCACACCTGCCGCAGCACCTCGGGCGAGCGCGCGCGCTTCTCGCTCGTCTCGCGGCAGGCCGAGTGCAGACGTTCTCGAACACGTTCATCGAGTCGAAGAGCGCGGCGTACTGGAAGACGTAGCCCACCTTGCGCCGCATCTCCGGCGGTCTGGTCGCGCTCGGCGTGCGTAGACCGAGACGCCGTCGATCCGCACGTCGCCGCGGTCCGGCTCGATGCAGGCCGATCGTGGTCTTGAGCAGCACGCTCTTGCCGGTGCCGGAGGGGCCGACGATCGACAGCGTCTCGCCGCGTCTCGACCGTGAGGTCGACGCCCGCTCAGCACCGGCACGTCGAACGCCTTGTGGACGTCGCTGGTACTCGATCACGGTCAGTTCAGGAACAGCGGCGGGAAGAGTGGCGTCCAGCACCAGCACGGCGATGATCATCATCACGACGGACGCGCGTGGTGGCGCGGCCCGACGCCCTCGGCGCCGCCGCGCGTGCAGCAAGCCCATGTGCACCGAGATCAGCGGGATCACGAAGCCCGAACACGAAGCGCCTTCGTCGATCGAGTAGAAGCAGGTCCCAGCTGTGCCAGAACAGCCGCGCGCCGTAGAGGAACGACTCGGGGCCCGAGGCCCACGGCGAAGCGCGCCGCGCACCATGCCGGCGAAGACGCCGACGCAGTTGGCGATGCCCACCAGCATCGGCATCGCGATCATGCCGGCGAGGATGCGCGGCGCGGCCAGCACCGCGACGGGGTCGCGGCCGAGCGAGTGGAGCGCGTCGATCTGCTCCGACACCTGCATCGTGCCGAGCTCGGCCGTGATGCGCGCGCCGACGCGGCCGATCACGACGATCGACGGTCAGCACCGGGCCCGAGCTCGAGGATCACGCTCGAGGTGACGACGCTGCCCAGCACGTAGAGCGGGATCGAGCTCGTGAACTGGTAGCCGCCCTGCTGCGAGGTCACGATGCCGGAGAGCGCCGCGCGTCACGGATCACCAGCGGGATGCTGGCCGACGCCCGCCCGACTGCAGCTGCGCCAGCAGGTCGCGCATGGCCACCTTGCCGGTGAGCGTGGCCCGCGCCACTCCGATGCGCGAGCAGCGTCATCTCCCCGCGTGGCCGGAAGCGCGGCGTCGGCCGTCCGCCCGATGCGCGCGAGGATGCCGGTCACGCTCCTGACGACGAAGTTCTGCATGGGTGCCCGGGCGCAGCGCCTGCGCGGACGGCGCCGCGCGCAAAGCCCTATCTTACGACAACTTGTGGGCTCCTGCGGTAGAATCGCGGGCCAACGATGCCGACCGAGCGGCGCAAGAACCCGCGTCTCGGCCTAGCCATCCCTCTGCGCGTACAGGGCTTCCTGGCTGACGCGAGCACCTGGGACGAGATGACGAACACGATCGACGTGTCGCAGGGCGGCGCTCTGCTTCCAGCTCAGCCACGAGGCCGAGCTCGGACAGGTGCTGCTCCTGGAGCCTGGCGCTGCCCAAGCGGCTCCGACAATACGACCTCATGGACGCCAGCTATCGGGTGTACTCGCTCGTCAGGAGCGTGAGGCGCCGCGGCGACCAGCCGCGCATCGGGGTCATGTTCTTCGGCAAGCAGCCGCCCCGCGGGTTCAGCGGAGCGCCCGGCCGCGCGCTACCTGCTCCCGTCCGACTCGCTCGTCAATGCTCCGCGCCCAAGGGCCTTCGTGAGGGACACACCCTATACCGGGATGCCGGCCATCTCGCCGTCCCAGCTGGCGGACAACCCGTCGCTCGAGACCCTGGTCGGCGGATTGGGCGGCGGGGCGCCCCCGTCCCGAATCCGGACGAGTCGGGACCCGGGCGCTACACGCCTCCCGCGATGACGGCGCCGTCCACGATTCCCAAGGGACGCGCGGGCATGCCCGTGCTGCCCGAACGCCGAGGCGCCCGCTCTCGAGTTCCACCCGACCGGACCGACGACGCGGGACTCGAACGAGCGCCGCTCCAGCGGGCGCACGGAAGTCTTCGTGAACTTCACGATCCAGCTGGTGGACGAGTGGGGCGCCGTGCTGCAGGAGGAGCTGACCGTCGCCGACAACGTCAGCCGCGGCGGTCGCGCGTGATGACGACGCTCAGCTTCCAGAAGGGCGACGTGGTGCTGCTCAGGAGGCGGGCGGCGGCTTCGCGACGCGCGCCGAGGTGCGCGGCGTCTCCAAGGCCCAGCCCACGATCGAGCGGCTGCACCTGCAGTTCATCGACCGCCAGGCGCCGGACCGGCTGCTGAGGCAATACGGAGCCGCAGCTCCCTAGCTCATGGCCTGCTGCCTCACGTCGTCCTTGTGAGAGCGATAGAACGAAATCAGGCGGGGCAGGTAGTCGGCGAGCCGGGGGCACTCGATGCCGAGCGCTCCGAGGTCGCGGCTCGCTTGCGTCGTGTCGTGGCGCACCGCGTCGTGGAAGTACTCGAGCGCCTGCGTCGTGATGCCGAAGAAGCGCTGGACCACCGGCGGCGAGAGGCTGGCGCGCGCCAGGACGAGCGGCACCGGCACGAACAGGAAGCGCCTGCCGAAGGCCGACGCGAACATCCGCGTGAGCTCGGCCGGCGACTGCGGCTGCGGGTCGCAGAGGTGGTACGTCAGGCCGCGGCTCGCGGGAGCGCCTCGCGAGCGCCACCATCGCGCTCACCACGAAGTCCACCGGAACGATGTTGACCGTGCCGGCGGCGCTTCCGACGCGCGGGAAGAGAGGCCGGGGGACGGCAGCTTCTCCATCATGCGCAGGACGGCGTAGGGGCCGTCGAACTTCGCGGTCTCGCCGGTTCGCGAGTCCCCCACCACCACCCCGGGCCTGTAGATCGTGGCGGGCAGCTTCGAGCGCACGACCTCGACCTCCGCCAGGAACTTCGTCTCCTCGTAGTGGTTCTTGAAGCCCTGGCCGACGTCGAGCTCGGTTTCCCGGAACACTCCGCGCGCCTTGCCCGAGACGTAAGCCGTCGAGACGTACTGGAGGCGATCGAAATGCGCCGCCGCGCCGGCGAACTCCAGCAGGTTCCGCGTTCCCTCGACGTTGACGCGGTGGGCGAGCGGGCGCGCGACCGCGAGGTCGTAGACCGCCGCGAGGTGCCACGCCTGCCGCAGCGACGCCTGCAGCGCCTTGGCGCGTGCCACCTCGATGCCGAGGCCCGGCAGGTGATGTCGCCCAGCACGAGCTCGAGGCGGCCGCGCGTGTGCGGGTGCGCGCCTCGAGCGCCTCGAGCGAGCTCTGGGCCACGGCCGCGAACCTGTCCTGCACCAGGCAGGCGACGCGGGCATGGGGCTGGCGCTCGAGGATGCGGGGCAGCAGCCGCATCCCGATGAAGCCCGGGAATCCCGTGAAGAGGACGTCGCTCACGCGCGGGGTCTCGCGACCACGCAGCAGCCGGGCGCGCACTCGTCGGGAGCGGGGCCGCGCGTCCCGAGCGACGGCCGCAGCGCTTTGCCCAGGACGCGCTCTTCCGACGAGCTCGCGGATCATGCGCACGAAGCGCGGGTGCGTGCCGACGGTCGCCGCGCGAACCAGGTTGAGCCCCAGCTCGACCGCGCGCGCGCAGCGTCGAGGTCGAGGTCGTAGGCGACCTCCATGTGGTCGGACAGGAAGCCGATCGGCGCGACCACGACGTCCTTCACGCCCTCCCGCTCGCGAGCCCGCGCAAATGCTCGACGATGTCGGGCTCGAGCCACGGCTGGCTCGGCGGGCCGCTGCGGCTCTGGTACACGAGCGCGAACCCGGTGCGCCCGAGCCGCTTCGGCCACGAGCCCCGCGGTCTCGCCGAGCTCGGCCTCGTAGTGGGACGCGGCGGCCAGCGCCCTGGGCAGGCTGTGGGGCCGTGAAGACGAGCCGGGCGGCGGCGCGGCGCGGCTCGTCGATCCGCTCGAATGCCGCGCCCACGAGCTCGACGAGCGGCTCGACGAAGCCGCGGGTGGTTGTAGAACGCGCGCAGCTTGTCCACCGCGCGGGTGCTCTCGCTCCCGCCTCGGCGCGCGCCGCCTCGACGTTCTCGAGGTACTGACGGCAGCCGGAGTACGAGCCGTAGGCCGACGTGAAGAACGCGAGCGCGCGCTCGACGCCGTCCTTCGCCATCTGCCGCAGCGTGTCGGCGAGGAACGGGTGCCAGTTGCGGTTGCCGAGGTAGACCGGCAGCCGCGGCCGTGCGCGGCGACGAGCTCCTGCTCGAGCGCCGCCACGAGCGCCCGGCTCTGCGCGGGCAGCGGGCTCTTGCCGCCGAAGTGCGCGTAGTGCGCGGCGGTCTGCTGCAACCGCTCGGGCGGGACGTTGCGGCCGCGCACGACGTTGGCGAGGAATGGGCATCACGTCGTCCATCCCCTCCGGCCCGCCGAACGAGACCAGGAGCACCGCGTCGTAGCGGACGGGCATCGCAGCCATCGTACTGTGGCTGCGGCAGGGCGTGGGGGCGTCAGCCCCGCGTTTCGGCTGGCGCTGCGCCTTGAAGGCGGCCCGGTGGCGGCCGCGCTCGGCGCGGCGCTTCAGCGGGTCCTCGCGGATCTCGAGGGCGCGCAGCTCGGCCTGCAGCTTGAGGTAGCTGTCGAGGCGCGCGGCGTCGAGGCGGCCGTCCGCGACCGCGGCCCGCACCGCGCAGCCGGGCTCGTTGCCGTGGCCGCAGTCGGTGAAGCGGCAACCGGTTGCGAGAGTGCTGACGTCGTCGAACGCCGCCTCCAGGCCGCGCGCCGTCCCACAGGCTGCAGCTCGCGCAGGCCCGGCGTGTCGATCAGCAGCGCGCCGCCCGGCAGCTCGATCAGCTCGCGGCGGTGTCGTCGTGTGGCGCCCGCGCTGGTCGGCTCGACTCGATCACCTCGCGCGTCCTCTGCCTCTCGCGCCCGAGCAGGCGGTTCACGAGCGTCGACTTGCCGACGCCGGACGAGCCGAGCAGCACCACCGTGCGCCCCGGCTGCAGCCAGGGCGCGAGCGCCGCGAGCCCCTCGCCTGGCTTGGCGGCGACGACGCACACGGGGACGCTCGGAAGCGATGCGCTCGACCTCGGCGCGCTTCTCCTCGACGTCCGGGCAGAGGTCGGCCTTGTTGAGCAGCAGGACCGGCGCGGCCCCGCTGTCCCCAGGCGAGCACCAGCGCGCGCTCGATTCGCCGCAGGTTGAAGTCGCCGTCGAGCCCCATCACCAGGAAGACCGTGTCCACGTTGGCCGCGAGCACCTGGGCCACGGTGCGCGTTCCCGCGGCCCGCCGCACGAAGGCCGCGCGCCGCGGCAGCACGGCCTGGATCACGGCGGAGCTCGGGTCCGCCCCCGGCCGCAGCGCGACCCAGTCCCCGACCGCCGGCAGCTCCTCCGCGCTCTGCGCCTGGTGCCTGAGGCTGCCCGCGAGGCTCCGCGAGCGTCTCGCCCTCGGCGGTCGCGACGCGGAGATAGCGCGTGTGGCCCGCCACGACGCGTCCGGGCACGAGGCCCTCGCGCGGCGAAGGGCCGGAACGCGTCGGCCTGCGCCGCGGTGAAGCCCAGCTCGCCGAGGCGCGGGTCCATCAAGCGGGCGTCAGCCGCGGCGGCGGCGGAACTCGCCCATGAAGCTGGCGAGCGCCGCGGCCCGACTCCCTGGGGCACGCGTTGTAGAGCGACGCGCGCACCCGCCGACCGAGCGATGGCCGCTGAGGCCGTCGAGCCCCTCGGCCTGCGCGTCGGCGAGGAAGGCCTTCTCGGCCGCCGCGTCCTTCAGCCGGAAGGTGATGTTCATCGCCGAGCGGCTGCCCGGCTGCGCGATGCCCGCGGTAGAAACCGTCGCTGCCGTCGATCGCCTCGTAGACGAGCGCCGCCTTCGCCGCGTTGCGCTCGCCGGCCGCGGCGAGGCCGCCCTGCTCGCGCAGCCACGCGAGCACGAGCCCCGTCACGTAGATCGCGAAGCACGGCGGCGTGTTGTAGAGCGAGCGGTTCTCGGCCATCAGCTTGTAGTCGAGCACCGCCGGCAGGCCGGCGGGAACGCGCTCGAGCAGCTCGCGGCGCATCACGACCAGCGTCACGCCGGCCGGGCCGAGGTTCTTCTGCGCACCCGCGTAGACGAGCCCGTACTGCGCGATGTCGAGCGGCCGGCTGAGAGCGTCGGAAGACATGTCGCACACGAGCGGGACGCCCTTCGGCGGCTCGGGAGCCGTCGCCCACTGCGTCCCGTAGATCGTGTTGTTCGACGTGAAGTGCAGGTACGCGGCCTGCGGGTCGAGCTGGAGCTCCCCGCCGCCGGCACGCGGTCGAAGCCGGTCGCCTCGGTCGTGCCCGCGACGCGCGCGCGCCCCGACTTCTCGGCCTCCTTCACGGCGGCCTTCGCCCAGTGACCCGTGACGACGTAGTCCGCGGAGGCCGAGGCCGCGCGCGGGTTGGCGAGGCAGCATCGAGAACTGGAGCGAGGCGCCCCCCTGCAGGAAGAGCACGACGTGGTCCGACCCCAGCCCGGCGAGCGCGCGCAGGTCCTCCTCGGCCTTCTGGATGATGCCCTCGAAGGCCGCCGAGCGGTGGCTCATCTCGAGCACGGACATGCCGGTGCCGGCGTAGTCCAGGAGCTCGGCCTGGACACGCTCCAGGACCGGGAGCGGCAGGGCCGCAGGGCCCGCCCCGAAGTTGTGGATGCGCTTCGCCAGGGTCGTCGTGGTCATCGGTCTATGCTACCTGCCTTTTTCGATTTTGCCTTTCACTGAAACCTTTTCGCCGCCAGGGGCGTCTAGTCCAATAAGGCGAGGACCGGGAGGTTCGGAGGGGCCGGATGGAACAGCTTCAAACCAGCAGGCCACGGATGTCGCTCAGGGACCTGGTGGACGCGTACGAGCGGCGCTTGATCGAGGATGCCCTGCGCGCCACGGGCGGCAACCAGCGGCGCGCGGCCCGCACGCTCGGAGTGCTGCCGACGACGCTTCACGAGAAGATGAAGCGCCTCGGCCTGCGTGCGCCGGCCCGATCCGTTCGACACGAGCCGCATGGCCCTGGCGGGCTGAGGCCTCCCTACTCCGCGAGAGCAAACTGCAGGAGCAGGGTGCGCTGGGGGCTGAGGCCCCCTGACGCCCGCACCCTTCCGCACAGTTGTTGTCGTCGGACAGCAGGTAGACGACCGGTTCGTCCGCGCGTGTCGCGCGAGCACCTCGACGCCCTCGAAGTTGTCGATCGAGAGCGGGGCCTCGAGGCGCGCGAGCTCGCTTGCCCTGGAGCAGCCCGGTCCCGTCGAGCGTCTCCCGGGTCACGCGCACGAGCCGGGCGGCGAGCGGCGGGAAGCGGCGCTCGAGCACGAGCATGTCGCCGTTCGACAGGCGCGCGGCGCCCGTGGGACGGAACGGCTCGCCCCCCCAGCCGCCGTCGAACGTGAGCGAGGTACTCGCGGGGCTGCCAGCCGTCTCCGGTGCCGATCAGGCGGGGACGGTCTGCGAGGCGCCGCGGCGCGTCTCGCACACCAGCAGCCGCCGGCCCTCGCCCGCGTCCGCGATCAGCTCGAGCCCCCGTTGCCGCCGCACTCGCGGAGGCCTTCCGGCGTGGGCAGCACGCGCGCCGGTCCGGCGAAGTCGGGGTGCGTACGCGCGGATCGCGCCGCGGCCCTCGAAGCCCACGTCGACCTCGTCGCTGCCGACGACCATCAGGCTCTCGGCGTCGATCTCGTCGCGCGTCAGCGGCTGCCCGCCGGCGTCGGTCAGGGCCACGAGCCGGGGTCGCCCAGGCCCACGAGGCGCCCTTCGACGTCGTAGCTCAGCCGTGCCGTGAAGCCGGAGCCGCAGTCGGTCACGGCCGTGAGGCGGCTGCCGTCGGGCTCACGCGCAGGTCGGACAGGCCGCCGAAGCGGGCGTCGTCCGAGCGGAGCCACAGCCCGCCCAGGAATCGCAGCCGGCCGACGACGCTGCGGCTCGCGTCCGAGGATCGGAGCGGGACGGGCGTCGCCTGGACCGTGAGCAGTCGCACTCGGCTCCGGCGCCGCGGTCACCGCGTGCAATGCGACGAAGACGGCGAGGGCCACCGCGGCCATCGACACGACCAGCGCGAGGCGCTCGCCCCTGCTGGTCCCTTCGTCTGAGCGACATCTGACCATGATAACCCGCGCTCGCCTGGCTGGCCGTCAGCGGGTTACCATCCGCGCATGCTGGAACTTCGGCAGCATCCTCATGATCGTGGGGATCGGAGGTTTCTTCTACTGCTCGAGCCGGCTCTCCGGAGGCTCCTCCGCTCGCGCCCGAGCAGAGCATCGGCGACAGCATCCAGCAGCCGGCGGGACGCTGGGACATGGCGCGCTACGGCTGCGCTGGCGCGGCGGCCTTCGGCCTGCTGCTGGCTCTGTTCCCGAAGGGCCGCTGGGCGCTCAGTCGGTCGCGAGCGCCCGCGCCGACAGGTCCGGCGGCAGGCGCCGCGCGCGGCACGATCACCGGCCCGCTGTCGACCGGAGCCTTGCGGATCGGGATCGTGTAGGAGCGGCCCGCCCGCAGCCGCGTGCTCGAGAGCCCGTTCGCCGCGCGGATCGCGCGGACGCTCGTGCCGTAGCGGCGCGCCAGGCTGCCGAGCGTCTCGCCGCCTCTCACGCGGTGCTTCACGAACGGGCGGCGGCGCCACGCCGGTCTCGACGAGCGTCGGGTAGACGAGGCGGCCGGCCTCCTGCGCGCGGCGGTTGTAGAAGCGCGCGTGCAGGTGGTCCTTGTGGCGGCGCTCGTGCTGGATGATCCCCTTGTCGCTCGTGCGGCCGAAGATGGCGGCGAGCCAGCCGACGTCCTCGCCCTCCGCCACGGCCTCGTCGTACAGGACGCGCATCAGCGAGCGGTCGACGAAGATGCGCTCGATGTCGGTCTCGGTCACCAGCGCGCGGACGAGCGCCCAGGTGCGCGATCGCGTCGAGCTCCTTCGGGCGCGCGGTCCTGAAGTCCTGCACCTGGCCCGAGCGGTAGTAGAGGCCGATGATCCGCGTCGCGGCCCGCCTGGTGCGAGCGGTGGCGGTCGATCCGCCCACCCTCGGGATTGCTCAGGTCTCCGATCACGACCCGCGGCGATCCAGGATAGCGTGCCTCCACCGCCTCGATCGCGGTGATCACGAAGTCGATCGTCTCGTCGGTCGCCCAGGACTCGCGCGGCTCGCGCACCTTCCAGAAGGCTCCCTCGGGAAACGGCACCGGGTTCAGGAGCAGCCCGGCGTCGGGGGTGCCGATCGACAGCGGCCCGAGCGCCCGGGAATCCCCGCGCGGCCGTGACGCGCAGAGGCCTCGCCGTCGACGGCGAGGCTCGGTGAGCGATGCGCCTTCGACCGATGGGAGGTCGGCCGGCCCGTGAGGCTCCGGACGGCTGGTCCCCGGCGCGGAGCGCCGCGGGAGCCAGCGAAAGGAGGACGACCGTCAAGAATGAGGCGAGGCCGGGTTTGTCGTTCAGCTGTCTCATCCTCTGGCGCCCCGCCTGGGCACTCAGGCAACCGGCGACAGGCCCATCCAATCCGCGCGCTATTCTGCCAGAAGTCGACGAAATCCGTTCGCAAAAACTGCACCGTCACCAGGTTGTGACGGAGAACACGCCCGGGGATCTACCCGAACTCACCCTTCGGGGGGACCTGCTCGGGTCCGACCCGGCCGGAGGCGATCTCGGCGCGGGTAGTTCTCGCCACGGATCGGCGATCCCGAAAGCCGCCGCATCAGCGTGAGAGGCTGGCCCACGTGCGTGAGGGCGTCGGCGATCGGGCCCTGGAGCAACTCTTCGACGCGGACGTTCACGAGCCCGTGGCCCGCGAGGCTGGGCGTCGAGACGCGCGAGCGCGTCGTAGAAGCGCGAGACCTCGTCCGGCCGGGCGAGTGGCGGCGAGGTTGTGCCAGGCCTCGGCGCCGCGCGCGAGCGTGCCGCGCCCAGTCGAGGCGGGTCGCCGATGTGCGCCAGGATCTGCACCGGCGTGCGGCTGGTCGCCGAGAGGTGGAACGCGCCGAACGCGTCGGGCGCGCCGCGCACCGCCTTGCCGCCGCGGTAGGCGAGCGTCGCGGCGCGTGCCGCAGCAGCTCGAGAGGCACCCGCGCGTCGTCCACTCCGGGATCGCCCATCGGTTCGAGCGCAGTGTAGCAGCCGATTTGCCTCGCCGCTGCGCCCCCTGCCGAGAATGATCCCTGGATGGAAGGGCCCACCACCTCGGAGCGCCCGGGAGACGGGCGACGGCGCTGATCGTGACGGCTTCTCGCCGGAGGAGCTGCGCGAGCTCTACCGCAGGCTGCTGCTGCCGCGACTCATCGAGGAGAAGATGCACGTGCTGCTGCGCCGGGGCCGGCTCTAGCAAGTGGTTCTCCGGCATCGGGCCAGGAGGCGATCGCCACGGGTGTCGTGGCGGCGCTCGAGCCGAGCGACTGGACGTGCTGCCGCATGCACCGCAACCTCGGCGTCTTCACCGGCCGCGCGGCGTCGAGCCTGCCGCGCCTCTTCCGCCAGCTCTTCGGCAAGGACGGGCGGCTTCACGCGGGGCCGCGACCGCACGTTCCACTTCGGGCATGCTCGAGCACGCGCATCGTCGGGATGATCAGCCACCTGGGCGCGATGCTGCCGGTCGCCGACGGCCTGGCGCTCGCGGCGCAGCTGCGCGGCGAGAAGCGCGTGGCGGCCGGCCTTCACCGGCGACGGCGCCACGAGCGAGGGCGACTTCCACGAGGCGCTGAACCTGGCCGCGGTCTGGAAGCTGCCGGTGCTGTTCGTGATCGAGAACAACCAGTAGCGGCCTCTCGACCCCGATCCAGCGAGCAGTACGCCTGCCGGCACCTGGCCGACCGCGGCGTCGGCTACGGCATGCCCGGGGTACGTCGTGGACGGCAACGACCTGCTCGGCGGTGCTCGCGCGCGGTGCGGCGCGCCGCCGGCGCGCGGCCGCCGCGGCGGCGGAGGCCCGACGCTGCTCGAGTTCAAGACCTTCCGGATGCGCGGGCCACGAGGAGGCCTCGGGCACCGACGTACGTGCCGCAGCAGATCTTCGAGGAGTGGGCGAAGAAGGACCCGGTCGACGCGCTTCGAGAGCTCTGCTCCGGCGAGCAGGGCGTGCTCGGCGGCGCGACGTCGCGACGCGGTGCGCGCGGCGCTGCAAGGCCGAGATCGACGCGCTCGGTCGACGACGGCGCTCGCGGCGCCCGAGCCCGTCTCGACCGCCGAGAGCAGAGCTCGCGCGACGTCTACGCGCCGAGCCCGGCTCCGCGTCCGCCACTGCCGCGCGCGAAGCCGGTGGCCAGCCGCGCCGGAGCGCCGCTACGTCGACGCGATCAGCGACGGCCTGCGCGAGGCGATGCGGCGCGACGACCGCGTCGTGCTGATGGGCCAGGACATCGCCGAGTACGGCGGCGTCTTCAAGGTCACGCGAGGGCTTCGTCGCAGGAGTTCGGCAAGGCGCGCGTGCGCAACACGCCGATCATCGAGTCGGGCGCGCGTCGGCGCGCGCGCTCGGCCTCGCCCTCGACGGCTTCGTGCCCGATGGTCGAGATGCAGTTCGGCGACTTCATCACCTGCGGCTTCAACCAGATCGTGAACAACCTGGCCAAGACTCACTACCGCTGGGGCGCGGCGCGTGCCGGTGCGTGATCCGCGCTCCGGTGGGCGGCGGCACCGGCGCCGGGCCGTTCCATTCGCAGAACGTCGAGTCGTGGTTCACGAGCGTGGCCGGGCTCAAGGTGGTGGCGCCGGCCACGCCCTACGACGCCAAGGGCCTGCTGCTCGCCGCGCTTCGAGGACGGCAACCCGGTCCTCTACCTCGAGCACAAGCTGCTCTACCGCTCGGCGAGGGGCATGGTGCCCGAGGGCTACTACACGGTGCCGATCGGCGAGGCGCGGCGTGGCGCGCGAGGGCCGCGACGCGACGCGTCGTCACCTACGGCGTGGGCGTCGCCTGGGCGCTCGAGGCCGCGGCCGAGCTCGCGGCGGCGAGGGTCGCGAGGTCGAGGTCGTCGACCTGCGCTCGCTGCTGCCGTGGGACGTCGAGCGCCGTGGTGCGCGTCGGTGCGGCAAGACCGGGCGCTGCCTGGTGCTGCACGAGGCGCCCGCTCACCGGGGCTACGGCGGCGAGACTCGCCGCGAGCATCGGCGCGCGAGGCGTTCGAGTGGCTCGACGCGCCCCGTCGCGAGCTCGGCGCTCGATACGCCGATCCCGTTCGCAGGGCGCTCGGGCACAGTTCTCGCCGAAGGAGCCGCCTGCGCCGGCGCTGCGCGAGCTCTTGGCCGTACTGAGCTCGCGCTGGCCCGAGCCAGCGGGCGATGATGTTGCGCTGCATCTCGGACTGGTGCCGGAGTAGATCGTGCTGCCCACGGCGTCGCGCAGCGCCGCTCCACCTCGTACTCGGTCATGTAGCCGTAGCCGCCGATGCATCTGCACGGTGGCGAGCGCGGCCTGCACCAGCGACTCGCTCACGAACAGCTTGGCAGATCGCCGCGTCCAGCGAGGCGCTGCGCGACGTGGTCGAGCCGCCACGCCGCGCGGTAGGTCAGCAGGCGCGCCGCCTCGAGGCTGCACCTTCATGTCGGCGATCCGGTGGCGACACGGCCTGGAACTTCCCGATCGCCTGCCCGAACTGGGTGCGCGTGCGCGCGTACGCGATCGCGCGTCTCCAGCAGGCGCTCGCATCGGCGCCGACGTGGCTCGCGAAGAGGCAGATGCGCTCCCAGTCCATCGCGCGCGTGAAGAACGCCGAGCCAGCGCCCGACCGCCGCCCAGCACCGCGTCGTGCCGGACGCGGACGTCCTCGAACACCAGCTCGCCGATCGGCGAGGTGCGCAGGCCCATCTTCTCGAACTTGCGGCTCGACCGAGAAGCCGGGCGTGCCGCTCTCGACCAGGAACGCGGTGACGCCGCCGTGGAAGCCCTTCGCCGCGTCGGTGATCGCGAACACGATGACCAGGTCGGCGACCGGGCGCGTTGGAGATGAACGTCTTGGTGCCGTTGATGCGGAAGCCGTCGCCGTCCGGCTCGGCGCGCGTGCGCAGCGCGAAGGCGTCGGAGCCCGAGCCTGGGCTCGGTCATCGCGTGCACGCCGATCGAGCGTGCCGTCGCAGAGCCCGGGCAGGTAGCGGCGCTTCTGCTCCTCGTTGCCGTGCTTCCAGAGCGGCACCACGCAGGAGAGCAGGTGGGCGCACAGCGAGAACACGAGGCCGCCGTCGTGGCAGCCGTAGCCGAGCGCCTCGAGGCGCGATCGCGCAGGTGAGCGGGTCGAGCCCGCTGCCGCCGTACTCCTCCGGCACCGGCAGGCCCTGGATGCCCATCGCGCCGCATTTCTGCCACAGCTCGCGCGAGAAGGCCTGCTCGCGGTCGCGCTCGACGACACCCGCGTTCAGCTCTGCGCGCGCGAACCGTGACGATGCTCTCGCGCAGCGCCTGTCTGCTCTCGCTCAGTGAGAAGTCCATCAGGCCAGTCTCCTTGAGGCGCTGGTAGTCGATCTTGTCCGTCGAGGTCTTCGGCAGCGCCTCCAGCCAGCAGAAGGCGTCGGGAATCATGTAGAGCGGCAGGTGCTCCGCGCAGAAGCGCTTGCAGCGCGATCAGCGACGGATGCTCGCGCTCGCGGCAGCTCGAGGAACGCGGTGAGCTTGCACGCCGGCCTCCTCGTCGGGAAGCGCGACGACCGCCGCCTCCTTGATCGCCGGCGTGCCGATAGAGTGCCGGCCTCGATCTCGCCCGAGCTCCACGCGGTAACCCGCGCCGCTTCACCATGCGGTCGCGCCGGCCGAGGTAGACGTAGTTGCCGTCCGGCGCCTCGACGACGACGTCGCCCGTTCGGTACCAGCGGACGCCCGGCGGCGTCGATCAGAAACGCACGCGCCGTCTGCTCGGCGAGCTCCCAGTAGCCCTGCATCACGCCCGGCCCGGTGACGCACAGCTCGCCCTCGTCGCCCGCGCGCGACGTCGCGCCCCCTCGATCCACGACGCGCGCAGCGCAGGTGCGAGCACGTCTTGCCGATCGGGAACGGGCGTCGCGCGATCCTCCGGGATCGGCGCGGACGACCTCGTAGAAGGTGCAGACGTTCGTCTCGGTGGGGCCGTACGAGGTTGAAGTAGCGCGGCGCTTCGGCCAGCGCTTCGCAACGCGCGCGCAGGTGCTTGATCGGAAACACCTCGCCCGCGAACAGCACGATGGCGCAGCGCCGCAGTAGTCGTGCTGCTCGAGCTTCCCGAACTGGGCCAGCAGCGCGCAGGATCGACGGCGCCGAGTACCAGATCGAGATCCGCTCGTCCGCGATCAGCGCCGCCAGGCGCTCGGGCTCCTTGCCGATGTCCTCGGCCGACCAGCACGAGCGGTGGCGCCGTGCTTGAGCGCGACGTGGACGTCGAGGATCGAGAGGTCGAAGTGGAACGGCGCGTGCGAGCGAAGCGGTCGCGCTCGTGCGGCTCGAACACCTCCGAGCACCAGTCGACGAAGCTCGCGCCGTTCTCGTGCGAGAGCATCACGCCCTTCGGCTTCCCGGTGGAGCCGGACGTGTAGAGGATGTAGGCGAGGTCGCGTCGGAGCCGGAACCGACGGTCGCGCCTGCGCGGCGCCGGCGCCGCGCTGGTCCGCGCGTCGAGCGCCCGACCGCAGCGCGCCTGCCGCCGCACCGCGGCGTCGATGCAACGAGGGACGGCGGCGTCGCGCCGAGCTGCCTCGAGCTCGGCGCGCAGCCGTTCGCTCGAAGCGGCTCTCCACGCACGAGCGCCGCACCGCGCAGTCGTGCAGGATGTAGGCGTCGCGCGCCGGCGGCGCGCCGGGATCGACCGGCACGTAGGCCGCGCCGGCCTTCAGGATGCCGTAGATCGCGGCGACGGCGTCGATCGACTTGCGCAGCGTAGATGCCGACGCGGTCGCCCGGCGCACCCCATCGCCGCAGCCGGTCGCGCAGACGGTCGGACAGCTCCGCAGAAGCTCGCGGTACAGGACTCGAGCCGGAGGCGGGATCCACCACCGCCGTCGCGGTCGGGCTAGCGCTCCGCGGCCTCGACGAAGAAGCGGTGGAGCGTCTCAGGCGCCGGCACATCATCGCCACTTCGCCTTCTTGGCGCTCACGAGGCCGCGCGATCGTCCGTGATCGTGTTGACGTGCTCCAGGAGACACCTCGTGCGCCTCGAGCGTGATCCCGAAGCGCTCCTCGATGAACAGCACGAGCTTGAGCGTCGCGATCGAGTCGAGCACCCCGCCCGTGATGAGCGGCGTCGCGTCGGTCCAGCTCCGCCAGGGTTCTCGCCCGGCAGGAACTCGCGCAGGATGAAGTCGCTTGACTGTCGCGCCGACGTCGTCGCTCATGGCGAGGCCTCCTTGTTCGACGCCGCCGCGGGGCGGCGCCGCGTTTCCATGCCGATCCGCAGCTCGACGTGGTGCTGCTGGATCGGCCCGAGCGCAGCCACGCTCGGGCGATCAGCCGCACTCCCGGCGGCGTTGCAGGATGGCAGTCCGCCGAATTGACGTGCGCAGGCTTCGGCTGGTCGCGGCCTTGCCAGCGGTCGATGCAGGTCGAGCACGGGAAAGCCCGCACTACCGCCCGCTGCACCATCGCGCTGCCCACTGCCGCCGGGCGAACGGGGTCGACCACGTTGTCGAGCGCGGCAGCAAGGCCGGCCGCACGCCGTGCCGGCGCACCACGTCCGCGGTCTGCCGGCAGGCGTCAGTCCACGAGGCCGTCGCCTTCCGGCCGCAGGCCGGCGCTCCGCCTCGCGCCACGGCATCCGCGTCTTCACGCCGGCCGCCGCCGCAGCGACCGCGCGAGGGCGATGCCGAACGCGCGGCGATCTCCCACGGTCGTCGCCGAGCGCGGTCGCGCCCGACCGGCGCAGCAGCGCCTCCAGGCCGGGGTAGCCGGAATCGCCTGACGTGGTGCCAGGCCACGACGACGAGCAGCTGCTCGATACCGGCGGCCCCACGCGCGCCGGCCGTCGGTGACGAGAAGGCTTCGCGTGCGGGCTGCGAAGCGCCGGCTCACGGTCGACCAGCATCGCGAGACCGCGAGCGGCGGTAGCCGGCGCCGCCGAAGTTCAGCACCTCGTAGCGCACGGCGCTCGCGGAACGCAGCCGCCTGGTTGAGCGCTTCCTCCGAGAAGGATCCGCGAGAAGGTCATCGCCGATCCCGCCACGCCCGAGGCCCATCACGTGCGATGGTCGCCGCAGCTTGATCCTGATACCGAGTCCCGCCCGGCTTCGGCCGGGACGGCGTCTCGCGGTCCGCATGCCCAGCGGTTGACGGTGAGCGGCTGGTCCAGGAAGCGGATGCTCAGCGCCCGGCCGCAGGTCCCCGCGCCGGGAAGTCGCTGCAGGGCCGGAAAACTGCCGGTCCGCGCAGGATGAGCCCGACCCAGTGCCGCGGGCTTCTGGAGCGCTCGACGTCCCCGAGGCTGCGCGCTCGTGCCATCGATGGTGACGGAGTTTCTCCGTGGTAGCCCTTGTGCTGCGGCGCCTGGTCGCGCGCGTTCTGGCGTGGAGCGCTGCAGCGACTCGACGGTCTCGGCGAGCCGCGGGTCTCTGGCGCGCGTAAGAGCTCGATAATGGCCGAGCAGCAGCTTGGCCCCGGCCAGCACGGCGGCCGACCTGGAGGGTCTGCGTGCCAGGAGCAGGCTGCGCGGCTTGCCGGCTTCCGGCTCGCGCACCGACCACTCGTGGCCCGCGATCAGCGAAGCCCACTAGACCCGGCAGCCCCGCGATCAGCCACGGTCGCCCGGCGCCCCTGGTGCCGGCCACGAGCCACATCGCCAGCCCTCCGGCGGCGCGTTCGGCGCTCACCGCAGCGACCAGAGCGGGCAGATCGCCGAGAAGGTTGAAGACCGTCCGCAACGCGAGCGGGAAAACGCTCAGGCCGGAGCGGGAGCCGAGCCGGCGCCTTGCGGGGGCGCTTCATCTCCGCAGCCCGCCGACCGCCACGAGCACGCCCAGGATGCTGGCCCAGAAGACCGCGTCCTGCGGCGCCGGCGAAGCCGCCGCGCAAGCCCGGACCACTGGTACGAGTGGAGCACCCAGGTCACACGAGAACACGATGCGCGGTGGCGGCGACCGGGGCGAGATCCCCGCCGAAGCGCCGCAGCCCGGAAGAAGCTGGGGTTAGTAGACCGAGAAGCTTCATCGCGAGAATCACTTTCAGTAGATGTTGATGCGCCTCAGGAGAGTCCGAGGAAGCTCGAGGCCATGGAATTAATAGAAGGTGATGGGTTTCCGGCGAGCCGGAAGCCGAAGAGATGCAGCACGCCACGGCGATGACGACGGAACTGGCCGGAGACGCGCAGGTGAGAGCGGGTAGGTGGCGAGCAGGAACTTTGCACGAGGTCGCCGGAGGTCGAGCGGCTCCGCCGGAGTCCCCGCCGGGTGCAGGTGAGACGAAGCGGTAGAGGATCAGGTGGACGAGTCCACTGCGATCCGCTTCGCGCCCGTCTCGTGGATCAGAGCGCGTCGCGATCGTAGTAGACGCACGCACGAAAGGTGGCGTAGTCGACGACCGGGTGAGAGGCGGGAAGCAGACGTTCGGCGGCATGAAGAAGTACGCGAACACGCCTGCGCGGGCGTCGGACGCTATCGCCTCGTAGCGCAGCGCGTACGGGTACACGACGATCCTGAACATGAACGACATCGATGCCCAGCACTGGACCAGACCGCCGGCGACGCGGGGCCCCCGTCATCACGCCGGCGCGGAAGAAGCGAGAGACCGTCCACGATCGCGACCAGCAGCCCTGCCCGCACGGGCATGCAGACCGGCGGGTGACACACGCCGCCGATGAGCGAGCCCCAGCGGGATCTACGAACGAGCCGTCGCGAAGCCCCAGCGCGGGGGGGACGGACGCCACGGCGAGCAGCACGAAGAACGCCAGCCGATGCCGCATCGGCAAAGCAGCGCGTGCGCCACAGAAACCGGTGCTGGCCAGCACCATCACCTGGAAAGGTGCGCGGCTCACCAGATGGAACCGGTGGATGACGACCAGCGCCAGCGCGAGGCAGGGCCGCGACGGGGGCAAAATGAGCCGAGCTGACGCACCGAGAACGCGCGAACTCAGACCACGAGCGTCGACCCGCGTCGGTGGCTAACTCCCGAGCCGCGCGACGGCCCGGAGCCTGCGCGCCCTCGGCGAGTCAGCGCATCCGTTCATTGGCAGGACGGTGCCAGCTGCGCGATCACGCGGGAACCTCGGGAGCCGTCGGCGGGGGCGACGGCGGGGACTCCGTGTACGCTGCGGATTGCTTTGTAGAAAGCTCCGCGCGCCCTTTGTGGACGACTCGCCAGGGCAAGTGGCGAAACCGAGGTTCGCGAGGGGGCGACGCGCTCGGCGCGTGAGGCGCACGTCGAGCGGCTGCAGCAGCGAATCGTGCTCCACAGCAGGCCACGATGAGCGTCTTCTTGTCGACGGCAGCGATGTAGACGGCCGATGATCGTGCCCTTGCCCTTCTCCTGGTGCTCCGTCGTCACATACTCGTCCCTTCAGGCACGCAATCACCGCGCCGTTTCTGCCGCCTGCGAACCTGGTGCTCTCATCACCTCGCGCCCCGAAGTAGTAGCCAGTTGACTTCATCCCCAGGCCGGAGGCGAAGACCGTGGGGTCTGCTCGATCGTCAGGATGAAGCGTGTCACCGGTCGGCTTTCGCGGGTGCCTTCGAGCCAGCTGTGGATCAGACCCGCACTTTGCGCTCAGCTCTTCTTATTGTTCATCGTGTAGTCCGGTCCGACCGCGCGCCCGATCGCCTGCTTCAGGTCGAAATCGCTGCGCTTCTGGACGAAAGAAGGCGCGCGATGTGGAAGTGAAGCTCAGCTGCCGGCGGCGCTCAGGCGGCCGGCGCGGGCTGCGCAGGCGATGCCCGCCCTGGCTCCTCCGCAGGCGAACGTCGTCAGAAGCGTGAAAGGCTGACCACGAGTGACCGTCTGGCTGCGTTGGGCATGCTCAGCTAATACGTAACTA
>ERZ1370068.2132-contig-1296_pt1:25000-57263 | contig 57263 bp, 86 predicted proteins | sample MGYA00561227_ERZ1370068 | MGnify/ENA primary metagenome ERZ1370068 (study PRJEB38410, sample SAMEA6850437) | metagenome | study: Metagenomic assessment of the ecological functions of the soil: analysis of the soil microbiota associated with the... | reverse complement strand
TAAGCTGATTCCAGTTACGTATTGCTCACAAACGATCCCTAAGCGCAGCACACCACCGCGAAGCCGTTTGAATGTTGAAGAGGGGCCGGGATGCGGGTGGTGGCATCAGTCGGCTGTCTCCAGTCGCAATCGTCAGTCTACGCGACTGGTGACTGCGCGACTGCGGACTGCTGACTGTTATTCCTGCGGCAGCGGCTTGTTCAGCGACGGCACCATCGGCGTCCGCTCCTTCGGGGCGGGCCCTCGGCTCGTCTTCCTCGACGGCGGTTCGCGCCGTGACCGGCTGCGGATCGTCGAGCGGCAGGCCGGCGGCGAGCTGCCTGACCTGGTCGGCGTCGAGCACTTCGCGCGCGAGGAGCGCGTCGGCCATCTTCAGACGAGCGTGTCCTTGGCTCCCGGAGCAGCAGGTGATGCGCGCGCTGGTAGTTGTCGGTGACGAAGCGCTTCACTTCCTGGTCGATCTTGAGCGCCGTGTCCTCGCTGTAGTCCTGATGCTGCGCGATCTCGCGGCCGAGGAAGATCTGCTCTTCCTTCTTGCCGAAGGTGAGCGGCCCCATCGCGTCGCTCATGCCCCACTCGCACACCATCTTGCGCGACAGCTCGGTCGCGCGCTCGAGGTCGTTGCCGGCGCCGGTCGTCAGGCTGTCCATCGTGATCTCTTCGGCGATGCGGCCGCCGAGCAGGATCGCGATCTGATCGTTCAGGTAGTCGCGCGAGTAGTTGTGCTTCTCGTCGGCCGGCAGCTGCTGCGTGAGGCCGAGCGCCATGCCGCGCGGGATGATCGTGACCTTGTGGATCGGATCGGCGTGCGGCAGCAGGACCGTGAGCAGCGCGTGCCCGGCCTCGTGGATCGCGGTGACCCGCTTCTCGGCGTCGCTGATGATCATCGAGCGGCGCTCGGATCCCATCAGCACCTTGTCCTTGGCGAACTCGAAGTCGTGCATGCGCACGACCTTCTGGTTGTAGCGCGCGGCGTTGAGCGCCGCCTCGTTCACCAGGTTCGCCAGGTCGGCGCCCGAGAAGCCGGCCGAGCCCCGCGCCAGCACGGCGATCTCGACGTCGTCGGCCATCGGAATCTTCCGCGTGTGGACCGACGAGGATGCCCTCGCGGCCCTTCACGTCCGGACGATTGACGCACGATGCGGCGGTCGAAGCGGCCGGGACGCAGCAGCGCCGGATCGAGCACGTCGGGACGGTTGGTCGCGGCGACGAGGATGACGCCTTCGTTCGACTCGAAGCCGTCCATCTCGACGAGCAGCTGGTTCAGCGTCTGCTCGCGCTCGTCGTGCCCGCCGCCGAGGCCCGCGCCGCGATGACGGCCGACCGCGTCGATCTCGTCGATGAAGACGATGCAGGGCGCGTTCTTCTTGCCCTGCTCGAACAGGTCGCGGACGCGCGACGCGCCGACGCCGACGAACATCTCGACGAAGTCCGAGCCGCTGATCGAGAAGAACGGCACGTTGGCCTCACCGGCGACCGCGCGCGCGAGCAGCGTCTTGCCGGTTCCCGGCGGGCCCATCAGCAGCACGCCCTTCGGGATGCGGCCGCCGAGCTTCTGGAACTTCTGCGGCTCCTTGAGGAACTCGATGATTTCCTGGAGCTCCTCTTTCGCTTCGTCGACGCCGGCGACGTCCTTGAACGTGACCTTCTTCTGCGAGCTCGACGACAGCTTCGCCTTGCTCTTGCCGAACGACAGCGCCTTGTTGCCGCCGCTCTGCATCTGGCGCATGAAGAAGACCCAGAAGCCGATGATGAGCAGGAACGGACCCCACGAGTAGAGCATCGTCGCCCACGGGCTGACGGTCGGCTCCTTCGCGGTGACCTGAACGCCTTTCTCGATCAGCTTGTTGACGAGGCCGTCGAACTGCGCGGGAACGTAGGTCTGGAAATGGTCGTTGTCCTTCGTGGTCGCCGCTGATGTCCTGGCCGGTAATGACCACGCGCGCCACTTGCCCTGCGTCGGCCGACCTGCATGAACTCACTGAACGTGATCGTCTTCTCGGCATGCTGGAATTTCGTCGAGAAATTCCAGATCAGTGCACCGAGGACGACCAGCGCCATCCAGAACAACAGACTCTTCAACGTCGAGTTCAAGCAGAGCCTCCCAGGAGCCTTAAGTGTCAAGATTATCACTTCTTGCGCGCGGTCTGTTAGCCCCGAAACGCCTCGTCAATTCCGAAGCCGGCTACCCACACAATCCTATCGGCGCCATCGACCACCAGCGGCACGGTTGTCGCGCTGTTTCCGGTCGACTTTCCGGTCCACGAAGTAGTCCTGCAGCTTCTTTCCGCCATCAAGCCCCGACTGGCCTGAACCGGTCGCCCGGACGGCGATTTCGTACGGCCAAACTTCCGCGGCAGACGGTCGAATCGAACCACGCAACGAGGTTCCGGCGGCCGGCGTTGCCCGCGACTGCACTCGGAACCTCGCTTCCGCGGAGACGGACCCAGCCGGCCGCCGGCAGAGCCACCTCTCCTGGAATAGACAGCGGAAATCGGAAAAGGTTCGATGCGCGCGTCCGGCACTGCGCCGTCCCGTCCGCGCCAGCCACCCTACCCCGTTAAGACGACGGTCGGACCGATGCGTTGCAGTCGCTGCCCCGGCAAATCGGTCTGCGTGTCGCCGTCGCTCTTCCATTAGACGGAGCGCGGCAGTCCACGTGGTCGAACGCGATCGGACGACGGCCGGCAATCCTCGCTCATCAGGCGCCAGAGCAGCGCGGCGCCGCGAGCGCGAGCGGGGCATCGCGCGCAGCGCACGTCGACGTCGATCTCGCACACGACGAGCGCCCTCGGGGCTCGTCGATCAGCGGCGGACGCTCCGCGCTCGAGGTCGGACGTCGATCGCGTCCATCCAGGCCCAGTGTCGCGCGGGACCTCGGCCTGATCGGCGAGCACGTCGACGATTCCGGGGTTGAAGCGCGCCTCGAGCAGCGGCAGCAGACTCGGCGCGCACGCGGTTGCGCGGGATGCTCACGTCCTGCGTTGGATCTCGTCGTCGACGAACGCGGCTGGCGATCGCTCGGCGAGCCACGCGCGCAGATCCTCGGCGGCGGCAGCCGAGCAGCGGTCGAACGACGGAAGCCGTTCTTCGGGTGCATGCCGCCCAGCCCGCGCAGCCCGGCGCCTCGCGTCAGGCGAAGGAGCACCGTCTCTGCCTGGTCGTCGCGGGTATGGCCGAGCGCGACAACGTCGGCGCCGGCAGTCCCAGCGGGCGCGGGTCGAGGAAATCGTGACGCGCGGAGCGCGCCGCGTCTTCGAGCGAGCGCCGCTCGCGCTTCGCGCGCGCCAGCACGTCTTCCTGATCCGCGAAGAACGGCAGGTCGAGCCGCCGCGCGAGATCGGCGGTGAAACGCTTCGTCGTCGTCGGCCGACGGCCGCAGCTGATGGTTGAAGTGCGCGATGCCGGTGAGGTTCAACTCGCCGGCGTCAGCGAGCTCACGCAGGATCAGGACGAGCGCCACCGAGTCCGATCCGCCCGAGACCGCCGCGAGCACGCGCGGTTACCCGGCGCGATCAGATCGTGATGACGGACGAACTGCCGAACGCGTTCGATGACGAGCATGAAACTTCGGGCAGGAGAGGCGGGATTGGCTGGACGGGCAGGGGGGACGGCGATCAACGGTGCGATGGTCCTGCCCGGCTCGCCTGTCCCGCCTATCCTGCCCTTCCCGCCCATCCTGCCCTGAAACTGAAGTGCCGGAGGACGGACTCGAACCGTCGACCCCGCGCTTATGAGACGCGTGCTCTTAACCAACTGAGCTACTCGGCCAGAACCTCTGATTGTATTACTTCGCGGCGTCCTGCTCAACGAGGGCGGCGGCCAGCAGCGGAATCATGAGCTCGTGGTGGCCAACCAGCGAGTACCCGCGGCCGGTGCCCGCGGTCGGACGCGCGACGACGTTCGTCTGCGGACGATAGGACCGGATGAAGTCCAGGTTCACCGTCGTCAGCTCCGCGAGGGCCAGTGCCGCGGTTGCGGCGCGATGGCGACCGCTTTCAGGAAGACCTCCGGAAGAACGACCGCGGATCCGCAGTTCAGGTACACGCCGCGCTCGAGTCGAGCGACGTTGGAGACGAAGTAGCGGAAGTCGCGCAGGCTGCCCTCGCCGAGCGCCGCGCCCGACGCCGCCGGGTGCATGTGGATGATGTCGGTGCCGATGGCGACGTGCACGGTCACCGGAATGTTCAGCCGTGCGGCGGCGGCGAGCACGCTCTGCTTCGCGAACTGCGGCTGCTTCGACGCGAGATACGCGCGCCACCGCCTGGCCGATGCCGAGTCCCGCGGCGACCCCGTCGTTGATGGCGCCGTTCAGCAGACGGCCCGTTTCGTCCGCCATGCCGAAGCGTCCGGGTCCGAGCGCTTCGTCGACGTCTTCCGACGTGGCGCCCGCAATCGCGACCTCGAAGTCGTGGATGATCGACGCGCCATTGGTGGCGAGCGCCGACACGAAGCCGCGCTCCATCAGGTCGATCACCACCGGGCCAAGTCCGGTCTTGATGACGTGCGCGCCGAGCCCCCACACCACACCCGTCCTCGCCGCGCTTCGCGTCGACGATGGCGCGGACGATGGCCTTGAAGTCGGCGGCGGCGAGGATCCCCGGCAGCGAATCGACGAAGGCGGCGAGCGATCCGCCGGGCGGCGTCGGACGCGCGAAGTCCTGAACACGCTTTGCTCTTGCGCGACTTGATCGGATACGTCTTGATGTCCGCGAGATCAGAATTCTTCGTAGGGGAAGGAGCATGACGTCAGAGGATCAGCATGGCGTCGCCGTAGCTGTAGAAGCGGTAGCGCCCGGCGATCGCCGCATCATACGCGGTTCTGATGCGATCGCGGCCGGCGAACGCCGACACGAGCATCAGGAGCGACGACTGCGGCAGGTGGAAGTTGGTCAGCAGGCCGCCGACGACAAGAAACTCGGCGCCGGGATACAGGAACAGATCGGTCTCGCCGCGTCCGGCGACGATGGCGCCGTCGTTGGCGCGCGCCACCGCTTCGAGCGTGCGGGTCGTCGTCGTCCCGACGGCGATCGACGCGCCGGCCCTCGGAGCGGGCGCGGTTGATGGCCGCTGCGGTGGCGCCGGAGATTTCGTAGCGCTCGGCGTCGAGGACGTGATCTTCGACGCGCTCGACGCGGATCGGCTGGAAGGTGCCGTAGCCGACGTGCAGTGTCAGGTCGGCGATCTCCACGCCGCGGTCGGCGAGCGCCGGTCAGCAGCGGCGGGTGAAATGGAGGCCCGCCGTTGGCGCGGCGATCGAGCCGCGCGAGCTCGCGAAGACGGTCTGATAGCGGTCGCGGTCTTCGGCGCGGTCTTCCCGCTTGATATACGGCGGCAGAGGCATGTGGCCGATGGCGTCCACCGCCTCGTCCAGCGGCGATCCGTCAGCGGTCCACAGACGGACGAGGCGCCGGCCGAAGTAGCGTCGCTCGAGGATCTCGCCGTGGATAGTGTAATTTCCTTCAAACACCACCCTCGCCCCCGGTTTCAATTTCTGCCCCGGGTGGACCAGCGCCTCCCAAAATCCCGATCCAGACCCGAGGGTCAGACCCGGGTCTGACCCTGGTCGAAATTTCCCTGGAGAAACGGGGTCAGGTCAGACCTGGTCTGACCCTGAATCTGACCCAGGTCTGACCCCGATTCCAGGTGTCGGATCAACAGACACTCGACGAGCGCCGCCGCTGGGCATCGCGACGGCCCAGCAGTCGCGCCGGGAAGACCCTGCGTGTTGTTGACGACGATGAGGTCGCCGGGCCGCAGCAGGTCCGGCAGCGCGCTCACACTGACGTGTGCGCGATCGCGCCGTTCTCGCGATCGAGGTGCAGCAGACGGGCGCCGCCGCGCTCGGCAGGCGGCTCCTGCGCGATCAGGTCAGGCGGAAGATCGAAATCGAAGTCGCGGACATCCATGCCCGCTGTTGATGTTAGTGGATCATCGACGGACAGACGCCCCACTGGCGTGCGTCGCGCCACTCCTCTGCCAGGATCGTCCACAGCGCCTGATCGTGATGCTCTCCTCGGCGCAGGAACGACCGCCGCAGGATGCCCTCGCGCGACGCGCCAAGCTTGCGCAGCGCCGCGTTCCCGCGGGCGTTGGCGACGGACGCGCGCTTCGAGGCGATGGGTCCCGAGCGTGTCGAAGGCAAACGCGCATCGCGAGCCGCGAAGCCTCGCTGAAGAACCCGGTGCCCCAGCACTCGGGCGCCAGCGCAAAACCCCACTCCGCGGTGCCGAACCGCCGCCCGAGCGAACGAATCTGAATGAGGCCGACCACGGTATCGGAACCGCGCGAAACGATCGCAAACGACGCGTCCAGACCGACGGACCGCTGGCGATGCGTCCAGGCGATGAACTTTTCGAAGCCCTCGATGCTGACCGGCGGCGGCGGAAATGAAACGCGTGACCTCGTCGGCCGCCATCGCGATCAGCAGCGACGGCGCATCGCTCGTGCGCATCTCCCGCAGGGCGACCAGCGATCCAACCAACGTGGGCAGACCGCAACGCCAGTCGTCGCTGATCTCCAGCGATGACGCCGGCATCTCCGGCAGCAGTATCGCGTCCTCGTGCACATCGCCGTGACCTGGCATCTTCTGCATCAGCGGAATCCTTCGTTCTTCACCGCGAGTGCCCATACATCGGCAGCCGTTCGAGACTTTCACGGAATCTCGAAGACCCTGCACGAACGCACGGGAGCAGTCGGCCGCGCCCGCCGTGAGGAAATCACCGCCCGTCTCCGAGCAAGGAAGTCGCCACCCGTCGACCGCTTTGACCCTATTCTCGTAACACACTGAAAATACAACTCGTTATAACCTGTCATCGACCTATAGATGACTATAGACGACAAATGGTCTCGTCTTAAATTGTCACAAGAGAAGTGACACTCCACGGCAGATCCGCCAGTTTTTCTCCGCAAATTGCACAATTTATCATCAATGCCCCACTATGACACACATGTCCCTCTATAGACCATAGAGTCATATATTGACGAGCTTGAGGTCGTGGTGATGGTCTTGCAGCTGAACCGGCCGATGTTCGATGTGGCAATTGTCGGCGGAGGACCCGCGGGCTTGAGCGCGGCGGTCATGCTGGGACGCTGCCGGCGCAATGTGCTCGTGCTCGACCTCGGTCACCCGCGCAATCATCGCTCGCGCGCGCTCCACGGATACCTGACCCGCGACGGGATCGCGCCTTCCTCGCTGCTTGAACTCGGACGCGCCGAACTCGTGACCTACGGCGTCGAGCTGCGCTCAATCGGTGTGACCGGCGCGCAGCTGGTCGGCGACCACTATCGACTCTCGCTGGCCAACGGCCGCGAGGAAGAAGCGCGCTACGTCCTGATCGCCACGGGCGTCGTCGACGATCTGCCGGCCATCGAGGGTTTCGACGCGTGCTACGGCCTGTCGATTTTTCATTGTCCGTATTGGCGACGGCTGGGAACGCCGTGACCGTCCGCTTGCCGCGTTCGGCAGCGGGATGGAGGTCGCGGGCCTTGCGCTGGGTTTGAAAACGTGGAGCGCCGACGTCCTCGTCTGCACCCACGGCCGCCGCCTCGAACGCCGCCTTCGAGCACGTCTCGAGCGCAACGAGATCGGCGTTCGGACGGAACCGATCGCCCGACCTCGAGCACGTCGATGGCGCGCTCACACGCATCGCATTTCATCAAGGCGATTCCGTCGCGCGTGAAGCGCTGTTCTTCGCCACGGGACAGCATCCGCAATCCAGCCTGGCCATCTCGCTCGGCTGCGCGATCAACCGCCGCGGCACCGTGAAGACCGGCACATCGTGCGACACCAACGTGCCCCGTCTCTTCGTCGCCGGAGACGCGTCGCGCGATGCGCAATTCGTCGTCGTCGCCGCTGCCGAAGGAGTCAAGGCCGCGTGCGCGATCAACAAGGCGCTGCAGGTGGAGGAACTGAAGCCATGAGCCTCAAAGCGGTCGCCAACAATCCGGCGACCGGCAACCACGGGACCGGCGGCGCGGCGCCGGACCATTCTGAAACCGCCGCGTCCACCATTGATCCCCAGACGGCAACGCCTGATCTTCCCGTACCGGAGGCGCTGGCGATCCGCATGCCCGTCGACATCCGGAGCGCTGCGCTGACCGTGCTGGCAGTTCTCGCCATCGTCCTGGTCCTGCAATACGCGCAGGCGATGATCATCCCCATCGTGCTGGCGGTGCTCATCAGCTACGCGCTGGAACCGGTCATCGCCTGGCTGGAGCGGCGACACGTTCCCCGCTCGCTTGGCGCGGCGGTCGTCCTGCTCTCGCTGGCTGCTGCCGGAGGCTGGCTGCTTTATGGTCTCCGCTCCCAGGCGACCGCGATCGTCGAACAGCTGCCGCAGGCCGCCAGGCGGTTTCGGCAGTCGGTGGAAAGCGACCGGCCGACCGCGGCCTCGGCGATCCAGCAGGTGCAAAAGGCCGCCACCGAGCTGGAACGCGCGGCGAACTCCGCGACGCCTCCACCTCCACCGACCGGGATTCAGCGCGTGCAGGTCGAGACGCCGCCGATCAAGATCAGCGACTACCTCATGTGGGGATCCCTCGGAGTTGTCGCTGCGGTGGGACAGCTCGCGCTGATCCTGTTCCTCGGTAACTTCCTGCTGTCTTCAGGTGACCTCTATCGGCGAAAGCTCGTGAAGATTGCGGGACCGTCGCTGACGGACAAGAGAGTGACGGTGCAAATCCTCCAGGAGATCGACCGTCAGATCGAGATGTTCCTGATCGTCGAAGTGTTCACGAGCCTGGTCGTGGGACTTGCGACCTGGCTCGCATTCCGCGCGCTGGGAGTCGAGCAGGCCGCGGTCTGGGGTGCTGCTGGCGGGCCTGTTCAACTCGATCCCGTACTTCGGACCGGTGATCGTCACCGGCGCTACATCGGTCGTCGCCTTCCTCCAGTTCGGCAGCCTGCGCATGGCGATCGTGGTCGGCGCCGTGTCGTTGGTCATCACAAGCCTCGAAGGGTTCCTGCTGACGCCGTGGCTGACCAGCCGCGCGACGCGCATGAACGCCGTCGCCATCTTCGTGGGACTGCTCTTCTGGGGCTGGGTCTGGAACGTCTGGGGGATGCTGCTGGCGGTGCCGATGCTGATGGTGATGAAAGTCGTCTGCGATCACGTCGACGACTTCAAGGGAATCGGCGAGCTCCTCGGCGATTGACGAACGTCCGCGCTACGACTGCCCGCCGATCTTCTCGACGCACCAGGTCGTCATGCAGCGTTGCTGCTGGACGTTGGTCGTCTTGATCGGATCGAGCAGCCGGCCGCCCAGTCTCTGCGTCCGCTCGAGCAGCATCGCCTCGTCCACCACGAACCGATCGGATCCGTCTGGCAGCCGCATCGCGCCGCCCGGCGGCGCCGACGAGCGACTCGATGCCGATATTCGAGGCGAGCCTGGCGAAGAACATGCCGGCCGGCGCGAGCACGCGCCACATGTCATCGAGCATGCGGTCGAACTGGGCGACGTCTGACGCGAAGTGCAGCACGGCGCTGCAGACGACCGCGTCCATGCTCGCCTCACCCACATGGCAGGCGATCGATCTCGCCCGCGCAGAAGTTCTCGACGGGCAATGCGGGTGCAATCGTCGCGGCGAGCGCACGCGCGCGCTCGATCGCCGCCGGATCCCGATCGATTCCGAAGCAGCGGTAACCCCGCCGGAGCAAGTGACACGAGGTTGCGGCCTTCGCCGCAGCCGGCGTCGAGTACGCGCGCGCCGCCGATCGAAACGGCCGCGGAGCAGCTGATCGAACAGGTAGATGTCGATCTCGCCGAACGTCGCGTGCAGATCGGCGCCTGGCGACGAGCGGTCCTGCTCCATCAGCGCAGACCCGACGGCAGTCGAGGCGACGCGAGCAGGCGAACGAATTCGTCCCAGCGCTTCTCGGGCTGCGCCGCGATGCCTCCCCTCGACTCGACGAACTGCTTGACGAGATCTTTCCCGAGGTTGTAGTTGATCACGTAGCTGCGGCACGTGTCGAAAACCGGGTCCGCTGTTCGGCGCGAACGGGCGACATCATCGCGTACTGCGACAACCACGCCGTGGCCTGCTTGCGATCGCCCTTTCCGTTCAGGTAACAGACGCGCGGCCTCGTTTCCCGCGTAGGACACGCGATCGACCAGCGCCTGCACGCGGGCGTACGACGCGGCGCCGGATGGATCCAGCCCAGCCAGCGGATACAGGACGTCGCGCTCGAACGCCACGCGCTCGTCGCCGGGAAAGGCCACCTCGATGCCGTAGTTCGCCGTCCCTTCCGCGATCAGCGACTGGGGCGAGAACAGCGGGTAGATGGTGAACTCGGTCCATCCGCGATCGCGCACGAGGTGTTTTTCGAGCAGCGCGTTGTAGACGTGGTGTCCGGGGTAGCCTTCGTGGCACGCCAGATCGATCGCGCGATCGATGTAAATCGGCAAGTCGGTGTTCACCTGGATGAGGCTGCGATAGTTCCCCTGATACCAGTTGTAGCCGCTCCACGGTTTGTTCGTGACTTACTCCACCGTAAAGCTCTCGTTCGGCGGCAGCTCGACGTGCCGAAGCGTGCGCGACCGGCACTCCGCAATCGCGCGATCGAAGACGCGCGAGAGCCGATCCGACGGGATGATGAACTTCTGCCGGAACGCGTCGTAGCGATCCACCAGGGGCGCGTCGCCCGGCAGCAGCCGATCGAGCTCCTTCAACATCTCCGCAAAGCTACGATTCCGGATGAACGGGCGCTTCGGCGTCGTACAGCGCTCGTGACTCTTGATCGAATGTCAGCTTCGCGCCCTGCAGCATGTGGACGCGCGTGCGGAGCGCCGCGAGCTGCCGGCTCAGGTATTCACGACGCAACATCGCGAGCTCGTCGTGGCGATCGGCGTCCGACGGCGCCGGAATCTCGGCGACAAGACGCTCGGCGGCAGCGTCGATGTCGCCAAGCGGGCGTTTCAGCCGCTCCGCCTCGGTCTTCCATTCCGGCGGACCATAGAAAGCATCGACATAGTCGGCATCGTGCTGACCGACGGCGAGCACGAGCTTCACGTAACGTTCGGCGATGGTGTTCATCGGAGACGGCTTGGCAGGCTGGGCGGCCGGGGCGACCGCGGCAAGAAGGACAAAGTCGTGAGCCTCGCGGCAGTGAACCCTTTCACCCAGGCATTGTAGCGTCAGACGAACTGCGACAAGTCGAACCCGCCCCCGCTTGCTCAGGAGCGGCTTCCAGACATCGCCGATCGCCTCCACGCGCTCGGGAACGTTTCTCAGGGTGAAGTCCTCGATGCGCACGCCCTTCTCGACTTCCTTCCAGGTGACTGGCGTCGAGACCGTGGCGTCTGGACGCGGGCGCACCGAGTAAATCGACGCCAGGGTGCTGCCCCAGCGGTTCTGGTTGTAGTCCACGAGCACGCGTCCGCGGGGACGCTTCGCCACGCGTACTCGGCCGTGATGAGCGCCGGATGCCGCCTCGCAAGCTCCTGCGCCAGCACGTGGGCGAAGGTCGCGCACGTCGCCCTGCTCCGGCCCGCGCACGATGGGCACGTAGACGTGCAACCCCTTCGATCCGGTCGTCTTCACGACCGACGTCATCTTCAGCGCGTCGAGCGCTTCGCGCATGACGAGCGCCGGTTTCGAGCACGCGTTCGAACGGCGGCGCCGGCGACCGGGATCCAGGATCGAAATGCACGTAGTCGGGCCGGTTGATGTCGTCGCACGTCGCGTACCACTGATTGAGATCGATGCACCCGAGGTTGATCACCCACAGCAGGCGCCGCGCGATCCTGGATCATCGGAAAGTCGATGACGCCCTTCGACCCGTGATCGATGGAGCAGATCTCAATCCAGTCGGGGCGCGGCGACGGCGCACGCTTCATGAAGAAGAACTCGCCGGATCGCGCCGTGCGGATAACGCTTCATCACCATGGCGCGATTGCGGATGTGCGGCAGCAACACGGCCGCGACGTCCGCGTAGTACTGGAGCAAATCGCCTTTGGTCAAGCCCGAGCTGCGGCCAGAAGATCTTGCGGAGGTTCGGTGAGGCCGGACCTCGCTTCCGTCAATCGCGTAGAACGACGTTGTCCTGATCGCGACGGGGATCTGGAGTCGATCGCGACATTGCAGGAAGTGAGGGATTGCAGAATTGAGAATGAAGGATGAAGGAAGGCTGCAGACTTCACCTTTCTTCAGCAATGTCGCCATTCTGCAATCCTGCAATGATCCGAGCGGCGGCGAGCCTGGGAGGCCGCGATCCGTGAAGCGACGCCCGAGCACCGGCACGTAGTCGAGCTCGACGCCCGTCGCTGGCCTGGCGCAGCAGCAGGCCGCCGCGGCTCATGTCGCCGCGCCCGACGAAGTCGATCGGAAACTGCAGGCGCGTTCGCCGAAGATGTCGATCAGGACGTCGACGTAGCTCGGCGACGCGACGCTGCCGAGCAGCGACGACGTCGCACTCGGCCCCGATCTCGGCGACCAGCGCGCGCGCCGCTGGTCTCGAGCGGACGGCGGTAGCTCGATTGTCGGCGTCGATGTCGCCGCGTCGCGAACGCCTGCACCGCCGCGATCGTCGACCAGCGTGTCCGGACTGCGCAGGCCGGCGTTGGCCGTGATGATGTGGATGCCTGAAGCCGACGATCGGGATCGTCCGGCTCCGCCGGCGCGCGCGAAGCGCCGCGCGTAGGTCAGCTTGCCGCGAAAGCTACAGACCGCTCACGAAGGCTGAACACGTCGCCGAGCGGCGCGCCATCGACGGCGATCGCAGCGCGACCGGCGAGCGGGAAACGTCGCGCGTCGGCGACAGCGCCTGCTTCGCGGCTCGCCGCCGCAGTTGGCGGGAGACAGGAGAAAGACGTCGGCCGGTCACGAGATCAGAATTGCGCACGTTGTGAAACGCGCTTCAGAAGCCCCAGCGCAGCAGAACCGCGCCGACCGTGAAACCCGCGCCGACCGACGCCAGCAGCACCAGTTGGCCCTTCTTCAAACGTGCCGGCGCATGACGGCGTCGTTCAGCGCCAGCGGGATGGTCGCCGCCGTGGTGTTGCCGAAGCGCTCGATGTTGATGATCACCTTGTGCGGATCGACGCCCAGCTTCTCGCTGGCCGACTGGATGATGCGGCGGTTGGCCTGGTGCGAGACGAACAGATCGATGTCATCGGCGCGCCGAGGCCGTTTCGATCGAGAACGCCGCCGCGCGATCTCTTCGGTTTTTCGGACGGCGAACTTGAACACGGTCTGCACCGTCCTGCTTCACGTAGTGCAGACGCTGGTCGACGGTGTCGTGCGATGCCGGCTGGAGCGCTGCCGCCCGCCGGCATGCACGAGCGCCGGACCGCCGCCGCCGTCGATTTCGTGCTCGAAATCGAGGATGCTGCGTCGCCCGTCGGCTGCGCGGCCGACGACCACGACCGCGCCGGCGCCATCGCCGAAGAGCACGCACGTCGACGCGATCCTGGTAGTCGATGATGCTCGACATGACGTCCGGCGCCGACGACCAGCGCGTGGTCGTGCGCGCCGCTCGACACGAACTGGCACGCCGTCGTCAGCGAATAGGTGAACGCCGAGCAGGCCGCGCTCAGATCGAAGCCCCACGCCGTTGTGCGCGCCGATCTTGTGCTGGATCAGGCACGCCGTGCTCGGAAACATCATGTCCGGCGTCACCGTTCCGACGATCACGACGCCGATGTCCCCGGGCGTCAGCCCCGCGGCGGCTGATCGCCTTGATCGCAGCCTCTTTGCCCAGGTCCGACGTCGCCACGCCGGGATCGACGATGTGCCGCCTCGCGGATGCCGGTCCGCTGCAGGATCCAGTCGTCGGTTGTTTCGACCATCTTCTCGAGATCGGCGTTGGTCAGCAGGCGCGGCGGCACGTAGGTGGCCAGCGAACGCAATCGTCGCCGGCCTTCCGCCGACGCGGTCGTGCGGCCTTGCGGCCATGCTGCTGAGCCTGTCGAAGCATCGGTCACCACAGTCGTGAGTCCCTTCGTTGTTCAGCCGGGCACGAGCAGCCCGAAATAGCCGTAGGCGAGCGACGTGGCCACGCGGCCGCGCGGCGTGCGATCCAGGAACCCGGCCTGGATCAGGAACGGCTCGTAGATGTCCTCGATCGCGTCTTTCTCCTCGCTGATGGCGGCGGCGATCGTGTTGAGGCCGACCGGCCCGCCGTCCGAACTTGTCGATGATCGTCCGGAGCAGCTTGCGGTCCACTTCGTCGAACCCGTGCTCGTCCACTTCGAGGAGCTTCGAGCGCGGCGTGCGCGACGTCGAGCGTGATCGTGGCCCGCCGGCGCGAACCTGCGCGTAGTCGCGCACGCGGCGCAGCAGCCGGTTGACGATGCGCGGCGTACCTGCGCGCGCGCCGGGCGATCTCCACGCCGGCGGCGATCGTCGATCGGCACGTTCAGAATCCTGGCCGAGCGGCGCACGATCTCCTCGAGATCCGCCGGGCGCGTAGAACTCGAGCCGGTGGCTGATGCCGAATCGCGATCGCAGCGGCGAGGTCAGCAGACCGGTGCGCGTGGTCGCGCCGATGAGCGTGAAGCGCTCGAGCGGCATCTTCACGGTGCGCGCGCTCGGCCCCTGGCCGATGACGATGTCCACCTCGTAGTCCTCGAGCGCCGGGTAGAGGATCTCCTCCACCGCGGGCGACATCCGGTGGATTTCGTCGATGAACAGCACCTCGCCGGCGGCGAGGTTGGTCACGATGCCCACCAGGTCGCCCGGCATCTCGATCGCCGGACCCGAAGTCGCGCGGATCGGCACGCCCATCTCGTTGCGCGATCACGTAGGCCAGCGTCGGTCTTGCCGAGGCCGGGCGGCCCGTGCAGCAGCACGTGATCGAGCGGCTCGCCGCGCTGCTTCGCGGCGGCGATGGCGACCTGGAGGTTCTCGCGGATGCGATCCTGGCCGATGTATTCGTCGAGGACGCCGCGGGCGCAGGCCCGCTTCGTATTGCGCGTCCTCGTCGACGCGCGCGCGCGGTCACCAGGCGGTCGTTCATCGTGGCCAGTTCCCGCAACGCCTGTTTCAACGTGCGCTCGAAGCTGGCCGTCAGGCGTCGCGTCTTCGATCGCGGCTTCCGACGGCTTTTTCGGCGAGAGGCCGATGATACCCCAGGTTCACGAGCGCCGAGAGCACGTCGTCGCGCAGCAGCGGCGGCTCGGTCGCGGCGCGCGCCGGCGGCCGCCGCCTCGGTCGCGCGCAGCGGCAGCCGATCCGTTCAGCTCGAGGACGATCCGCTCGGACGTTTTCTTGCCGACGCCGGGAATCGCGGTGAGCCGCGCGACGTCGCCTGCGCTCGATCGGCGCGGATCGAGCTCGTGCGGCTCGATGCCCGAGAGCACCGCCAGCGCGAGCTTCGGGCCCGATGCCGCTGACGCCGATCAGCCGCTCGAATAGATCCTGCTCGAGCGTGCGTGGCGAATCCGTAGAGCAGCAGCGCGTCCTCGCGGACGTGGGTGTGGATGCGCAGCGGCACGTCGCGCGCCAGGCGTCGCCGAGGCCGTAGAACGTGGACAGCGGCACGAAGACATCGTAGCCGACGCCGTTCACGTCGATGACGATGCGGTTGGGATGCTTGGCGAAGATGCGTACCGCGAAGGTGCGCGATCATCGGCCAGCGGAAGAGCGGTAGTCGTCGCCAGCTGCGTCGCCTTGCTCGTCGGCGGCGCTGTGCTACGCGCCGGCTGACGGACTGCGCGCGCGCATCGGCGGCTGCGAGTGCACGTGGCAGATCGCGACCGCCAGCGCGTCGGCGGCGTCGTGCGGCGACGGCACCGCGGCGAGGCCGAGCAGCAGCTTGACCATCTGCTGCACCTGCGGCTTCTCCGCGCGCCCGTAGCCGACGACCGCGCGCTTGATCTCCGCCGGCGTGTATTCGACGATCGGCAGCGCCACGCCTCGGCCGCGGCCAGCATCGCCACGCCGCGCGCGTGCCCGAGCTTGAGCGCGCTGCGGACGTTGACCGAGTAGAACAGGTTCTCGATCGCCACGGAGTCGGGCGGCACTCAGCGCAGCGATGACGGCAGCTGACGTGAATCGCGAGCAGTTTGTCGGAGAAGCGAGTAGCGGCAGCGGCGAGCGCGGATGGCGCCGCACGTGACAATCCGGTGGCGCGACCCGTCGGTCTCCGACGCAGCCGTAGCCGGTGCGCTCGGAGCCCGGGTCGATGCCGAAGACCCTCACGCGAGCGAGGCCTCGATCTCCTTCTTCAGAAATGTCGAAGTTCGACCAGACGTGCTGCACGTCGTCGTGATCGTCGAGCGCCTCCATCAGCTTGCATCATCTGCTGCGCGACTTTGCCTTCGAGCTTGACGTAGTTCTGCGGGATCATCGAGACCTTGCGCGCTCGCCGGCTCGATGCCGAGCTGCTTGACCGCGTCGCTGCACCGCGCCGAACGACGTCGGGCGCGCTGAGCACTTCCCAGTTGTCGTCGTCGTCCTGCAGGTCGTCGGCGCCGGCCTCGAGCACCGCGGCTCATCAGCTTCTCTTCGTCGGCCTTCGTCTTCTCGACGACGATGTAGCCCTTCTTGGCGAACATCCAGGCGACGGCGTTGGTCGACGCGAGGTTGCCGCCGTGCTTCTCGAGCAGGTGGCGCAGCTCGCCGACCGTGCGGTTCTTGTTGTCGGTGAGCACGTCGATGATCACCGCCGCGCCGCCGGGACCGTAGGCCTCGTACTGCGCTTCCTCGTACGACACGCCGGGCTCTTCGCCGGTGCCGCGGCGGATGGCGCGCTTGATGTTGTCGGCGGGCATGTTGCTCGCCTTCGCGTCGGCGATGATCGTGCGCAGCCGCGGGTTCATGTCGGGATCGCCGCCGCCGGCGCGCGCCGCGACCGTCAGTTCCTTGATGAGGCGCGTGAAAATCTTGCCGCGCTTGGCGTCGAGCGCGCCCTTCTTGTGCTTGATCGAGTGCCCACTTGGAATGGCCGGACATTCAAAACTCCGAAAAAATGCGGGAAATTCTACCTCTTTTTCGCCAGGATGATCCACACTATCCGCCCGCGCGTCCCAGGGCCGCCCGCTGTAGTCGCCCAGCACGGCGGTCACGCTGAAACCGGCGCGGTCGAGCCGACTTCGTCATCTGCCGGACCGACACGCGTCCGAAACGTCAGCTCGAACCGATGCTCGCGGGACCGCGCGCCGCGGCGTTCGACGTAGCACTGCTCGAAGGTCGTGAGCCGGCGCCGCGATCCTGCCGCACCGACTCGATCAGCGTCAGATGTGACGCGCCGTCCGCGCGGCCGCGCAGCTGCACCCGGTTCGCGTACTCGCGCCAGTTGGGCACGTCCGGCACGAGATCGAGCCCGAACGTGCCGCCAGGCCCGAGCACCCGGCGCCCCACCGAGTCGAGCGCCGCGGCGCGAGATCGCGATCCGCCGGCAGCGACTGCAGGACGCCATGCGGCGCGATGACGGTGCTGAATGCGCCCGGGGCGAGGGGCAGTGATGCCGATGTCGCCGCGGCTGACGATCGAGCGAGTTGGTCGGCGCCCCCGAAAAAGGGGACGAGTCCCCTGGTCGACTTGGACGGGTCTGGCCACAGGCGGCGCCGCCGCGCGCGATCGTGAGCATCGGCGCGGAGCGATCGAGACCGACCAGCCTCGACGCCGGCCCGCGCGGTCGGCAGAGAAATCCGCCCCGTCCCGCATCCGAGCTCGAGTGACCCGCCCCTCGGCTGCCGAGCGCGACCCGGCGCCAGAATGGCACGTCGCGCCGCCCCAGCGTCCGCGCGTTCTCCCGATCGTAGGAAGGGCAGCGTAGTCGTCCCAGCCGCCCAGCCTTGTTTGCCTGGGACTCCGCCCCGGTCCGGCACCCCGGACTCGGTCGCATCGCGCGGCACGCGTAATCGCGAATCCCGAATCCCGAATCCCAAATCCCGGCAGCATCAGTCGGACACCGCGATTTCGCCGGGCACGATCGGACGCGTCCGCGGCAATTTTGCCCAGGCGCGCGAGGTTGCCCGACGAGGTGCGCGCGATCGCCACGCGAAGATCGCCGCTTTCAGCTGCGTCGCCGACCGCCGCCCGCGGGACGACGTCACCACTATCAGCCACGGAGCCGGCTGCGCGAAGCGAGACCCGGCCCAGACCGATCCGTAGAAGTTTACCGCCGCTCGTGACCCTCGCCCCCTTGGTTGATGGTTTTCACGCGCGGCAGACGGCCAGAGCGCACCCAGCATCCAGATCGAACCGGCGATCGGAAAGCTTACGCGCTGTCGGCTGGATCTGCTTCCAGTGCCACTCGTCCCGTGACGATCGCGATCGATCGTGAGCCCAGTGATGGTCGCAAGCACGGCGAAGGTGATCGCTTCGCTCCACGCTGGTGGCAGAACGCGGCGGTGCAGCAGGTTCGGCCGGTCTTCCGTAAAGCGGATGATGCCGCGCTTCGGCTCGAGCACCCGGCAGCGCACCCGAAGACCCGCGATGCCGGTCGCCACCGACGGCGCCCAGCCAGGAGCGCCATTCGATAGTCGAAGCCACGCTCGAAAGAGATCGAACGTCAGCGGGCCCGGCGGCGATGAAGAAGACGAAAATCCAGATCGGCCAGTGATTGAAACGCATAGCAGGCAATGCTTGTTGCGCCTCGCGAGATCATTCGTTCGGGAAGCATGCATCGACGGAAAAGACGGCTACGTATGTCTATTCTTGGGTCTCTTGCAGCGCCAGAGTATACTCCCGGCCGCCTGCGTTGCGGGGCTGGGGTTGCTCAGCGACTGTGGCGATACCTGGTCGCGACCGCGAGATCGAGCGAGTCGATGCCGCGCGCTAATCGGAACGCGGACCCGATCGTCCGCGGCAGGTCTTGACCGCCGCGGTGGGCCCGGAGCCTTCCGAGCCGACGAGCAGGGCCAGCTTCGGTCCAACGAGGACGGGACGCGAACGCGTCGAGCGCTCTGACGGCTTCGCAGCAGCGTCAGCGCCACCATGCCCTGAATCCGGCCGCGCGCAATCGCGTCAGCGCGGCCAGCCACTCTCGACCTGGCCATTGTAGACGGCACGCGCAAGGTCGTGCGCCACTATCGAAGGTGCGGATGGCCTTCCGGTGGGCGGATCGCAGCAGGTGGGACTCGAGCATTATGGCAGGGCTGACGTCGGCGCCAGGTGGAACGCGGCGGCGTTGCGAAATGCACTGCCGTCTGACGCCGGCGGCATTGCCGACCTCTTCGGGGACACCACGGGCCAGACGGGCCGCAACCAGCATACGATCAGAACCAGGGGCAGGCGGCCGGTCGCCGTTTGCCCGACGAGCGCCAGGCATTCCGCGGTGGATGTCGCGGCCCGCGATGCCGAGAAGTCCGGACGCCTCGCACACGAAAAAATCGGCACGCGACCCGGCGACGGCGCGGCGAGCGCCGGCTCGAAGATCCGTCCTGCTCTGGCCGCGTCGCTCACGGCGCACCGGATCGCAGGATCCCACCGCCGCCTGCCTCGATCAGCCGCGTGACAACGATCCGGCCTTCGGCGGGACGAAAAGACTCCTGCGATCGCGTGGGAGTGCGGGTCGGAGACCCGCTAGTGTAGTCCGCCAGGCGAGAGATCGCGTCGGGCGTGGACATCGATTCTGCTGATCGAATCGGCGGTCATCTCTCCGGCATCGTGCCTCTCTGACGACGCCCGACGACGAGCGAGCGTCAATGTCGTGCCCGAGAGGCTGCGCGTAATGGATGTGAACACCAGCTCCGCATGGCCTCCCCGCGGACGGCTCGGATTACCTGAATACGCCGGAGACCACATCGGCCTCGCGAGCCGGACCTAGCGGCATGATCCGTCCGGGAGCCCGTGCCGGGCGCCCGCCTTCTTTCTCTGCATCAAACAGCTCGTCCCGGCGGTCGCTCGCGTCGGTGGCTCAGCAGCGATCATCGTTGACGCGCACGGTCCCGGGCGCGTCGGCATCCCGCCCCCTCGATCGTCACTCTCGACGCCGAGTGGCGGCGCTTCATCCGTGCAGTCCAGCTGATGTCATGTTCGTTTCAACCGAGCGGTCGTCAACTCGTTCGAAACGTCACACGATGGGGTGCGCCGGATCTGCGAGGCTCGAAGTGCAAGCCAGTCGGACTGGCAATGAGGCCTCACGACCGCGGCCTTGCAAACGCCTGGCTGCGCGTCGCCAGCACGGTGTGCGTGAAAGACTGGATCGTCGATTTCGCCACGCGCGGAGACCAACAGCTATCGTGGACTTCACCGGCAACCTGCCGCGAGGCGCGCGTCGCCAGAGTGTCGATGTCGATCCGTTCCCTCCAGTCCTTCCGGGTTTCCCGACCGCGACTCCTCCAGTGCTTTCCTGATCCGCACCCGCTGCGTGCGCCGCTGCCCGGTATCGCAGACCGCATTGGCGGAACGTCCGGATTGCATCGGCCGACGAGACCCAGTTTTCTCCAGGGCGGTCAGCACTTCGCCGGCAGAATCCGCGCGACATCGCCGTGATAGCGCAGCCTCCCGCCGGACCGCCTGAAGAGCGTAAGAGGCATCTCCCTGACTCGAGAAGCAGCGCTTCCCGATGATCGCGGCGCGCGCAGTCCGCCAAATAGGAAACCGCGCCGTGTCCCCAGCGACGACCGATACGACCGGCAGCGCCGGCGGCAAGCGATCGCGGACTCTCGTCCTTGTCCTGATGCAGGCCCCATGCGGCCCGTCCGGATTCGTAGTAGTTGAGGATACACAGATCTGGCGTCGAGCATCATGCCTGCCGACCGCCGCGATGCCGCGCGCGAGATCCTGAAACTCCGCCGGCAGCGGCGGCACGCGGAGCTGGTCGTAGTCGCTGCTGCGCCTCGTCTCGGTAGCGGTAGCGTCATTGCCGTTCCAATGCCGCGGCCGAGGCACAGCATGCGCGACATGCATCTTGCCGCCGCCGCGGACGACGGACGTATCCGGAACCTCGCCGTCGACGAGCGTGCGACAAGCGTCGACCAGCGCGCGCTGCCGTGCGGGCGAGAGATGTCGCTTCAGATGAAATGCGCCGGCCGCGACTTCCATCTCCGTACGTTATCATTGGGCCCGATGAAACGCGCCGTGGGCATCGCAGCAACTGCGTCCTCGCGTTGCTTGCGCTTGACGCCGTCCTGCTCTGCCAGCCCATCCCATTCCCTTCAGTTTCTCGATCTGCACGTGCGGCCCGACGCGATCGACGGGACGCCTCATCGCCCATATCTTCGACGTGGCGCACGACCTGCACGTCGATCCGGCCCGAGCGTCTTCTCGATCCGGCTGTCGTGGCCCAGTTACGACGCAGGCGCATCGTCGAAAATGCTGTCTGGCTGACTCGAATTGATGGCCGACGGCCGGATGTGCTCACGCCGCCGTCGGCGCCAGAAGTCATCGCGGACCGTCAATCCATTCGCCTGCACGTACACGCCTGGGCCTCGATCGGGCGCCGGGCACCCGCGATCGCTGCATCCCTTCCCAGCCGATCCGCGGTTCATCAGCACGCTTCGTGAATCATCTACGAAGGCGACACGCTGACGCAGGCCATCCTCGACCGCAGTAAAGCGCGCTTCGAATACTTCTCCGGAACCGGCAGGGGCGTCCTGCGGTGGTATCCGCCGGTTCGTGCCGGCGGGAATCCATCACATCCTGATCGGCCCGGACCACCTGCTGTTCCTCGTCGGGCTGCTGCTGCTCGGCGGCACGGTCCGCCAGCTCGCGGTCGATCGTGACGGCGTTCACCGTCGCGCACAGCATCACGCTGTCGCTCGCGGCGCTGAACATCGTCACGCCCGCCGGCGCGGATCATCGAGCCGGCGATCGCGCTCAGCATCGTCTATGTCGGCGCCGACAACCTGCTGATCCGCGGCGGCCGCGACGTGCGCGCCTGGATCGCGTTCGCCTTCGGCTTCATCCACGGCTTCGGCTTCGCCAACGTGCTGCGCGAGATGGACCTGCCGGCGCGCGCGCTCGGCTGGTCGCTCTTCTCGTTCAACCTCGGGGTCGAAATCGGGCAGCTCCTCGTCGTCGTCGTCGTCGCCTCCGCGCTTTGCTGCATTGCGCGCGAGGAGCGAGACCGCCGGACGCCGCCTCGCTTTTGCCGGATCGATTGTCGTGGTCGCCGCCGGCACGTTCTGGTTCGTCCGCGCCTCTTTTTCCCGGAGGCGTGTAAGGCGAAAGGGGATCGCCTACGCGTGGACGCCGACGGGACAGCTTTCGCACGCCGGTTCCGCCCGAGGCCGCAGTAACCGCCCGCGGATTTTGGCGAGATACTGCTGGTGGTGATATTCCTCGGCATGTAGAACTCGGGCGCGGGAAGAATCTCGGTCGTGATCGCGTCCCGCCGTCAGTCGCAGCTGGTAGGCATCCCGCGACGACTCAGCGCGCGACGCTGCCTCGCCATCGTAATAAACCCCGGAACGATACCTGCGTGCCGACGTCATTGCCCTGCTGCATCCCCTGTGTCCGGGTCGTGAAGCTCCCAGAAGACCTGCAGAGATCTTCCGTGCGAATCACTTTTGGATCGAGGAACAACCAGCACCGCTTCGGTGTGGCCCGTCATGCCGGTGCAGATACCACGGCTCACGTCGGGGTTAGGAGTTTCGCCAGCCACATGCCCCGACGGCCGTCGTATACACGCCGTCCCTTGCCAGAACTTGCGTTCTGCTCCCAGAAACAACCCATCGCAGCGGAGCTTTACGCGCTCCAGGCCCTCGGGAAACGGCGGCGCGAGCCGGTAATGTCCGTTGACGAAATGCGCCTCCGGGCACCTGCATCCGCTGGGCGCGTCCCGGCAATGCGTCGGCCTTCGACGGGATGCTGAGCGGTTTTCTGGAAAACATCGCGCTCCTCAGTTTACGGACGGTCGCTTCGCGCCAGGCTCAATTTCCAGAGCTGCACCGTTCATGCAATAAGCGCAGGCCCGTCGGCCGCGGGCCGTCTGGAAGACGTGCCCCAGATGGCCGCTGCATTGCGCGCAGTGGATTTCCGGTTCGTGCCATGCCAAAGCTTCGATCGACCGTTGTCGCGATCAGCTCCCTCGAGAGGCGCCCAGAAGCTGGGCCATCCCGTGCGCTTTCGAACTTGGTCTCCGATGAGAAGTAATTCCTGGCCGCAGCCGGCACCAGCGGAACGTTCCCGGTCGTTTTCGGTATTCAACGGGCTGGCGCCCGGGCGTTCCGTCCGTGCTCGCGGAGCACATGAAACTGCTTTCGGGCGTCAGCGTTCCCGCCAGTTCTCCTCTGTCTTTTCATAGCGTCGCGATCCACCAGTTGAGTGTGAACCTTTCCGCCCCTGGCGTATTTAGTTACAGAACAGACCGTGCCCGCTCCGTCTGACTTAAGTTAAGAAGCAAGGCAGAGGAGGTCGCCATGAGCTCGCCAAAGCGTTTATATCGAAATTCATCAGCCGGACGTATCCCTTCGGCGTCTGCGCCATGCCCGATCGGCTTTGCGACGCCGACGTCACACCCTGGTCCGTCTCCATGGGTCGTGCTGTCGATCGTTCCGGGCAGCTTCGCGTCGGCGGCGTGGTCGCCTACATTGCCGCGTGGGCCATCATGACCGACTCGAGCAGCCCCGCGAGCGCCGAGGCGGAGACCGATCGTTTGACCCGATCGACGACCGACCGGCTTGTGCCGGTGTGTGCGGCAGCCTCGCGAATTTCAACATCGATGCAACCTGGTGCGGGTGATCTGGGCAATATTGACGATTATCCCCAGCTGTCGTCCTTGGCATCGTGGCGTATCTCGTTGCCTGGTTCATCATGCCCGACTCATGCGGCGACGCACGCCCGTCTCCACGCCGTCCGGTCGCGTAAAGCCTCAATGCCCGGCTGCGTTGCGCGGCCGGCATGCAATCGCACAGCACCCACGCCATCATCGACGCAATAGACGATAATCGGCTTGAGGCGGGCCGCTGGGCCCGCCTGTCGTTCGGTTCTCGGAGGTGTCGCATGCGGCTCGAATCCCGCGCAGGATTGAAACAGCAGCTACTGAAGGAAGTCGTTGAGCCCTTTGTCGTCATGGCGAGCCGGCTCCGCGGCAGGGGCAAATCGGACGGGGCTTCCATAACCAAGGCTGGGGGCCTGGCGGGCGGCCCGATCGCGTTCGGCGTCAGCGCCCGCCCGTCGACACGGTGCCCAAAGATTCCCCGCTGCTCCATCGCGCTCGGCGTTGGCGCGGCAGAAGGGGCGAATACAAGCTCATGCCGACCGCGTTCAACGTCCCAGCCTTGTCCGAAAGCCCGCTGCCAGTGCGCTACCTCACCCGTCGAAGCTCAGGGGCGAGGTCGACGGTGCTGTCGTCGGCCGCATCGACAAGCGGGTAAGCGCGCAGCGCGCGGATGCCAGCTCGCATACTGGCGGCGCGCCCTGTTGGTCATCCCCTGGTATCAACGAAACAAACAGACCACTGGCAATCGGGGCGTCCGTGGGACACGTCGATGCGACCGCGAGGCAACCGGCGTTCGTCAGACGCGGTGGCGCCAGCCCATCCGCCCTGCTGTCGAACAACCATGTCCTCGCGAAAGAGGATCAGGCACGCGCGCGGGATCGCAGCCACGGGGCAGCGCAGACGTAGCTCTGGCGGCAGGTGATCCATCCAGATGCTGCGTGGCGCGACGCTGACGTGTTCTGGGATCGAGGCTCAGGCAGACAGGAGCTAACTTTCGTCAGATGCCGCACTGGCGGAAATCGGACCAAAGTGGGGTCGCCGTGACACGTCGTCACGCCTTCGTAGCAGCCTGGTGCACGACTGATTCTGAGGACCGGAAATCGCCGGCCTGGGCCCTGCGTTTTACCGATGAAGTGCGAGATGGTGAGTTCATCAGAGACTGAACCACGGGTGGCCACCAGGCGGTACGCGTCACCGCGTTCGGACCTGGACAAACGTCATCGTCAACTACGACAAGGGGAATCTGCGCTTCGATGGCCGAGATCGAGATCGAAGGCGTAGAGACGGCGTTCAGCGACGGCAGCGACGGGTCGTTGATTGCCAGACGCTGCCAGATGAACGCCGCGCTGCTGTTCGTAAACGGCGGGCCGACGGCGGCGCTGAACAGGTCAGGCTGACCTACGCCAATCCATCCGCCGCGTGCTGAAAGACTTCAGCGACGCTCTTGTTCTGGGTGAACGGTAATGGCGCAATCATATGAAGAGAGTCATTCACCTCGGTTACGCTGGAAGGCGCGACAGCCAAGGAAGACTGCGCTGCGGCTGCTCGAAGCGACAGCGTCGTTGGGTGGGCATCACCGCCTCCAGGGAAAGTGCAGTCAAAGTCAATCTGAGCTTGGGCCGATCGCGCCGGGCACCAGGCTTCCGAGATCGACGGCGTGCCCGTGCGCGTCGAAATCACCGGGGATCCATTCGGCCCCGCTGAAGAACCGGCACCCTGAGCAACGTCAAAGGCCGGTGATCATTTCCGGCGTGAAGCTGGTCAAACTGGAGGAGGGCGCGCGTGGCCAAGCGTAGCGGCACAACCGCGAAATCCCGAAGACAACCGTGTCGGCGCGGCGAGCCATGGCGGTCGAGGCGACGCCTGGCGGATGAAGTCCTGCGATTCCGCGATCAGGCTCTGCGACGCCGTGCCGCAGCGGTCCTGCGCCTTTCCGTAGCCGACGCACGGGCAGTTTCGCCCAGATTGATCCGCGCCACTGGGTGGGTCCGGAGTATCGCGCGCACAGGCACGTGTCATCGTCGCTGAGGGCGATTCCTGGTTTTGACTACCCGTGGCACGACGTGCTTCGGATGCTCGGGGACATGCGGATACGACGTCGAGTCGGTCGCGCACAAAGGCGACACCGTGGGTCGATGACTTTACGGCGGCCAGCTGGAAGAATTTACGCGACTGATCGAGAAGCTTTTGAGGCAGGGGTCCTGCCGCGCGCCATTCTCCTCTCCGGCGGCGGAAACGATGTGGCGGGCAACAGGTTCGGCGTCCTGCTCAACCACGTCCAGGTCGAAGCCCATGCAGGCCTGAACGAGCAGGTGGTCCGGGGGCGTCATCGATGAACGCGTCTTCGACATGTGACCATCCTCAGTGGCGTGACGATGGTGTGCCGGCATCAGCGTGCCGGGGCGGCCCATTCAATCATCATTCTACGGATGCAGCCATCCCGTTCCGGACGGGCGCGGCGTGCTCAGTGGATGGGTACCCGACTGGCTGCAACCCGGTTTTCGCGACAAAGGGTTCAGCGCGCCCGACGCGTGCGTGGAAATGGCTGCCGATCTCATCCGATCGATTCAACGTCATGCTCCGGCGGGTGGCGGCGCTGACCGATTTCAGTCACGTGCGGTGCGTTGACGTCGGGACCTCCTGTGCACGGCAGCCGACTACAGAACGTGGTGAGGCAGAACGAGCTGCACCCGACGGAAACGAGGATTCGAAGCGAAGTCGCCAGACCGGTTTGCTGCGGCGATAAACCCGCGTGACACGATCGTGCGCGTCGCGTCCGGCTTCCCTGGCCTGAGCGTTAGCGAAGCCAGCGTCTCCGCAGCCCTCGCGAAGGCGGTTAACGACTCGCCCCTGAAATCCGCCGTCGTCCCTCGAGTGGCGCGCGGCGTGGCTACGGTTGATGCGCGGCGTGTGCGCGAATCTGCCTGTTCCGGTCACGTGAATATCTGGCGGCGGCGGGCCGCCTTTCGGCAATAGACTGATCGTGCGCCTCACGGGCGGCATTCCGCTTTCGCGGAGCTCGCGCATCTTCGCCTTGACCGCGGCTTTGTCGGTCCCGACTACCGCCAGGTGCTCTGCGTGCGTGTGTCGATTCCAGAGCGCCTTGCACAGCGCTGCGGGCGGCAGGTGGTCCTTGTTCATCTGCGAATACCCCTGCACCGCAGGTCGTGCTGGACATCTTCGGCGATCTCGCGCAACTCCTGGATGGTTTCAGTTTGAGTTCATTAGGCTGAAGGCCACGTCGCCCTCCTTGCGGTTCAGATTGCAAAGTTGCCCTGGCAATTTCTCCCTATCCGCGAAGCGGGTACCCAACGCAGGTCTTTGCCATGATTTGACGCTCGATAAGGCTGCCCAATTCGCGTGAGCGCCACCTTTTGCGGATCAGTTTGCAGGAGTTCACGCCCATGAATAGCCGATTTCTGGCTGTGGCACAGGACCCGGCCCTCATCACTGCCGTGCACCACACTATTGCGACGAATGGTGTGACTGCGCCCTGTGACGAAGCGGATAATCTCGCGTTTTTTGGCTGCGCCGCTGGTCCGCAAGACGAAGGGGCGACGTGAGGGCGATGCGACCTTCGCGAGCATGGACGAACGGTGGAGTTCACGCGCGACCTCGCGGCAGAAGGGCATCGACGAAAACTGGACGAGCTGATGGCTCACCCATATGGAAGTCGGCGGTCCAGACGTCAGACCTGGCGTTGCTGGCTGATATGCAGAGGATGTACGCAACCGCGCTGCTCTCGGCTGCCCCATTACGAACGCGGGACGGCGTCCGGCCTCACCCGACCCGGAAAAGTGGTCGTTTGTGCCTATCCGGATCTACATAAAAAGGGGTGTTTCGCGCGCTGATCAGCAAGGATCGGGCAAGCGCTGGATCCGGTCAGCGCATGGAGGACGCCGTCGGTTCTGCGAAGCTCGCACTGGTTGGAGTTCAACGGTCGCGCGATGCCTTAAGGTCGCTGCGAACCGTCGCGAACAACGCCAGATCACCGAGTTGATCTGTGCGCTCTTGATACGATCGAGCACGGCATCGACGAGCGATTCCGGCAGCGAGATCGTTCATTTGCGGGTCGACACCGGTTGCCGGTATCGCTAACGCGCCGTACGTCGGCGTATCATCAGGCTAATCCTGTGGCGGCAGTCCAGACGCCGAAGCGCCCGATCGCCGTCTCGCTCCCATGCATTGAGCGAGGGCTTCGGCGCTCGTGCTGGACAACCTGACCGGGCTTGGCGACGTGATGCCGCGTTCGATGTTTGGCGGCGTGGGACTGTCTGCGTGACCGGTCTCTTTTCAGCATCATCGCATTGACGTGATGTGCTCAAGGTCGACGCCGTCAATCGAACTGTTTCGAGCGCGCCGGATGCAGCCGTTCGAAGCGGTATCCGGATCATTGGCGGAACGTGCGATATTACACGCGTGCCCTGGTCGTCGAGTGCGCGCCAGGCTCGTCGCGTGGTCGCTGGGCGGTGGCGTCGCGCTCGGCAGGCCCACGCAAGGAGGCAAACTCGGCTCGGAAGGCTTTCGTCACTTTCGTGCGCAAGTCAGGCGGGCTTTGCCGCCCCGAAGGCCAGGCGAAGCCCTGAAACGAAAGAGCGACGCGTTGATTCACGTCGGGCTTTCTGGCGATGATACCGGCAGCGACCTACTCCCATATAGAGGATCAGGGTGGGGCGAATTGCAGTCCGCCGACCGTGATTCGCCAGGCCTTAAGGCCCGGCCTACTTCACCGGTGGCGCCGATGGTCAGCATGGGGAAACTGCCATCGGTGGTCGCTGCCCCACCGGAAAGAAAGGCCAGAGACACAACGTCTCGGGCCTTTAAATACCGGCATGACCTACTCTCCCATGGTTTCACCCGCCACAGTACATCGGCGGTATCAGGCAACCCAACTTCCGTGTTCAGATAGAACGGGGGTGGAACCCTGATCCTATGACCGCAGCAGAAACTTGTCTGCTACAGGGGTCCCGCCAAGTGTGAATCACCCAGCTACAAGCCGCGTGCTCACTTCGTCGGTCGTCCCAGACAATCTTTTCAAAGAACTGAGAAGTTAGAATTCAGAAGTCAGAAGGACTATTTTAACTTTTTCCTTCTCAATTCTAACTTCGGCGACAACTGAATATCCTGCAAACGGTAGTTTTACCGACCACATCACGCAGCGTTTCTGCGTGCATCTTTGTTCTGAATCCCTCGAGCGCAAAAGAATTTATGGTCAAGCCTCACGGCTGATTAGTATCGGTAAGCTCAACGCGTCACCGCGCTTACACACCCGACCTATCACCTGGTCATCTTCCAGGAGCCTTTAGGAGCCTTACGGCTCGGGAGATCTCATCTTGTGGAGGGTTTCACGCTTAGATGCCTTCAGCGTTTCTCCCTTCCGGACGTAGCTACCCGGCGCTACCGCTGGCGCGATAACCGGTACACTAGAGGTCCGTCCATCCCGGTCCTCTCGTACTAAGGACAGCCCCACGCAAATCTCCTGCGCCCATGGCAGATAGAGACCGAACTGTCTCGCGACGTTCTAAACCCAGCTCACGTACCACTTTAACCGGCGAACAGCCGGACCCTTGGAACCTGCTACAGCTCCAGGATGTGATGAGCCGACATCGAGGTGCCAAACCCTAGCGTCGATGTGAACTCTTGGCTCAGGATCAGCCTGTTATCCCCGGCGTACCTTTTATCCGTTGAGCGATGGCCCTTCCACGCGGAACCACCGGATCACTAAAGCCTGGTTTCCCACCTGCTCGTCTTGTAGGACTCGCAGTCAAGCTCGCTTCTGCTTTTGCACTCTATGGCTGATTTCCAAACAGCCTGAGCGAACCTTCGCGCGCCTCCGTTACACTTTAGGAGGCGACCGCCCCAGTCAAACTACCCACCTAGCAGTGTCCCTGATCTGGATGACAGAACGAGGTTAGAACGCCGAAGTGTTAAGGGTGGTATCTCACCGTTGACTCCCCCGAGTCCGAGAACCCGGGTTCAAAGTCTCCCACCTATCCTGCGCATAACACGTCAGCATTCACTACTAGGATGTAGTAAAGGTGCACGGGGTCTTTTCGTCTAGTCACGGGCAACCGGCGTCTTCACCGGTACCACAAATTCGCAGTGCCCCTCGTTGAGACAGCGCCCAAATCATTACGCCATTCGTGCAGGTCGGAACTTACCCGACAAGGAATTTCGCTACCTTAGGACCGTTATAGTTACGGCCGCCGTTTACCGGGGCTTCAGCTCGAAGCGTCGCCTTGCGGCTAACCTCTCCCTTTAACCTTCCGGCACCGGGCAGGCGTCAGGCCATATACGTCGTATTCGACTTAGCATAGCCCTGTGTTTTTAGTAAACAGTTGCTTGGGCCTCTTTATTGCAACTCCTCACGCTTCGTGGCGCGAGGCCACTAACGCTAACGGAGCACCCCTTCTTCCGAAGTTACGGGGTGAGTTTGCCGAGTTCCTAAACGAGGGTTCTCACTCGCACCTGAGGATTTTCTCCTCGCCTACCTGTGTCGGTTTGCGTACGGGGTACTCCAAAAGACTCCTTAGAGGATTTTCTCGGCAGCGTGGCGTCTGCGACTTTACGAGCCTTGCGGCTCTCGCCATGACCCCTCAGGGATATGACCCACCGGATTTACCTGGCGGATCCCCCTACAGGTCTGAACCTACACGTCCAATCGTAGGCTCGCATAGCCTCCTGCGTCTCCCCATCGTGATAACGTCTTCTAGGTAGTTCTGGAATATTAACCAGATATCCATCCGCTACGCCTTTCGGCCTCGCGTTAGGACCCGACTAACCCTGAGCGGACGAACCTTCCTCAGGAAACCTTAGGCTTACGGTGGAAAGGATTCTCACCCTTCTTATCGCTACTTATGCCGGCAGGGTCACTTCTCACCACTCCACCAGTCCTTACGGTCTGGCTTCACGGCTGTGAGAACGCTCCTCTACCAATATGCGGTCCCGCAGGAGTCGCGTCTATTCTATGGCTTCGGTCTTGTGCTTAAGCCCCGTTGGATTGTCGGCCCAAAGCCGCTTGACCAGTGAGCTATTACGCTTTCTTTAAAGGATGGCTGCTTCTAAGCCAACCTCCTGGTTGTCTGAGCGTCTTCAGATCCTTTCCCACTTAGCACAAAGTTAGGGACCTTAGCCGATAGTCTGGGCTGTTTCCCTTTCGACGATGAAGCTTAGCCCCCACCGTCTCACTCCCGGGATACGTGTCGTTGGCATTCGCAGTTTAGTTGGATTCAGTAAGCTGGTAAGCCCCCTAGTCCATCCAGTTCTCTACCACCAACGCCGACCTCCCGAGGCTGCTCCTAAAAGCATTTCGAGGAGAACGGGCAATCACGAGGTTTGATTAGCCTTTCACCCCTATCCTCAGTTCATCCGAGCTGTTTTCAACCAACACCGGTTCGGACCTCCACGCGGTGTTACCCGCGCTTCACCCTGACCAAGGATAGATCACCTCGCTTCGCGTCTATTCCCAGCGACTATGTCGCCCATTTCGGACTCGCTTTCGCTACGGCTCGCTTACGCTTAACCTCGCCACTGAGAATAACTAGCCGGCTCATTATGCAAAGGCACGCGGTCAGGCATTCCGGACCGAAGCTCCGGCATAGCCCTCCCACTGCTTGTAGGTATACGGTTTCAGGTACTATTTCACTCCCCTCACAGGGGTTCTTTTCACCTTTCCCTCACGGTACTGGTTCACTATCGGTCACCAGGGAGTATTTAGCCTTACGAGATGGTCCTCGTAGATTCTCGCGGGATTTCACGTGTCCCGCGATACTCAGGAACCTGTCCAGCGAGCCAATCACTGTCGTCTACCGGGCTGTCACCGTCTCTGGCCGATCGTTCCAGATCGTTCGACTAGCTGACTGGTTGTGTAACTTCGCCGGCCTTGCGGCCAGACAGGCCCTACAACCCCATCGTGCATGCACGATGGTTTGGGCTGTTCCGCGTTCGCTCGCCGCTACTAGCGGAATCACTATTGTTTTCTGTTCCTGCAGGTACTGAGATGGTTCACTTCCCTGCGTTGCCTTCCACGCGCCTATGGATTCAGCGCGGGATTCTCCGGGATTAGCCAGAGGGGGTTTCCCCATTCCGGAAATCCCCGGGTCAAAGCTCATTTGCAGCTCACCGGGGCTTATCGCAGCTTATCGCGTCCTTCATCGACTCCTGGTGCCAAGGCATTCACCGTACACCTTAGTAGCTTGACCATAAGAAACTCGGACTTACATTGAGCGCCGCACAGCAGCACCGAGCATCGGCACCCAGCACCGCGACGTGAGTCCATGCACACTGCGTGTGTGTGGTCGGATAAAACTACCGTTTGCAGAATATTCAGTTGTCAAAGATCGAAGCGCTTACCAGCTTTCGGCTGTCAGCTTTCATCTCTCCCGCTCCGTGCGCTGACAGCTGTTAGGCTGAAGCTTGAATTTGTGGGAGAATACCGGGCTCGAACCGGTGACCTCCTGGTTGCAAACCAGGCGCTCTCCCAGCTGAGCTAATTCCCCGTGTTGAATTGTGCAGTGTTGGTGTCGCGCGACGAAAGGAAGTTTGGAGGTGTTACGTCCGAGAACGAACCTTCCCGCGCTAGGCACTACGCAATACATGCTCCTTTAACTGGTGGGCCTGACTAGATTCGAACTAGTGACCCCACGCTTATCAAGCGTGTGCTCTAACCAGCTGAGCTACAGGCCCGGTATTCTCTGTCAGGCTAGCCG